>Ga0164290_1000105_pt1 | contig 309983 bp, 322 predicted proteins | sample Micstemetagenome_FD_108782 | JGI IMG/M metagenome (GOLD analysis project Ga0164290, IMG submission 108782) | Contaminated culture microbial community from soil near Moab, Utah, USA - Microcoleus steenstrupii SON62 (Illumina Assembly) | ecosystem: Environmental > Terrestrial > Soil > Soil crust... | reverse complement strand
TCGGCCTCGTCCGCGATCGCACGCATGGTCGTGCCGGCATAGCCGTAGTCGCGGAAGATCTTGGCCGCGGCGTCGAGAACCCGCTTTTGCGAGATCGCCGATTTCGCCAGCTTCTTCGTCATCACCACTCCCATGTCTGCATAACAGCTTCTGCGAGTATCTTACGCTGCGAATCGGCGTGATGGAATGGTTTCGAACACTCATCCGAAAAAACCAATTTTCTAACTAGTGTTAGGTTTTGGATTGGTGTAGCGTGCCGGGCAGATGAAGGAATGCCCGGGAGGAGCCTGTGGGATCCATCGACATTGAACGGCACGGCCGCGGCGTCGTGCGTCTGGTGATGAACCACCAGGAGTCCGGAAACGGGCTGGGAGAAGCGTTCCGGGGCATGCTGCTGCCGGCCTTCGAGGAGCTGTTCCACGACCGCACCTGCCGCGTCATCGTGCTTGCCTCGGGCCTGAAGAATTTCTCCGTCGGCGGCGACCTTTCGAAGATGGACACGCTTTCCGACCCCAAGGCGGGCCGCGAGCGGCTGACCTCGGCGCACCGCCTCGCGCGGGTTCTCCTCGCGGCCGAGAAACCGATGGTGGCCGAGGTGCGCGGGCACGCGGTCGGCGCGGGCGCAGGCCTTGCGCTGTTCTGCGACACGATCGTGATGGGCGAAAGCGCCTCGATCGGCTTTCCCTTCCCGAAGGTCGGTCTCGCGCCCGACTTCGCCATCGCCCACACCCTGCCGCAGCGCATCGGCCTCGCCCGCGCCCGCCAGGCGCTGCTCTACGCACGCTCCTTCAAGGGGCCGGAGGCGCTTGCGACCGGCCTTGCCGACGACGTCGTCGCCGATGCCGACCTTGAAGCGAAGGCGCTGGAGCGCGCCCGCGAGCTTGCCGAGTTCTCCTCGCACACGACCGCTCTCACCAAGCGCATGCTGACGCTCTGCGACGATCCGGAGGCAGTCCTCGACTTCGAGGCGACCGCCCAGCCGCTCTGCTTTGCCAGCGAAGATTTCCGCGAGGGCCTCGCCGCCTTCCGCGAGAAGCGCAAGCCGCGCTTCGATCCCGACATCGCCTGAGGCCGCCATGCCCGCCGTGAGAATTCCGCAGACCCTTGCGGACATGCTGGACAACAATGCCTGGAAGTATCCCGACCAGACCGCCTTCGTCTGGCAGGACAACCGGGTGACGCATGCGCAGTTCCACATCCGCGTCTCGAAGCTCGCAAACGCGCTGCGGCGGCTTGGCCTGAGGCGGCAGGACCGCGTCGGCATCCTCAGCCAGAACCGGCTGGAGTTCCAGGAAGTCTATGGCGCCTGCGAGATCTCGGGCTTCATCTGCGCCACGGTGAACTGGCGCCTCGCCATCCCCGAGATGGTCTACATCGTCAACGACGGCGCACCGAAGGTGCTGATCTTCGAAGCGGCCTATGCCGAGACGGTGCTGGCGATGAAGGACCAGCTGAAGTCCGTCGAACATTTCGTCTGTCTCGACAGCGGCGCCTTCGGCGACGATTACGAGGCGCTCGTCGCGTCCGGCGACGCCTCCGGCGTGCCCTTCCGTCCGCTGCCTGACGACATCGCCTTTCTGATCTACACGTCGGGCACCACCGGCCGCCCGAAGGGCGTGATGCTCTCCCAGGGCGGCGAGGTGAACGCCGCCGAGATCCTCGGCTCCGACCAGCGCAACACGCCGGACGACCGCCTTCTCATCATGATGCCGCTGTTCCACATCGGCGCGAAGATCATCCAGCTCGCACAGCACTGGCGCGCGGGCACCGTGCATGTGCTGAAGGGCTTCGATCCGCCTGCGATCGTGGACTGCATCGAGCGCGAGAAGATCACCGTCACGCATATGGCGCCCACGATGATCCAGACGCTGCTGGAATCCCCGGCGATCGAGAAGGCCGACCTCGCCAGCCTGCGCATGATCGTCTATGCGGCAGCCCCCATGCCGATCCCGGTGCTGAAGAAGGGCCTCAAGCTGCTCGGCCCCGTCTTCCAGCAGCAGTTCGGCCAGACCGAGGGCATCGGCACCACCCTGCTCGCCCACCAACACAGGCCCGACGGCACCGACCGCGACCGCGAGATCCTGACCTCCGTCGGCCAGGCCTCGCCACGTGTCAACGTGCGCATCGTCGACGACAATGGCGACGACCTGCCGTCTGGCGAGGTCGGCGAGATCCTGCTGACCAGTCCCGGCGTGATGAAGGGCTACTGGAACAACACCGCCGCCACCATCGACACGCTGCGCGACGGCTGGGTGCACACTGGGGACGTCGGCCGCCTCGACAGTGAGGGATTCCTCTACCTGGTCGACCGCAAGAAGGACATGATCATCTCCGGCGGCGAGAACATCTATTCCCGCGAAGTCGAGGAGGCCGTCATCACCCATGACGCCGTCTCCGAGGTCGCCGTCATCGGCGTACCCGACGAGAAATGGGGCGAGGCGGTTAAGGCGGTGGTCGTGCTGCGCGCCGGCATGAGCGCCACCGCCGAGGATCTCATCGACCACTGCCGCACGCTCATCGCCGGCTACAAGCGCCCGCGCCACGTCGAGTTCGTCGACGAGATCGTCAAGCTGCCCAGCGGCAAGATCGACAAGGTGCGCCTGCGCAAGCTCTACGGCGCGGCCTGAGCCGCGCCGCCTGCATGGATAGGGAGGTTCCGATGCTCGAACTGTTTTCGCTGAAGGGCAAGGTCGCCCTGGTGACGGGAGCCTCGCGCGGGCTTGGCAAGCCGATCGCCAAGGGGCTCGCCGCCGCCGGCGCGCATGTCATCCTCATCGCCCGCGACGAGGCGAAGCTCGGCGCGGTCAAGGCGGAGATCGAAGGCGACGGCGGCGCGGCCACGGTACTGCCGCTCGACCTTGCCGACGAGGCCGCGATCCGCGACGGCGTGCGCAAGGTCGGAGGCGAACTCGGCCGCCTCGACATTTGCGTCAACAATGCCGGCATCATCAACTGGCAGCCCCTCCTCGACAGCGACGAGGACGACTTCCAGAACATCATGGACACCAATGTCCGCGCCACCTTCATCATGGCGCAGGAATGCGCCGCGCTGATGCGCGCCGGCGGTGAAGGCGGCCGCATCGTCAACACCGGCTCGGTGCTCGGGCCGCTGGGCCGCGCCAGGCTGCACGCCTATTGCGGCTCGAAGTCCGCCATCATCGGCCTCACCCGCTCTCTCGCCGCCGAACTCGGCAAGGAGAACATCACCGTCAACTGCGTCTGTCCCGGCTATTTCCTCACCGAGATCAACCAGAGCCTCCAGTCCCGTCCCGGCTACATGGACGCCATCAACGGCGTCACGCCGATGGAGCGCTGGGGCGATCCGAAGGAGATGGTCGGGACGATCATCTACCTCTCCTCGGCCGCCTCCAGCTTCGTCACCGGACAGGTGATCATGGTCGACGGCGGCCTGTCGTCCTCCTTCAAGTTCCAGCTCGCGGCGTGAGGCAAGGATGACGAAGCGTTTTTCCCTCGAAGGGCAGGTAGCCATCGTCACCGGAGCCTCGCGCGGTCTCGGCTTCGAGATGGCGCGGGCAGTCGCCGAATCCGGCGCAAGGGTCTGGATGACGGCGCGCGGCCAGGAGCAGCTCGACGACTCCGCCGCAAAGCTCAGGGCCGAAGGTCTCGACGTCGCGGTCAAAGCCTTCGACCTCGCGGACGGCGCGGCCTGCGTGGCCGCCATCAACGAGATAGCGGATGCGGAAGGCCGACTCGACATCCTCGTCAACAATGCGGGCATCAATGCCTGGGAGCCGTTCGCGCAGGCCACCACCGCCACCTGGGACCGGGTGATGGGCACCAACATGCGCGCGCCCTACCTGCTTTGCCGCGAGGCCGCACGCCGCATGGTCCCGCGCGGCTATGGCCGCATCGTCAATGTCGGCTCGGCGCTCGCCGTCGTCGGCCGGGAGAACGTCACAGCTTACGTCTCCAGCAAGCACGGCCTCGCCGGCATGACCCGCGCGCTGGCCGCGGAGCTCGGCGCGAAAGGCGTCACCGTCAACATGATGGCGCCGGGCTATTTCCTCACCGAGATCAACACGACGATCCTCGCACGCCCCGGCTACGAGAAAGGCGTGTCGAACCGCATCCCGTTGGGCCGCTGGGGCGATCCGGAGGAAGCGGGCGGCGTCATCGCCTTCATGGTCTCGAAGGCGTCGAGCTACATGAACGGCCACGTTCTGATGGTGGACGGTGGCCTGACCGAGACCTTCGTCCTGCCCGTCGACGCGGCCTGAGGAGAGAGCGAGATGGCGAACGAGAAAGAGATAGCCCTCGTAACCGGCGCCGGCCGCGGCATTGGCCTTGCGACGACGAAGCGACTGCTGGAGGACGGTTTCCACGTCGTGATGGTCGACCTGAGCCCCGAGCCGCTGGCGACGAACGCCGCCGCGCTGAAGAGCGCCAGCAACTCCGTCGAGCATCATGCGCTGTCGATCACCGACCGGCCGGCGGTGGCGAAGCTGATCGCGTCCCTGCCCCGCCTGGACGTGCTGGTCAACAACGCCGCGGTGTTCTGGGACGGCAAGTTCGATGCCGTCACCGAGGACGACTTCCGCAAGATGTACGACGTCAATGTCGTCGGCACCTTCGTGATGGCGCAGGAGGCGGCCAAGGTGATGAACCGCGGCGCCCGCATCATCAACGTCGCCTCCCGCGCCTATCTCGCTGGCTACGCGCACTCGCCCTATGTCACATCGAAGGCTGGCGCGGTTGGCCTCACGCGCGGCATGGCGATCGACCTCGCCCCGCGCGGCATCTTCGTTAATGCGATCGCGCCGGGGCTGATCGAGACGGACATGTTCCGCTCGCTGACGCCGGAGCGCCAACGGGAACTGATCGACAAGCAGCCGACCAAGGAAGTCGGCCAGCCCGAAGACATCGCCAACGGCATCGCCTTCTTCGCCAGCCCCCGCACGCGCAACGTCACCGGCCAGATCCTGACCCTCGACGGCGGCCGGTCGATGGGGATTTCGATCTATTGAAGTGGCGATCGTCAGTTTTGTTCCCAAACAAACAGGGGCGAGCAGCGATGCTCGCCCCTGGCGCTTGGGAGGCGCTGTTGGGTCAGGCGGCTTCGTGCGTGTCGACGCCGAGATAGAACTTCTGGATGTCCTGGTCCGCCGAGAGCTTTTCCGTCGTGCCTTCGAGCACGGTGCGGCCGCTTTCGATCACATAGCCATACGAGGCATATTTCAGCGCGATCACGGCGTTCTGCTCCACCAGCAGCATCGAGACGCCCTTCTCGCGGTTGATGCGCGCGATGATCTCGAAGATCTCCTTCACGATCAGCGGCGCGAGACCCAGCGACGGTTCGTCGAGCAGGATCATCTCCGGGTCCGCCACCAGCGCGCGGCCGATGGCCAGCATCTGCTGCTCGCCGCCGGAAAGATAGCCGGCTGCCTGGCCGCGGCGCTGCGACAGGATCGGGAAGTAGTTGTAGACCTCGTCGAAGGCCTCCTTGCGCGAGCGCGGCTTGCGCTGCGCGAAGGTCGCGGCGACGAGGTTCTCCTCCACGGTCATCTGGGAGAAGACGTGCCGTCCCTCCCGCACCTGGAAGATGCCGCGCCGCACGATCTGGTGCGGCGCAAGCCTGAGCAGGTCCTGCCCGCCGATCGTGATCGAGCCGCGGGTGACGCGGCCGTTCTCGAGCGGCAGGAAACCGGAGATCGCCTTCAGCGTCGTCGTCTTGCCGGCGCCGTTGGCGCCGAGCAGCGTGACGATCGCACCCTCCTGAACCGTGAGGCTCAGGCTGGTCAGAGCCTGGATCACGCCCTGGTAGACGACTTCGAGATCCTTGACTTCGAGAGCGGCCGCCATCGGATCAGACCCTCATCCAGTCGGTCACCTGTTCCATGTCCCAGTTGTTCGCCGCCGAATAGCGGATGATGCGGCCGAGGCCGATCTGCTGGTTCTGGATGGTCACCGGCACGTCGATCAGGCCGCCCGTATCCCAGTCCTTCACGGTGCGGAGCGCCGCGGCGAGGTTGTCGCCGTTGATCTCCTGGCCGGCGTCGATGACGATCTCGAAGGCGCGCGTCGCCATCATGCTGCTGATCCAGGCGTCGAGGAAGCCGAGACGGACATAGCCCTTCCAGTTCGGATCCTTGGCCTTGAGGATGCCGCCGATGGTTTCCATCGTCTTGCCGGCCGGCTTGTTGGTGTCGTCGTTCCACACCTTGATGCCGATCAGGCCCTCGGCGACGTCCGGCATCGCCACGACCTTCTCGCGCTCGCTCTGCCAGATCGTGCCGAGGAAGACGACATCGTCCATGCCGTAGTCGCGCACGAGGCGGACGATCTCCGGCCACACCGCGAAGGAATAGCCGTGGTGGATGACGTGGGTCGGCTGCGCCTGGCGGATCGCCAGCGCGAAGGCCGACACGTCGGTCTCGACGAACTTCGTCTGCTGGACGAGTGCGACGTCGATGCCGCCTTCCTTGGCGTAGGCGACGGCGTTCTCGATGCCGTCCCGGCCCATGCCCGTCGAGGAGTGGACGATCACGAGCTTGGCCGGGGTCGAGCCCGCCGACGTCTTGATGTAGTCGACCAGCATCTTGAGCTGGGCGCCGTAGGTGGCACCCGGCACGAAGTGGTAGGGGAAGTTCTTCTCGTCGGCGAGTTCCGACGCGAAGGAGCCCGAGGTCATGAAGATCTTGTTGGTCGAGTTGTTCTCGGGCGAGATCGCCTGGATCATGCCGGTCGATTCACCGAACATGTAGTCGACGCGGCCGGCGGCCAGCGCCTTCTTCAGGTTCGCGACGGCGACGTCCACCTTGAAGGTCGTGTCGTTGACCGTCAGATTAATCTTGCGGCCGCGGATGCCGCCCTGCTCGTTGATCCACTTGGCGTATTCGGTGAAGCCGTCGCCCTGGAACTTGCCGCCCTCGGCCGCCGGGCCGGTCAGGTCGCAGTGGATGCTCCAGTTGAGGTCGCCGGCCGACTGCGCCCTCAGGATGTTGATGTTGAAGCCGCTGACGGCGCCGGCCGCCGCGGTGGCGCCAGCCGCCTTCAGGAATTTGCGTCTGCTGAACATAGTCTCCTCCACGTTCTGCGATCGGATCGATCGCGGTTGCGTCCCGCGCCGGCCTGCGGCCGGCGACGTCCCTCAGCCGGACTTGCCGGATGAAAACTTTTGTCTTGCCCGCTTCCAGAGCTGGGCGAGGCCACGCGGCTCGAGGATCAGGAAGGCCACCATCAGGAGGCCGAAGATCGTCTCGCGCAGCGGGGTCAGAACGGTGCCGAGGTCGACCTTCAGGATCTCGCCGAACAGCAGCGAGCTCTCGCGCAGGATCTCGGGCAGAAGCGTCATGAACGCCGCGCCCAGGATCGCGCCGAGGATCGAGCCCATGCCGCCGACGATGACTGCCGACAGGAAGAACACCGACAGGAGCAGGCCGAACTGCTCGGGGTTCACGAACTGGTTGAAATAGGCGAGCAGGCCGCCCGCCACGCCGGCATAGAACGAGCCGAGCGCGAAGGCGATCAGCTTGTAGGTGACGATCTCGACGCCCAGCACCTGTGCCGTCAGGTCGCGTTCGCGGATCGCGATGAAGGCGCGGCCGACGCGTGACTTGATGACGTTGCGCGCGAAGATGGTCAGGAACACCACCGCGGCAAGGATGAGGTAGTAGATGCGCGTCTCGTTGTTGAGCGGATAGCCGAACACGGTCGCCGGCCGCACCGGCAGCCCGACGTCGCCATTGGTCACCGACTGCCAATGCACGAAGACGAAGGTCAGGATGAACTGCGCGGCCAGCGTCGCGATCACCAGGTAGAGCCCCCTGATGCGCAGCGACGGCAGGCCGAAGGCCACGCCGATCACCGCCGCCGAGACGCCGGCCATCGGCACGGTGATCCAGAACGGCAGGCCGAAATAGGTCTGCAGGATCGCCACCGTGTAGGCGCCCACGCCGACGAACGCCGCATGGCCGAGCGACAACAGGCCCGTATAGCCCATCATGATGTTTAGGCCGTGCGTGGCGATGATGTTGATGCCCAGGAGGCCGGCGAAATAGATCCAGTAGCGCGGCGCGACCAGCGGCAGCGCCAGCAGGGCGGCGATCAGCAGGCCGTTCCATATCCAGGTGCCGGTCGAGGCGCCGGACGGCAGCGAAACGCGCGAGGTGTCCACGGTCGATACCATCAGATCCTCTCGATTTCCTTGGTGCCGAACAGGCCGGTGGGCCGCACGAGCAGCACGACGAGCGCCAGGATGTAGGGCGTGATCTCGCGGAACTCGGTGGGCAGGAACAGGCCGGTGACCGCCTCCAGCCAGCCGATGACGAAGCCTGCGATCAGCACGCCGCCGATCGAGTTCATGCCGCCGAGAATGACGACCGCCAGCACATTGAGCGCGACGAGGCCGAGATGCGGCGTGAGCGTGTTGACGTTGGCCATCAGCACGCCGCTGATGCAGCCGGTGATCGCCGCCAGCACCCAGGTGAAGGAGATGATGCGGCGCACGTCCATGCCCATCGAGTAGGCGGTCACCGCATCCGCCGCCGCCGCGCGCAGCGCCACGCCGGCGCGCGAGTAACGCAGATAGGCAATGAGGCCGACGACGATGACCACCGCGATGGCGAAGGCCCGTGCCGTCTTGCCGGGCACGAAGATGTCGCCGAGCATTACCGGCGAACGCGACAGGATCGCCGGGATCTGCAGGTCGTTCGGTCCCCATATCATGCCGACGATGCCGCGGATGATCGAACCGATGCCGAAGGTCACCATGACGACCGCGATGAACGGACGGCCGAGCATCGGCCGGATCGCCACGCGTTCGATCACGAGCGCGACGACGATCGAGCAGATCAGCGCCACGATCATGCCGAGCACGGGCCCGAGCGCCAAGGTGACGGCGGCGGCGTAGAAGAAATAGGCCGACAGCATCATCATCTCGCCCATCGCGAAGTTGAACGTCCGCGACGACTTGAAGATGAGGATGATGCCGAGCGCGATGAGCGCGTAGATGCCGCCGGCCGCGATGCCGACGATGGAATATTCGATGAACTGCTGCAGCGGGCTCATGGTCTACCTCACGCCGCTGTCCTGGCGGGCTCGTCGGCGCCGCCGAGATAGGCCTTGATCACGTCCGGGTTGGCGCGGACCTCGTCCGGCGTGCCCGAGGCGATCGGCTTGCCGAAGGACAGCACGACGACATGGTCGGAGATACCCATCACCATGCTCATGTCGTGCTCGATCAGCAGCACGGTCGTGTTCCAGTCCCTCTTCACGCCGAGCACGAAACGGCTCATCTCGCGCTTCTCCTCGCGGTTCATGCCGGCCACCGGCTCGTCGAGCAGCAGGATCTTCGGCTTCATTACGAGGGCGCGGGCGAGTTCCACCCGCTTCTGCAGGCCGTAGGCGAGATCCTCGACGTGATGATGCTGCACGTGGTCGAGTTCGAGCAGGCCGACCACCTCGCGCTGGATCTCATCGTCGAGCCGCGCCTCCTCGTTGCGGGTCAGCGGCAGACGCAGACCTGCGGAGATCACGCCGCTCTTGAGGTTGGTGTGCGCGCCGAGCTTGATGTTGTCGAGCACGGTCATGCCGTGAAACAGCGCGATGTTCTGGAAGGTGCGCGACATGCCGCGATAGGCGCGCGCATGCGGCTTGAGCGACGAGATGTCCTCGCCGTCGAGCGTCACCTTGCCGCTCTGCGGCCGGTAGAAACCGGAGATGACATTGAACAGGCTTGTCTTTCCGGCGCCGTTGGGTCCGATCACCGCCGTGATCTTGCCCTTGTCGGCGTGGACGCTGACGCCCGACAGCGCCTTGACGCCGCCGAAGGCAAGCTGGATGTCGTCGACGTGCAGCATGGTCAGAGCGTGCCCTCGGGGCGCGCGACATCGATCAGTGAGCCTGCTGGGTACATCGATTTTTCCTCCCGCCCCTCGGTTCGACCTCTCGTCGTCCGGAGCATTTTCAAAACTCTAACACTTGTTCGAAAGTTTGTCACCATCGTTCTGGGAATTTCGTCAAATGCCAATCAACCCATTGAAAATACACATATAAGAAGCGAACATGCGTTCGAAATTGTAGTCCGCTCACATCCCTTTGATCGGGCTCTCGAGGCTATCGATGGAGCCCTTCCGCGCCGATATCCCGGACGTGGCGCGAGGCGAACCGGCGCATGTCTTTCCCCTGCGGGAAACGTAGACCTCCGCTCGAAACGCCATCGACCCGTGCAGGGAAAAATTCTACGCTTGCCTCACTAGGATTCTAACGTTGGTTAGATTATAGGATGCATCGCTGCGCGGTCAATTCCCAGGACCACGGCGACCTCCGAGACAGGGCGCCGCCGCACAGCGAGGGAGAGAGAACATGGCCGACGCCAGACCGAAACGCCTCCGCCGCTGCCAGCTCGCGGTGCCGGGCTCCAGCGACAAGATGATGGCCAAGGCCGCCGCGATGGAGGTGGACCACGTCTTCCTCGATCTCGAGGACGCTGTCGCGCCCGGCGCGAAGGTCGGCGCGCGCGCCCAGATCGTCAACGCCCTCAACACACTCGACTTCGGCAGGTCGGTGCGCTGCGTGCGCATAAACGACCTCGACACACACTACGCCTACGAGGACATCATCACCGTCGTGGAAGGCGCCGGACAGAACGTCGACACCATCCTGGTGCCGAAGGTCCGCACCGCGTGCGACGTGCGCTTCGTCGACCGCCTGCTCTCCCAGATCGAAGGCAAGCTCGGGCTGACGCGCCGCATCGGCATCGAGGTGCTGATCGAGGAGGCCGAGGCGATCATGCGCGTCGAAGAGATCGCGGGCGCGTCGAACCGGCTGGAGGCGCTGATCTTCGGCATGGGCGACTATTCCGCCTCCCAAGGAATCGATCCCCGCGCGATTGCCGGCGATTCCGGCTATCCCGGCGACATCTGGCACTATGCCCGCTACAAGATGATCGTCGCCGCCCGCACCTACGGCCTCGACGCCGTCGATGGGCCGTTCGTGAACTTCAAGGACGGCGACTGGTTCCGCACCGAATGCATCCGCGCCCAGCAGCTCGGCGCCGTCGGCAAGTGGGCGATCCATCCGAGCCAGGTGGCGATCGCACAGGAGGTGTTCAGCCCGTCGCAGGCCGAGGTCGACCGCGCCTACAAGGCCGTCGCCGCCTATCGCGAAGCACAGGCGCAGGGCCTCGGCGCCATCCAGGTCGACGGCCAGATGGTCGACGTCGCCACGGTGCGTCTCGTCCAGCGCATCATCGACCGGGCCGAGCTCGCTGGCATGAAGCCCTCGGCCGGACTCTGACCGATGGCCAAGTCTTCCACCGGCAATTTCTTCGAGGATTTCCGCCTCGGGCAGGAGATCGTCCACGCCGTGCCGCGCACGGTGACGACCGGCGACGTCTCCCTCTACTCGGCCCTCTACGGCATGCGCTTCGCGGTCCAGTCGTCGGACGCCTTCGCGCAGTCGCTCGGCCTGAGGTGCGCGCCGATCGACAACCTGCTCCTGTTCCACGTCATCTTCGGCAAGACCGTGCCCGACATCTCGCTCAACGCGGTCGCCAATCTCGGCTATGCCGAGTGCCGCTTCCTCGAACAGGCATGGCCGGGTGACAGTTTCACCGCGCGCTCGACGGTCATCGGCCTTCGCGAGAACGCCAACGGCAAGACGGGCATCGTATATGTCCGCTCGACGGGCTACGACTCGTCCGGTAAGCCAGTGCTTACCTTCGTCCGCTGGGTGATGGTCAACAAGCGAGACCAGTCCGCGCCGGCACCGGAAGTCGTCGTCCCGCAGACCGCGGCCGCGGTTTCCGGAAGCGATCTCGTCATTCCCGAAGGCTTGGACTTCTCCGCCTACGACGCGGCGCTCGCCGGCAGCCCGTTCCTGTTCGACGACTACCAGGTCGGCGAGAAGATCGACCATATCGACGGCATGACGATCGAGGAGGCCGAGCACCAGATCGCCACGCGCCTCTATCAGAACACCGCCAAGGGCCATTTCGACGGCCTGGCGCAGAAGTCGAGCCGCTTCGGCCGGCGCATCGTCTATGGCGGCCACGTCATCTCGCTGGCGCGCGGGCTCTCCTTCAATGGGCTCGCCAACGCGGCGTTCATCGCGGCGATCAATGGCGGCCGGCACGTCAATCCGGCGGCGGGCGGCGACACGGTCTACGCATGGTCCGAGATCCTCGACCGTCACGCTTTCGAGCATCGGACCGACGTCGGAGCGCTGCGCGTCCGCACCATCGCCACCAGGGACCTGCCCTGCGCCGCGCATCCGACGCCCGGCAGCGACGCGGAGCCCTCGGTCCTGCTCGATCTCGACTATTGGGTGCTTGTCCCGCGCGGAGCGGGCTGAGAGGACGCAGGATGCTGGCAAAGCGCGGCAAGCTCGAATTTCCATGGGCGGACACGCCTCCGCCCGGCGAGGCGCGCGAGGTCGCGCCCGGCCTTTTCTGGGCGCGGCTGCCGCTGCCGTTCCGCCTCAACCACGTCAATGTCTGGCTGCTGGAGGAGGACGACGGCTGGACGGTCATCGACACCGGCTGCGCCACGCCCGAGATCATCGCCGCCTGGGAAGCGTTGCTTGCAGGGCCGATGCGCGGCAGGCCGGTGCGCCGGGTGGTCGCAACCCACGGCCATGTCGACCATATCGGCCTCTCCGGCTGGATGGTGTCGCGCTTCGACGCCGATTATGTCGGCACCTTCGCCGAATGGATGTGGGCCCGCGTCAGCCACATGCACGACGTGCCGGGCTCGAACGATGCGCATCACTCCTACCTCGTGCGCAACGGCTTCGACGATGCGGTGGCGCAGAAGCTGGTGAAGAGCCGGCACCGTTTCATCGACCTGTCGTCGCCGATACCTGGATGGATCACCGAGATCCGCGACGGCGAGACCATTCGCCTCGGCGGCCGGTCCTGGCGGGTCATCGTCACGCGCGGCCACGCCTTCGAACACGCCTCCTTCCTCGACGAGGAGGCCAATATCCTGATCGCCGGCGACCACCTCCTGCCGAAGATCACGCCGGTCATCGCCGTCTACGAGATGATGCCGAAGGCAGACCCGCTCGGCGACTATCTCGAATCCTTCCCCAGTTTCTCCGACGTGCGGCCGGACGCGCTGGTGCTGCCGTCGCACGGCACGCCCTATCGCGGCATCTCCGAACGGATCCTCGAACTGCGCGAGCATCACGACAAGCGCCTGGCCGCCACGGTCGAGTTCCTGCGAACACCGCGCGTGCCGCTCGATCTCTCGAAGTCGATGTTCCCGCACATCGAGGGACCGGACAATATGGGCTTCGCGCTCGGCGAGACGCTGGCGCACGTGAACCACCTCGTCCGGCTCGGAGCCGTCGCCGACGTGTCGGCCGGCAGCGGGACCGCTCTCTACCAGGCGCTCCGGTAGAAATCTCTGTTCCGCCGCAGCGAGAGCGGGGATTTCAGCCTACCAAACGGTCGGTTGCCATTGACCGGCGAGCGCGCGGCTGTCATCAAGGGCTGCCTGAACCGGAGACGGACCTTGCCAGCGCAGACCGCGAAGAAGCCTGAGCCCGTGGAGCGCCAGCGGTCCGCTGCGGCCGGACGCTTCGGAGATGGCGGCCGCTACTCCGAGATCCTCGCGCACGCGGCCAAGCTGTTCGCGTCCGGCGGCTTCGCCGGCGCCTCGATGCAGGACCTCGCCTCGGCCGTCGGCATCACCAAGGCCTCGCTCTACCATTTCTTCAAGGACAAGGAGGAGATCCACTCCTCCGTTGTGCTGATCGCGCTGGAGCGTCTGAGCTGGCTGGTCGACGAGCGCGTCGCCGCCCGCACGACGGCCACCGACAGGGTCGACGCCTTCTGCCGCGCCCATGCGGAGTTCCTGGCGAGCGACGGCGATTTCTACATCTCGGCCGCGATGGGCTACAAGTCGATCACCGATCCCGAGGTGAAGCGCAGGGCGCGCTCGCTGCGCACCGGCTACGAGCAGAAGCTGCGCGACATCATCCAGGCCGGCATCGACGCCGGCGAGTTCCGTCCCCTCGACACGCTGCTCGGCGCGCGCGCCATCATATCCTGCCTCAACTGGATGGCGCGCTGGTGGAAGCCCGGCGGCCCGCAGGGCGCGGAAGAGATCGCCTCCGCCTATGCCGCCCTGATCATCCGCGGCTTCCTGCCGGATAAATGACCATGGCCGACCCTGCGGACCGCGATCCCGATTCAGTGCCCGACTACATGGCGCTCGCCCGCCTCGGCGGCCAGGGCCATGTGGTCATCGGCGCCGGGCGCGGCATCGGCAGGCAATGCGCGCATGCCCTGTCGCAGGCCGGCGCGCGCGTCGTCTGCGTCGACATGGACCTTTCGCGCGCCGAAACAGTCGCGGCCGAGCTGAACGGCATCGCGATGAGCGCCGACGTGACGAAGCGCGCCGAGGTCGAGCGCCTGCTCGATCAGGCCCGCCGCGAGCTGGGCAGGATAGACGGTATCGTCAACATCGTCGGCGCCTCGCTCGGCTCCACCGTCCTCGACGCCACGGACGAGTTGATCGACCGGAACCTCGACATCAATCTCAGGCACGCCATCCTGACGGTGCAGGTCGGCGCGCGGCTGATGGCCGAGACCGGCGGCGGCGGCGTCACGCTCGTCGGCTCCATCGCCGGCATCTCGGCGCTGCCGAAGCAGGCCCTCTACGGCGCGGCGAAGGCGGCGCTGCACCATTTCGTCCGCTCGTCGGCCGCCGAGCTCGGCCATCTCGGCGTGCGGGTCAATGCCGTCGCGCCGGGCTATGTGCGCACGCCGCGCATGCTCGACCGGTTCGACGACGACAAGTGGGACGAGATCGAGGACGCCACGCCGCTGCAGCGCTCCGGCGTGCCGTCGGACATTGCCTCGGTCGCGCTGTTTCTCGCATCGGGCTGGGGCTCGTTCCTCACCGGGCAGGTCATCCTCGCCGACGGCGGCCTCACCGCGCCGATCCGCGCCATGCGCGCCTCCTCGGCGGCGCAGATATCCGGCCGACTTCTGAACACCTGATAGAATTTCTTGCCGGTGCGGTTGACTCCGGTTTCTAGCTGCTGTTCTATTTTACCTACCGAATGGTCGGTTGCCATTCGTCGGGGAGGAGCCCGCGTGACATTGACCACCGCCCGGATGCCGCGATCGGCGTTCGACAGCAGGATTGGTGCATGACGCCGCGCGAGATCATGCGCGCCGCGACCGGTGCGGCGAACGAGGCAGCGCCGTTGCTGTGGACGCATCTGCGGCGCGCGGCGGAAGAGGCAGGCGGCCGCACCGCCGTCGTTCACGGCGCGGCGCGCCTTTCCTATGCCGATCTCGCCGCGCGCGCCGAGGCGCTCGCCGCGGCCCTCCTCGCGGCAGGCGTGAAAGCCGGCGACGTCGTCTCCTACCAGTTGCCCAACGGCATCGAGGCGATTCTGGTCGCGCTCGCCGCGCTGCGCATCGGCGCGGTCGCCAACCCGGTCATCCCGATCTACCGCCGCAAGGAAGTCTCCTTCATCGTCGGGCAGGCAAGGCCTGCCATCGTCTTCGCATCCGCCTCCTATCGCGGCTTCGCGCATGCGCGGATGATGGTGGAGTTGGCAGGAAAGTCCGCGACGGTCGTATCCTGCGGCGGCCCGCGCGACGGCGCGGTCGCGTTAGAGGACTTTCTTTCGCCGCATCTCGGCAGCCATGCCGCCGCGCCCGACGCGCATCCCGATGCGGACGCGCTGCTGCTTTACACCTCCGGCACCGAGGGCGATCCCAAGGGCGTGCGCCACTCGCAGCGCAACCTCGTCTTCGAGGCCCGCTCGGTCATCGCCGCGACAGACGTAAGCGCGGACGATCCGATCTTCATCGCCTCCCCGCTCACCCACATCACCGGCTTCATGTACGGATCGATCCTCTCGGTCGTGCTGCGCACCAGGCTGTGCCTCATGGACGGCTGGACCGCCGAGGCCGCCGCCGACATGATCCATGCCGAGGGCTGCACCTGGACGGCGGGCGCCACGCCCTTCCTGCAGGGCCTGCTCGATCCCCGCCTCGCCGGCCGCATCGCGACGCTGAAGAAGTTCCGCTGCGGCGGCGCCGACGTGCCGCCCAAGCTGATCCGTGAGGCCCAGGCGCGCGGTATGCGCGCCATGCGCACCTACGGCTGCTCGGAGCACCCGACGATCTCCGGCGGTGTGTCTGACGATCCGGAAAAGGCCGCGACGACCGACGGACGGGTCCATCCCGCCAACGCCGTCCGCATCGTCGACCTCGACGACGAGACGGTCGTCCTGCCGCACGGCCGCGTCGGCGAGATCCAGAGCCGCGGGCCGGAAGTGTTCCTCGGCTACCGCGACAGCCGGCTCGACGCGAAGGCCTTCACCCCCGACGGCTGGCTGCGCACCGGCGACATCGGCACGCTCGACGCGGACGGCTACGTCACCGTCGTCGGGCGCAGGAAGGACATCATCATCCGCAAGGGCGAGAACATCTCGGCCAAGGAGGTCGAGGACCTCGTCATCGAGATGCCTGAGATCGCGCAGGTGGCGATCGTCGGCGTGCCGGATGTGGAGCGCGGCGAGATGATGGTCGCGGTCTGCGTGCCCGCGCCGGGAGCCGCGCCGACGCTGGCGGCGCTGACCGCCCATCTCGATCGCGCCGGCCTCGCCCGCCAGAAATTCCCCGAGAGGCTCGAACTGGTCGCGGAGCTGCCGATGAACGCGGCCGGCAAAATCCGCAAGGTCGACATCCGCCGACAGCTCGCCGCCGAGACCGAGAAAGCCCCCGCATGACCCCCGACACGCTCGAAAACGTCCGCATCTCGATCGACGGCCATGTCGCCACCGTGACGCTCGACCGCGCGCCGGTGAACGCGCAGACGCCGCTGTCGCAGGAAGAGATCGCGTTCGCCTTCGATTACCTTTCCGACCTCGACGAGGTGCGGGTCGTGATCCTCACCGGCGCCGGCAAGGCCTTCTGCGCCGGCGTCGACATCAAGGATCGAGCCGGCAAGGAATGGGGACCGGCCGAGCGGCGCAATACGCTGCGCTCGGCGCGCGAGAGCTACCATTCGATCGTCGAATGCACCAAGCCGGTGATCGGCGCGATCAATGGCGCAGCACTCGGCGCCGGCCTCGCGCTGGTCGCCTCCTGCGACATCCTCGTGGTTTCGGAGGACGCGTCCCTCGGCCTGCCCGAGGTGACGGTCGGCCTGATGGGCGGCTCGCGGCATGCCATGCAGCTCTTCGGCCGCACCCAGGTACGCCACATGATGCTGACCGGCGAGCGCGTCGGCGGCGCGGAGCTCTTTCGCCTCGGCATCGCCCAGAAATGCGTGGCCGCCGCCGAGCTGATGCCGGCGGCGGTCGCGATGGCGAAGAAGATCGCAAGCTACAGCCCTCTCGCCACGCGGCTCGCTAAGCAGTCGCTCAACGCCATCGAAAACATGAGCCTGCGCGACGGCTACCGCTACGAGCAGGACATGACGCTGCAGCTCGGCAGGAGCGAGGACAGCCGCGAGGCGATGCTGGCCTTCAAGGAAAAGCGCGCCCCGGTCTTCAAGGGCCGCTGAAACAAGAGGAACGAGGGAGAGACGCCATGAAGGTCATGTATTTCCACCTGATGCCCTATCTCGACCTGCCGTCGGACTTCCGGGAGAAGTATTCGTCGGTGTGGATCGACGTGGATTCCCGGCTGGTCGATTCCGAGAAGGTGCACCGCTACTACAACGACTTCCTCGACGAGCTCGAATATGCCGCCGAATGCGGCTTCGACGCGATCTGCGTCAACGAGCACCACGCCAACGCCTACGGCCAGATGCCCTCGCCCAACCTGATGGCGGCGGCGCTCGCGCGGCGCACCAACGACGCGGCGATCTGCGTCATGGGCAATTCGCTGGCGCTCTACAATCCGCCGACCCGCGTCGCGGAGGAGTTCGCGATGATCGACTGCATTTCGGGCGGCCGGCTCATTGCCGGCTTCCCGGTCGGCTCGCCGATGGACACGGCCTATGCCTACGGTACGAACCCCAGCCACCTGCGCCAGCGCTACCAGGAGGCGCACGACTTGATCCTCAAGGGCTGGACCGAGCAGAAGGCCTTCCCCTTCAACGGCCGCTTCTACCAGCAGCGCTACGTCAACGTGCTGCCCAAGCCGATCCAGCGCCCGCATCCGCCAATCTGGATTCCCGGCGGCGGCTCGACCGAGGCGTGGGAATGGTGCGGCCAGATGAACTACGTCTACTGCTACCTGTCCTATTACGGCCACCAGTACGCCGCCGAGGGCATGAAGGGCTTCTGGGCGAAGATGGACGAGATGGGGATCGACCGGAATCCCTATCGCGCCGGCCTCTTGCAGTTCGTCGCCGTCGCCGAAAGCCGCGACGAGGCGATCGAGCGCTACACCGAGGCAGCGGAATATTTCTACGGCCGCTGCCTGCACCTCGACCCGCGCTTCGCCAGCCCTCCGGGCTACGTCACCGAAGGATCGCAGCGCGCCAACCTGACCAGCCAGGTGGCGCAGGCCGCGGGTGCGACGCCCGGCGAGCGCTTCAACACCACCTCGCGCGACATGAAGAACATCGTCGACAAGGGCTACGTCATCGTCGGCTCGCCCGACGACGTGGTGGAGCAACTGCGCGACGTCTCGACCCGCTTCAACATCGGCAACCTGCTGCTCCTGCTGCACTTCGGCAACATGGACAAGACGCTGGCCAACTACAACACAAGGCTCTTCGCCGAGAAGGTGATGCCGAAGCTCAAGGACCTGCATTCCGACTGGCCGCATCACTGGTGGCCGCAGCCGATGAACCAGGGCCGCGCCGATCTTGGCCTCAACCGCATCGCCGCCGAATAGGAGGAGACTATGTCGTTCACCGAACAGACGATCGACGTCGACGGCGCGTCCGTGCGCATCTGGCGCGCCGGCTCCGGGCCGAAGCTCACCTTCCTCGCCGGCTTCGCCGGCCTGCCGAAATGGACACCCTTCCTCGACCGGCTGGCCGAAAAGCGCAGCCTCGTCGTCCCCTCGCTGCCCGGCTTCCCCGGTGCCGCCGCCAACCACAACGAGCTCGACGACCATCTCGACTGGATCGTCGCGACGCGCCGCATCCTGATGGAGGCCGACGCGCTCGGCGGCGAGCTGGTCGGCTCCTCGGTCGGCGGCGCGCTGGCGGCCGAGATCGCGGCACTCTGGCCGTCCGACGTCTTGCGCCTGACCCTGATCTCGCCGCTCGGCATGTTCCTCGACGGCGATCCCACCGCGGACCCATGGGCACAGCGCGGCGACAGGATCCCGCCGCTGATGGCCGAGGACGCCGAAGCCTTCAAGGCGCTGCGCGCATTGCCGGAGGGCGAGGACCCGACCGAGTGGAAGATCATGCAGTCGCGCGCGGATGCTGCCGGCGCACGCCTGCTCTGGCCGCTCGGCGACACCCGCATCGCCAAGCGCCTGAAGCTGATCAAGGCGCCGACGCTGCTCGTCTGGGGCGCGGCCGACAAGGTTGTGCCGCCGAGCTATGCGCGCCACTTCGGCGAGCGGATCGGCGGGCGCGTCGAGACGAAGGTCATCGACGGCGCCGGCCATCTCGCCTGGCTCGACAGGCCGGCCGAGGTCGCCGACGCGATCCTCACCGGTGCCGGCTCCGCCAGGGTCGCGGCCTGACCATGGACCTCGCGCTCACTTCAGGGCAGCGCCGCTACCGCGACGGCGTTCGCGCTTGGCTCACCGCCAACCTGCCGGACGGCTGGGCGGGCGGCATGCCGGCCGGCCGGCCGACGGAGGAACAGGAGCGCGACCTGCAGCTCGCCTGGGAGCGCAGGCTCTACGCCGCCGGCTATTCGGGCATCGCCTGGCCGAAGGATTATGGCGGCCAGGGCCTCACGATGGTCGAGCAATATCTCGCCAGCGTCGAGATGGGCCGGATCGCGGCGCCCGAGAGCGCCAACACGATCGGCCGCGAGCTCGTCGGCCCGATCCTGCTCGCGGTCGGCACCGAGGAGCAGAAGCGTCACTACATTCCCCGCATCCTGAAGATCGAGGACACCTGGTGCCAGGGCTTCTCCGAGCCCAACGCCGGCTCCGACCTCGCCTCGCTCAAAACCCGCGCGGCGCGCGATGGCGGCGACTGGGTGATCGACGGCCAGAAGATCTGGACCAGCTACGCCCACTATGCCAGCCACTGCATCCTGCTTGCCCGCACCGATCCGGACGCGAAGTCGCACAAGGCGATCACCCTGTTCATCGTCGAGATGGACAGCCCTGGCGTCGAGGTGCGGCCGATCCGGCACATGAACGGGCTCAGGCACTTCAACGAGGTGTTCTTCACCGGCGTGCGGGTGCCGGACCACATGCGCATCGGCCCTGTAGACGGCGGCTGGAGCGTCGCCGTCAGCGTGCTCGGCTTCGAGCGCGCGACGACGCGGCTCTACCGCCAGGCGCGCTACATGAACGAGTTGCAGGCGCTCGCCGGCCTCTGCGTCCGCGACGGCACGACGGAGCTGCATGAAGCTCAACTCGGCCGGATCGCCGCCGAGCTCGAGATCCTGCGCTACCACAATACGCATTTCGTCAGCCGCATCGCGGCGGGCGAGCCGATCGGCGAGGAGTCGAGCCTGCTCAAGCTCTGCTGGAGCCGCACTCACCAGGACCTATCGGCGCTGTCGCTCGACATCCTCGGCGACGGCATCGACGCGGACACGACCGAAGCCGAGCGCTTCCGCCAGATCTACCTCACCGCCCGCGGCGAGACGATCTATGCCGGCTCCTCGCAGATCCAGAAGAACATCATCGCCGAGCGCGTGCTCGGACTGCCGCGAGGCTAGCGCGATGGATTTCCGTCTCACCTCCGAACAGCAGATACTGAGCGAGTGCGTCGCCGCCGCGCTCGCCCGCGTGGCCGACGGCGGCTGGGGCAAGGCCTTCGCCGACGCCGGCGTGCTCGGCATCCTCGTCCCCGAGGCAGACGGCGGGCTCGGCCTCGGCATGGTCGAGGCCGGCCTCGTCGCGCAGGAGGCCGGCTTCCGCAACGCCGCCTGGCCGATCGCCGAGACGCTCGCCGCCCTGCCGCTCTTGGCGCGCACCTGCCCGGAAGAAGCCGCCGCGGTGCTTGCCGGAACAAAGACCATCTCCGCCGCTGCGGCCTGCACCGCCTTTCCCAGACAAGGACGCCTGCGCGGCGAGGTAAAGTTCCCCTCCTGGCCCGACCTCGTCCGCATCGCCGTTCCTCTCGCCGACGGCCGGGTCGCGCTCGTGACGCCAGACAAGGAGACCGCGACCGCCGAGGCGCAGGTCGACCTTTCGGCCCGCAACATGCGCATGGCAATCGACAGTTCCGCGACGGGCGAGACGATCGTCGAGGCCCCTTCCTTCGCCCCGTGCCTCGCCCTGCTGCGCGCCGCCGAGATGGCCGGCGCGGCGCGCTTCTGCTTCGATACCGCCGTCCAGTACCTGAAGGATCGTAGCCAGTTCGGCAGGCCGATCGGCGCGAACCAGGCGCTGAAGCACATGGCCGCCGACGATTTCGTCCGGCTGGCGAACATCCGCGTTGCGCTCGACTACGCCTGCGCCGCGCACGACCGCTCCGTCGCCGCTCCGGACGATCGCGAAGCGGCCGACGAGGCCCGGCGCGCCTTCCAGGTCGTCATGGCCTATGTGCCGGAGGCCGCGCGCGGCATCGCCGAGAACGCGATGCAGATGCATGGCGGCATCGGCGTCACTTGGGACTACGCGCTCAACGCGCCGGTCCGGCGCATTCTCCGCGTCAGCGCTGCTCTGGGTGCGCCGCAGGCGCATCAACGCGCACTCGGCCGTTCACTGGCCGACGGGCAGCTAGCGCCCGGCTTCGACGCGGCAGCGGAGTGATCCGATGGCGACCTACGAGACCTTCGGCGCCGAAAAACTCTTCCTCCTGCACGAGGAGGTCGAGACCATCCATGCGGGTTCCAAGTGGAACGAGGGGCCGGTATGGCTGCCCGCCTCGCGCAGCCTGGTCTGGTCCGACATCCCGAACAGCCGGCTGATGCGCTGGGACGAGATCACCGGCACAGTCACCGTCTACCGGCAGGGCTCCAACAATTCCAACGGCAACACCCTCGACCGCGAAGGCAGGCTGATCACCTGCGAGCACGGCGCGCGACGCCTCACCCGCACCGAGCATGACGGCTCGGTCACGGTGCTGGCCGACAGCCACCGCGGCAAGCCGCTCAACAGCCCGAACGACGTGGTGGTGAAGCGCGACGGCACGATCTGGTTCTCCGATCCCACCTACGGCATCGACGGCGACTATTTCGGCAATCGCGCCAAGCGTGCGCAGGACGGCAATTTCCTCTACCGGCTCGACCCGGCGACCGGCGATCTCAGGGCCGTCGTCACCGACATGGTGCAGCCCAACGGCCTCGCCTTCACGCCAAACGAGAAGCATCTGCTCGTCGTCGATTCCGGCCGCACCGGCGGAGCGGAGCACCCCGCCCACATCCGCCGCTTCGCGGTGCGGGAGGACGGCAGCCTCGAAAGCCTCGGCGTCTTGGTCGAGTGCCCGGCCGGGGTGTTCGATGGCTTCCGCATCGACGCCGACGGGCGCATCTGGGCCGGCACGGCCGACGGCGTCCACTGTTTCTCGCCCGACGGCGCGCCACTCGGCCGGATCGTTCTGGGCGAGATCGTCATCAACCTCTGCTTCGGCGGCTCCAAGCTCAACCAGCTCTTCCTCTGCGCGCCGACCAAGGTCTACCGCGTCTTCGTCCGCGCCACCGGCCTCAATCCCTGGCGCACGCCATGACGGAGTTGAGCTGGCAGACGCCCGAAGGTCCCTTGCCCGCGCCCGCCGGCCGGCTCGCCGGTCGCGCGATCCTCGTCACGGGCGCCGCGCAAGGCATTGGCCGCGCGATCGCCGAGCTCTTCCAGGCCGAAGGCGCCTCCGTCGCCGCCCTCGACCTAGCACCGGCCGATCATGCCCCGTCCGAAACCATTCTTCCGCTCGCCTGCGACGTCTCCGACGACGACGCCGTGCAGGAGGTGGTGGCGGCGGCGGTCGCCGCGTTCGGCAGGCTCGACGGCGTGGTCAACGCCGCCGGCATCCACATCCAGGGCTCACTCGCCGAGACGACGCCGCAGGCCTTCCGCCGCGCGCTGGAGGTGAACCTGACCGGTCCTTTCCTCGTCTGCCGCGCCGCCGCACCCCATCTTCTGGCGGCTCCCTTCGCCACGGTCGTCAACCTCTCCTCCGCTTCCGCGCTCAGCACCTTCCCCAACCGCGCCGCCTACGCCGCGTCGAAGGGCGGGCTGATCGCCATGTCGAAGTCGATGGCGAAGGAACTCGCGCCGAGGGTGCGCGTCAATGTGCTTGCGCCCGGCCTGGTCGACACGACGATGGCGCGTGGCATCGCCGGCCACAACGCCATGCTCGATGCCGCGAAGCGCTATGCGCTGGAGCGCATCGGCGCGGCGGAGGAGATCGCGCAGGCCGCTCTCTTCCTGTCGTCCGCCGCCTCGTCCTTCACAACCGGCATCACGCTGGCTGTCGACGGCGGCCGGTCGTTCCATTGAGCCCGCAGGTGGAAGCCGCAAGGGAGACCCTGCCCTGTCACGCAGCGGAGCGCTCGCCATCGTGAACTCCCGGCCATGCCCCTCGCCCGATGGCGAACGGCCTTTCATCGTCGGCATCGGCGGCACGCTGCGGCCGGGGTCTTCCAGCGAGGTCGCGCCGCGGGTCGCCCTCAATGTCGCAGCGCGGCCGGGCAGGCCTTCGTCGGCGCGGACATCGAGCTGCCGATCTATGTGGCGGAGTGGCCAGGCCGCTCGCCCGCCGCACTCGCCTTCCTCGATGCCGTGCGCCGCGCCGACGGCGTCCCCATCGCCTCGCCCGCTATCATGGCTCGATCTCGGGCCTGTTCAAGAATGCGATGGATTATCTGGAAGATCTGCGCGGCGATGCGCGCCCCTATCTCGACGACCGCGCGGTAGGCTGCATCGTCTGCGCCCATAGTTGGCAAGCGACGGGAAGCATGCTCGACCTGTCGAGCAAGTTCCAGATCGAGGAAGTAGCCTTCGATCCGTGGCAAGCCAACATGCTCATGACGGAGCTATCCGGGCATGGCGTGCCGTGCGTCGAGTACCGGCAAATCGTCAACACCATGTCGGAGCCGCTGAAGGAAGTCGAAGGGCTGATCCGATCGCGCAAGATCGCCCATGACGGCGATCCGGCGATGACGTGGATGCTATCGAACGTCGTCGCCAAGCCCGACGAAGGATAACGTCTATCCCCGAAAAGAGCGGCCGGAGAACAAGATCGACGGCCCGGTGTCGCTGTTCATGGCGATGGGCCGGATGCTGACGAAGGACAATGCTCCGTCGCCCTATGAGCGCCTGCGACCAAACGGCTTTCTTTTCGTTTGATCTACCGGCTACCAGTAAGGCAACATTATTCAGATGTTCGCCACGGTTGGGAGAGACCCCATGGCCAGAAAATGCGCGGAGCTTAGCTGTCAGTCTACGAATGTTGAGTATCTTGCTGTTGAGGAATATCTCACGGCGATTTTAAGGTGCAACGATTGCGGATGTGTATGGAAGGATGTCGAGAACCCGGCGAACAGAACGAGGGAATTTCTGAAGCGCGGAAAATACTACAACGACAAAATTAGTGACAAGGATTCAAAAAAGAAAATATGCTATGATAGCACAAACACAAACATCGCAATACGATTATTAAGTAATAATCATAAATGGGCAAATTACATTAGAAGTTTTTACTCAAAAAAATTGCGATGCAATTTTGATGATATCGTTGTTGTCGCATACGAATACAGCAATGGTAACTACAGTGTTTTTGTCGATCGCTACTCAAATGGGCGACGGGTGGATAGCAAAAAATGGGAGAGCTCTCTGCAGCATCTAGCCTTGGTGTGCGAGAGTGAAGAGAAGGGCGGCTTACCGTATATGAAGGCGGCGAATGAAGAGAAGGTAAAATATTGGCGGGACGGTGAGCTGGGTACCTGAGGTAACCAGAGAGCGGTTTTTCCAGGCCGACGGACAATATCACTCAACTAAGTGGTGAGTATTTGGTGATTAGTAATCCGCCGACTTTTCAGGGATTTTGGTAAACGCTTGATTTTATTGGCGCACCCGACAAGATTCGAACTTGTGACCTTTGCCTTCGGAGGGCAACGCTCTATCCAGCTGAGCTACGGGTGCAAGCCAAGGGAGAAGCGCGAGGGCTTCGCAGTCTCTCATAGCCGATCAACAGCGGGCCTTCAACGCCGAAAAGACATCTCAGCTGCGGGGCTTTCCCGGAAGCAAGACCGCCAGGAGAAACAGTGCCCTCACGGCGGTGTACGATGCATAGATATGCCGACGGATCTTCAGCGACAGCGTCATATCGGTCGCTGGCGCGGCAGGCGCGGGTTGCGGTCCTGCGGCACGCCGGCAGCCGGAAAGGCCTGTCAACGCGTCTACCGGTCGACGCCGCCCCAGATCGCCTCGGCGGTCTTCACGACCAGGTCGAGCTTGCGGCGCTGGTCGTCGGCCGTCACCTTGTTGCCCTCCTCGGTCGAGGCGAATCCGCATTGGGGGGCGATGCCGAGCTGGGCGATGTCGGCGAATTTCGAGGCGGCGTCGAACTTGCGCTTGAGATCGTCGAGCTTTTCGAGATCGCCGGTCTTGGTGGTGATGAAGCCCGGTAGGACGCGCTTGTTGCCGCGCGGCAGCAGGCGCAGCGGCTCGAGCCCGCCGGCGCGCTCGGTGTCGTATTCCATGAAATAGACGTCGACGCCGGTCTGGTTGAAGATCGCGTCAGCCGCGGGGTCGTAGGCGCCCTCGGCCGCGTAGGTGGAGGCGAAGTTGCCACGGCACATGTGCATGGCGATCAGCATGTCGTCGGGGCGGTCCTTGATCGCCTCGTGCATCATCCAGGCATAGCGCTCGATCAGCCAGTCCGGATCCTGGCCATCGGCCTTCTTCGCGGCCCGATGCTTGGGGTCGCAGAGATAGGCGAAGAAGATGTCGTCCATCTGCAGGTAGCGGCAGCCGGCATCGTAGAACGCCTTCACCGCCTTCGCGTAGGTTTTCGCCAGATCGGCGAACAGCGCTTCCGGGTCGTCGCGATATTCCTTCGGATGGATGTCGGCCTTCGCGACGCGGAAGTGACAGCAGGACGGCCCGGGAATCGAGATCTTCGGCGTGACCTTCGTCACCGAGGCGACGTAGCGGTAGTGGTCGAGCATCGGATGATCGTCGGGAAAGTCGAGCTTTTCCTTGATCGTCGGGAAGATCGGCCGGAGCTTCACGCCGTGGAACTGGATGCCTTCGTCACGCTCCTCCAGGTCGAAGCCGCTGAGTTCGCCCATGAAGTCGTAATGCCAGAAGGAACGGCGGAACTCGCCGTCGGTCACGGCCAGCAGACCGGCTTCCTCCTGCTGGCGCACGGTCTCGCGGATCGCCTCGTCCTCGATTCCCTTCAGCTCTTCCCAGTCGAGCGTGTGGTCCTCGTAATGGGCCTTGCGCGCGGCCTTGACCCGCTCGGGACGCAAAAGACTGCCGACATGGTCGGCGCGATAGGGTGGGGTGGGCATGTGTCCTCCGCGGATTCGATGGCTGCAATCCGAGCCGGGCCGGAAGCTGCCATACATCGGCCGGCCTGGCAATTCATTGTATACAGGACAAGCGACGCGCGACCGGGACCGCCTAAATTCCATCCCCGCTCCCTCTCGCGATCAGCCCTAAGACCGGTTAAGAATGGCTTCGGGAGGGTGAAATTCCAAATGCCGCGCTTTCTGTATACCGCAAAGCGATGGGTCGGTCCTTTCATCCAAAGAGGCCATTTCCAAATTCGTTCTTTTGTATAACAATCAACCATCTGATCACGCTATCCAGGGAGGAGAATGCCATGACCAGACTGACACGCATGCTGCTGGGCGCAACGGTCGCACTCGGCACGATTACAGGCGCCGCGTGGGCGCAGGACGCGACGCTCAAACTGCACCAGATGCTGCCGCCACAGGCGACGATTCCCGCCAAGGCGCTGCGGCCCTGGGCCGAGAAGGTGATGAAGGAATCGGGCGGGCGCATCAAGATCGACCAGTTCGACGCGATGGCGCTGGGCGGCAAGCCGCCGGAACTGATCGACCAGGCCAAGGACGGTGTCGTCGACATCGTCTGGACCGTCATCGGCTACACGCCCGGCCGCTTCCCGTCGACGGAAGCGTTCGAGCTTCCGTTCATGATGACGACCGGCGAGGCGACCTCGCGGGCGGTGCAGGAATACTGCGAAAAGCACTGCATGGACGAATTCAAGGACTGGAAGGTCATCGCGTGGCATGCGCACGGCCCGGGTCTGATCCATTCCAAGAATCCGGTGAACAAGCTGGAGGACATGAAGGGGCTGAAGGTGCGCGGCGGCTCGCGCATGATCAACCAGATGCTGGAGAAGCTCGGCGCCACGCCGGTCGGCATGCCGGTGCCGGCGGTGACCGAGGCGCTGTCCAAGGGCGTGATCGACGCGACCACGATCCCGTGGGAAGTGACCCCGTCGCTCAAGGTGGCCGAGCTGGTGAAGAACCATACCGGGTTCTCCGGCAAGAACGGCCTCTACACGCAGACCTTCGTGGTGGCGATGAACAAGGCCTCCTACGACAAGCTGCCGGATGATTTGAAGAAGGTCATCGACGACAATTCCGGCATCGAGACGGCGGCCTTCTTCGGCAAGGTGATGGACGACGGGGACAAGGTCGGCCTGGCGATCGCCGAGAAGCTCGGCAACAACATCGTCACGCTCGATGAAGCCGAGACGCAGCGCTGGAAAGACGCCGCTGCGCCGCTGGTCGAAGCCTGGGAGGCGGAAATGACCGCCAAGGGCAAGGACGGCAAGGCGCTGGTGTCGGAAGCTCGCGCGCTGGTCGATAAATACTCGACCGGCATGTAGGCGGACAAAGAGCAGGCAAAAGCCGGTCGCGGCAACGCGGCCGGCTTTTCCATTGGGGTCGACCCGGCTAGGCTGTTGCAGATTAGGATAACGGCCGCGGGCAGCCTGCCGCAGGCGTGCCGGGAGAACGATCGATGAAGCGCTCCGAGGTCAACCACATCCTTCGCAATGGCGACGCGTTCATGCGAGAGCATGGGCAGATCCTGCCGCCTTTCGCCTACTGGACACCGGACGAGATGCGCGCCCGGCGCGGCGAGACCGCAGGCATTGTCGAGCGCAGGCTTGGTTGGGACATCACCGACTACGGCCGCGGCGACTTCGCGCGGCGCGGGCTCTTCCTCTTCACCGCGCGCAACGGCGACGCTGAGGACCTGCGCAAGGGACGCGGGATGCTCTACGCCGAAAAGATCATGATCTCGCGCAAGGACCAGGTGGCGCCGATGCATCGCCACAACGTCAAGGCGGAAGACATCATCAACCGCGGTGGCGGCGTGCTGGCGCTGAAGCTCTATGCCTCCGGGCCGGACGGACTGATCGACCGGGGCGAGGACGTGTCGGTGCCCACCGACGGCGTCATGCGGACGCTGCCGGCCGGTGGCATCCTGCGCTTGTCGCCGGGCGAAAGCGTGACGCTGCTGCCCGGGGTCTGGCACGCCTTCTGGGGCGAAGAGGCGGATGTGCTGATCGGCGAGGTGTCGACCGTCAACGACGACCTGACGGACAACGTCTTCTCCGAACCGATCGCACGCTTCTCCGAGATCGAGGAGGACGAACCGCCGCTGCGCCTGCTCGTCTCCGACTACGACACCTGGCTTGCCTGACGCATGGACGAGGCCGGCCTCCTTGCCGTGATCGCCGAACGCGTCAACGGGCGCGAACGGCTGATCGTCGGCATTGCGGGAGCGCCGGGCTCCGGCAAGTCGACGCTTGCCGAACGGCTTCGCCAACAGATCGAGGCCTCGGGCGAGAGCGTCGCGGTCGTTCCGATGGACGGCTTCCATTTCGACGACAGGGTGCTTTCCGCGCGCGGGCTGCTGCCGCGCAAGGGCGCGCCGGAGACGTTCGACGTCGCGGGCTTCCGCCACCTGCTGATGCGGCTGCGCGCACGAGAGACGGAGGTCGCGATCCCGGTCTTCGATCGTTCGATCGAGATATCGCGGGCCGGCGCGGCGGTCGTGCCGGCCGAGACGCGGATCCTGCTTGTCGAGGGCAATTACCTGCTGCTCGACGAGACGCCCTGGAACGGCCTCGCCGGCGCGTTCGACATGACTGTATGGCTCGACGTGCCGGTGGACGAACTCGAACGCCGGCTGGTGCAGCGCTGGCTCGACCATGGCTTCGCGACGGACGCGGCACGCGAGAAGGCGCTGTCGAACGATATTCCGAACGCGCGGCGCATCGCCGCCCGCAGCAGGGCGGCGGATGTCACGCTCTGAGGCGGGCTACTCCGTGCCGCCGATGTTCCACCCGCGGCCGCGCGCGCCCATCAGCTCGTAGCCGTCAGCCGTCACCGCGATCGTGTCCTCCAGCTTGATGAAGCCGCGCGAGGGATGGAGCATCGTCGTCTCGACCGAGATCACCATGCCGGCCTCCAGCGGCTTGTCGGCGTCCACGCCCTCATAGGCGACGGGATGATTGGTCATCAGGAACGGCGCCTCGTGGCTGACGAGCCCCATGCCGTGGGCGAAGAAATCCGTGTAGGGCGCAACGGCGGAGGCCTTCAGCACCTTCTCCGCATGGGCGATCATGTCGCCACCCGCGGCACCCGGCCGGATGCGCGAGAATGCAGCCTGCTGGACCGTGTCGACCTCCGCGAGCAGGTCCCTGAGCTCCTGGTCGGGCTCGCCAAGCACGGCCATACGGCAGAGGTCACCGATGTAGCCGTGATAGTTGCCGCCCGAATCGAGCGACATCACCTCGCCCTTGCGCCATGTCTGCGGCGACACTGCCCTGTTGTGGCTGGGGCCCAGCGTGATGAGCGCATATTCGAAGGTGAGGCCGCGGTTGGTTTCCTCGCGGCGCAGCCGCTCGACGATGTCGCCCTTGGACGATCCTTCGTGCTGGCTGGCGAAGACGGCGAGCATCGAATCCGTGATGAGTTCCGACGCGAGCCGCAGCCTGGCCAGTTCCTCCGGCGTCTTGATCATGCGCATCCGCTCGAGCATGCCAGTGGCGTCGACGAGCCTCGCGTCGCCGAGTTCGGACTGGAGCGTGGCCCAGGCGTCGTGGGGAACAAAGCCCGGCTCCATCCCTATTCTCGATCTGGCCAGACCAATTTTCCTCAAATGAGCGGCGGCCTGTTTGGCGGCATCCACCGAGCCCCAGCATGTGGTGAACACGGAGGGTGTCCAGAATGGATTCACCTGCTGCTCGTGGCCCTCCATTCGGTTGCCGACATAGGCGGCGTAATCCGGCCTGCCCCTGACGTAGATCGCGACAGGCAGGTAGCGGCTGTGGCCGATCGCGTCCATCGCGTGAAAGAAAATATAGCGATAGCCGCCGAGCAGATACTGGACGTTGTGCTTCGACGTGGCGAGCAGGACGTCGATGCCGGCTTCATCCATGAGCCGGTCGAGCTTGTCCTGGTCGAACGGAGCGCCGGCAGTCTGCGGCCGAGCTGGCGATGCGGTCATGGCTTCCTCCCAAACGCATTCGCAAGCGTTCTACCCCGAAGCGGCGAGGAAGGGAACTGGTCCGGCCAGAAGACCTGACGAAGGGATTATACGGCGAGGGTTGGCAAGCGCGCGTCGATGGCTAACATGCAGGGCATCGTGCCCGGACAGCGTGGCGCACATCGAAAGGGAGGTTTATCGATGAAACACACCGTAGCGCGGCTTACTGCCGCCGGTGCACTTGCATTCTCGCTGGCGGCCGCCGGCACGGCCGCGCGGGCGGACGAGTTCATCAATGTGCTGGCGGGCGGTACGTCCGGCGTCTACTACCCGCTGGGAGCAGCGCTGGCCAACATCTATGGCGCCAAGATCGAGGGCGCGCGCACCCAGGTCCAGGCCACGAAGGCGTCCGTGGAAAATCTCAACCTGCTGCAGCAGGGCAAGGGCGAGATCGCCTTCGCACTCGGCGATTCCGTCAAGTTCGCCTGGGAGGGAAATACCGAGGCCGGCTATCCGGGCAAGCTGGACAAGCTGCGCGGCATCGCGGCGATCTATCCGAACTACATCCAGATCGTCGCGAGCCAGGAATCGGGAATCAAGACGCTCGCGGACCTGAAGGGCAAGAGCCTGTCCGTTGGCGCGCCGAAATCCGGCACCGAACTCAATGCGCGCGCCATCCTCACGGCGGCGGGCATGAGCTACGATGATCTTGGCAAGACCGAATATCTGCCGTTCGGCGAATCCGTCGAGCTGATCAAGAACCGTCAGCTCGACGCGACGCTTCAGTCGGCCGGCCTGGGCGTCGGCTCGATCAAAGACCTCGCGTCTTCGGTGGCGATCAATGTTGTGGCCGTGCCCAAGGCGGATGTCGAGAAGATCGGCAGCCCGTATCTCGCCGTCACCATTCCCGCCGGCACCTATCAGGGACAGGATGCGGATGTGGAAACGGCCGCGGTCGGCAACTTCCTGATCACCCATGACGGCGTATCGGATGAGACAGCCTACCAGATGACCAAGCAGTTGTTCGAGAACCTTCCCGACATGGTCGCCGCGCACAACGCAGCCAAGGCGATCGACATCAAGAAGGCATTGGATGGAATGCCCGTGCCGCTGCATCCGGGTGCGGAGCGCTACTACAAGGAAAAGGGCCTGATGTAAGCCCCGGCGCGGACCGGCAGCATCAACGGCTGCCGGTCCCGCAATCTGCATGTCCACGTCACGCGCGGGGCCCATCCGATGACCACTGCAGCTTCCCAAGGCGCCGCCCCGCCGGCGGTCGACATGCACGATCCTCTCGGCGCCGGCTTTCCGGCGACGCGGGAGGGCCGGATCCTGTTCTGGATCGCAGTCGTTTTCTCCGTTTACCAGATCGCGACGGCGGCGCATCTGATCAGCCTGTCGAGCCAGGTCCTGCGCGCCGCGCATGTCGGCTTCCTGCTGCTGCTTGCCTTTCCGCTCGCGGCGTCCGCGCGGAATGCGACGCCTGCCTGGCGCGCGGCGGCTTGGGGCCTCGCCGCCGTGGGCGTATTCGTGGCGCTCTACCAGTGGTGGGAATACAACGGCCTGATCCTGCGCTCAGGCGACCTTCTGACACGCGACATCGTCGTCGGATGCGTTGCGCTCGCCACGGTGTTCGCGGCAGCCTGGCTGGTCATGGGTCCGGCGCTGCCGGTCATCTCGGGCCTGTTCCTCGCCTACTGCCTGTTTGGCGAATACCTGCCCCGGCCATTCGACCATCGCGGCTATGACCTCTCCCAGGTTATAGATCACATGGCCTATGGAACGGAGGGCATCTACGGCATCCCGATCTATGTGTCGGCGACTTACATCTTCCTGTTCATCCTGTTCGGCTCGTTCCTTGAAAAGGCGGGCATGATCAAGCTGTTCACGGACGTCTCGCTCGGGCTCGTCGGCCACGCGCGCGGCGGCGCGGCGAAGGTGTCGGTGATCTCGTCCGCGCTGATGGGCACGATCTCGGGCTCGGGCGTGGCCAACGTGGTCACCACAGGGCAATTTACGATCCCCCTGATGAAGAAGTTCGGCTATCGGGCCGCCTTCGCTGGGGGTGTGGAGGCAACCGCATCGATGGGCGGCCAGATCATGCCGCCGGTGATGGGCGCGGTGGCCTTCATCATGGCCGAAACGCTGGGTGTCGAGTATTACGAGGTCGTCAAGGCGGCGATCATCCCGGCTCTCCTTTACTTCGCCTCGGCGTTCTGGATGGTCCATCTCGAAGCCGGCAAGCATGGGCTGCTGGGGCTGAAGCGTTCCGAACTGCCCTCTGCCACTGCCGCTCTCAAGAACGGCTGGTATCTGATCCTGCCGCTGGCGGTGCTCGTCTGGCTGCTGTTCTCCGGATATACGCCGCTGTTTGCGGGCACGGTGGGCCTGGCGCTGACGGTCCTGCTGATCCTCGGCGCAACGGTCGCGCTCGGATTGCCGAATGCCGCTGTGCGGACCGTGTTCTGGATCGGGCTCGGCCTCGTAGCGGCGAGCTTCTTCCGGTTCGGCATCGGCGCGATCGTCGGGGCGGTGGCGATCCTGATCCTCGTCAATCTCGTCGTGGCGGGTGGCCGCGACACGCTCGCCGCCTGCCGCGACAGCCTCGCCGACGGCGCACGAAACGCGCTGCCGGTCGGCGTCGCCTGCGCGGTGGTCGGCATCATCGTCGGCACGATGACGCTGACGGGCGTTGCGAATACGTTCGGCCAGTTCATCGTCTCGGTCGGCCAGAATTCGCTGTTTCTGTCGCTGCTGCTGACGATGGTCACCTGCATCTTCCTCGGCATGGGCATTCCGACGATCCCCAACTACATCATCACCTCGTCGATCGCCGGACCGGCGCTGCTCGACCTCGGCGTGCCGCTGATCGTCAGCCATATGTTCGTCTTCTATTTCGGCATCCTTGCCGACCTGACGCCTCCCGTAGCGCTCGCCTGTTTCGCGGCGTCGCCGATCGCCAAGGAAAGCGGCTTCCGGATCTCGCTGGAAGCAATCAAGGTCGCGGCGGCCGGCTTCGTCATCCCGTTCATGGCGGTCTACACGCCGGCGCTGATGCTGCAGGAGGGAGGCGCGCTGGCGGGCGCGATCGGCTATTGGCCGGCGGTCGGCTATGTCGTGATCAAGACGGCGCTCGCCATCGCGCTCTGGGGTGTCGCCGTGATCGGCTTCCTGCGGATGCGGCTGGCCTTGTGGGAACGCGCGCTCGCCGCCGCGGCCGCCTTCACGCTGGTCGCGGCACTGCCTGTGACCGACGAGATCGGCTTTGTCCTGGCGATCGTGTTCTTTGCGCAGCACTGGTGGCGCAGCCGCGCTGTTGCCGCCAGCGCCGCCTGATGCCGGTCTGCCTCGTCGCGGGCGGTAAGACTGTGATGGTCGCCCTTTCCGCCTTCACGCTCGCCTGGACGCATTCGGTCGAGAAGGTTCGATGGGAAGAGGACTGGGTGCTTTCGGACGCCGGCCTCAGGATCGTCGAGGCGCGCGTGAAGGGTTCCGGCGCGGGGATGGAGATACCGGACGGCGCCGTGCTGCGGGACGGCGCCTGGCGCTATACGCCGACACTCGCGCCCCGCGAAGCGCTGCTTCTCGCGCAGTCAGGGGCGACGGCTGGAGGCTGGGAGATCTGCGCGGACGGCAAATGCGTGCGTGTGGGGGAGACTGCCGGACCCCCGGCCGAGATCAGAGCCTGCGCCGTCGGCGAGGCGCTGCCCACCGATGCTCAGTGAAACGTGACGCGGGCCTGGAGCGAGGTGCCGCCCATGCGGCGCGCGCAGGCTGGACCGGGGCCGCGCATATAGTGCCGCTCCGGGCGATAGCTGGGCGCAACGAATTCGCGTATGGCCACCACGTAGTGGCCAATGGCTGACCAGAAAGACATCTTACCTAACCCTGTCCTCGGAATGTCCCTTCCGACGCCGCAAACTTTAGCAAACGATCGTGAACACCCGGTGAATCCGGCCTTTAACGAATAGACAGAAATCGTCCGTTCGTGTCGCCGGAGAGGAAAAATTACGGCCTTTCGAGGCCAGGTCTGCGAATCCCATCACACGGATGGACCGCGTTGCGAAAAGGCAACAATCCTGACCGGAACCGGGCGGGCCGCCGGACGTTCTTCCGCCAGGCCGGAGCGACTCCGGTTCGAAAGGACGTTCAGTCCTTGCCTCCACAACAACACGAACAGGAAGGGCCAGGAAAATGGGTCTGTTTTCGAAAGACATCAAGACGATGGACGACCTCTTCGTCCACACGCTGCAAGACATCTACTACGCCGAAAAGCAGATCGTGAAGAACCTGCCGAAGATGGCGAAGAAGGCGACGAACACCGAGCTGAAGCAGGGGTTCGAAAAGCACCTCGAGGAATCGAAGGTCCATATCGAGCGGCTTGAGCAGGTGTTCGAGATGCACGGGGCGAAGGCCAAGGCGGTCAACTGCCCGGCCATCGACGGCATCCTCGAGGAAGCCGATGAAATCGCCGGCGACGTGGCCGACGAGCAGGTGCTCGACGCAGCGCTGATCGCCGCCGCACAGGCCGTGGAGCACTACGAGATCACGCGCTACGGCACGCTGGTCGAATGGGCGAACAAGCTCGGCCGCAGCGACTGCGCCTCCGTGCTGGAAAAGACCCTCAAGGAAGAGATCGCGACCGACAAGAAGCTTACCGGCCTTGCCGAGCGCAAGATCAACCTGCTGGCGGCTGAATAGGCTTCGGCGTCACGTCTCAAATCTCAGGGGCCGGCCGCCGCCGGCCCCTTTTCTATGCGCTGCCTATGAGGACGCCGGCGGCGAAGACGAGGCCGCCGCCCAGCACCACCTGGAGGGCTGCGCGCAGGAAGGGCGTGTCCATATAGCGGTTCTGGATGAAAGCGATCGCCCAGAGCTCGACGAACACGACCGCGGCGGCCACCGTCGTGGCCGTCCAGAAGTCGGGGATGAGATAGGGCAGCGCATGGCCGAGGCCGCCGAGGGCGGTCATGATGCCGGACGCCAGACCGCGCTTGATCGGTGAGCCGCGGCCGGAGAGCTTGCCGTCGTCGTGCGCGGCCTCTGTGAAGCCCATCGAGATGCCGGCGCCGACGGAAGCCGACAGGCCGACGAGGAAGGTCTGCCAGGTGTCGCCGGTGGCAAACGCAGCGGCGAAGATCGGCGCGAGCGTGGAGACCGAACCGTCCATCAGGCCGGCGAGGCCGGGCTGCACATAGGTCAGGATGAACTGGCGCCGCTCGGCGAAATCCTCCTCCTTGCGGGCGTCACCTGTCAGGTATTCCTCTCCGAGGCGATGGGCGAGTGTCTCGTGCGACTTCTCGGCCGCCGCCAGCGAGCCGAGCAGTTTGCGTGTCGAGGCGTCGGAGGTGCGCTTGGCGGCCTCGACGTAGAAGCGCTCGGCCTGCGTCTCCATCTCCTCGGCCATGGAGCGCACCTTCTCGAGGCCGAGCGGCCGCACCAGCCAGTCCGGCTTGCGTTCGTAATAGCCGCGAACGTGTTCCCGGCGGATGAGCGGGATCCGCTCGCCGAAGCGCGCCCGGTGCAGTTCGATCAGGGATGCGCGGTGGCCATCCTCCTCGGCGGCCATCTCCTCGAACACCTTCGCCGAGTTCGGATAGGCGTCCGCCAGGCCGTCGGCATAAGCGCGGTAGATGCGGGCATCGTCCTCTTCGGACGAGATCGCCAGCGCGAGAATCTCCTGCTCGCTGAGGGAATCGAACGACCGGCGGCCGAAGCCGAAGACACGGGAAAGCATGAGGGCAACCATCTAGTTTAGAATTATTCTAATCTAATGGACCGTTCGGCGAGTTGCAACGCGGTTGGCTGCGGCAGAATGGCCGCTCAGTCGAGTGTGCGCCGGAAGCGCATGAGCGCAAAGCCGGCATAGGCGACGATGAACACCCCCAATATGCCGATCTCGAAGGCCACGGCCGGGAACTCGGCCCCCTTGAGCATGATCGCGCGGACAACCCGCAGGAAATGGGTGAGCGGGAAGAACTCGCCGAGCGTCTGCGCCCATTGCGGCATGCCCCGGAAAGGGAACATGAAGCCGGACAGCATCAGCGACGGCAGGAAGAAGAAGAAGGTCAGCTGCAGTGCCTGCATCTGCGTGTTCGCCATGGTCGAAATCGTGTAGCCGAGCAGCACCAGCGCAAAGACGAAGGACAGCACTGCGAGCAGAAGGAGCCAGACGCTGCCGACGAAGGGGATGGCGAAAAGCAGCTTGGCCGCGACCAGCACGACGGCGACCTGCACCGCGCCGACGACGAGGTAGGGCAGCACCTTGCCCAGCATCACCTCCGCCGGGCTGGTGGGCATGGCGAGCAGGTTTTCCATGGTGCCGCGCTCGGTCTCGCGCGTTAGCGCGATCGAGGTCATCATCACCATGGTCATCTGCAGGATGACGCCGAGCAGCCCAGGCACGATATTGTACTGCGAGATGCTCTCGGGGTTGTAGCGGCGGTGGACGACGACATCGAGCTGGCCTTGCGCGGCTTCGGCCGCCGCCTGCTCCTGCCCTTGCTCGCGCAGCAGGGCCCTAGAGGCAACTGTCGAGACGGTGGAGATCGCACCGGATGCGACGGCAGGGTCGGTCGCGTCGGCCTCGATCAGGATCGACGGGTGCTCCTTGCGGTCGACCCGGCGCGCAAGGTCCGAAGGGATCGTCACCACGAAGGCGACTTCGCCGGAGGCCATCAGTTCCTCCGCCTCGGCGGCCGAGCCGACGATGTAGTCGAAACGGTAGTAGCCGGTCATCTCCAGCGAGGACACGATCGCCCGGGTGTAGCGGTCGCTGCCGAGCGCGACCAGCGCGGCCGGAAGCTGCTTCGGATCGGTGTTAATCGCGTAGCCGAAGAGGACAAGCTGGATCAGCGGCACGCCGAGCATCATGCCGAAGGTGATGCGGTCGCGCCGCATCTGGATGAACTCCTTGATGAGCATCGCACCCAGCCGGCCGAGGGAGAAGAAGCCCATCATTGCGCCATATTGTCCTTCGACCGCGCCATGAACTGGATGAACACATCCTCCAGGCTGGTCTCCCCGGCTTCGATCGCGACATCGTCGGCCTTCACCGTATCGAGCGCGGCTTCGAGCTTTTCCCGGTCGAGGCCCACCACGTGCAGCGTGGTGCCGAAGGCTGCGACCTGTTCCACGCCCGGCGCGTCGCGCAGCCTGGCGGCGATCTCGCCGAGCCCAGGGCCGCGCACGACATAGGTGAGGAGCCCTGCCTTGCGCACCACCTCGTCCACCGTGCCGGTGGCGAGCAGCTTGCCGTAGGAGATGTAGCTGATGCGGTGGCAGCGCTCCGCTTCGTCCATGTAGTGGGTCGAGACCAGGACGGTGAGGCCCCGCGCGGCCAGCCGGTGGATCTCGTCCCAGAACTCCCGCCGCGCTTTCGGATCGACGCCCGCCGTCGGCTCGTCGAGGAGCAGCAGTTTCGGCCGGTGCATGATGCAGGCGGCGAGCGCCAGCCTCTGCTTCCAGCCGCCGGACAGCGTGCCGGCGAGCTGGCCGCGGCGCGTTGCGAGGCCAAGATCGTCGAGCGTCTCGTCAACGAACTTTGACACAGGCTTGAGCCGGTAGAGCCGCGCCACGAATTCCAGGTTCTCCGCGATCGTCAGGTCCTCATAGAAGGAGAACTTCTGGGTCATGTAGCCGACCTCGCGCTTGATCAGCAGGCTCTGGCGGCGGATGTCATAGCCGAGCACCTGACCCTCGCCCTCGTCGGGCGTGAGCAGGCCGCACATCATGCGGATGGTCGTGGTCTTGCCCGAGCCGTTGGGGCCGAGGAAGCCGACGATCTCGCCCTGCGCCACGCTCATCGACACGTGGTCGACCACGGTCCGGTCGCCGAAGCGCTTGACGAGCCCGCTGACCTCGATCGCGTTCATGGCGCCTGCAACACGACGTCGACCAGTTGTCCCGGCTGGAGCGCCTCGGCGCCCGCATCTGGCCGTGCCTCGATCAGATAGACCAGTTTCTGGCGGCGCTCGAGCGAGTAGATCACCGGCGGCGTGAACTCCGGCTCCGGCGAGATGTAGCTGACGGTCGCGGTCAGGTCGTCCGGACATCCGTCGCAGCGCACGGCAAGCTTGCGCCCGACCGCGAGCGCGGAGAACTGGCCCTCGCCGACATAGAGCTTGAGCTTGACCGCCCCGTCGGGCAGCAGGGACAGGACCGGGGCGGATGGACCGGCCACATCGCCGGGATTGCGGATCACGTCGCCGATGCGACCGGGCGCCTGCGCGACGATGCGGCGCTTCGAGAGCCGCCATTTCGCTGTTTCCAGCGCAGCCTCCGCCTGCCGCACCTGGTTCTCTGCCGCGCGGATGGTTTCTTCGCGGGCCGGCAGGCGGGCGACGGCGACATTGGCCCTGGCCTGCTCGACGGAGGCATCGGCGAGTTCGAGCGCGGTCTGGGCGGTGTCGAGAGCAGCGGGCGTGGCAGCGCCGCGCTTGACCAGGTCGGCTGTGCGCGCGAGATCGCGCGAGGCTGCGCGCGCCTGGGCCTCGGCGGACGCCAACGTCGCCTCTATGACGGCGATCTCCTCGGGCCGCTTGCCGAGCTTCAGGTCCGCAAGCTGAGCCCGCGCCTGATCGAGCGCCGCCGTCGCCTGGGCGACCGAGATGCGGGCGTCATCGCTCTCCAGTTCGGCCACGACCTGCCCCGTGGCGACGCGTTCGCCGCGCCGCACGGCCACCGTGAGCACATCCGCCACATCGTTGGGCGCCAGGAGCACGTATTCGCCTTCGACATAGCCGACGGCCAGCGGCGCCTCCGCGGCGCAGCCGGGCAGGAGCGAGGCGAGAATGGGGACTGTACAGAGGAAGCTCATGCCTGTTCGGCCCTCCGAGCCGCAAGGATCGCGCGCAGGTTGGCGCGCGTGACGTCCGCGATCGCGTCCGCTTCCGCCGGGCCGATCGCCTTCCAACCCATGCGCCGGGAGACGGCCTCGCGTCCGATGCGGAAATAGACGACCTGTCCGAGGAGCGTGAAGACGGTAAGCAGCGTGCGCTGGCTGTCGGGCGCCTCGCCGGTCGCGGCGGACCAGATGGCGCACAGGCGCTTATGCACGGGTTCGAAGACACCGAAGTAGATCGTGTTGAGCGCCGACGTCGGGCGATTGAGCTCGCGCAGGATGAACTGGACGATCTCGCCGCCTTCCGGGCGCGCCACGATGAAGGCCACCATGCGCGAGAGGGCGCCTTCGAGGATCATGCCGGCCTGCTCGGGGGAAATGTCGGGCGCCACTTCGGGGACCTCCAGCGCGTCGCCGGCGACGCTGCGGATCGTTTCGACGATGTGTTGCGCGCACGCAGCGTGCAGGCCGTCCTTGCCGCCGAAATGATAGGCAATCGAGCCAATGTTCGCGCGCGCCGCGGCGGCGATCTCGCGCGTCGTCGTCGCATCGTAGCCATGCCGCCCGAACAGGGTGAGGGCCGCCCGGATGAGTGCAAGGCGTGTCTGCTCCGCGCTCGACAGCTGGGTGGGCTCCGGTTTTTCAAGACGCTGCGACATCAGAGAATTTAATCAAACGATTGATTAAATGTCAAGCCATGCCGCGAAGGGAGTTCCGTTCAGGCGGAGCCGGGCAAGACAAGCGGCGGCAGGCCCCAGGCGCGCCGCGCAAACAGACATTCGGGGTCGCCCGGCATACAGGCGTGGCAGACATCCGGCCGCACCGCGTAGATAGTGCAGGCGGTGGTCTTGCCTATCTCTCCGGAAAGAGCGCTGCAGCGCGCGCCCACGCAACGCATGCCGCCCTCGTCCGCGGAGATCAGTTCCGGCGGGATCAGCGCGATCTGCGCGTCGTCCTCCAGCGTGAAGCGCGGCCATTCCGAAGAGGTCGCACAGCATGCGCCGCAGGAGGTGCAGTCGAAGTCGGCGGCGTCCATGACGCTCCTTGGTGGCTACCGCGCCGGAAACAAACAGTGTCCGTGCGGGCTGCCACCGATGTCGCACGAGTGGACGATCGCATTCAAGCGGCGTGCAGGGAAACGAGGCGAGAGGTCAGGCGGCCGCGGCCTTCCGCGCAGCCACCTCCCGGTGAACCTGCTCGACCGCCTTCTCCACGCTGGAGCGGAAGCGGACCTGCGGCGACCGGACATGGTGCGCGTAGAGCATGCGGCGCACCTGCGGGCTCGCGCCGGCGATCACGAAGCGCACGCCGGCCCGCGCCGATTTCGCCGCAGCCATTTCGAGCGCGTTGGCCGCGGTCGAATCGATGAAGGGCACCGCCGAGCAATCGAGGATGAAGGCCTTGCGCTGGTCGGCGATCCGGTCGAGCACGGCTCCTACGGTCGAGGCCGCACCGAAGAAGAAGGCGCCGGAGATGCGGTAGATCACGACGTCCGGATCCGCGGCGTCGGACGGCTGGTATAGCTCGCGATCCGTGCTGTCGGCGACGTCCTCGACCGCCGCCGGCACCTGGGCCTCGATCGCGACCGCCTTGGCCATGCGGTCGATGAACAGGACCGATCCCAGCAGGAAGCCGACGACGATGCCTTCGGTGAGGTCGCGGAAGACGACCAGCGCGAAGGTTACCAAGAGCACCAGCGCGTCGCCGCCGGAAGAGCGCAGCAGCGCGCGGAATGCATCTTTCTCCACCATGTTCCAGGCGACGACGGCAAGCAGGCCGGCGAGCGCGGCGAGCGGGATGTAGCCGGCGAGCGGCGCGGCCACGAGCATGAAGAGCAGAAGGAACAGCGCATGCAGCATTCCCGAGACCGGGCCGTGTGCGCCGGCGCGGACGTTCGTCGCGGTGCGGGCGATGGTGCCGGTCGCGGTCATGCCGCCGAAGATCGCGCTGCCGATATTGGCGAAACCCTGGGCCACCAGTTCGCAGTTGGATCGGTGCCGGCGTCCCGTCATGCCGTCGGCGACAACGGCGGACAGCAGCGACTCGATGGCGCCGAGAAGGGCGAAGGAGACGGCGTCGGGCAGCACCGCCAGTGCGAGATCGGTGCTGAAGACCGGAAGCTGCGGGAAGGGCAGCGTGCGCGGAATGCCGCCGTAGCGCGTCGCGATGGTCTCGACCGGCAGGGCGAAGAAGGCGGTCACTGCGGAAGCGGCCGCGATCGCGATCAGCATTCCGGGCCAGGACGGGCGGATCCTCTTGAGGGCAAGGATCACGATGACGGTGAGCAGGGCGACACCGATCGCGGCCGGAGTGACCGACGCCCTGGCCCCCCACAGCGCTGTGACCTTGGGAATGATCTCACCCGGTTCGCCGCCGGGAAGGCTGATGCCGAACATGTCGCGCAACTGGCTGGCGAAGATGATCACTGCGATGCCCGCGGTGAACCCGACCGTCACCGGATAGGGGATGTATTTGATGTAGGCGCCGATGCGCAGGTAGCCGATTACGACCAGCATGATCCCCGCCATGAAGGTGGCGAGCAGCAGGCCGTCGACGCCGTGCTCATGAACGGTCGCGGCGACGAGCACGATGAAGGCGCCGGCGGGACCGCCGATCTGGAACCGGCTGCCGCCGAAGGCCGAGATCAGGAAGCCGCCTACGATCGCGGTGAAGAGGCCTTGGGCCGGATTGACGCCGGAAGCGATCGCGATCGCCATCGACAGGGGCAAGGCGACGATCGCGACGGTGAGGCCGGCGATCGCGTCGGCGCGCAGTTGCGGCAGGCCGTAGCCCTCGCGCAACACCGTCACCAGCTTCGGCGTGAACAGTTCGGCGAAGGTCGCCTTCGGCCGCTGATCCTCGCGGCTCGCCCGCTGACCGCTCAGGAATGCCATGTCTTCGTCCCGCCCGCCGTTCGCTCCAGGCAACGGGATCGTCGGCGGCGGCGCGGTCAAAGCCGTGCCGGAGGTCGGCGGTCGCCGTCGCGACGCTTCGTTCCGGGGCGACATCGCCGCCGGGAGGGAACCTAGCCTTCCGAGCCGGGCGCCTTGAGCCGCACGCCGCGGCCGCCGCCCGCACTCGCCTGCCCTTCGCCGATGATCTCGACGCCGAGGTCGGCGAAGGCCTGGATGACCTTGGTCAGGCTGTCCACGACACCGCGCACCGTGCCTTCGCTGGCTTCCATCCGCTGGATGGTCGGCACCGATAGCCCCGCCTTCTCGGCAAGAGCCTTCTGGTCGATACCGGCGAGCGCACGCGCGGCGCGCATCTGGGCAGACGTGATCATGGTCGATCAGGTTCCATCATGATGATATCTAGCGCATACCAAGTGATGTTTCAAGCATCATCTGTGATATGTGGAACTAGCCTATCGATTGGTGAGCTGTGGACCGAGCGTGATCAGCGCGACGGCGACGATCGCAAGCACGACGCCGATGCTCTGGATCGGCGCCAGCTTCTCGCCGAAATAGACCAGCGCGATCAGGTTCACCGCGACGAGCTGGATCACCGCCGACAGGCTGAAGGACGATGCCATGCCGAACTCGCGCACCAGCCTCAGCATGATCAGATTGCCGAGCGAATAGAGCACCAGGGTGATTGCAAGCTTGCCCAGGCCCGGCGCCAGCGCCCACTGCTTGGCCACGGTGGCGGCAGCGAGGAAGACCATGGTGGAGAGCCCGAGCTGAAGCAGGCCGGAAATGCTCATGCGGATGCCTTCTGGTCTTTGCGGTTCAGGCCGGCGACGGTGTGGCAGGCTGGGGGGCGCGCGACTTGCCGTATCGCACCAGCAGCCATGAGATCAACGCGCCGATGACGATGATGCCGAGCGAGAGAAGCGGGCGATACCAGAACCAGGCGACGGCGATCACCATGGTGCCGACCGCGATGGCCAGCACGAAGGCGACGAGCCCGGTGCCGAGCCGCGCCAGAGAGCCGAGGAAGGGGATGACGTCGAAGATGACGCCGATGGGGCCCATGACCAGGGCGAAGCCGACGGCGAGCAGCAGGAGCCCGATCGCGCGCAGCAGCCAGGTGATGAACGTATTCTCGGCCACCGCCTCGTCGAACATCTGTCCGGCGGCCACAACGCCGCGGTCGACCATGAAGAGCGCATCGCCTGCCTCGGTCTGGTAGTGCGCGAAGCCGTTGCCCCGTTGTTTGGCGACCACGCTGATCGGCCCGAGCGGAACGAGTTCGTAGGAGATGCGCTGGTCGCCGACCTGCGGCGCGTTCGGATCCTCGCCGAGATAGATGCGCGACTGGACGATCTTGGCGTCACCCCAGCCGAAAGTATCCTTCACCTTCTGCGCGTCCGCGGCGGTGACGGGACGGTCCTCCTCCCCGCCCATGCGGCTCAGCGTCTGGACGTCGAGCCGCCACGCGCCCATCTGCGCTTCCGAGAGGGAGAACGTCCTGTCCAGCCAGCGCATTTCCGGATTGCGGTGACCGTCCGGCTGCTTGAAGTTCGAAGAATCCTGCGGGCTGTCGACCCAGTCCTTCGTGTAGCTGTAGGTGGTTACGGTCTCCTCGCCGCCGCCGAGCGTCTTCTTCGTCTCGGAGCGGCTCTCCTCCTTCCATTGGAACATCTCGGCGAGACGGATGAGGCTGACGCCGGTCGCCGTGATGCCGAAATCGGGATCGGCAAGCGTCTCGCTCGTCGCCACCGTACCGGAGGCATGGACGAGGCGGCCTTCATTGGCGGGATCGATCGTGTCCGCGGAAACGTCGATGACGGCGCCTGCGCCCTCCGCGAGAGAGCGCGCCGTCTGAACCGCCCGGCCCTCGTTCCAGAACAGAAGGACGATCATCGCCAGCACCAGCAGGAAACCGATGAGGACACCCACGAAGGAACTCGCGATGCGGCTGAACCAGCCCCGTCGCGTCGTCACGGTGAACGTGTCGCTCATGTCTCCCCCCGATCCGCCCAGCGCTGACAGACATCGCGCCGCGCAAATCTATCGATCAATTCGCCGATTTACGCAATTCGCCGCTCGAATTCGCCGTCAGGAGATGGGCGCTACTTGACCGAGCCGACCAGCGGCGCGGATTCACCGCGGATGGTCACCCAGCGACCGGTATGCTCGCTGGCCTGGCGCTTGAGAAAGCGATAGGGCGTCTCGGTCCAAAGTTTCACGCTCTCGGAGAGATTGTCGAGGATGTAGTCGCCCTGGCTGGTGCGGACGGAAAGCACCGCATGGCCTTCGCCGTCTGGCTTGCGAACCACCGTGATCAGAAGATTCGACAGGGAGATGCCTTTCGCTGCCAGCATCCGGCGCTTCTCGAGGACGTAATCCTCGCAATCGCCGGCGCCGATCTGGTCCGGATAGGCCCAGACCTCGTCCTTGCCATAGATGTCGAAGTCGTTCATCGGCTTGATGGAGTGGTTGACGAAGGCATTGACCGACTTGAGCTGGCGCATCAGGGCCGGCGTCAGCGACAGCGGGCCTTCGTCCCGCGGCCGGATAGAGCACTCAGTCGGGTTGGCCTTGCAGAACTCGTAGTGGCCGATCGGCTGCGAGGTGAGGCCGCCGGTCGCCATCGGCGCCGCGGCCGACGCGAGCGAAGGCGCCGCGAGCAGGCACAGGGCGACCGTTGCGAGGCGCAGGCGCGTCGTCGCGGCAGCCCGGAAGGCAGTCATGGAGAACCCCGTACGCCCGTTAGTTACTAACGAAACGTTAAGGGCGTTAATCTGGCAAAGTCAATCGACCGGCCCGCACACTTCCCGCCATGGTTAGCGGGCGGACGCCCTCGAAGGTCACTTTGGCGTGAGCCTGTGAGCAGGTTGCAACACCTGTCAGGCCATATCCGGGCGCTTTAGGCGCTTCTTGCCGGCCTCGCGCGCCGATCGACCGAAGCTTGCCTGGAAATCGACGATGCGCGGCAGGATCTCCGAACGGTAGCGCGAGCCGTTGAACACGCCGTAGTGTCCGACGGCCGGCTGGACATAGTGCACGCGCATGTCGTCGGGGATATTGCTGCAGAGCGTGTGCGCAGCCTGGGTCTGGCCGACGCCGGAAATGTCGTCGTTCTCGCCCTCGACCGTCATCAGCGCAACGTTGCGGATCTTTGAACAGTCGATCAGCTCGCCCCGATGCTTCATCTCGCCCTTTGGAAGCAGGTGCTTCACGAACACGCTGTCGACGGTTTGCAGGTAGAACTCCGCGGTCAGGTCCATCACGGCGAGATATTCGTCGTAGAACTCGCGATGCTTCTCGGCGCTGTCGCCGTCGTTTTTCACCAGATGGAAGAAGAAGTCCTTGTGTGCGCTTATGTGGCGGTCGAGGTTCATGCCCATGAAGCCGCCGAGCTGGAGGAAGCCCGGATAGACCTGGCGCATGAAGCCGTTGTTCGGCCACGGCACCGTCATGACGACATTCTCGCGGAACCAGTCGATGCCGCGCTCCTCCGCAAGCCGGTTCACCGCCGTCGGATTGATCCGGGTGTCGATCGGGCCGCCCATCAGGACCATGGTGGACGGCGCCATCGGATCGCCGCGCGATTCCATCACGGCGGCGGCCATGAGTACAGGAACCGAGGGCTGGCACACGGCCATGACATGCGTGTCGGGCCCGAGTTCGTGCAGCATGTCGATGATATGGTCGACATAGTCGTCGAGATCGAACCGCCCCGCCGAAAGCGGGATGGTGCGCGCATCCACCCAGTCGGTGATGTAGACCTCGGCATAGGGAAGCATGGATTCGACAGTGCCACGCAGCAGCGTGGCGTAGTGGCCCGACATCGGCGCGACCATCAGAAGCTTGCGATCGGGCTTGCGGCCCTTCGGCAGGTCACGCTTGAAATGCAGCAGACGGCAGAACGGGCTCGACCAGACGACCTCCTCGGTCACCGCCACCGGCTTCCAGTCGACAATGGTCGAGGTCAAGCCGAACTCCGGCTTGCCATAGCGGCGGGTCGTGCGCTCGAACAGTTCCGCCAGGCCGGCGATAGATCGACCCCAAGGCGTCTGGGCAAACGGGTTGAGCGGATGGGAGTAAAGGATCCGGGTCGCATCGGCCATGGCGCGCATCGGCTGCACCGCGGCATGGTTCATTTCGTAGAGGTGATAGAACATGTAACCCCTTGCTGCGCCGCAATCGGCCCGGGAGCGGCTATGCTGCCTTGCAACAAAGCTAGCAGCAAAACGTTCCAAGGCAACTGGTGGAAGTACGACCTTTGGTCAGTTTGCGCGCGATTTATGCGGGATTTTGCCGTTAACTGCCTAACGAATAGTCACGAGTGCCAGACCATCAGGGTCCTCGTGGCCGGATCGACGCCCGGCGGCACCTCACGCATGAACTGCTCGCGCAACCCAGGAGCCGCCGATTCGGGCTCGATTACCGTGAAGCCGCGACGTTCGTAAAAAGGCCGGTTGAAAGGCACGTCGCGAAAGGTGGAGAGGAAGACCCGGCTGGCGCCTCCGGCTCGCGCATGGTCGATCACCGTCGACAGCAGAGCTCCGCCGACACCTCGCCGTCCACGCGCGGGATCCACGGCGATCTCCTTGAGCCAGTATTCGCCGGCGGCTTGGCCAGCCACTGCGAAACCCGCCGGCACGTCGTGCCAGAGCGCAAGCCACGCGTCATTGTCCGTGACGAAGCGGTGGAACTCGCTGCGCGGTGTCGGCGGCAGCGCGGCGATCTGCGGAAAGCCGTGCTCGGCAAAGAGCCGGTCGGCCCGCTCGCCGATCGTCAGCATCGCGTCGATGTCCTCCGCGGCGGAGCGCCGTATCGCGAAACCACTCGGCAGGATGTTCAAGCGCCCTCAACGATGACCATTTCGGCTGTGGCGTATTTCTGCCGGATCGCCTTGGCCGCCTGGTATTCGGGCGAATCGTAGCAAGCCTTCGCGACATCCACCGATTCGAACTCGATGACGACGTTGCGCCCACGCGCCTGGCCTTCCAGCGCCGTATAGGCGCCGCCCCGGGCCAGGAACTTGGCGCCGAAGCGCTCGAAAGCGGGCTTGGCGGTTGCAACGTAGTCCTTGTAGCCCTCGGGGTCGTGCACATCGACGCGCGCGATCCAGTATCCCTTGGCCATGATCAGATCCCTCCCTGGCTTTCCATCTCCCGCAGGATGGCCTCCGCCGCCGAGCGCCGGTCCGGCGCGCCGACGATAGGCCGGGCCACCACGAGATGGCTCGCACCGGCCCTGAGCGCATCGGCCGGCGTCATCACGCGCTTCTGGTCGGCGGGATCCGCGCCGGCGGGACGTATGCCGGGGGTCACGACCGCAAGCTTCGGGCCGACGATCCGGCGCACCGCGGCCGCCTCCTCGGCCGAGCAGACGATGCCACCCATGCCCGCCGCCAGCGCCTGTTCGGCGCGCCGCAGCACGAGGGTGTGCGGATCATATTCGTAGCCGGCCTCGATCATGTCCTGCTCGTCCATCGAGGTGAGCACGGTCACGCCCAACAGGCACAGCCCGGATCCCCTGGCCGCCTCCACTGCCGCGCGCATGGCCTTTGGATAGGCGTGCAGGGTGAGCATCGACATGCCCATGCGGGCGATGTTCTCCACGCCCTTCGCCACCGTGTTGTCGATGTCGAGCAGCTTCATGTCGAGGAAGACCTTCTTGCCCTCGGCGGCAAGGTCGCGGGCGAATTCGAGCCCGCCGGCGAAGGCGAGCTGGTAGCCGATCTTGTAGAACGATACGGCGTCGCCGAGTTCGGCGACGACCTTTTCCGCATCGGACACGGTCGGAACGTCCAGTCCGACGATCAGCCGGTCGCGGACCGACGTGCGAACGATCGCGTTCATGGCTCCATCCTCGACGAGTGCAGGCGGGCATGGGTGATCAGCGCAGCGCAGAGGCGCGTCATGCCCTTGCTCAGACGCTCTTCCTTGAAATTGCCGTCCGCATCGAAGGCCTCGCCCGCATTGGGCACCGAGACTTGCGGCGCGATAACGTCCATCTGGATATGCGACAGGACCGCGCGCAGATGGTTGGCGCTGCGTATGCCGGCGAAATGCCCGTCCGAGGACGAGCAGATAGCGACGACCTTGCCCGGATAAATCGAGATAGGCTTGCCGTTGTCGCGACGGATCCGGCTCACCCAGTCGATCGCATTCTTGAGCAGCGGCGGCATCGAGCCGTTGTATTCAGGCGTGCAGATCAGCACCGCGTCATGCGCGGCGATCATGCGGCCGAGCTTGTAGGCATTCTCGGGGATGCCTTTCTCCGCTTCGAGATCTTGATCCATGATCGGCAGCGGATAGTCGGCGAGCGAGATGCGCGTGACCTCGGCGCCCTGGCGGGCAAGCTCCGCCTGTGCCACGTCGGCCGTCTTGCCGCTATAGGCGCCTGTGCGGATCGATCCGGCGAAGACGAGGATTTTCGGCGTCATGACATGCTCCCGGCCCGCCTTCCGCTAAACGGCACGGCGACCGGAATCAAGTCTCTACGCCCGTGCCCCGCGTCGGTAGATCCAGAGCTGCGTCGGCGGGATGTTGCGGACCACGAAATCGAAATGCTCGACGGTATAGTTGCCGCGCCGCGGCGGCACGGGCGAAAGCGGGCCATAGGTGAGCTGGACGATCGGGCGGCCCGGAGGAAGCCGATCGAGAAGATCTTCGACGTAACGCACGCGCTGCTCGACGGGAAAGTTGAGCAGCGGCACGCCGGAGATGACCGAATCGAACACCATTCCCTTTTGCGGCAAGGTATCGTCGAGGTTGAAGGCGTCGCCCTGGATCACATTCACGCCGGGCAGCTTTTCCTTCAGATGCTCGACGAAATCGGCGGAATACTCAACCGACCAGAGGTTCTCGGGCTTGACGCCGCGGGCAAGGATGGCGCGCGTAATGACGCCTGTGCCGGGCCCGAGTTCGAGCACCGGAAGACCGGAGTCGGGATTGATGACCGACGCCATGCGGCGCGCCGTGACCGTGCTGGTGGGAACGATGGACCCGACCGCCCGGGGCTTGTCGATCCATCCGCGGAAGAACTTCAGCTCCTCATCGAATTTCTGCCCGATGGTCTTCTTCAGGCTGCCCGATCGCATCAGCATCCGCTCCATGGTCGTCGTAACGCAGGGTTATGCGACCATAACCCACCAAAAGAAAGACCGTTTTTCTTGCAATGCACAAGTTGCCGGGCAGGCCCGCATGAAGCGACGTTTCACTGGCCGAAGGACTCGAAGAAGTCCTTCATGCGCGAGAAAAAGCCGTTCGACTGCGGCGAATTCTCGGTGGACGAGATCTGCTCGAACTCCTCCAAGAGCTCGCGCTGGCGCTTTGTCAGGCTCTGGGGCGTTTCGACGGCGACCTGGATGTAGAGATCGCCGACCGCCGGCTGACGCAGCACCGGCATGCCCTTGCCCTTGAGGCGGAACTGCTTGCCGTTCTGGGTGCCCTCGGTGACCTTGACGCGGGTCTGCGTGCCGTCGAGCGTCGCCACCTCGAAGGTTCCGCCGAGCGCGGCGGTCGTCATGGAAATCGGCACCTTGCAATAGAGATCGGCGCCGTCGCGCTGGAAGAACTCGTGCGGCTTCACCGACAGGAAGATGTAGAGGTCGCCCGCAGGTCCGCCGCGTGCCCCGGCCTCGCCCTCGTTGGCGAGACGTATGCGGGTGCCGTCCTCGATGCCCGCCGGAATGTTGACGGAGAGCGAGCGCTCCTCGGTGACGCGGCCCTGGCCGCCGCATTTGCCGCACGGATCCTTGATCGTCTGGCCGCGGCCCTGGCAGGTGGGGCAGGTGCGCTCGATCGAGAAGAAGCCCTGGCTGGCGCGGACGCGGCCCGAGCCGCCGCACATTGCGCAGGTGACCGGCTGAGTGCCTGGTTTGGCGCCCGAGCCCGAGCATTCGGAGCATTGGATCGACGTCGGCACGCGGATCTGCGCAGTCTTGCCGGTGAACGCCTCCTCGAGGCTGATCTCCATGTTGTAGCGCAGGTCCGCTCCGCGCTCGCGCCCGCCGGAGGAGCGGCGGCGGCCACCCATCATGTCGCCGAAAATGTCCTCGAAGATATCCGCGAAACCGCCGGCGCCGGAGAAGCCGCCGTTCATCCCGCCGGCGCCATTTTCGAATGCCGCATGGCCGAAACGGTCATAGGCCGCGCGCTTCTGCGGATCCTTCAGCGTCTCGTAGGCTTCGTTGATTTCCTTGAACTTCGCCTCGCAGGCATCATCCCCCGGATTGCGGTCGGGATGGAACTGCATCGCGAGCTTGCGGAAGGCAGCCTTCAGCTCTTTCTCGTCGGCTCCTTTGGCGACGCCGAGAGTCTCGTAGAAGTCCGCTTTCATGGTGTCCCGTGTTCGAGCGTCATTCGGCCAGAAGAATCGAGGTGTTGGCCCCGCATTTAGTAAGCCCTACGCGCGGATGCCATAGGCCTGATGCACGGCCGCGGCGTTTTCTCACGTTTTCTGCGGGAGAATCAGGCCGCGCCGGGCTGCACGGCCACCTTTTCGGAGCCGACCTGTCCCGTGGGCGGATATCGGCGCTTGGCCCAGGCGCCGATCAGGTTGGCGAGCGGCGTCTCGAACCAGCGCTCCGACGCGAGCGCGACCGCGATCACGGCGAGCATCGGCAGAAGCCAGAAGGTGTAGAAATCGACGACGCCGAGCGGCTCGACCAGTTTGCGCCAAACGATGGCGAACAGGATCGCCTCGATCACCGGATGGATGAGGTAGATGCCGAGCGACACCTTGCCGACCGGATGGAGGGGCGCAAGGAACCGCGACCCATCGGGATTGTTGCGCTCGGCCACCGCGGCGAGAAACAGCGAAAGGCCGAGCAACCCGACGATCATGTAGGAGGACAAAAGCATCGCCATGGCCGCCACCGACAGTCCGAAGCAGATCCATGCCGGCGCGTGGCTCACGAGCCTCCAGCGGCTGTCGCGCGCGGCGATGGCAACCAGCGCGCCCATGGCGAAATCCGCAAAGGCGCGGTAGGCGCCCCACGTGTCAGCCCTCAGCCAGCTCGGGAACGGTATGAGGCCCGCGGCCACCGCCCATTCGAGCGCGGCGATGGACAAGAGCGCCACCACGGCGAGGCCGGTCTTGCCGGCGACCCTGTAGGCCGTGACGATGACGGGAAGCAGCAGGTAACAGAACCACTCCGCCGACATGGACCAGGCGACGTAATTATAGGTCAGCGTGTCGGTGACGCCCCAGGCCTGGATCAGCAGGATGTTGGGAATTAGCGCGCCGAATGAATAGCGTTCCGGCGAGTCGGTGTGCACGAGGCCGAAATGCACGGCGAGTGCCACCACGGCGAAGAAGGCGAGCGTGACGAGATAGAGCGGGTAGAAGCGGGCGATACGGCGGATGATGAAGCGCATGTAGCCGTTGCGCTCGAACCTCAGCACGTCGCCGTAGCGGAGCATGATCAGGAAGCCGGAGATCATGAAGAACATCTCCATCAGCGGCATCAGCCGATAGAGACCCGCACTCACCGCCTCGTGGCCGGGCGGGGCATAGCGGAGAAAATGCCATGTCATGATGAGCAGCGCCGCCATCAGGCGCCAGGCCTCGAATATCCTGAAATGCTGCTGCATCCGTCCCGCCTCTTGCCTCGGCGCCGAACATAAGCGCTGCCGGTATGGTGGGTCGACCTTAACCTTCTGTTAACGTTAAGACCTGTCGCAAACGAAAGCGGCCGGCAATCGATGCCGGCCGCTCGTGTCGTCCTATCCCAATGGATCAGGCGGACTTCTTCTTGTCGTCGTCGAGGTCCTCGAAGTCGGCGTCGACGACGTCGTCGCCGGCCTTTTCGGCATCGGCCCGGGCGTCGGCCTCAGCCGCTTCGGCCTGCGAGGCCTCGTACATCGCCTGACCGAGCTTCATCGCCGCCTCGGCCAGCGCGTTGGTCTTGGCCTTGATGTCCTCGACGTCGTCGCCTTCCGACGCGGTCTTCAGCGCCGAGATGGCATCGGAGATCGCGGTGCGATCAGCCTCCGTGACCTTGTCGCCATATTCCTTCAGCGACTTCTCGGACGAGTGGACCAGAGCCTCGGCCTGGTTGCGGGCCTCGACCAGCGCACGACGCTTCTTGTCGGCCTCGGCATTCGCCTCGGCGTCCTTGACCATCTTCTCGATGTCGGCGTCCGACAGACCGCCCGACGCCTGGATGCGGATCTGGTGCTCCTTGCCGGTGCCCTTGTCCTTGGCCGAGACGTTGACGATGCCGTTGGCGTCGATGTCGAAGGTGACCTCGATCTGCGGCACGCCGCGCGGCGCCGGCGGGATGCCGACCAGGTCGAACTGGCCGAGCAGCTTGTTGTCCGCCGCCATCTCGCGCTCGCCCTGGAAGACGCGGATCGTCACCGCCGACTGCGAATCCTCGGCCGTGGAGAACACCTGGCTCTTCTTGGTCGGGATCGTCGTGTTGCGGTCGATCAGGCGGGTGAACACGCCGCCCAGCGTCTCGATGCCCAGCGACAGCGGGGTAACGTCGAGCAGCAGCACGTCCTTGACGTCGCCCTGCAGCACGCCGGCCTGGATGGCCGCGCCGAGTGCCACCACCTCATCGGGGTTGACGCCCTTGTGCGGGTCCTTGCCGAAGAACTGCTTCACGATCTCCTGAATCTTGGGCATGCGGGTCATGCCGCCGACCAGAACGACCTCGTCGACCTCGCCGGCGCGGATGCCAGCATCCTTGAGCGCCGCCTTGCAAGGCTCGATCGTCCGCTGGACGAGATCGTCGACCAGCTGCTCGAACTTGGCGCGGGTCAGCTTCATCGTCAGGTGCTTGGGACCGGAGGCGTCCGCCGTGATGAACGGCAGGTTGATCTCGGTCTGGGCCGACGAGGAGAGTTCGATCTTCGCCTTCTCCGCAGCCTCCTTGAGGCGCTGCAGAGCGAGCTTGTCGTTCTTCAGGTCGATGCCCTGCTCCTTCTTGAACTCCGCCGCCAGGTATTCGACCAGGCGCATGTCGAAGTCCTCGCCGCCGAGGAAGGTGTCGCCATTGGTCGACTTCACCTCGAAGACGCCATCACCGATCTCGAGGATCGAGATGTCGAAGGTGCCGCCGCCGAGGTCATAGACCGCGATCGTGCCGGACTTCTTCTTGTCGAGGCCGTAGGCGAGGGCTGCCGCCGTCGGCTCGTTGATGATGCGCAGGACTTCGAGGCCGGCGATCCGGCCGGCGTCCTTGGTGGCCTGGCGCTGGGCGTCGTTGAAGTAGGCCGGAACGGTGATAACCGCCTTCTCGACCTTCTCGCCGAGATAGGCTTCCGCCGTCTCCTTCATCTTCTGCAGCGTCATGGCGGAAATCTGGGACGGCGACTGCTTCTTGCCGTCTGCCTCCACCCAGGCGTCGCCATTGTCGCCCTTGACGATCTTGTAGGGGACGAGGCCCTTATCCTTCTCGGTGACCGGGTCGTCGAAGCGACGGCCGATCAGGCGCTTGACCGCAAAGATGGTGTTTTCGGGGTTCGTGACCGCCTGGCGCTTGGCCGGCTGGCCGACGAGACGTTCTCCATCGCCGGTAAAGGCGACGATCGAAGGCGTGGTGCGCGCGCCTTCCGCGTTTTCAATGACCTTCGGCTCCTTGCCGTCCATGACGGCCACGCAGGAATTGGTGGTGCCGAGGTCGATACCGATGACTTTAGCCATTGTGTCTTCTCCGCTTAGCAGGCTGCCAGGACCCATTGAGGCGTTCCAGGAGGCAACCCCTTCTCAGTTCTGGATTTCCCTCGATCCGCCGCATCGCTGCGCCGGCTTCTCGGGTTGGGGTGTATATAAGAACGGTGTTTGGAGTCGCAAGCGCGCAGATGCAGCGTTTTTCACGCGACCGTGATCAATTCCGTCGCATGCGGCGACATTCGAGGGTGACAGTCGGCGTGTTGCCGATTTCCGGCTCCGATCAGGCCAGGTTCGTCTTGGTGTACTGGCCGGCCACGCGATAGCGCCAGAGGTAGGAAGGCAGGATCGCATCGACCGATTCCGGCGTCACGCCGAGACCGGAAAGCGTGCGGCCGTCGGCATTGGCGGCATCGGAGACGACATTGTCGTTCCGGAGCAGCCTCACCTGGTCCGACGTCAGCAGCGGATTGGGCAGCATGCCGAGGATGGCGCCCTGGAGCCTCGCGACCGGCCACGGCACGGACACCAGCATCCGCCTGCGATCGATCACCTTCAGCATGTGCTCCATGCACTCCCGGAAGGTAAGCACTTCCGGACCGCCGAGCTCATAGGTCGTGCCCGGGCTTGCCTTTCCGTCGACCGTGAGCGCTAGCGCCTCGGCGACGTCGACCACATAGACCGGTTGGTAGCGCGTGGTGCCACCGCCGATCAGCGGCAGGACCGGGGAAAAGCGGGCCATGGCGGCGAAGCGGTTGAAGAACGCATCTTCCGGACCGAAGACGATGGAGGAGCGGACGACGTTGGCATCGGGCAGCGTCGATAGGACCGCTTCCTCGCCGAGCGCCTTGGTCCGCGCATAGTCGGATTCGGACGCGCTGTCGGCACCGATCGCCGACATCTGCGTCATCTTGGCGCCGACCGAGCGGGCAGCCTCCGCCACGGCGCGCGCGCCGAACGCCTGCACCGCATTGAACGACTGGCGACCGGACTCATGCAGGATGCCGACGAGGTTGATGACATGGTCGGCGCCCTCGACCGCCCGGTCGACCGACCAGCGCACGCGCAGATTGGCCTGGACCGCCTGGATCTGGCCGACATTGCCGAGCGGCTGGAGATGGCCTGCGAGATCGGGCCGGCGCACCGCGACGCGGACGCGATAGCCGCGGCGGGCAAGCGCGCGGACCGTATGCCGGCCGATGAAGCCAGAACCGCCGAAAACGGTGACGAGTTTCGACGTTTCCGTGATCAGGGTCATGTCAGGCTCCGGGCAGCGGCGAGCGGATCGAATTCGCTGTCGTCTTAGTCCGTTTTGCCGGCCTCGCCAAGACAAGGAAGGCGCGGCGGAATGCCGTGGTCCCCGCGGCGCGTGAATGCCACCCGGCCGGCCGATCCCGGCATCATTCCACCGCGATCTCCACCAGTCTCGGCCCACCGGCCTCCCGCGCCCGGCGCAATGCGGGCCCAAGCTCATCGACGGACACGATCCGTTCGGCCGGAATGCCGTAGGCGTCGGCGAGCTTGAGAAAATCGGGCGGGGCGGGCGAAACGCCGACCGGCTCGACACCGGCGTCGCGCATCGAGGTCTCGATCTCGCGGTAGCCGCGATTGTTCCAGACGACGAAGACGACCGCCGCGCCCGTTTCCGCGGCGACGGCGATTTCCGGCAGCGTGAACTGGAAACCGCCATCGCCGGTGAGGCAGACGACCGGGAGATCAGGCCGCGCGATCGCCGCGCCGATCGCGGCGGCGGGGCCGTATCCCAGCGCGCCGTAGCCCGTGGCCGCGTTGAACCAGCCAGCCGGCCTGTCGTGGTCGTAGAACAGGTTCGCCGCATAGACGGGCTGGGTGGAATCGCCGACGATCAGCGCACCCGGCAGCGCGTCGCGGATCGCCTCGACGGCGCGGACCTGCGCCTGCATCTTCGGGCCGATCTCGTCCCAGGCGGCAGCGCGGGCCGCGGCGGCCCTTGCGGCACCGCCGCGGGAGGAGCGGCCGTTGCCGAGTTCCAGCGCGAGGCGCGACAACGCCTCGGACGAATCGCCCAACGCCATGATCGTCGCCGGCTGGCGTGACAGCTGCGCAGGGTCGATGTCGATGCGGAACAGCGTCTCAGGCATGACGAAGCCGCCGTCGGCATACATGTCGTAGTCGGTCGGGCCGAATTCGGTGCCGACCGCAAGCACGGCATCGGCCGTGGCGAGCAGGGCTCGGATCGACTTGAGGCTGGGACTGGCGTGCACGGCAAGCGGGTGTCGGTGCAGAAGGCCGCGGGCATTGACCGTGGTGACGACCGGCGCATCCAGCCGCTCGGCGAGCAGCCGAAGCTCCGCTTCGGCGGCCTTTGCGCCACCCCCGGCCAGGATCAGCGGACACTTCGCGCCGGCGAGCCCGGCCGCGATCCGCGCCACGGCGGCCGGATCGGCGAGCGTCGGCCGCGCGGCGACCGGAAGCGCGGTGAAGTCCGGCGCCGGCAGGCCCATGACGTCCAGCGGAATTTCGATGTGGACCGGGCCAGGGCGGGCGGTCGTGAAAAGCTCGAAGGCGGCCGCGAGAACGGCCGGCAATTCCGCCCCGTCCTCGATGCGGAAGGAGAGCAGCGCGACCTTCTCGGCGAGCCCGCGCTGGTCAGGCAGTTCGTGCAGGTGGCCGAGCCCCTTGCCCAGCGTGTCCAGCCGGTTGACGCCCGAGACGACCAGCATGGGGATCGAATCCGCCCGCGCCTGCGCCATCGGCGTGATGGCGTTGGTGAGGCCCGGCCCGGTAATGACAAAGGCGACGCCGGGTCTGCCCGACGCGCGGGCATAACCGTCGGCCATGAAGGCCGCGCCCTGCTCGTGGCGTGGGGTGACGTGGCGGATGCGCGAGGCGGCGAGGCCGCGGTAGAGTTCGATCGTGTGCACGCCGGGGATGCCGAAGACGGTATCGACGCCGTGAGCTTCCAGCAGGTGGATAAGGGCCTGACCGACGGTCATTCTCGCCATATCGGCCTCGTCAGGCAGGTCGGCCCTCCCTCGCAGGAGATGCAGAGCGCCGTGGCCTCGAAGGTGGCGACGGTGCAGCCCGCCGCCTCCATCGCCGCCTTGGTCTTCGGGAAACCGGCGACGGCGATCACCTCGCGCGGCGCGGTCGGCAGCACGTTGAGGCTGAGGCCGAAGCTGTCGCGGAACTCGTCCGGATCGCCCTCGACCAGCCTGATTCCGCGTGCCTTGAGCATCTGCCAGAAAGGCGCGGGCAAAAGCGGCGAATGGACCAGAGCGAGGTCGTCGGCGAGCGGGCTGATCACCGACATCAGGTGCAGGCACGCCTCCTCGCCCTGCCAGAACGGCAGGTCGAAGCCGTAGACCCTGATGCCTTTTGGCCCCAGCAGGTTCGCGACCTGCTGAATGCCCTCCTGGTTGGTCCGTACGCCGCGACCGATGGCGAGCGTCGTCCTGTCGATCCAGACGCAATCGCCGCCCTCTACGGTGCCGGGCGCCTCGACCCGGCCAAGGATCGGGATGCCGAGCCGGCGATAGGCGGCTTCGTGAAGCGCAGGTTCCGGGCCTCGCAACGCCTTACCCATGGAGAGGATCACTGCGCCGTGGTCGGTCATCAGCGAGGGGTCGTGCGTGAAGACGGAATCGGCGAGACCGTCGTCGTCATCGGGCAGGAACTCGATCGCCGCGCCCGACTTCGCCACGAGGTCGACCAGTCCGTCGTGCTCGGCGGCGGCGCGGGTTGGGTCGAACTTCGGTCCATAGTGCCATTCGGCCGGGTCTGCGCGGCGCATCGCACTCGATGCCCGGCGCATTAGCACCCGTTTCAGCGGGGCCGCCATCGACTGAGATCCGTATTCCTGCACCGGAACCACCTCCCGCCTGTCGTGCCCAATCTCTACACAGGCCCCCATGCATGCCGCAAGGGCGGGCAATCCCCGGTTGACGGAGCCGCGACCGGCGGTCCATGCTGCGCTGCGGACGGAGAGTTGGTCGGCGTGACGGGACGGCAAAACCCACGCAAGCAACGCCCGATGCCCGAGAAAGGGCGTCGCGGATGAGCCTCGCCTCGGCCGAGCACACGGGTGCCGGCCAGACGGCCGCCGAGGCGATTCACGTCGAGAACCTGCACAAGAAATTCGGGGAACTGCACGTGCTCAAGGGCGTGTCGCTGTCGGCGTGCGACGGCGACGTTGTTGCGATCATCGGCGGCAGCGGCTCCGGAAAGTCGACGCTGCTGCGCTGCATCAACTGCCTCGAGAACCCGACCAGCGGCACGATCCGCGTCAATGCCGAGGAGATCCGCCTCAAGGCCGACAGCTACGGCAACACAGTGCCGGCGGACCGGCGGCAGATCGAGCGCATCCGCTCGAAGCTCGGCATGGTGTTCCAGAATTTCAATCTCTGGAGCCACATGACGCTGCTGGAGAACGTCGTCGAGGTGCCCGTCCACGTGCTCGGCGTGCCGCGCGCGGAGGCGATCGCCACGGCTGAACGGCTGCTTGCACGCGTCGGCCTCGCCGAGAAGCGCGACGTCTATCCCGCCTTCCTCTCAGGTGGTCAGCAGCAGCGCGGCGCGATCGCCCGCGCGCTCGCCATCCAGCCACGCGTGATGCTGTTCGACGAGCCGACGTCGGCGCTCGACCCGGAACTGGTCGGCGAAGTGCTGAAGGTGATCGCCGACCTCGCGCGTGAAGGACGAACCATGATCCTCGTCACGCATGAAATGAAATTCGCCCGCGACGTGGCGACCCACGTGGTGTTCCTCCACAACGGCGTCGTCGAGGAGGAGGGCCCGCCGGACCAGGTGTTCGGCGCGCCGCGATCCGAGCGGCTCAAGCAATTCATCCGGACGGTCGGCTGAGAAGGACCGGCGGATGTCTCTTCGGGAACCAGAAAGAATGGGAGAATGACATGAAGATGATCGCCAGACTGGCCGCCGCAGCGGCCCTGCTCGCAGCCTCGGCGGGCTTTGCCTCGGCACAGACGGTGAAGGTCGGCTTCTCGCCGGAGGCCTATCCGCCCTTCTGGTCCGCGGACGCCTCCGGAAAGTGGGGCGGATGGGAGGTCGAGATCATCGACGCCATCTGCACCGAGGCAAAGCTGACCTGCGAGCTGACGCCGATCCCGTGGGACGGCCTCATTCCGGCGCTCACCACCAAGAAGATCGATGCGATCATGAACTCGATGTCGATCACCGACGAGCGGAAGAAGACGATCGACTTCTCCGACAAATACTACAACACGCCGACGGCGGTGATCGGGCCGAAGGGCGAGAGCTTCACGGCCGATCCGGCCGGGCTCAAGGGCAAGATCATCGGCGTGCAGGTATCGACCACCCATTCGGCCTATGTGAAGAAGCACTTCACCGAAGCCGCCGAGATCAAGGAATACCAGACCCAGGACGAGGCCAACCAGGATCTCGCCGCCGGCCGCATCGACGCGACGCAGGCCGACGCCATCGCGCTCGACGCCTTTCTGAAGTCCGAGCAGGGCCAGGCCTGCTGCGACCTCAAGGGCAATGTCGCGGAAGATCTCGAAATCCTCGGACCCGGCGTCGGGGCCGGCCTGCGCAAAGAGGACACCGAGCTCAAGGACAAGCTGAACGCCGCGATCAAGGCGATCCGGGACAACGGCAAATATGCCGAGATCACGAAGAAATACTTCGATTTCGACGTGTATGGCGGGTGACCGGATCGTGAGGGAGTGATCCAGCCGCCGTTCGGCCTGCCGTGATCGAAACGCTCTTCGCGCCCCTGCTCCAGGTCTCGACGCTGGACCTGCTCGCACTCAGCCCGCCGGGCTGGGGCGGGAACCTGCTGCGCGGGCTGGCGAACTCGATCATCATCGCCGTCGGCGCCTTCGGCTTCGGCCTCGCGATCGGCATCGGCGGCGCCTACGGCAAGCTCTATGGCGGGCCGATCCTGCGCGACCTGCTGGAGGTCTACACCACAGTCGTGCGCGCCGTACCGGAACTGGTGCTGATCCTGATCCTCTATTTCGCCGGCACGGACCTCATCAACCGCGTTCTCGTGGCGTTCGGCCACGAGCGCATCGACATCAACGGGCTGGTGGCCGGCATCTGGGTGCTGGCGGTCGTGCAGGGCGCCTATTCGACCGAAGTGCTACGCGGCGCAATCCTGTCAATCCCGCAGGGCCAGATCGAGGCGGCGCGCGCCTACGGCATGTCGCCGCTGCTGATGCTGCGGCGGGTCACGCTGCCGGCGATGCTGCCCTTCGCCATCCCCGGCCTTGCCAATCTTTGGCTGATCGCGACGAAGGATACGGCGCTGCTGGCCATCGTCGGCTTCAACGAGCTGACACAGGAGACGCGTACCGCGGCGGGACAGACCAAGGCCTATTTCACCTTCTTCGTCGCCGCGGGCATCCTCTATCTGATGCTGAGCTTGTTCTCGAACCGGATCATCGCCCGAGTCGAGCGCTGGTCACGGCGCGGCATGCCGTCTGTCTCGGGGAGCACCCGATGACGGACCGCGCGGCCGTCCTTGCCGAGTTCGCGGCGCGCAGCCCGTGGCTGCAGCCGCACCGGATCCTGCTCATCGCCATTGCGGCGGCCCTGGCGGTGGCAGCTGCGGTGTTCATGCGCTGGGACTGGCTACCGAACTATTTCGATCTCGCCATCCAGGGCATCTGGCGCACCGTCTGGATTCTCGTCGTCACCTGCGTGCTCGGCATAATGCTGGCCATTCCGCTCGGCCTCGCCCAGGCAGCGGGGCCGTGGTGGCTGGCTATGCCGGCAAATGCCTTCTGCACGGTGATCCGCGGCACGCCGCTGCTGTTGCAGCTGTGGCTGCTCTATTACGGGCTTGGCTCGCTGTTTCCGCAGTTTCCATGGATCCGGCAATCGGAGCTGTGGCCCTATCTCAGGCAGGCGTGGCCTTATGCGGTGCTGGCACTCACCATTTCCTACGCCGCCTATGAGGGCGAGGTGATGCGCGGCGCCTTCGCCGGGGTGCCGAAAGGCCAGCTCGAAGCCGCGCGCGCCTATGGCATGCGGCCATTCACGATCTTCCGCCGAATCTGGCTGCCGCAGGCAATGCATCGCGCACTGCCGACGCTCGCCGGCGAGACGGTGCTGCAGCTCAAGGCGACGCCGCTGGTCGCGACCATCACCGTCGTCGACATCTACGCGGTCGCGTCGCGAGTGAGGCAGGACACATTCATCGTCTACGAGCCGCTGCTCCTTCTGGCGCTGGTCTATCTGGCGATCTCCGGCATCATCGTCTTCCTGTTCAGGAGGCTGGAGGCGCGCATTCCGGTCCGGCTCGGATGAGCGCGCCAGCCACGGAACGCATCACGCTCCCCGAGGCCGAGCAGCTCTGCATCGACGCGGCGATCGCAGCCGGCGCATCGGCCCCGGCGGCCGAGTCGATTGCGCGCGCCGCGGTAGCAGCGGAAGCGGAAGGCCAGCCGTCGGTCGGGCTCGCGCATTTCCTCGACTATCTCGACGCGCTGGAAGCGGGCCGCATCGACGGAACGGCGGCGCCGCTGATATCGCGGCCGGCGCCGGCCGTTATCCTGTCCGATGCCGGCGGCGGCACCGCGCATCTCGGCTTCGACATGGCATTCGACGACCTGGTGGCAGCGGCGGAGAGTTTCGGCGTCGCGATCTTCAGCCAGAGGAACGCCTACACGGCGGGCGCGCTCGGCTATTTCGTCGGACGCCTGGCGGAACGCGGACTGGTGGGACTTGCCGCGACCAGCGGGCCTGCGCTGCTGGCCGGTTCCGGCACGACAAAACCGGTGTTCTGCACCAATCCGCTCGCCTTCGCCGCACCCTTTGACGGCGCCGGCGCGCTGGTGATCGACCAGGCGTCGAGCGCGACCGCCTTCGTCAACGTCCGGGCAGCGGCGGAACGCGGGGAGAAAATTCCCGAGGGGTGGGCGCTCGGGCCCGACGGGGCCCCGACCTCCGACCCGTCGCAAGCCATGAAAGGCGCGCTGCTCGCATTTGGCGGTGAGCGGGGCGCCAATATCGCGCTGATGGTCGAGGTGCTGGCGGCCGGACTGTCCGGCGCGAACTGGTCGCTTGATGCGCCGTCCTTCACGCAAGGCGCGCGTTCGCCGGGAAGCGGACTGTTCGTGGCTGCGATCGATCCGAAGCTTTTCACGGACGGATTTGCGAGACGAACCGGCCGCCATCTCGACCGCCTATCGGCCGATTTCGGTCTCTACGTGCCGGGCAGGACCAAGGCCAAGGCGCGGCTGGAGGCTGAGAAAAGGGGGCTGGAGGTCTCTTCGGACACGCTTCGCCGCATCCGCTCCAGGCTCCCCTGACGCAAAAGAGCCCCGTCGGTGACGGGGCTCCGAAGCACTTGAAGCAATCAATCAGTGGCGCGAGAGCCAGGAATCAATGTCCTGCTCTGCCTGGTCCTGCGCCTTGCCGTAGCGCTCCTGGATGCGGCCGGCGAGCTCCTTGCGCTTGCCCTTGATGACGTCGAGATCGTCGTTCGTGAGCTTGCCCCACTGCTGCTGGACCTTGCCCTTGAACTGTTCCCAATTGCCTTCGACCTGATTCCAATTCATGTCGCATCTCCTTGATCTTGCTATGTCCCGGCGCAACGCCGGTCTGCTTGGGAACGCAACGCCCAACGTCCAGGTTCCATGTCGGATGCACACGCATCTTTCACGCGCTGTTGAGGCCGGTTGATTTGACCCGACAGACAGGCGCGGCGATTTGTGCACCGCAACACAAGGAGAACCGCATGACAGAGATAACCGATGCCGCGAGTCCGCAGCGCAACCGCCTGATCCTCCCCTTCCTCGCGCCGGTCTATTCCTCGCTGCACGATCTCGCCTTCACGCTGCTGCGGGTCGTGGCGGGCGGAACCCTGATCACGCACGGTGCCGGCAAGATCGTCGATCCGTTCGGAACGGTCGGCATGGTCGAGAGCCTGGGCTTCTATCCGGGCATGCTCTGGTCGCCGCTGCTCGCCGCCACGGAGTTCTTCGGCGGCATCCTGATCGTGCTCGGCCTGTTCACCCGCGCGGCCGCCTTCGCGGCGATGATCGTGCTCCTGGTAACGGTGTGGTTCCACTGGGTGACGCTCGGCCAAGGCTACGAGGGCGCCGAGAAGTCGATCATCTGGGCCGCGATCTTCGCCTTCCTGGCCGTGCGCGGCAGCGGGGCGCATTCGGTCGATGCGCGGCTGGCGAAGACGTTCTGACGAAATCTCCATCACCAAAGAAAACCCCGCCGGATCGCTCAGGCGGGGTTGTTGTTTCAAGCCTTAGCGGCCGATCAGTTGTTGCGGCCCTTGAGTGCCGCGCCCAGGATGTCGCCGAGCGACGCGCCGGAGTCGGTCGAGCCGTACTGAGCCACGGCTTCCTTCTCCTCGGCGATTTCCAGCGCCTTGATCGAGACCTGCAGCTTGCGGGTCTTCTTGTCATAGGCGATGACGCGGGCGTCGAGCTTCTGGCCGATCGAGAAGCGCTCGGGGCGCTGCTCGTCGCGATCGCGGGACAGGTCGGAACGCTTGATGAAGCTCTCGAGACCGCTCTCGACGAGCCGGACCTCGATGCCGCCATCCTTCACGCCGATGACCTCGCAGGTGACGACCGCATTCTTGCGGATCTCGCCCGAGTCCGCGACGGTGTCGCGGCCCAGCTGCTTGATGCCGAGCGAGATGCGCTCCTTGTCGACGTCGATGTCGAGCACCTGCGCCTGGACCATCTGGCCGCGCTGATACTCCTCGATGACCTGCTCGCCCGGACGGGTCCAGTCGAGGTCGGAGAGGTGCACCATGCCGTCCACGTCGCCGTCGAGGCCGATGAAAAGGCCGAACTCGGTCTTGTTCTTGACCTCGCCCTCCACGGTCGAGCCGACCGGGTGGTTGCGAACGAAGGCTTCCCACGGATTCTCGAGCGTCTGCTTGAGGCCGAGCGAAATGCGGCGCTTGGCCGGATCGACCTCGAGCACCACCACGTCGACATCCTGGCTCGTCGACAGGATCTTGCCGGGGTGGACGTTCTTCTTGGTCCACGACATCTCGGACACGTGGATGAGGCCTTCGATGCCCGGCTCCAGCTCGACGAACGCACCGTAGTCGGTGATGTTCGTGACGGTTCCCTTGATCTTCTTGCCGATCGGGAACTTGGTGCCGATGTCGCCCCACGGATCGCTCTCGAGCTGCTTCATGCCGAGCGAGATACGGTGGGTTTCCTGGTTGATGCGGATGATCTGCACCTTGACCGTCTGACCGATGTTGAGGATCTCGGTCGGATGGTTGACGCGGCGCCAGGCCATGTCGGTGACGTGCAGCAGACCGTCGATGCCGCCGAGGTCGACGAACGCGCCGTAGTCGGTGATGTTCTTGACCACGCCCTCGACCACCTGACCCTCTTCGAGGTTCTGGACGATCTCGGAGCGCTGCTCGGCACGCGACTCTTCGAGCACGGTGCGGCGCGACACGACGATGTTGCCGCGACGGCGATCCATCTTGAGGATCTCGAAGGGCTGCGGCGTGTGCATGAGCGGGGTGACGTCGCGGATCGGACGGATGTCGACCTGCGAACGCGGCAGGAAGGCGACAGCGCCGTCGAGGTCGACGGTGAAGCCGCCCTTGACCTGGTTGAAGATGACGCCTTCGACGCGCTCGTTGCGGTTGAACTTCTCTTCGAGCTTGACCCAGCTCTCCTCGCGGCGAGCCTTCTCGCGCGACAGGACGGCTTCGCCAAGCGCGTTCTCGATGCGGTCGACCATGACCTCGACCGTGTCACCGGCCTTGAGTTCCTTGGCCTTGGAACCGAATTCCTTGAGGGGCACGCGACCTTCGACCTTCAGGCCGACGTCGATGATGGCCATGTCCTTCTCGATGGACGTGATAACACCGCGGACGACGGATCCTTCGGCGGAATGGCTCTCGGAGAAGCTCTCCTCGAGCATGCTCGCGAAATCATCGCGAGAGGGGTTTGCAACTGACATATGATCTCCTGGACGTCCCGACGATGCGGGACAGGCGCCGTGGTTCGTGTTGCGATAGCCTGCCGGCGTTCCGGGCATCAAAGCCCTTGTGCCGCATCGAGCGGCAAGTTTCCGGCGCATGAGAATGCTGGCAGGCTGGTTCAGCGGCCTGATATGGGTGTCGGGCTTCCGCTTTGGAAGGCTCGCCGCCGGATCAGGCCCCGTTCCGCTTGGCCAGCATGCCATCGACGATGGCCCGGGCCGCGCGGAACGCGGCCTCTATAGACATATCGGACGTATCGAGCAAGTGCGCGTCGGCCGCGGGCTTCAGCGGCGAGTCGGCGCGGCCCATGTCGCGCTCGTCGCGGCGGCGGATGTCGGCGAGGATTTCCATGACGTCCGCCGATCCGCCGCGGCCTTCGATGTCGCGCAGGCGCCGCTGGGCGCGCACTTCGGGGCTGGCTGTGATGTAGAGCTTCACGTCGGCGTCCGGCGCGACGACGGTGCCGATGTCGCGGCCGTCGAGCACGGCGCCGCCCGGCTGGCGGGCGAAATCGCGCTGCTTGTCGACCAGGATGCGCCGCAGCTCCGGGATCACCGCCACGCGCGACGCCGCTTCGCCGACGCCGTGCGCCGACAGCGCGTGCTTGTCGAGATTGGAGAGATCGACATGCCGGCCCGCCTCGATCGCTGACGCCTCGTCGTCGAGCGACTGGCCGTTGCGGAGAAGGTCCCACGCCACGGCCCGGTAGGTCAGGCCGGTGTCGAGATGCGGCAGATGGTAATAATCCGCCAGGCGGCGGGCGAGCGTGCCCTTGCCGGAGGCGGCGGGTCCGTCGATGGCAATGAGGAGACTGGTCATGGGCGGCATCAAGCCTGTCTCGCAGCCAGGCGCAAGAGCGGATCGGCGCTCAATACCAGAACGGCCTGGACCGCTTCAGCTTTCGCCAAAGCTTCGACGCCCTCGTCCAGGCCTGGTCGGCGCGCGCGGCACTCGCTCCGAGCGTCCAGCCGATCGCGCGCTGCATCTGCGCGTCTGCGGCGGTCGCGAAGTCGGGATCGTCGAGGATGCCATGGGCCACCACGGTATCATTCAGTTCCCCAAAGACGTCCTGCAGCGCCTTCAGCCGCTCCATCATCTTCGCGCAGCGCTTCGTCTCGTGGAGCGGCGCGCAGAACTCGATCGCGTAGCGCAGTTTCTTCAGCTGCTTGCGCAGCTCGTGACGATGCGCGGTGTCGAGCTTGTTCAGCCCACGGCCGCATTTCAGGACCTTCTTCCAGCGTCGGGCAAGCGCTTCGGACGCGAAGGCTTCGACGGGTGTCGACAGCCGTCCGGACTGGTCGAGGTCGCCTTCCTCGATCCAGCCGCGCAGCTCGACAAATCGGATGAGGTCGAGCTCGAAGGCCTGCACGCGGCGGTCCCGCAACGTCCGTCTCAACGCCTCGCGCCGGGACGCCGCGCGCGACGCCGCCAGTTGCGCCAATGCGGCGAGGGCCGGCTCGTCGGGATGGCGTGCAGCCTCGGGGCCCACGATGTCCGACCCGGTCACGTCGAGGTCGCGCAGGCTCCCGACCTCGCCGGCGAGCCAGCGTGCCCCCTCGCTCAGCCTCGCCAGTTCGGCGCTCAGCGCCAGCGGCTGGAAGATCGACAGCCAGCTGCGCAGCCGCCGCAGCCCGATCCGCAACTGGTGCGGGCCTTCGGGATCGTCGGTTTCGCGGACGACATCGATATTGGCGACGATCTGGCCGGCGCACTCCCGCATCACGTTGCGCGCCGCCTGCTCGGCGGACATCGCCGGAGCCAGCGGAACCTTTGCCGCGCAACACGGAATGGGAGGCGGCTCCACCCGGCCTTCCTCGGCCAGCAGGTTTGCGCGCGCGGACTTGCTCAACCGGGAAAAGCGCAGGCCGCCATCGGGGTGAAGCGCGGCTGCGACGTCGAACAGGGCGCGCGGGCTGCCTTCGATCCGTTCGATCTCCAGTTCGCGCCACGGCGCCGTGAGATTCGAGGCAGAGATCGTGCCGACATCGGTCGATACTTCCACCTTCGCCGCGTCCGGAAGGACGACGACGCCGCTTGAACGCCTGAACTGCATGGCGCTGATCGGCGCCAGCTCCCGCCCCTCGCAAAGCTCGACCAAGCTTTCCCTGAGCTTGTCGTCGGGAATGGCCTGAAGGTCGGGCCGCTCGCTCCTGGCGGCCGTCTCGGCCTCCTGGACATCGGTGAAGCCGCCGACCGTGCTGCGCCCTGCCTTGACCGTCTGGAACCACCGCCTGCCGTCCCGGCGTATCCGCAGCACGATTCCGGCTTCGCGAAGCCGCCGGTCCGGCGTGTCGTAGTAAACGGAGACCAGCGTGCGCGTGCGCGGTCGGGTGAAGGTCGGATCGATCCGCCTTGCCCGCGCCCAAATGGCCGCCGGCGGCTCTTCGAGCAGGAACTTGAGCTCTATTTCCCGCATGTCAGCATTCTTGATCGGGCTGGCGGAGGAGACCGCCCCGGTCTCCCTGCCCGGTCATCCTACCGATCGCATCAGGCCGCCGTCGACTCTCAGATTCTGCCCGGTGATATATGCCGCACCGTCCGAGACGAGGAAGGAGATGGTGGCGGCGATTTCCTCGCTGGTGCCGTAGCGCTGCATCGGCACGCCGGCGCGGCGCTCCTCGGTGGCCGGCAGGCTGTCGATCCAGCCGGGAAGGACATTGTTCATGCGCACCTTCTTCGCCGCGTATTCGTCGGCGAACAGCTTGGTATAGGCGGCAAGCCCCGCCCGCGCCACGGCAGAGGTCGGGAACATCGGGCTCGGCTCCGCCACCCAGGCGGTCGAGATGTTGACGATCGCGCCGCCGCCCTGCCGCACCATGACCGGCGCGACGAGCCGCACGGAACGCACGACATTCATGAAATAGACATCGAAACCCGTGTGCCACTGCTCGTCGGTAATATCGAGCAGCGGTGCGCGCGGGCCGTGCCCGGCGCTGTTGACCAGCACGTCGATGCGGCCCCAGCGTGCGACTGCGAGGTCGACGAAGCGCCTCAGATCGTCATTCGACTGGTTCGAGCCGGTGACGCCGAGCCCGCCGAGCTCCTCCGCCAGCGCTTCGCCCCTACCGGAAGAAGACAGGATGCCGACGGCGAATCCGTCGGCCGCGAGCCTGCGGGCCGCCGCGGCGCCCATGCCCGATCCACCGCCGACCACCAGTGCAACCTTAGCTGAATGAGTTTCGCTCATGACCTATCTCTCATCCAACCGCTCCGACTTGAACCGTCACGAGCAGCACATTGAGGCAGCTGAAGACCAACAATGTCCAGTTCGTGACTGGAAGCAGTAAGTGTCGTTTCCGCAATGCGAACACTATCAAAAAACAGAATCCCAAGGTTATCAGCGTGCCAATCAACGTCGATCCCAGGAATTTGAGCACGATGAAAAATAAGGTCTTGCTGAGGAAAATGTCCTCAAGAGTGTTAGTCACTCCCCAGAGCACCGCCATGGCGGCCAGCCCGGTCTCGGTTTTCATCGCATCGAACATCATCTGATCTCGGCGCCAAGCCCTCGCATGAGATCGACGAACTGCGGGAAACTGGTGGCGATCATGCCTGTGTCGTCGACAGTGACCGCTTGCTCCGCTGCCAGCCCCATGACGAGGAAGCTCATGGCGATACGGTGGTCGAGGCTGGTCTCGACGGTGCCGCCGCCCAGGCCGCGTCCCTCGGGCGAACCGCGCACGAGCAGCCAGTCCTTGCCCTCCTCGCAGTCAGCGCCGTTGGCCTTCAGTCCCGCGGCGACGGCTGCGAGCCGGTCGGATTCCTTGATGCGCAACTCCTCCAGCCCCTGCATCAACGTCTCGCCCTCGGCGAAGGCGGCCGCAACGGCAAGCACCGGATATTCGTCGATCATCGACGGCGCGCGCTCGGGCGGCACCGTGACGCCCCTCAGCTCGGAAGAGCGGACGCGCAGGTCCGCCACGTCCTCGCCGCCGGCCACCCGGCCGTTGAGGACCTCGATCGAGGCGCCCATCTCCCGCAGCGTGTCGATCAGGCCGGTTCGCGTCGGGTTCATCATCACGTTTTCGACCAGCACGTCGGACCCGGGCACGAGAAGCGCCGAGACCACCACGAAGGCGGCAGAGGACGGATCGCCCGGCACCGCGATCGCCTGGCCTATCAGCCGCCCCTGCCCGCCGATGCGGATGTGGCGCAGTCCGGCGGCATCCGTCTCGACCTCCAGGCTCGCGCCAAAGGCGCGCAGCATTTTTTCCGTGTGGTCGCGAGTGGGCACCGCCTCGATGACCGTCGTCACGCCGGGCGCGTTAAGGCCGGCCAGCAGAACGCCGGACTTCACCTGCGCCGACGGGACAGGCACGCGATAGGTGATCGGAGCGGCCGTCTTCGGCCCGCGCAGGGTGAGCGGCAGCCGGTCGCCCGGCGTCGCCTCGACCTGGACACCCATCAGCCGCAGCGGATCGAGCACGCGGCCCATCGGCCTTTTCGACAGCGAGGCATCGCCCTTGAAGGCGGTCGGCATGTCGTAGACGCCCGCCAGTCCCATGACGAGCCGTGCTCCCGTGCCCGAATTGCCAAAATCGAGCGGTTCCCGCGGATCAAGCAGGCAGCCATTGCCGACGCCGCGCAGAACCCATTCGCCATTCCCGGCTTCCACGCTCGCGCCGAAGGCCCGCATCGCGGCGGCGGTGCGCAGCACGTCGTCGCCTTCGAGCAGGCCGGAGATGCGGGTCGTGCCGGCGGCGAGCCCGCCGAGCAGCAGCGCACGGTGCGAGATCGACTTGTCGCCCGGCACCCGCACACTGCCTTTCAGCGCCTGGGAACGGCGCGCGGTCGCGGGCTGCGGCGACGGTTGGTCGGTCATGGGCGGTTCCTGTCCCCTTCGCAGGCACGGGCCCGCGCGGCGGCTGTCTAGCACGGGCCAGCGAAACGGTCATCCCCGCGGCGCCGGGCCTGGCTCCCCTCCGGCGCCGGCTGTGGCAATTCCGGCCTTCAATAAGCTTTGACAGGGGCTCGACTTGTGGATATGGGACCGAACTCATTTTTACGGCGCGTATCCTGCGGGCGAAGTTCCGCACGGCGCGGTCCGGGTAATCCCGGGCCTGTTTCCACGAGGCGGACACAGTGGCGAAACCTGAACTTGGTACCAAGCGCATCGACCCGGAAACGGGCAAGAAATTCTATGACCTGAACCGCGATCCGATCGTCTCGCCCTATACCGGCAAGAGCTATCCGCGGTCCTATTTCGAATCGACCGTGTTGAGCCCGGTCGAAGAGGAAGAGGAGGTCGCCGACAAGGAACTCGACGCCGAGGACGACGCCCCCGACATGGTGTCGCTCGAGGAGGCCGACGACGAGGCCAAGGGCGGCACGGACGACCTGCCCGATCTTGGCGACGATGACGACGTCGAAATCGACGACGAGGACGACGACACCTTCCTGCCGGACGAGGAGGAAGAGGACGACGATGTCGCCGACATCATCGGCGTCGGCGGCGAGGACGACGACGAGATCTGATTTTCCAGGCCTGGAGGCCGGGTTCCGACAAAGTCGGCATTCGTGTCGCGGAGGCCTTGATCTTGCGAGGCGGCGGGGTTAGAAGCCGCCTCGATCTTCGGTAGGGATCCCATCCTGCCGAGCTCTCCGCCGGAGACGGCGCGGTCCGAAAGGCCGGAGCGTGGGGCCATAGCTCAGTTGGGAGAGCGCTTGAATGGCATTCAAGAGGTCGTCGGTTCGATTCCGATTGGCTCCACCAATTTTCCTACCACTCACATCCTGAGAAGTCCGGAGTAGCCTGCAGCGCCAAGACGGCGAACTGCAGAGATGGTTCAGGCCGCGACGAAGCGAAGGATCATCTGCACCGTGTTCTCGCGGAGGCGGGCCTGCTCCTCCGGGGCACCTGTGTCGCGTCCGAAGATTTTCGAGAACGTCGCGCGGTTCGATACGTTGAAGAAACACAGCGCGCTAACCTGCCAGTGCAGCTCGATCGCGTCGATGCCCGGGCGGAAGACGCCCTCAGCCAGACCCCGCTGGTAGATGCGGGCGATGTGATCGATGGCGGTGACGTTGAGGCCGCGGATGACCTCCGAACCGGCGAGATACTCTCCGTGATGGATGTTCTCGATCATCACCATGCGGATGAAATCCTCATGCTCGTGGTGATGGTCGAAGGTGAATTCCACCAGCCTGCGCAACGCCTCAACGGGCGGAAGGCCCTCGGTATCGAGCTTGGACTCGCCCTCGCGCACGCGGCGGTAGGCGTTCTCCAGCGCGGCAAGATAGAGGCCTTCCTTGTCGCCGAAGTAGTAATAGATCATGCGTTTGGAGGATCGCGTCCGCGCAGCGATCTCATCGATCCGCGCCCCGGACAGCCCGTTCAGCGCGAACTCCTCGGACGCGATCTCAAGGATGTTGCGCCGGGTTCCCTCCGGATCCTGCGTGCGTGTCGGACCGTTCTCGATCCTGCGCCGGCTGCCCGCGGCCTTGCCCTCCATGCGTGCGAACGCCTTTCCTTCGACGTTGTTGACTAAACTAACCAGTTCGTACATTGTCGCCAATATCCGATGCGGGCCATTTACCGGTCCGCGTCCGGCAAAGACAAGAGCGGCGCCGCGCCGCCGGCGGATTCATCATCCGTCCAGGGAGAGAGACGTGACGACGGTCGCCGACGCCATCGCCGGGATGCTGAGGGCCCTTGCCGGGCCGCGCGGCGTTCGTCGGGACGGGTCCATTACCATCGGCCTTATCGGCAGGGGCATCCAGCTCTCCCGCTCGCCGATCATGCACGAACTCGAGGCGAGGCGGCTGGGCCTCGACTGCGTTTATCATCTGCTTGACTTCGACCGCTTCGGCTTGCCCGACAGTGCGCTTGGCGAGGTCGTCCAGGCCGCGGCTGCAGCCGGGTTCGCGGGGGTGAACGTTACCCATCCGTTCAAGCAGGCTGTGCTGCCTTTCGTCGACGAACTCTCGATCAATGCGGTGTCGATCGGCGCGGTGAACACGCTGGTTTTCAGCGCCGGGCGTGTGAAGGGTCACAATACGGATTGCTGGGGGTTTGCCGAGAGCTTCCGCGACGGCTTGCCCGGCGCGGCGGTGAGCCGCGTCGCGCAGTTCGGCGCTGGCGGAGCCGGCGTCGCGGTCGCCCGCGCACTGATCGACCTGGGTGTAAGGGAGCTGATCGTCGTCGACAACGATCGCGCACGCGCAACCGCACTTGCCGAACGGATGAGTGCCAATGGAACTACGCGCATACGCACCGAGACGGATCATGCCGTGGCCGTGCAGTCCGTCGAGGGCATCGTGAACTGCACACCGGTGGGCATGGCGAAATATCCGGGCACGCCCTTCGCAGTCAGCCTGCTTGCGCAGCGCCAGTGGGTTGCCGACATCATCTACTTCCCGGCGGAAACTGAATTGCTCAGGGCGGCCCGCGCGCTCGGCTGCCGCGTGCTGCCTGGAGCGGGGATGGCCGTCTACCAGGCGGTCCGCGCCTTCGAGCTGTTCACCGGTCGCGCGGCGGACCGGTCGGCGATGGCCGAACATTTCGGAGCCGCCGCATGACGGTTGCCGTCCGCCAGCCCAAGGTCGAATGCGTCGTCGAAAGCCGCGACCGGCTCGGGGAGACGCCGTTATGGTGCGATCGCACGAACAGGCTGTGGTGGATCGACATCGAGCAGCCGCGGCTCCAGTCCTATGATCCCGCGACCGGGGACCATCAGATGACGGAGCTGCCCGGCATGTTCGCGGGCACGCAGGCGCTTGCGAAATCGGGCGACAGGCTCCTTGCCGAGGATCTGACCCTGTATCTCTGGGACGACGCCACCGGCCGGGGCAGTACGCTGGCGAGCGTGGAACCTGGTCTGGACAATCGGCTAAACGACGGGCGGGTGGATGCGCGCGGCCGTTTCTGGGTCGGCACGATGGACAACCAGCTGCACCGGCCGAACGGCTCGCTCTATCGCATCGATCCCGACGGCGCGGTTGCGAGGATTGCGGGCGACGTGATCGTCGCGAACGGCATTGCCTTTTCGCCGGACGGCCGCACGCTCTACTTCACCGACACCCGCCGCTATACGAGCTATGCCTACGATCTCGACCTGGACGACGGCGTCGTGACCAACCGGCGCATCTTTGCCGACTACACGGCAACCGGCGATCGTCCGGACGGCGCCTGCGTCGACGTGGACGGCTGCCTGTGGGCCGCCTTCTTCGCCGGCGGTCGCGTGGTGCGCTATCGGCCGGATGGGGCGATCGACCGCGTCATTCCGATGCCGGTCACCAATCCGACCTGCCTCTGCTTCGGCGGGCGGGACCTGAAGACGCTCTATGTCACGAGCGCATGGAAATTCCTCGACGCGGCGCAGCTTGCCTCCGAGCCGATGGCCGGCGGCCTGTTCGCGATCGAGGGCGTGGGACAAGGCATTCCGGAGCATCGCTTCGGCTGAGACATACGAGGGAGGATCTTGATGACATCCACATTCACGCGCCGCGCTCTTCTGGGGGCCGCAACGGCGATCGGCATGCTTGCAACGGCCGGGGCCGCGATGGCCGAACCGATCAAGCTGCGCTTCGCCGATTCGACCACGGCGGACGCGCCGCGCTCGAAGGCCCTGGTCGAGATCTTCGCGAAGAAGCTTGGGACTGATTTTGTCTTCGAGCCTTACTTCGGCTCGACGCTCTACAAGCAAGGCACCGAGATCGTGGCCGTGCAGCGCGGCAACCTCGAAATGGCGCTAATGCCGCCCTCCGACTTCGCCAAGCAGGTTCCCGCCTTCTCGATCCTGACCGCCGCTTATCTCGTTCGCGACGCCAAGCACCTGAAGGCGATCTTCGACAGCGAGATCGGCGACGAGTTCAAGAAGATGGCGCGCGAAGAGATGGGCGTGGTGGTGCTGGCGCCGGCTTACTACGGCACGCGCCATCTCAACCTCAAGGGCGACAAGAAGATCTCGAAGCCCGAGGATCTGGCGGGCATCAAGCTGCGCATGCCGGGCGGCGAAGCATGGCAGTTCCTGGGCGAATCGATCGGCGCAAATCCCGTCGCGGTCGACTATGCGGAAGTCTACACCGCGCTGCAGACCGGGGCGATCGACGCGCAGGACAATCCGCTGCCGAACGACAAGCTGATGAAGTTCTACGAGGTGACCGATCAGATCGTGCTGACCGGGCACAATGTCGGCTTCGGCCTGCTGATGATCAACGCCAAGCTGTTCGATTCGCTCACGCCCGAGCAGCAAAAGGCGATGCAGGCCGCCGCGGACGAAGCCTTCGCGTGGAGCGACCAGGAATACGTCAAGCAGGAGGCCGAGCTGATCGACTTCTTCAAGGGCGCCGGGCTGGACGTCTACACGCCCGACGTCGAGGCCTTCCGGGCGTACTCGAACAAGAAATACCTCGGATCGACACTGTCCAAGGATTGGCCGGAAGGAATGATCGACCGCATCAATGCACTCTAGCAATTAACCAGCAGAAAGGGAGGAAGAAACATGACATTTCAGACCACACGCCGCCGGTTCATCATCGGCGCCGGCCTGGCGGCCACCGCGACGGCATTGCCCGCCTGGGCGCAGGACAAGCCGAAGCTGCGCTTCTCGGCCGTCTTCTCGGAGCAGGACATCCGAGCCGAGATGATGAAGATGTTCGCGGAAGCGATCGCGGAGGACTTCACCTTCGAGGGCTACTACGGCGGCAACCTGTTCAAGCAGGGCACCGAGCTCGTCGCCCTGCAGCGCGGCAATCTCGAGATGGGCAACATCGCGCCGCAGGACATCTCGAAGCAGATCCCCGCCTGGTCGATCCTCACGGCAGGCTACCTGTTCCGCGACGCGGCCCACCTCAAGGCATTCTTTGCCAGCGAGGCCGGCGCCGAGATGAAGAAACTGACCGAGGACCAGCTCGGCGTGAAGGTGCTGGGCCCGACCTATTTTGGCGTGCGCCAGGTGGGGCTCAAGGTCGACAAGGAGATCAAGACGCCTGCCGACATGGCCGGCATCAAGCTGCGCATGCCCGGTGGCGACGCCTGGCAGTTCCTTGGCACAGCGCTCGGCGCCAACCCGACGCCGATGGCTTATGCCGAGGTCTATACCGGCCTCCAGACCGGTGCGATCGACGGGCAGGACAACCCGTTGCCGAACGTCGAGAACATGAAGTTCTATGAGGTGATGACGCAGATCGTCCTGACCTCGCACCTCGTCGGATACGACCTGCTTACGGTCTCGAAGAAGGTGTGGGACGAGATGGGCGCGGAGAAGCAGGCGAAGTTCCAGGCGGCGGCCGACAAGGCGATCGACTTCTCGACCGAGAAGCATCTGGCCCGCGAGAAGGAACTCGCCGAGAGCTTCAAGGCGAAGGGGCTGAAGATCTACGAGCCCGACGTCGCCGCCTTCCGCAAGCATGTCCAAGAGCAGTATCTGGCGTCCGAGCAGGCGAAGGAATGGCCGGCCGGCATGGTGGACAAGATCAACGCTCTGTGAGGATCAATCACGAGGCCGCCAAGGATGTCCCTGGCGGCCTCATTCTCGGGAGAACGGATTGATGGCCAAGGGATGGGCGTCTTGGGGCGCATGGCTTTATCGGCGCGGCGAGAACTTCATCGCGCTGATGATCGGCGTCATGTTCATCGCCTTTCTTCTGCAGGTGGTGTTTCGGTACGTGCTCAACTGGCCGACCGGATGGAGCAATGAACTCACCGTCGTCCTGTGGATCTGGGTCGTGCTCTTCGGCGCCGCGTTCGTCGTTCGCGAGGAAGAGGAGATAAGGTTCGATCTGATCTATGGTGCCGTGGGCCCACGGGCACGTCGGTTCATGACACTGGCTTCGGCTGCCGCCCTGATCGGGCTTTACGGCAGCTCGTTCCCGGCGGTCTTCGATTACGTGACCTTCATGAAGGTGGAACACACCGCCTATCTCAAGATCCGCTTCGACTGGCTGTTCTCGATCTACATCGTTTTCGTTCTCGCCGTGATAGCGCGCTATCTCTGGCTAGGCTTCCACGCGCTCAAGGGCGACGCGCCGGACGAATTCGATCCCACCAAGGCGAGCTCCGGCGTATGAACTTTACCAGTCCCTTCTCGCTGTCGCTCGTGGCGATCACGGCGCTCGCCTTCCTCGGCCTGCCGATCGGCCATGCGATGATCGCCGGCTCGATCCTCTATCTCTGGCTGGCCGGACTGGACATGGGCACCGCGGCCGAGCAGCTGCTCAACGGCCTCTACACCAGCTACCTTTTGCTGGCGGTGCCAATGTTCATCCTCGCCGCCGAGATCATGAATGCCGGATCGATGACGGATCGCCTGCTCAACTTCTGCAACGCCGTGGTCGGCCGGTTCCGCGGCGGCCTGGCGCAGGTGAACGTGCTGCAGTCGATCATCTTCGCGGGCATGTCCGGATCAGCGATCGCCGACGCGGCCGGAACCGGCAAGATGATGCAGCAATTGATGACCAAGGACGGCAAATACCCCGCGAGCTACGCCGCCGCGCTGACGGCCGTAACCTCGGTGATCGGGCCGATTATCCCGCCGTCGATCCCGCTCGTCATCTATGCGCTTGTTTCCGATGCCTCGATCGGATTCCTTTTTATCGCAGGCATCATTCCAGGCCTGCTGCTCGCCCTCGCACAGATGGCAATCGTCGCGGTCGATGCTCGTCGCAAGAACTTCCCGGTGGAAAAGCCGGTGCCATTGCGCGAGATACCGGGAATCACACTTCGGGCCTTCCCGGCACTCCTGTTGCCGGTCGTTCTGCTCGTCGGCATCCGCGGCGGCGTGATGACGCCTACTGAAGCGGCGGGCGTCGCGGCTGGGTATGCGCTCCTCATTTCGGTTGCGATCTATCGCAGCGTCTCGCCGCAGGAGTTCTATCGCGCGCTGCTGAACAGCGCCCGTACCACGGCCTCGATCGGCATGCTGCTCGCGGGGGCCATGGTGTTCAACTATGTCGTCACGATCGAGAACATTCCGCAGTCTCTTTCGGCCCTGCTGCTTGCCTGGAACCTGTCGCCGACCGGCTTTCTGATTCTCGTCAATGTCCTGCTCCTTCTGCTCGGATGCATTCTCGAAGGGACGACGATCCTGTTGGTGATCGTGCCGGTTCTTATCCCGACGGCTCAGGCGCTGGGGATCGACATGGTGCACTTTGGGGTGATGGTGGTGCTCAACATCATGCTCGGGCTGATCACACCGCCCTACGGACTGCTTCTCTTCATCATGACCCGCATCGCCGAAGTGCCGTTGCGCGACATCGTGCGCGATACGATACCATTCCTGTTCGCGATGATCTTCGTTCTCGCGGTCATTACCTTCGTGCCGGACGCGGTGCTGTGGCTGCCGCGGCTCTTTGGATACCAGGGATAAGCCAATGAAGCCGATCTACGTCCTGAACGGCCCGAACCTGAACCGACTCGGCAAGCGCGAACCGGAGATCTACGGCACGACGACGCTCGCCGAAATCGAGGCGATGTGCCGCCATGCGGCGGGAGATCGGCCGCTCCGCTTCCACCAGACCAATGCGGAGCATCAGCTCGTCGACTGGGTGCACGAGGCGATCGATGAGGGAGCGGGCATCGTGATCAACCCGGCGGGCCTCAGCTTCCGCTCAATCCCGCTGCTCGACGCGCTCAAGATGTTTCCCCGCCCGATCATCGAGCTGCACATCTCGAACATCCACCGCCGCGAGGAGATCTATCACACCTCGCTGGTGTCGAAGGTCGCGACGGCGGTGATCGCGGGGTTAGGGCCGCGCGGCTACGAGGTCGCCGTGAAGGCGCTCGGAGACCTCATCGCCTCGGATCCGTGACCGTGATCCCGGACTGTCTGGCGCGCCTCGAACGACTGTCCCAAATGCCGACGGCAAGCATGACGAGCGTGGTGAGCCATCCCATCGTCAGAAGATCGACCGTCTGCGCGACGGGAACGAGCGCCGCCAGCACCGCGACCCCCGCAATGTGCGAGAGGGGCAAGACACCGTAGACCACCTTCTTGTAGACCGCACCACCGAGCAGATAGATCACCGGCCCTGCCGAAAGAACCAGTGCATAGGCCAGTTTCGGATGCTCATGCGGGTGGGAAAGCACGAGATCGTTTCCAACCGCCGTCGCGATAATGCCTGCGACCAGAATGGCGTGAGCGTAGTGGAAGTAGGCGCCGATCCGGCCGGGATCCTCGGAGTGCGTGATCGTCTCGGTGGCATCCTCGCTCGACGTGCCGAAATACAGCCACCACATCGCCAGGGTGCCAAGAAACGTGGCGAGCATCGCCGACAGGATCGGGACATCCCAGACCTCCGTGCCAGTCAGTGTCACGCCGGTCGCCAACAACGTCTCTCCGAGGGCCACGATCACGAAAAGCTGGCATCGTTCCGCGAGGTGGCCGCCCTCGATCGTCCAGTCGCGGGTGGACGAGCGTCCGAGCCCCGGCAACGCGAAGCCGAACATCGGGGAGAAATATTCGCACGCGACGGCGATCGCCCACAGACCCACTCTCGTCCAATGCTCCGTGAGACCGCCGGCGATCCAGAACACGGCGGAGATGACGAGCCATCCGAGCATGCGTCGATAGTTGGCCGAGAGCGGATGGTCCGGGCCAAGTTCCCATGCGATATAGGCGGTCCGGCCTACCTGTATGGCAACATAGGCGCACGCGAAGATCAGCCCGCGCTCGGCATAGGCGCCATCGAGTGAGGCCGACATCACAAGACCCGCGAGCATCACGACAAACAGCAGCCCGCGAATCCGTGGCGTCGCCGGATCGAACCAGTTTGTAACCCAGCAGGTGTATTGCCAACCGAGCCATACGGCGAACCAGAGGATCAGCGTCTCGATCACGCCGGTGAACGTCAGATTGTGCAGCAGTTCGTGGCTGAGCTGCGTCACCGCGAAGACGTAAACGAGATCGAAGAACAGCTCTTCGAACCGCACGCGGGCGTGATGGCCATCGCGGCGACGTAGAAGCGGATGATGACTTGAAGTGCCGGAACTGCTCATGTGTGGACTGGCTGCTGGTGGAAGACAGGGATTTGTGGACCGGCAGGCGCCATATGGTCAATTCGCCGGAATGCGGAACTCGGTGATCAGGCCGTCGACGATCGTGACATAGGCCTGGCTGCGACCGTTGAAGACGCGGCTCTTCCAGTCGAAGACGATGTGGGTGATGTTGCCGGTGGTGGTCGCCTCCACCGCGGTCATCTTCGCGCCGGCGCCGATCGCATCGGAACGGGCCCAAGACCGCACGCCCTCATGCCCCCTGAGGACGCGGCCCCAGTCGTTGATGAGGCCGTTCGCGGCGAAGGCCGCGACGAACGCGTCTGTGTCGGCCGCGTTGATCGCATCGATCGCGGCCTGGAGTGCGGACGGCAAGGGCATGGACATATCTCCTGCTGGACCTTGGGTGACGAAACTTATTCCCTGGGTAGATAGGACGCGATGAAGATCGCCAGGCACGCCGGGAGGAGGAAGATCAGCAACAGGATCGGCAGTTCCTCGGCAAACGTGTAGCCGGCGTGGGAGACACCAACCCACATGTTGACGCAGGCGACCACAAGCCAGACCGGCAGGAAAATCCAGGCCGCCGCCGCGGCGCCACCCGGCCCCCTCCGGCGGCCCAGCAGCATGAAAACGCCGAGCAGCGCAAGACCGGCGAGGATCATCGTCAGCGTATGCATGATGCGTCGCCGGGCTCCTGTCCCCGCTGCGCCGGGCCGCAACGCGGCCCCGGCAAGGCTTGTCACCCAGCTGGGCGCAGGCGTTACTGGTCGCTGTCGTCGGTGCTGTCCGGGTCGTCGACAAGACATCCGACGCCGTGGCAGCCCTGATAGTTGCCGTGAGTGTCGAAGTTCGGCTCGCCCTGCGCGTCGAACTGCGGCCTGGTGTCGATGGTGTCGTTGTCGTCCGGCGGGGTGACCATGCAGCCGATCCCGTGGCAGCCATTGTAGCTGTTGTCGTCCTCGCGCACATTGCTGGTGGTGTGCTGATGGCCATGATGATTGCCCGCCACGATGCCACCGACGATCGCACCGATGACTGCGGCGCCAACCGCAGCGCCAACGTCGTGACCATGCTCGTCATAGGTGCGGGCGCCGGGATCGACCTTGCCGCCGCGGCCATAGTGGTATCCGCCGACATCGGCGAAGACGCCGGCACAGCCGTTGGCCACCCAGATATAGCCGGACTGCGGATTGTATCCCCAACTCCGGTTCAGGATGCACGCGCTGCTTGAGACCTGGTGGATCAGCTGCGGCTGCTTGAGCGGACCGGCCCAGCACTCGCCGTACTGATAGTTGCGCGACACGCATTTGACCGTCGACTGCGCCTGTGCAGGCAAGGCCATGTAACCGAGTGCGATTAGAGCGCCGGCGGCGGCTAGGACGCGTATCATGTCATGTTCTCCTGATTGCGGATCGCGGGATCAGTCGTTGATCGCCGTGATCCGGATGACATTCGCATCGCCGACCCCGGAAAACCAGACTTCGCCGTCCCCTATGCATACGCCCTGCCAGTTGGCGAACAGCGTCGCATAGGTCTGGTTCGCGACCGCTTTCTTCACCTTGTCCGTGACGATCTTGTCGTAGTCGGCGACGAAATGCGCCGCGTCGCGGATCCTCACCGCCTTGCCGGCAATCCTGCCGTGGAACGGATAATCGACCATGCCGGCGATGGCCTGCTTGTCGCCGGCCGCGACCGCCGACTGCAACTTCTCGAAGAAGGCGCGATAGGATTTGTGTTCCCCGAACAGTCCGTCGAGCGAACTGTCCACCTCGGCCGCAGTCTGCGCAAGCGCGGGCGCGACGGGCTGAAGGCTCAATAGGCCGGCAAACAGAGCTATGATCAATCGACGCATTTCAAACCTCTTATTCACGCATCCACGACCGGGAATGGCCATGTGCGGCGCCGCTCCACCTGGACGAGAACGGGGTGGGGCGGCGATTGCAATGCTTGGAGTTATCAGATGCGCAAACCGGACGATAAAGTCGGCCATGCTGACATCAGTTGTCAGAAATCACGACCAATCGCGGTGACCACTCTTTATTTCGTCGTGTAGCCGCCATTGACCAGGATCGTCTGGCCGGTCATCCACCAGCCGTCCGAGACGAGGAAACGGATGTAGGGAACGATGTCCTCGATGTCCGTCAGGCCCGTCTTGGAGAATCCGGAGAGCGCCGCGGCCGTTTTGTGATAGGCCTGTGCCTCCGGCGTCTCCTGGCCGTAGAAGAACGGGGTGTCCATCGGACCGGGCCCGATGGCCGTGACGGAGATGCCACGCTCGCCGAACTCCTTGGCGGCCGCACGGGTGAAATGCTCTACCGGGGCCTTGGTGCCGGCATAGGATGCATAGAACGGCGTGAACGCGCCCAGCAGCGAGGTCACGAGCGTGCAGATCTTGCCATTGTCGTTCAGGCTCTTGCCGGCTTCCTTGATGAAGAAGAATGCCGACTTGGCGTTGACCGCGCTCATCTCGTCATACTCGGCCTCGGAAATGTCGACGATCGGCCTCTTCAGCACCTTGCCGACGGTGTTGATGGCGATGTCCGGGCGTCCGACTGCGGAGACCGCATCGGCGAACAGCTTCTCCACTGCCGCCGCCGTCGTCAGATCGGCCTGCAGCGCAACGGCTTTGGCGCCGTGTTTCTTCACCGCGTCCACCGTCGCTTCCGCGTCGGCCTTGGTCGCTGCGCTGTTGTAATGGATCGCGATCGCCGCGGCGCCGTTGGCGGCAAGATCGCGGGCGATCAGGCCTCCGAGATTCTTGGCGCCACCGGCGATGATGACTGTCTTGTCCTTGATGGCGTGGTCGGTCATGGCAATTCTCCGTTTCTCAAGCTTGCCTTCAAGCTTTCCGTCGATAAGCTATCGTCTAGCTTTTCTTTATAAAGACGTTCATTTTGAAATGACTTGACATCAGGAACGAACAATCCATGGACCGCATCGACCTTTTTCGCGTTTTCGCCCGAGTGGTCGAGTGTTCGAGCTTCACCCGCGCGGCCGACACGCTCGGCCTGCCCCGGTCGTCGGTCTCCGCCGCGATCCTCGAACTGGAGGGACGCGTCGGCGCCCGCCTGCTGCACCGCACGACGCGCCGGGTGTCGCCAACGCTGGACGGCACCGCCTTCTACGAGCGCTGCCTGCGGGTTATCGGCGACGTGGAGGAAACGGAGAATCTCTTCCGGCAGACGAGTTCCAAGCCCTCCGGCAGGCTGAAGATCGACGTGCCCGGCCGGATCGGCCGGCTGATCATCGCGCCCGCCCTGCCGGCCTTTCTGGACGACTATCCGGACATCGACGTCGACCTGGGCGTGACCGACCGGTCCGTCGACCTGGTGGAAGAGCGCGTCGACTGCGTGCTGCGGGTCGGGCCGCTCTCCGATTCCGGGCTGATCGCACGGCCGCTGGGCATGCTGGAGCTGATCAATGTCGCAGCCCCCACCTATCTTGACCGGCATGGCGTGCCGCGGTCGCCGGACGACCTCGATTCGCACCTTGCGGTGAACTATGCCTCACCCTCGACGGGCCGGCTGGAGGACTGGGAATGGCAGGAGGACGGCATGCCGCGCAGCCGGCCAGTGCGCGGCCGCGTCACCGTCAACAGCGCCGAGGCCTACATCTCCGCCTGCCTCGCCGGCCTCGGACTGATCCAGATCCCGGCCTATGACGTGAGGCAGCATCTGCGCAGCGGCGAACTTGTCGAGGTCATGCCCGGCTTTCGCGCCGAGCCGATGCCGATGACGCTGCTCTATCCTCACAGGCAGCACATCTCTCGGCGCATGCAGGTCTTCGTCGACTGGCTGGAGAAGCTGCTGATCCAGCATATCGAACCGGCGCGGTAGCGCGGACGGCAAGCTCGTCCGCGCCAGCCGGGTATCCCAGGGCGAAATCTCAGTTCGGTTTGTCGGCGGCGGCGCGTTTCTGCGCCTCGTCTTCCATCAGCTCGTACCACATCGCATTGAGCACAGCGAAGGCGGCAGCAAGCGGCAGGCCGAGCAGCCAGGCGAAATACCACATGACGAACTCCTTTCCCTCAGTAGGCGTGGCCGGTGCCGTCACGGATCCCGTCCGCGTCGACCTTGCCCCACAGGACGCGATAGACCCAGCTCGTATAGGCGACGATGATCGGCACGAAGATCACTGTGACGACGAGCATGATGAACAACGTGAGATGGCTCGATGAGGCGTCCCAGACCGTCAGGCTCGACCGCGGATCGACCGAGGACGGCAGGATGAACGGGAACATCGACAGGCCGACGGTCGAGATGATGCCGAGGATCGACAGCGCGCTCGCAATGAGCGTCAGCACCTCGCGTCGCAGGCGCAGCAGCAGAAGCGCGAGCGCCGCGCCGCCGAATCCCAGCGCCGGGGCGACCATCATCCACGGATGGGCCGCGTAGTTCTCGAACCAGATGCCGGGCCCCTGCTCCACTGTCTTGGCGAGCGGGTTTGACGGTCCGTCCGTGACGACCGCGCTGGTGAGGCGGTAGCCGTCGATACCGGCCCAGAGCCACAGCCCGCCGATCGCGAACAGAGCGATCGTCACGAGCGCGGCGATGCTGCCATAGGCGCGCGCCCTGGCGGCCACCTCGTCCGTCGTCTTCAGCACCAGCCACGCCGCGCCGTGCATGACCAGCATGGCGACGGACAGCAGGCCGCAGAGCAGGCCGAACGGGTTGAGCAGTTCGAACAGTGTCGTGCCGTCGTAGAAGATGCGCAGGTCGGACCCGAAGTGGAACGGCACACCCTGCAGGACATTGCCCACAGCCACGCCCATGACGAGCGCAGGAACGAAGCCGCCGATGAACAGCGCCCAGTCCCAGCGCGAACGCCACGCAGCACTCTCGCGCTTCGACCGATATTTGAAGGCGACCGGTCGCAGGATGAGCGCGAAGAGGATCGCAAACATCGCCAGATAGAAGCCCGAGAAGGACACGGCGTAGAGCGGCGGCCAGGCAGCGAAGATCGCCCCGCCGCCGAGGATCAGCCAGACCTGGTTCCCTTCCCAGACCGGCCCAACCGCGTTGATGACGACGCGGCGCTCGAGGTCGTTGCGGGCGACGAAGGGCAGAAGCGTGCCGGTGCCGAGGTCGAAACCGTCCATCACGGCGAAGCCGATCAAGAGAACGCCGAGCAGCACCCACCAGATGACGCGGAGCGTCGGATAGTCGATGAGATCATGCAGGATCATGGCTGGTCACTCCGCGGGAACAAGGGAGGGAGGGGCGATCGCAGGCTCCGGCTGGTGGTCATCTTCGGGTCCCTTGCGGATCGCCGCGATCATCAGCGACATCTCGATGATGAAAAGGACCGTGTAGATCGCCGCGAAGCCGAGGATGGTGATCAGCACCGTCGTGGCGCCGAGGCTCGACACGGCGGCCGCCGTCGGCAGCACGCCCTCGATGATCCAGGGCTGTCGTCCGACCTCGGCGACGATCCAGCCGCACTCGGCCGCGATCCACGGCAGCGGGATCGCAAGAACGGCGACCCACAGAAGCCATGGGTAGCGATCGAGGCGGTGACGCGCCGAAAGATAGAAGAAGACTGCCATCAGCAGGATGAAGCTGAAGCCGAGGCCGACCATGATGCGGAAGGTCCAGAACAGGGTCGGCACATTCGGGACCGTATCCCATGCCGCCTGCGCGACCTGGTCGTCGCTCGCCTGGCGGGGGTCGTCGACGTAACGCTTCAGCAGCAGCGCATAGCCGAGGTCCATGCCGTTGTCCTCGAAGGCGGTCCGCACGTCGTCGGGGATCGCCGTGGTGCTGCCGGCCTCGCGGATCTTCTGCAGCGCGTCGTAGGCAACGATGCCCTGGCGGATGCGAACCTTCGCATGTTCGACCAGCTCCTCGATGCCGGGGATCTCGGTGGTCAGCGAGCGCGTGCCGATCAGACCCATGGCCCAGGGGATATGCACTGCGAAGTGCGTCGTGCGCGACTGCTGATCGGGGAAGCCAAAGGCGGTGAAGGGCGCGGGCGCCGGCTCGGTCTTCCACATCGCCTCGATCGCGGCGAGCTTCATCTTCTGATGCTCGGTCGAGAGATACCCGCTCTCGTCGCCGAGCACCACGACCGACAAGGCCGAGGCAAGGCCGAAGGACGCGGCCACTGTCATCGAGCGCTTCGCCAAGGCGACGCTGCGGCCCTTGAGCAGGTACCACGCCGACACGCCAAGGACGAAAACCGCTGCCGTGACATATCCCGCCGAGACGGTGTGGACGAACTTCGCCTGCGCCACCGGGTTGAACAGAACCTCGTAGAAGTCGACGACCTCCATGCGCATGGTCTGCGGGTTGAAGGCCGAGCCGACCGGGTTCTGCATCCAGCCGTTGGCTATCAGGATCCACAGCGCCGAGAGGTTGGAGCCAAGCGCCACGGCCCAGGTGGCGGCGAGATGGCCGATCTTCGACAGCTTGTCCCAGCCGAAGAAGAACAGGCCGACGAAAGTCGCCTCGAGGAAGAAGGCCATAAGGCCCTCGATCGCCAGCGGCGCGCCGAAGATGTCGCCGACATAGTGGCTGTAGTAGCTCCAGTTCATGCCGAACTGGAATTCCATCACGATGCCGGTGGCGACGCCGAGGACGAAGTTGATGCCGAACAGCGTGCCCCAGAACTTGGTCATCTGCCGCCAGATCACCCGGCCGGTCATCACATAAACCGTCTCCATGATGGCGAGCAGGATCGACAGGCCGAGCGTGAGCGGAACGAAGAGGAAGTGATAGAGCGCGGTGATTGCGAACTGCAGCCGCGAGAGAGCTACGATATCGAGTTCCATGACCGGATCCGGCGCTGCCGCCTCCTTTGTTTGCTGGGGCCGCCTTGCGGCTGCCCGGGCTTCGACGTTCCAACTCAGTCCGGGCGAAGCCCGCTGAGCATCTCTTCGTATCTCGCGCTTCCGCGTGACGCCCCCGCGACGATCCGACCGTCGCGCATCAGGACGAGGCGGTCGGCGAGTTCGGCTTCGCGGCGGATATGGGTCGCGATGACGAGCGAGCGATTGACGGCTGCGGCGTCGATGCGCGCGACGACATCGCGCGCGGTCGGGCCGTCGAGCCCTTCCGTCGGCTCGTCCATCAACCACACTGGCGCATCCCGCAACAGGATGCGCGCGAGCGCGAGGCGGCGGGCCTGGCCGCCCGACAGGCCGGCGCCCGCTTCGCCAAGCAGCGTGTACAGTCCGCGCGGCAGGCGCCCCATCATGTCATCAAGGCCTGCGGTCGCGAGCGCCGCGAACATTTCAGCGTCCGTCGCTTCGGGCCGGGCAAGCGCCAGGTTTCCTTGCAGCGTATCGGCAAACAGCTCCGTGCGCTGCGTCAGCAGCGTCGCCGGCAGGACTTCCACGCTGCCCCGCATGGCAGGCAGCTCCGCAGCGAGAAGAGACAGGATTGTCGACTTGCCCGCCCCGCTCTGGCCGATGATGGCGACGCGTTCGCCGCGCCGGACGGTGAGCGAGACATCGAACAGGACCGGGCGGGCCTGGCCGTCATAGCTCGCCGAGACCGAATGCAGCCGTGCCGCGACACCCGCCTGCGCCGGTTCGGGCAGCGCGGTGGTTCCAGCCTCGTTCGTCAGCCGTGGCGCCAGACGGCGCGCGGCCAGGAGAGTGCGGCCGAACTCGACCGCGCCGCGCCGCAGCGGCGCAAACGGCTCCAGGCTCGCCATGACAAGGAGGACAGCGAAGGCCGCGGCCGGCGCGCCGATGTCGCCGCGCTCCGCGAGCAGGGCCACAGCGAGCAGCACGCCTGCCAGCAACCCGGCGCCAGCCACCCCGAGCGCAAAGCCCGCATCGGACTCGATGCGGGTGAGCCTGATGTCCGCCTGCGCGAGACGCCGGTCCGCCGCGGCGACTGCCTCTATCTGGGCGCTGGCGCGCCCAGCCATCAGCAGGTCGGTCCTTCCTTTCACCAGGTCGATGGCACGCGAGCGCAGTGCCTCGAGCGCATGTGCCCTTCGGCGCACGAACGTTTCCGCGCGCCGGGTTGCGAGTGCGGGAATGCCGAGCCCAGCTGCAAGCAATAGCAGCGCCGTGCCGGCGCCCAGCAGCGGATGGATGAAGCCGAGGGCAGCCGAAATCGCCAGCGCGGTGCCTGTGCCGGCGAAGACCGGGACGATGACCCGAAGGTAGAGCGTATCCAGCGCGTCGATGTCGAGCGTCAACCGGAACAGGGCTCGCGACGGGCGCATGGCGAGCGCCCGGGCTGCAGCGGGCGAGGCCCAGCCGCGGAACACCCGCTCCCTCAATGCCGCCAGGACCTTCAGGGTCGCCTCATGGGTCGCCAGCCGTTCGCCATAGCGCGAGGCGGTCCGGCCCAGCGCCAGCAGGCGTATGCCGGCCGACGGCATGAAGACGTCGAAGGCGAGCGCAGTTGCAACCGAAACGCCGGCGATCGATGTCGCCGCGATGAACCAGCCGGACAGGCCGAGAAGCGCGATGCCGGCAAGCGCCGTCGCGAGCGAAAGCACAGCGCCAGCGAGCAGCATCTGCCTGTCGCCAGACTGGAAAAGTGCGAGCACCTCGCGCAGGGGGCGGAACCGGCTCATTCCGCCGCCTCCGCCAGCCTGTGGGACAGGTCGATGACACGGTCCATGCGGCCCGCAAGGACGGGGTCGTGCGTGGCGACGACGAGCGTGCGCCCGGCCGCGACCGCGAGCAGGCTCTCAATCACTTCGCTCGCGGTGGCGCTGTCGAGGTGAGCGGTGGGCTCGTCGGCAAGGATCAGGCCGTTGTCCGCACCGGCGGCCGCGCGCGCGATTGCGAGGCGCAAGGCCTCGCCGCCCGACAGGCCGACGCCGTTCTCGCCGACGGGAGACGGGCCACGACGGGCTGCCACGCCGTCGAGCCGGGCGACCTTCAAAGCCGCAGTCATCTCACTCGCTCCGACTTCCGGCCGGCCAAGGGCGACATTGCTTGCGATCGTGCCGGGGAAGATGTGCGGCGGCTGGCCGATCCATGCCATGGAGGCGCGCAGACGCGCCGCATTGGCCGCGTTGAGCGGCTCGCCGCCGATCCGGATGATGCCGCCCGACACCGGCGCGAGGCCGGCGAGCAAGGCCAGTATCGTCGACTTGCCCGCGCCGCTTGGTGCGACGAGAGCGACATGCTCGCCCGGCCTGACGTCGAGATCGAATCCCGCCAGCACGTAGCTATCGTGGCCCGGATACCGGAAGCTGAGGTCTTCCGCCCTGACTGACAGCGCTGTGCGGCGCTCCGTCAGACGCACCTCTCCGGCGGTTGCGCCGACGATCGGCATGCCACGGACGGCTATCTTCTCGATCGCCTCCAGTCCCGCCTGCCCGGCGGCGCGATCATGCCAGACTGTCGATAGGTCGCGCAGCGGCTCGAAGAAGGCGGGGGCAAGCATCAGGACGAACAGGCCCTGCGCGAGCGACAGCTTGCCGCCCCAGGCGCCGAATTCGAGCTGGCCCAGGAAATGGAAGCCGACATAGACCGCGACCATCGCCACGCCGAGCGCGGCGAACAGTTCCAGCACCGCAGACGAAAGGAAAGCGATGCGCAGCACCGCCATCGTCCGCATCCTGAGGTCGTCGGCGGAGACGCGAAGCTGCAGCGCGGTCAGGTCAATGGCGCCGAAGGTGCGGATCGTCGCCAGGCCACGCAGGCGGTCGAGCAGGAAGGCGTTCATGTCGCCCATCCGGGCAAGCTGCCTTTCGCTCGCCTCCTTGGCACGCCAGCCGATCAGCGCCATGAACAGCGGGATCAGCGGCGCTGCCACCAGCAGGATGAGGGCGGCTACCCAGGAGAAGGCAAGCACGCAGGCAAGGATGGCCAGGGGCACGACTGCCGCCTTGAAGCGCAGGGGCTCGAAGCGTGCGAGATAGGGCACAACCGCCTCGGCCTGCTCGGCAAGCGCGCAGGCGACGAGCCCGGACGACGGCGCGGACATGTCGAGGGGAGACCGGCCGGCGACGGCGGCGATCGCCTCGGCGCGCAAGTCCGACAGGTGCTTTCTCGCCGCTTCGAAGGCTGAGCGGACACCGGACCGCTCCAGGCCGGCGCGGACGATGCCGAGCAGGAAAACGGTCGCGGCCGGAACCAGCGCTGCGCGCGCCGGCTCGCCTGCCGCGATGCCGCCGATGACCATGGCGATGAGGCCCGCCTGCGGAATCCACAGCAGCGCCGCGGCGGCCTGCAGCAACGTTCCCGCGCGGGCGGGCAGTCTCGATGTCGCTCGGGGACGGACGAGAGCCCCCGCTTCCTCAGCAGGAGCGAAGGACGCCGAAGCTGTAGCCCGGCGCGTAACGTAAGGCTCGGCCGCGGTCATGGCGTGCTCTGCTCTTTGCGCTTGCGGCCAAGAGAGACGATCCTGTCCTTGGTGTCGAGAAGTTTCGTTACCTTCGAGCCGAGAGCCAGAAGCGCTACGAGCCGCTCGGGCTCCAGCCGCTTCACGTCGTCGTACCATGTCGTCAGCCGCTCGATCAGCGCATGCATCTCGCCCAGCCGCTGCTGCGCATGCCGGTCCGCCTCGCTCGTCGGCGCCTGCATGAGCAGTTCGCGCAGGACCGAGAGCGTCGGGTCGACCTCGCGCTTCTTGCGCTCCTCCGCAAGCGTGCGCAGGATCTGCCAGACATCGTCCGGTGTGGTGAAATAGTCGCGCCTATCGCCCGGCAGATGCTTGAGCAGAACGAGGTTCCAGCCCTGCAACTCACGCAGGCTCATCGAGACGTTGGATCGCGATATTCCGAGAGCCTCAACGATCTGGTCCGCGCAAAGCGGCTCGCCGGAGACGTAGAGCAGCGCATAGATCTGTCCGACGGTCCGGTTGATGCCCCAACGACTGCCCATCTCGCCGAAATGCAGCACGAAGGCCTGGATCGTCGGAGAGAGGTTCATGAGGGCATGTCTCTTATTTCAGTAATTTCTGAAATTTATGTACATACAAGCGCAGCGGATTTCAACGGCATTTCAGGAATGGGTGGTGTGCGCCATCGTGTCATCGCACCGGCGGACAATAGGCTCGATACAGCACCTCCACCACCGCCCTCGCCGCCTCATTCACGATACGGTACCAGATGGTCTGCCCGTCGCGGCGGCCTGCGATAACGCCATCGCGACGCAGCAATGCGAGGTGCTGGGATACGGTGGAGTCCCGGATGCCGAGAAACGAAGCGAGTTCGCCGACCGATCTCTCCCCTTCCACCAGATGGCAGAGGATCAGGAGACGGTGACGGTTAGAAAGCGCCTTCAACAGGTCGCTGGCCTCGTCGGCGGCATCCCGCATCGCAACGGAATCAACGCGAATATTGATATTCATTTTTTCGTATCTACTTAGATACGTATATTTTGTCAACCCAGGTGCCGGCACTGGAGCCGGCGACGGGACCAGGTGTGGAGCGATAACGAATGTCCGGTAGCCATCAGATCGTCTGCACGACGTGCGGCGGGGTCAACAGAGTGCCCGACGATCGCCCGGCGGGGTCGGCGCGGTGCGGCAAATGCAGAACGCCGCTCTTTGCCTCGAAACCGGTGGATGCCGACGCCGACATGTTCAAGCGCCAAACGCAGCGTGGCGACATTCCCGTGCTGGTGGACGTCTGGGCTCCCTGGTGCGGCCCCTGCCGCATGATGTCGCCCGCCTTCGAGGCTGCCGCCGCGACGCTCGAGCCCGCCATCCGTCTGCTCAAGCTCAATTCCGACTCGGAGAACGAACTGGCCGGCCGTCTCGCGATCAGGAGCATTCCGACGATGCTGTTGTTCGCCGATGGACAGGAGGTTGCGCGGGTTTCCGGGGCCATGACCTCACAACAGATCGTCAACTGGGCGCGCGATCAGCTCCGGAGCCGTGCGTAACGTGGCCGCCGGTCGGCGATCTGGTGAAAAGGAAGCGGATTCCAAAACACCGCAGAAATGGGAATGGACTTGCGCGACAGAGCACAGGTCGCGTCTTCATGAAATCCTCCATTGTCTATAAAAATTGTATAGATTGATCTGACTGCACGGCCTGATGCCGCGTCAACATATTCATTTTGCTGGCTCTCCAGAAACCGCGGAGCCGATCGGCCCTTGGCTGGACAATCGACGGGGCATCGAGCGCGAACGACGCGTCCGTGGAATATTTTTGCGCGCGCTCTTCGCGCGACAGAAAAGCGATTGCCTTGCCGCGCACGCCGAGACAGCCGATGCCTCCATATTGCGGGGATGATCCGGGAAAATGCGAGGCTCCAAGGTGACCCCAGAGATGTCCTCGCACGAATCCAGGCTCAATGCGTTTCCGGTCTTCATGAAGGTGGAAGGCCGTAGCGTCGTCATCGTCGGCAACGGCGACGAGGCGCTGGCCAAGGCGCGCCTGATGGCACAGTCGAGTGCGAGGCTGACGATCGTCGCCGAGGATGCGGAAGCGGAGCTTTCTGCTTGGGCTGCCGCCAATGATGCGCGCCTGCTGAAGGCGCCCTATGAGGCGAAGCTGCTTGCGGGCGCGACCCTGGTCTTCGCTGCCACGGGCGATGAGGCACTCGATGCGCGGATCGTCGCGGATGCCCGCGCCGCAGGCATCTGCGTCAACGCCGTCGACCGGCCGGAACTGTGCGACTTCTTCACGCCGGCGCTGGTCAACCGCGCGCCGGTGGCAATCGCGATCGGCACCGAGGGCGCTGGGCCCGTGTTGGCGCAGATGATCCGCGCCCGGATCGACCGGATGCTGTCACCGTCGCTCGGCCGGCTGGCAACGCTGGCGGCGTCTTACCGGGCGGCTGTCGAGCATCTGTTGCCGAAGGGCGCGGCGCGGCGCGGCTACTGGAACGAATTCTTCAACGGCGCACCGGCGCGGGCGATGGAGATCGGCTCGTTGGAGGAAGCGCAGGTCGCGGCAGACATTCTGCTGTCGCGCCAGGGCGAAATTGTTGGCCATGTCGCGCTCGTCGGCGCCGGGCCGGGCGCCGAGGATCTGCTCACCCTACGCGCACACCGCCTGCTGATGGAGGCGGACGTGATCGTCCACGACGCGCTGGTGCCCGAGGCGGTGATCGCCATGGGCCGGCGCGATGCCGCGCGCATCGGCGTCGGCAAGCGCAAGGGCTGCCACTCCAAGAGCCAGGCTGAGATCAACGAGCTGCTGGTCGAACTCGGGCAGGCGGGCAAGCGCGTGGTGCGGCTGAAGTGCGGCGATCCGCTGGTCTTCGGACGCGCAGGCGAGGAGATGGCAGCGCTGCGCGAGGCCGGCGTGTCCTATGAAGTGGTGCCGGGCGTGACCGCGGCCTTCGCGGCCGCGGCCGATTTCGAGCTGCCGCTGACGCTGCGCGGCGTCGCCTCGTCGATGGTGTTCACCACCGGCCACGATTTGAAGGGCGGCACGCTGCCGGATTGGGGGAAGCTGGCGATCTCGGGCGCGACGGTTGCAGTTTACATGGGCCGCTCGATCGCAGCCGAGGTGGCGACGCGCCTTATCGAGGCCGGGCTCTCGCCGGACACCGCCGTCGCCGTGGTCGAGAACGCCAGCCTCGCCTCGCGCCGCCTGTTCCACGGCACGCTCGCCGACCTGCCCGCGCTCGAAGCGCGCGAGGACCTGACCGGCCCGGTGATGACGATCATCGGCGACGCGGTCGCGGGTGCCCGGTTCGACACATCCACGGCGCTCGCGGTCCACGACCGCGAGACGGTCGCCGTCTGACGGAGACAGAGATGAAGGTTCTCACCGCAAACCGGCTCACAGATGGCGAAGCCGTCTGGTTCGGCTCCGACCAGGTCTGGCACGAGACGATCGACTATGCCGAGGTTGCGCACGACAAGCCGGCTGAGGAGCGGCTGGAGCGCTTCGGCAAGGACGCCTACGCCCGCAACGAAGTAGTGGATGTCGACCTGATCGACGTCGAGCTGCTGGAGGGCGAGATCCGGCCGCTCAGGCTGCGCGAGCGCATCCGGGCCGCCGGACCGACGAACCGGACCGATCTCGGAAAACAGGCGCGATCGCGCCCCGTCGACGAAGGGTTCGCGGCCGGCATCTAGCCGGCCCAAGGGAAGAAGAAGATGTATCGCTACGACGAATTCGACCATTCCTTCGTCCAGGCCCGCGTCGCCGAGTTCCGCGACCAGGTGGACCGCAGGCTTGCAGGCGAGATCACGGAGGACCAGTTCCGGCCGCTGCGGCTGATGAACGGCGTCTACCTCCAGCTCCATGCCTACATGCTGCGCGTCGCGATCCCCTACGGCACGCTGTCGTCGAAGCAGATGCGGATGCTCGCGCACATCGCCCGCACCTATGACAAGGGCTACGGCCATTTCACCACGCGGCAGAACATCCAGTACAACTGGCCGGCCCTGTCGGACATCCCGGCGATCCTTGCCGATCTCGCTTCGGTCGAGATGCACGCGCTGCAGACCAGCGGCAACTGCATCCGCAACGTGACCGCCGATCATTTCGCGGGCGCGGCCGCCGACGAGGTGGCCGATCCGCGGCCCTATGCCGAGATCCTGCGCCAGTGGTCGTCGGTGCATCCCGAATTCTCCTACCTGCCCCGCAAGTTCAAGATCGCCGTGACGGGCGCGGAGCGCGACCGCGCCGCGATCCAGGTGCACGACATCGGCCTGCATCTGAAGAAGAACGAGAAGGGCGAGCTCGGCTTCGCCGTCTGGGTCGGCGGCGGGCAGGGCCGCACGCCGATCATCGCCAAGAAGATCCGGGACTTCCTCCCGGAAGAGCACCTGCTCTCCTATGCCACCGCGATCGTGCGCGTGTACAATCTGCACGGCCGCCGCGACAACAAATACAAGGCGCGCATCAAGATCCTGGTGCACGAGACCGGCACGGAAGAGTTCTCGCGCCAGGTCGAGGCCGAGTGGAACGCGCTCAAGGACGGCGTACTGACACTGCCCGAGCAGGACATCGCCGCGATCGGCGCCTATTTCGCGCCGCCGGCGCTGGCATCGCGTCCCGAGGGCGACGAGGTGGTGAAGCTCGCGCGGCTCGACTCGCGCTCGTTCGGCGAATGGCTCGACCAGAACGTCGTCACGCACAAGCACCCCGACTACGCCGCGGTGACCATATCCCTCAAGGGCACCGGCGAAGCGCCGGGCGATGCAAGCGACGGCCAGATGGACGCGGTCGCCGACATCGCCGAGCGCTATGCGTTCGACGAAATCCGGGTCAGCCATGAGCAGAACCTGATCCTGCCGCATGTCGCGCGGGCCGATCTCAAGGCGATCTACGACCGGTTGGTCGAGATCGGGCTCGCCACGGCGAACTCGAACCTGATCACGGACATCATCGCCTGCCCGGGCCTCGACTACTGCGCGCTCGCCAATGCGCGTTCGATCTCGGTTGCGCAGGATATCTCGCAGCGCTTCGCCTCGCTGGCGCGGCAGAAGGAGATCGGCGAGCTGAAGCTGAAGATCTCCGGCTGCATCAACGCCTGCGGCCACCACCATGTCGGCCATATCGGCATCCTCGGCGTGGAGAAAAAGGGCGCAGAACTCTACCAGGTGACACTGGGTGGTTCGGGCGACGAGAACGCCTCGATCGGCGAGATCATCGGACGCGGCTTTGGCCCGGACGAGATCACCGACGCGATCGAGAAGATCGTCGACACCTATCTCGCCCACCGCCGCGACGCCTCGGAAAAGTTCCTCGACGCCTATCGCCGTCTCGGCCCCGCGCCCTTCAAGGAGGCGCTCTATGCTAGCGAAGCTAAAGCAGCTTAGCGCCGAGGAGGAGGCTGCGATCGAGGCCGCGGCGCTGGAGGCCCGCTACGGGCAGCTTGAGCCGCAGGACATCATAACCTTCTCGATCGGCCGCTTCGGACTGCAGGGGCTGGGCGCGGTGTCGTCGTTCGGCGCGGATTCCGCCGTGCTGCTGCACATGATCGCGCGCATAGACCCGGCGCTGCAGGTGATCTTCCTCGATACCGGCAAGCATTTCGGCGAGACCCTGCAATACCGGGACGCGCTCGCGGCCGATTTCGGACTGCGCAATATCACGGTCTTCGAGCCGCTGGCTTCCTCGCTGCGGGAAACGGATCCCGAGGGCGAACTGCACAAGTCGAACACCGACGCTTGCTGCAACATCCGCAAGGTCGAACCGATGGCGCGCGCGGTCGAGCCGCTCGCGGCCTGGTTCACCGGCCGCAAGCGCTTCCAGGCGGCGACGCGCAACGGTTTGCCGGTGTTCGAGGCGGTGGGACCGCGCATCCGCATCAATCCGCTGGCGAAGTGGACGACGGCCGATCTCGCCGCCTATATGCGCGAGCACCAGTTGAGGGAAAATCCGCTCGTCGCCTACGGCTATCTGTCCATCGGCTGCTTTCCCTGCACCCAGCCGGTCAAGGAAGGCGAGGATGCGCGATCCGGACGTTGGGCTGGACAAGCCAAGACGGAATGCGGCATTCACCTGTCGGACCTCGACCAATCGCTGACTGCATCGTCGCTCTAGGAACTGTCATGACCGAACCCGCCCCCGCGCCCGAGACGCGGCTCTGGACGCCGTCCGGCTTTCGCGACGACGAATGGAGCCATTCCGAGGAGTTCGACGCGCCCGGCTCCAACGGCAAGCTGATCCTGCCGCTCAGCGCATTCCTCGAGATCCCGGCCGACGAGAGGCTGCGCGACAGGGACAGGATCGGCGTGCTGCTGGCGCCTGCCGACCCGGTGGAGGCGATCGCCGACGTGCTCGACCAGGTGGCGCTCGTCGCTTTGTCATTTCCAGCCTTCAACGATGGGCGTTCCTTCTCCAAGGCCGAACTGCTACGCAGCCGGTATGGCTATGCCGGGCCCATACGTGCGACAGGGCAGGTTCTGGTCGACCAGTTGCCGCATATGCTGCGCGTCGGCTTCGACGAGTTCGAAGTGTCTCACCCGGTCCTGATCGAGCGGCTCGAGAAAGGCGAAACCGGCGGAATCGGCCTGTATTACCAGCCCACGGCCACGTCGTCCGACACCACAAGCGGCTATTCCTGGCGCCGCCTGCGGGAGTAGACTGGTCCTACCAAACCTCTTCCCTGACGATCGATCCTCGATTAGGATGCCTCGAATTATTTCGGATCGCGGAATAATCGACGCCAGGGAGGAAGACTATGGCAGGCAAGAAGATATTGATGCTCGTGGGCGAGTTCAGCGAGGAATACGAGATCTTCGTGTTCGAGCAGACCATGCATGCGGTTGGCCACACCGTCCATGTGGTCTGTCCGGACAAGAAAGCGGGCGAGCTCGTCAAGACGTCGCTGCACGACTTCGAAGGGCACCAGACCTATACCGAGAAGCTCGGCCACGACTACTACGTCAACAAGACCTTCGCCGAGGTTAAGCCCGAGGACTACGACGCCGTCTACTGCGCCGGCGGCCGCGGCCCGGAATACATCCGCATCGACAAGCGCGTGCAGGCGATCGTGCGTCATTTCCACGAGACCGGAAAGCCGATCTTCACCATCTGCCATGGCGTGCAGATCCTGATCGCCGTCGACGGTGTGGTGCGCGGCAAGAAGGTCGCGGCGCTGCAATATTGCGAGCCCGAAGTGACTCTCGCCGGCGGCATCTATGTCGACGTTCCTGCAAATGGCGCGCATGTCGACGGCAATCTCGTCTCCGCCAAGGGTTGGCCGGGGCTTTCCAACTTCATGCGCGAATGCCTGAAGGTGCTCGGCACGGAGATCAGCCACGGCCAGCATATGATGCGGCCGGCCATGGCGGCCTGAATATCATCATCCCACTGGATTCCCGAGCCCGGCCGCGCCAAGATGTAGGCTGGCCGGGAGGGGACCATGGAATTCGACTATGTCATCGTCGGCGGCGGTTCCGCCGGATCGACACTTGCCGCGCGGCTGAGCGAGGATCCGGGCGCGACCGTGTGCCTGCTCGAGGCAGGCGGCGACGGCAAGCACATCCTGATCCGCGCGCCGACCGGTACGGCCTTGATGCTGCCCGGGCGGCCCAAGATCTCGAACTGGGCCTACCAGACCGTTCCCCAGCCCGGCCTTGGCGGACGCCGCGGCTACCAGCCGCGCGGCAAGGCGCTGGGCGGGTCGAGCGCCATCAACGCCATGCTCTACATCCGCGGCCATCGCTCGGACTATGACGGCTGGGCGGCCGCTGGCTGCGACGGCTGGGGATGGCAGGACGTGCTGCCCTATTTCCGCAAGGCCGAGGGCAACCAACGCGGCGAGGACGCCTTCCATGGCGCGTCGGGCCCGCTGCAGGTAGGCGAACAGCGCACGCCGCGGCCGATCGTGCAGGCCTTCGTCGACGCCTGCGGCGAAAACCAGATCCGCTTCAACGACGATTTCAACGGACCGGAGCAAGAGGGCGCGGGCTACTACCAGGTCACGCAGTTCTGGTCCGGGCCAAAGGTGGGCGAGCGCTGCTCGGCTGCGGCGGCCTATCTGCATCCGGCAATGGACCGGAGAAACCTGTCGGTGCTGACCGACGCCCATGCAACCGGGATCGTGCTCGAGAACAAGCGGGCGACAGGGGTCCGGTTCCGGCGCGGCGGCCGGGAAGAGATCGTCTCGGCGCGGCGTGAGGTGATCCTGTGCGGCGGCGCATTCAACTCGCCGCAGCTTCTCCTGCTGTCGGGCATCGGGCCGGGCGCGGAACTCGCGCGGCACGGCATCCTCGTGAAGCACGAGCTTGCCGGCGTCGGGCAGAACCTGCAGGACCATCTCGACTTCGTCGCGTCGTGGAAGTCGGGCGACCGCAACCTGCTCGGCGTGAGTTTCGGCGGCCTTGTCGACATCATCCGTGAGGCAAGGCGATGGAAGCGGGACGGCACGGGCCTGATCGCCTCGCCGGGGGCTGAAGGCGCGGCCTTCATCCGGTCGGATCCGGCGCTGGAGAAGCCGGATCTCCAGCTTCACTTCGTCGTCGGCATCATCGACGACCATGCGCGCAAGCTGCATCTCGGCCATGGCTATTCATGCCATGTCTGCGTGCTCAGGCCGCATTCGCGCGGCACTGTCGGCCTCGACAGCGCCAACCCGCTCGCACCGCCCCGGATCGACCCGAATTTCCTCGCCGACGAGCGCGATACGGAGACCTTGCTCAAGGGCATCCGGATCATGCGGCGCATCCTGGCAGCACCGGCACTCGCACCCTATCGCAAGACAGAGCTCTATCTCGGCGGGACAGAGCCCGACGATACCGAGCTGATCCGCCACATCCGGGCGCGGTCGGACACCATCTACCATCCGGTCGGAACATGCAGGATGGGCACGGACGAGAACGCCGTGGTCGATACGAGGCTTCGCGTGCGGGGCCTGGAACGGCTGCGGGTCGTCGACGCCTCGGTCATGCCGACGCTGATCGGCGGCAACACCAATGCGCCGACGATCATGATTGCCGAGAAGGCCGCGGATTTGATCCGGGCAGCGTGAGCTAGCGGCTCTTGCGCTTGCGGCCGTAGAGCTCCAGCCGGTGATACACGATGTCGTAGCCGAGCCTGCGCGCGATCTCGTCCTGCAGCTGCTCGATCCGCTCGGAATGGAACTCGATCACGTCGCCGGTGTCGAGGTCGATCAGATGGTCGTGGTGCTCGCCCGCCGCCTGCTCGAAGCGCGAGGGCCCGCCGGCGAAGGCGTGGCGCTGGATCTCGCCCTTGTCCTCGAGCAGTTTCATGGTGCGGTAGACGGTTGATAGCGAAATCGTCGGATCGATCGACAACGCCCGCTGGAAGATCTCCATCGCATCGGGATGATCCGCCGTCTCCGAAAGGATCTGCAGGATCGCCCGGCGCGGCCGCGTGATGCGCACGCCGGCCTCCCGCAGGCGAGCCTCATAGTCGCGCAGTTTTTTCGCTTCCTCCGTCATCGCCGCTATATGCGACAGGGCGGACGCATTGCCAAGTTTTCCTAGTTGCAAACGATTTGCATTTGCATTGACAATCCGGCGGCCGCGCCCTATGTCGGTCGTGGAGCCGCATCGACGCGGCAATGTGGAGAAAGACGCAGTATGCCTTCCATCCTACGCAGCGCCCTGATCGGTCTGGCCCTGTCGGCCGCAACAATCGTCTCCGCGGATGCGGCCGAGAAGTTCAAGGCCGTGACAACCTTCACTGTCATCGCGGACATCGCGAAGAACGTTGCCGGCGACACGGCAGAGGTGGAATCCATCACGCGCGCCGGCGCGGAGATTCACAACTACCAGCCGACACCGCGCGACATCGTCAAGGCGCAGGACGCCGACCTGATCCTGTGGAACGGGCTCAACCTCGAAACCTGGTTCCAGCGCTTCTTCCAGAACCTGCGCGACATTCCGGGCGTAGTGGTGTCGGAGGGGGTCGAGCCGATCGGCATTGCCGAAGGTCCCTATACCGGCAAGCCCAACCCGCATGCCTGGATGTCGCCGACGGACGTGAAGATCTATGTCGACAACATTGCGGCCGCCTTCGCCAAGTATGACCCGGAGAATGCCGAGGCCTACAAGGCAAACGCCGAAGCCTACAAGGCGAAGATCGACGCCACCGTCGCCCCAGTGCGCGCCGCGCTCGACGCGATCCCGCAGGAGCGCCGCTGGCTGGTCACCAGCGAAGGCGCATTCTCCTATCTCGCGCGCGATTTCGGCCTGAAGGAACTCTATCTCTGGCCGATCAATGCCGACGGCCAGGGCACGCCGCAGCAGGTGCGCAAGGTCGTCGACGCGGTGAAGGCCGACAAGATCCCGGTCGTCTTCAGCGAAAGCACGGTGTCTCCCGACCCGGCGCAGCAGGTGGCGCGCGAGACCGGAGCCCGCTACGGTGGCGTTCTCTATGTGGACTCGCTCAGCGAAGCGGACGGCCCGGTGCCGACCTATCTCGACCTGATGCGGGTAACGACCGAAACGATCGCAAAAGGCCTCGCGGAATGAATATGGCGCCGCAGAAACAGGCTTTGCCTGACGGGGAACGAAACGGGCCGGCGGTCACCGCCGGCCTGGTCGCGAAGAATCTCACCGTCACCTACCGGAGTGGCAATACCGCGCTGCGGTCTGCCTCCTTCTCCATTCCGCGCGGCTCGATCACCGCGCTGGTCGGCGTGAACGGGTCGGGCAAGTCGACCCTGTTCAAGGCCATCATGGGCTTCGTGCCGCTCGCCGCCGGCTCCGTCACCATGTTCGGCGAGCCGGCCGGGCGGGCGCTGAAGAAGAACGTCGTCGCCTATGTCCCGCAGGCCGAGGAGGTCGACTGGACCTTTCCGGTTCTGGTCGAGGACGTGGTGATGATGGGCCGCTACGGCCATATGAACTTCATGCGCATTCCCTCCCGCCACGACCAGGAGATGGTGACGCAGGCGCTCGCCCGCGTCGGCATGGGCGACTATCGCAAGCGGCAGATCGGCGAATTGTCCGGCGGCCAGAAGAAGCGCGTCTTCCTGGCGCGCGCCCTGGCGCAGGAAGGCGAGGTGATCCTGCTCGATGAACCGTTCACCGGGGTGGACGTCAATACCGAGGACGCGATCATCGCGCTGATGCGCAGCCTGCGTGACGAGGGCAAGATCATGCTCGTGTCGACGCATAACCTCGGGTCTGTTCCGGACTTCTGCGACCGCGTGATCCTCATCAACCGCACCGTGCTGGCGGAAGGGCCGACCGAGACCGTCTTCACGCGCGACAATCTCGAACGCGCCTTCGGCGGCGTGCTGCGCCATTTCGTTCTCGGCGGCGCGGAACTGCACGACGACGAAGACGCCCGGCAGGTCACCGTCATCTCCGACGACGAGCGGCCGCTTGTGGTCTATTCCGAGAAGGCACAGACCGGAAGCGCTGCTCCGGCCTCCCGCAAGCCCGACGAGCCGGCCGAATGATCGCGACCCTGCTCGAACCGTTCGGCTACGGCTACATGGTCAACGCCATGTGGGTCTCGGCGCTGGTCGGCGCAGTCTGCGCCTTCCTGTCGGCCTTCCTGATGCTCAAGGGCTGGTCGCTGATCGGCGACGCGCTTTCGCATTCGATCGTGCCGGGCGTCGCCGGCGCCTATATGCTCGGCCTGCCCTTCGCACTCGGCGCATTCCTGGCCGGCGGGCTCGCCGCCGGTGCCATGCTCTTCCTCAACCAGCGGACCAGGCTGCGCGAGGACGCGATCATCGGCATGATCTTCACTTCCTTCTTCGGGCTTGGCCTGTTCATGGTGTCGCTGTCGCCGACCTCGGTGAACATCCAGACGATCGTGCTCGGCAACATCCTCGCCATTACTCCCGCCGACACGCTCCAGCTTGTGCTGATCGCCGGTGTGTCGCTCGCGATCCTCATCGCCAAGTGGAAGGATCTGATGGTCGCCTTCTTCGACGAGAACCATGCGCGGTCGATCGGCCTGCGGCCGGGCCTGCTCAGGGGGGTCTTCTTCACCCTGCTCGCCGCCTGCACGGTGGCGGCGCTGCAGACCGTCGGCGCCTTTCTGGTGATCGCCATGGTCGTCACGCCGGGCGCGACCGCCTACCTGCTCACCGACCGGTTCCCGCGTCTGATCACGATCGCGGTCGCGATCGGGGCGCTGTCGAGCCTTACCGGCGCCTACATCTCCTATTTCCTCGACGGCGCGACCGGCGGGGTGATCGTCGTGCTGCAGATGGCGGTCTTCCTGACCGCCTTCGTCTTCGCGCCCAAGCACGGCCTGTTGGCCGCGCGGCGGCGGGCACGGGAAGCGCTGGAGGCGCAGGCATGATCGAGACGCTCCTCCTCCCCTTCTCCTTCCCCTTCATGCAGCAGGCTTTCATCGTCTCGCTGCTTGTGGCGATCCCGATGGGGCTCTTGTCGCCGTTCCTGGTGCTGAAGGGCTGGTCGCTAATGGGCGACGCGGTCTCCCATGCGGTGCTGCCCGGCGTGGTGCTGGCCTATGTCGCCGGCCTGCCGATCGGCCTCGGCGCCTTCGCGGCGGGCATGTTCTGCGCCATCGGCACCGGCTACCTGAAGGAAAACAGCCGCATCAAGGAGGACACCGTCATGGGCGTCCTCTTCTCGGGCATGTTCGGGCTGGGTCTGGTGCTCTATTCGATGATCGAGACGGAGCTGCACCTCGACCATATCCTGTTCGGCGACATGCTGGGCGTCGGTTGGGGCGACATCATCGAGGCCGGGACCATCGCGGCGGTCGTCGCGGGCGCGCTGGCGGTCAAATGGCGCGACCTGATGCTGCACGCCTTCGACGAACAGCACGCGAAGGCGATCGGCCTGCCGGTGCGGCTGCTGCATTACGGCCTGCTGGCGCTGCTTTCGCTGTCGATCGTCGGCGCGTTGAAGTCGGTGGGTATCATTCTCGCGATCGCGCTGCTGATCGCGCCGGGTGCGATCGGTTTCCTGGTCGCACGGCGTTTTGGCACGATGATCGCGATTTCGGTGACGGTGGCGGTCGTCGCGTCGCTGCTCGGCGTCTACCTGTCCTTCTTCCTGGACTCCGCGCCAGCGCCGACGATCGTTCTCCTGATGTCCGGAACCTTCGTCGTCGCCTTCCTGCGCGCCCGCCTGTCTGCGCCGCCGGAGGGCGAGACCGCCTGACCGTTCGAGGAGGCCGCGACCTCCTCCTCCATGCGCGCGAATCGCTTATCATCGCGCGCATGATCTTCTCGCTCCTGAGAAAGCCAGAGCCGCGCCGGCCTGCCGAGCCGCTCGAACGGATGCACGAGGTCGGCGGGCGCACGCTGCCGCTGCGCATCGTCGAGAACGCGCGCGCCCGACGGCTGACGCTGCGCATCGACGCCGGCGGACAGGGCCTGCGCGTGACGGTTCCGCCGGGCATCCCCGCCCGCGAGGTCGACCGGTTCATCGACCGCCACCAAGGCTGGCTGGAGGCCCGCATCGCCAAGGTGCCGGACAGGCCGCAGATACGGCCGGGCGTGAAGATCCCGGTGCGCGGCGTGCCGCATCTCATCGTCCACGAGCCCGGCCGACGCGGCTCTGTGACGACGGCCGAGGTCGACGGCGCGCCGGCGCTGATCGTGCATGGCGAGCGCACGCATCTTGCCCGACGCGTCGCAGACTTCCTCAAGCGCGAGGCGAAGAAGGACATCGAGACGCTGGTGGCGAAGCACACCGCCGCCGTCGGCCGCAAAGCCAAGGCGATCCGCTTCAAGGACACGACCAGCCGCTGGGGTTCCTGCACCTCCGACGGCAGCCTGTCCTTCTCCTGGCGCATCATGATGGCGCGCCCGACGGTGATCGACTACCTCGTCGCACACGAAGTGGCGCATCTGAGGGAGATGAACCACGGACCGAAGTTCTGGGCGCTGTGCCGAGAACTCTGCCCGAGGACGGACGAGGCGCGGGCCTGGCTGAAGAAGAACGGCGCGGCGCTTCAGGCGATCAGGTTCGAGTAGGCCTCACCCGTCGTTTCCGGCGTTGAGCTGTTCGGGCCGTAGGCCTTCTTCTCCCGGGCGCGGCCAGGGCAGGAAGTCCGGATCGAAGTCGTCCCCCGAGAAGTAGTCCAGTGCCCGACGACCTTCGCCGCCGTCGAAGCCCGACTGTCCGAGGAGCTGGCCGATCACCTGATAGGCCTGCGCGATCTTCTTCTCGAGTTGCTCGATTGTTGCCGGCTGCGTGGTCATCTGGCGCCCCCTCTGCGTTTGCCCTGGGACATAGAGTAGGGCGATGCGTCCGCCGCCTCAATGCCGGGAGGCGCGCGTTTCTCTCGACTTGCATCGCCGTTCGTGGCATTTCGCCGGCATCATGCCCCTCGACATCAAAATATGCGGCCTGTCCACGCCCGAGACGATCGCGGCGGCGCTTGACGGCGGGGCGAGCCATGTCGGCTTCATCTTCTTTCCAAAAAGCCCGCGCAATGTGACGCCGGCGCAGGCAGCCTTGCTGCGGCAGGCGGCAATCGGGCGCGCCAAGGCGGTCGCGGTGACCGTCGATGCGAGCGACGAGTTCCTCGACGCGATCGTGTCGGAGATGAAGCCCGACATGCTGCAACTTCATGGCAAGGAAACGCCGGAACGCGTGACTTACGTGCGGGAGCGCTACAATCTGCCGGTGATGAAGGCGCTGTCGGTGAGCGAGCCCGCCGACCTGCTGCCGATCCAGGGTTTCGTCGGCGTCGCGGACCGGCTGCTGCTCGACGCCAAGGCGCCCAAAGGTTCCGAGCTTCCCGGTGGCAACGGCGTGTCGTTCGACTGGCGCCTGCTGGCCGCGCTCGATCCCGGCCTCGACTACATGCTGTCGGGCGGGCTCAATCCGGACAATGTGGGCGATGCGATCCGGATCGCGAATCCGCCGGGTCTGGATGTTTCGTCCGGTGTTGAATCCGCGCCGGGGGTCAAGGACACGGGACTGATCCGGGACTTCTTCGAGGCGGCGCGGAAGGCTTGAAGCTGACGGCAGGGCGCGCGCCGGCACCGGCGCAGGGTAAGCTTTTCCTCTTGCGCCGATCTCGCCGTTTTCGTTCGCGCCGCTCACCCCCGTCGGATGACCTCCGGCCTTCTTCTCCGCAGAGGAGGACGGCGCTTACGACGTGTCACGGAGTTCGACCTCGGAAAACACTGCCGAGAGCGACTGGATGATTCCATCGGCATCGGTTCGCAGCCGACCGTCGTGGCGACCATCATCGCAGCCTTCGGCGGTCCGGCGGTATGATCGGTGACGGATCTGCATGGCCATGGTCTGCACCACGAGCGCCAGCGCGCGCAGCGCCAGAGCGAGGCTTATCGCGTCCGCGGGTTCATTGCCGCAGCGGACGCCCGTCGTCGCCGGCGACCACTGCCGGCCGGCCGGGTTCCATTCAGAACCGGCGACAAACTCCCGCACCACCTCGTCCGCCTGCTGCAAAGCCCAGAGCATGCGGCAGCGCGTGGCATAGGGTGCGCTTGCGGCGCGTTCGGCGAGATCGGCCAGGGCGAACAGCCACGCTGCGATACGCTGCAGAATGTCCCCCTCCCTTCCAATCCTCGCCTTCCAGCCCATCGCCGTCTCCTTTCGAGCAGATCATGCGGGAGGTCGGAGGGGCGCGGACAAATCAGCCGCAGAAAAACTGTCAATGCCGAGCTGGATAGGGCGTCGGCGCGGGGGCGGGCGGAAATCGATGCACGGGGTGATATAGCGAGGCGCGCCCTCGACTCCTCGCGAAACGCAGCAGACAGTTTACTTTTCGCCCCCGACGCGACATAGCCATTGCCACGGTTTCCGGGGCGTGTCCGTATCTGTCCCCGCATTCAGGAGTCCGGTATGAACAAGCCGATCGAGCCCAATTCCTTCCGCACCGGTCCCGACGAGCAGGGTATGTTCGGCATCTTCGGCGGTCGTTTCGTCGCCGAGACGCTGATGCCGCTGATCCTGGACCTGGAGCGGCACTGGAACGAGGCCAAGACCGATCCCGAGTTCCAGGCTGAGCTCAAGTCGCTGTCGACCTATTATGCGGGCCGTCCGTCGAAGCTCTATTTCGCCGAAGGCCTGACGACGCATCTCGGTGGCGCAAAGATCTTCTTCAAGCGCGAAGACCTGAACCACACCGGCTCGCACAAGATCAACAACTGCCTCGGGCAAATCCTGCTCGCCAAGCGCATGGGCAAGAAGCGCATCATCGCCGAGACGGGCGCCGGCCAGCACGGCGTGGCGTCCGCGACCGTCGCGGCGCGGTTCGGCTATCCATGCGTCGTCTACATGGGCGCAACCGATGTAGAGCGGCAGAAGCCGAACGTGTTCCGCATGAAGCTGCTCGGCGCCGAGGTGAACCCGGTCAGTTCCGGCCACGGCACGCTGAAGGACGCGATGAACGAGGCGCTGCGCGACTGGGTGACCAATGTCGAGGACACCTATTACCTGATCGGCACCGCCGCCGGCCCGCACCCCTATCCGGAACTGGTGCGCGAGTTCCAGTCGGTGATCGGGACGGAGGCGCGCCAGCAGATCCTGGAACAGGAAGGCCGGCTGCCCGACGTGATCATCGCCGCGGTGGGCGGCGGCTCCAACGCGATCGGCCTGTTCCATCCCTTCCTCGACGACAAGGACGTGCGCATCATCGGCATCGAGGCCGGCGGGCGCGGGCTGGACGGCATCGAGCACTGCGCGTCGATGAATGCCGGCAAGCCGGGCGTGCTACACGGCAACCGCACCTATCTGCTGCAGAACGAGGACGGGCAGATCCTCGACGGCCACTCGATCTCCGCGGGCCTGGACTATCCCGGCGTCGGGCCAGAGCACTCCTGGCTGCGCGACACCGGCCGCGTCGAATATGTGCCGATCCTCGACGACGAGGCGCTGGACGCCTTCCAGCTCTGCACCAAGACGGAAGGGATCATCCCCGCACTGGAATCCGCGCACGCCATCGCGCACGCCATCAAGATCGCGCCCGGCATGGGCAAGGACAAGACGATCATCGTCAACCTGTCCGGCCGCGGCGACAAGGACGTGCACACGGTGGCCAAGATGATGGGCATGGAGATTTAGGCAGGACGTGGTATCTTTGATCCTTGGCGATAAGGAGCGCGACAATGGGCGAGGTTCCTCGTTCACTGCACATGGATGCGGACATTAGCCGAAGGCTTGATGAGGAGGCCCGGCGCCAGTCTGTATCTGCGGACAGTATCGCGGAACAGGCGATTCAGCGGTATCTAGTCGACCAAGACGTCGAACGGCGAATCCTCCGTCAGCGCGTTGCGGAAGCCGACAAGGGAGTATTCATCTCTGCCGAGGCGATGCTTCGCTGGATGGAAGAGCTTGATGACGATATCGATGCCCCAGCGCCCAAGCCTGATGTGTTTATTCCTCCGCGATGAAGATCATATTCCTCGTTACGTCTGACGAGGATATCCGCTGGTTCAAGCGGTATTACCGACGCATCTTTCCTGAAGGTTACAAACGCGCCAATGCGCAAATGAGCCGGACGCTCGATCTGCTCAGAGAGCACCCGCATCTTGGACACCCAGCACCTGAACCGGGTCTGTTGAAGCTCGCCATTCTAGGCACGCCGTTTTCGCTGACGTATAGAATAGCCGACGAGCGCATAGAAATATTGCGTGTTTTCGATGGCCGCGCTAACCCGGCGCGGCTCTCCGACGAAGGATTTGATCAGCTTTGACCACCCGCATCGACCGGCGCATGGCGCGACTGAAGGGCGAGGGCCGACCGGCGCTCGTCACCTATATCATGGGCGGCGACCCCGACTATGCCACCTCACTGTCGATCATGAAGGCCCTGCCGCGCTCGGGCGCCGACGTCATCGAGCTGGGCATGCCCTTCTCCGACCCCATGGCGGACGGACCGGCGATCCAGGCGGCCGGCCTCAGGGCGCTCAAGGCGGGCCAGACGCTGCGCAAGACGCTCGACATGGCAACGGAGTTCCGCAAGTCTGACGACGAGACGCCGATCGTGATGATGGGCTACTACAACCCGATCTATATCTACGGCGTCGACCGGTTCCTGACCGACGCGAAGACCGCGGGCATCGACGGGCTGATCGTGGTCGACCTGCCGCCGGAGATGGACGACGAGCTGTGCATCCCTGCGCTCAAGGCCGGGATCAACTTCATCCGCCTCGCCACGCCGACCACGGACGACAAGCGCCTGCCCAAGGTGCTCGAGAACACGTCCGGCTTCGTCTACTACGTGTCAATGACCGGCATCACCGGCTCGGCGCTCGCCGATACCAGCAAGGTCGCCACGGCGGTGAAGCGCATCAAGGGACATACTGACCTGCCGGTCTGCGTCGGCTTCGGCGTCAAGACGGCCGAGCAGGCGCGCACGATCGGTGCTTCGGCGGACGGCGTGGTGGTGGGCACGGCGATCGTCAACGCGATCGCAAATGTGCTCGGTCCGAAAGGTGAGAAGACGGCCGATCCGGCGGATGCGGTCGCGACGCTCGTGTCGGGCCTCGCGGCAGGCGTGCGCGCGGCCCGCCTTGCTCCCGCCGAATAGTCGCCCCACATTCCCTGCTTGAGCCTCATCTCGCCCGAAGGGAGACCGGCATGAACTGGATCACCAATTACGTCCGCCCGAAGATCAATTCGATGCTCGGACGGCGCGAGATACCGGAAAATCTCTGGATCAAGGATCCCGAGACCGGCGAGATGGTCTTCCACAAGGATCTCGAAGAGAACCAGTGGGTCATCCCCTCTTCCGGCCATCACATGAAGATCTCGGCCAAGGACCGGCTCAAGTTCTTCATGGACAATGGCGAATACGCAGCCATCGAGAACCCGAAGGTGGTGGTCGATCCGCTGAAGTTTCGCGACGAGAAGCGCTATATCGACCGACTGAAGGACGCCAAGGCCAAGACGAGTCTTGAGGACGCCATCCTTTCGGTGCGCGGCACGATCGAAGGCCTGCCGATCGTCGCCTGCGTGCAGGATTTCGCCTTCATGGGCGGCTCGCTCGGCATGGCGGCCGGCGACGCCATCATCAAGGCGTTCGAGATCGCGCTGGCCGAGAAGCGGCCGATGGTGCTGTTCGCGGCCTCCGGCGGCGCGCGCATGCAGGAAGGCATCCTGTCGCTGATGCAGCTGCCCCGCACCACGGTTGCGGTCGAGCGGCTGCGCGAGGCGGGCCTGCCCTACATCGTGGTGCTGACCAATCCGACCACCGGCGGCGTCACCGCCTCCTACGCCATGCTCGGCGACATCCATATCGCGGAGCCAGGCGCGCTGATTGGCTTTGCCGGCCCGCGCGTGATCGAGCAGACCATCCGCGAGAAGCTGCCGGAAGGTTTCCAGCGGGCGGAATATCTGATGGAGCACGGCATGGTCGACATGGTGGTGTCGCGCCTGGAGATGAAGGAGACCGTCGCGCGGCTGCTCAAGATCCTGATGCATGCGCCGGTGGCGCAGGTTGACGCGCCGATGGCGCGCGCGGCGTCGGCTCCAACCCAGGCCGGGGCATAGAGTCCGTCTCGACGCTTTCATCTTCTTTGCCGCAGGGCGTGGAGTATCCCGACCATGGACGTCCTGCGACCGGATGGCATGTTTCCGATGACCAAGAGCGCCGCCGAACGCGAGATCGATCGGTTGATGACCCTGCATCCCAAGGGCTTCGACCTGTCGCTCGGCCGCATACGCCGCCTGCTGGAAAAGCTTGGCAATCCGCAGGACCGGCTGCCGCCGGTGATCCACATCGCCGGCACCAACGGCAAGGGCTCCGCGGCGGCCTTCTCGCGCGCGCTGCTGGAGGCGAGCGGCCGCACAGTTCACGTCCATACCTCGCCCCACCTCGTCAACTGGCACGAGCGCTACCGGATCGGCGCGCCGGGCGGCGGCAGGTTCGTCGAGGACGAGGTGTTCGCCGATGCGATCAGGCGCGTCGGCACGGCGAATGACGGCCAGACCATCACCGTGTTCGAAATCCTGACCGCCGTCGGCTTCCTGCTGTTTTCCGAACATCCGGCGGATGTGGCGATCGTCGAAGTCGGGCTCGGCGGCCGGTTCGACGCGACCAATGTGATCGAGAACCCGGCCGCCTGCGCGATCATGCCCGTCTCGCTCGACCACGAGGCCTATCTCGGCGACCGGGTGGAGCTGATCGCCGCGGAAAAGGCGGGCATCATCAAGCGGGGGCGGCCCGTCGTGGTGGGCGCGCAGGACAGCGACGGGGCGCGAGAGGTTATCGTCGGCACGGCCGAACGGCTCGGCGCGCCGGCCTATGTCTACAACCAGGATTTCATCGCCTTCGAAGAGAACGGCCGCTTGATCTACCAGGACGAGGACGGGCTGCTCGACCTGCCGCCGCCGCGTCTTCCCGGACGGCACCAGTTCGCCAATGCCGCCGCCGCGATCGCCACCGTGAAGGCGGCGGGCTTCAGCCTCGGCGTCGCCGATGTCGAAAAGGCAATGCAGACGGTCGAGTGGCCGGGCAGGCTGCAGAAGCTGAGCAGCGGACGGCTGACCGATTTCGCGCCGCGCGGCGCGGAGCTTTGGCTCGACGGCGGGCACAATCCGGGTGCAAGCGTGGTGATTGCCGAGGCGATCGCCGAGCAGGAGGAGCGGTTCCCGCGGCCGCTGTTCCTGATCTGCGGCATGATCAACACCAAGGACCAGACGAACTTCTTCAGGGCGTTCGAGGGCATGGCGCGGCATGTCTTCACCGTGCCGGTGAACATGAGCGAGGCCAGCGTGCCGAACGCGGTGCTGGCGGCGCATGCGGCGGAGGCCGGCCTGTCGGCGGAGCCGGTGGCGTCGATCGAGAATGCGCTGCTTCTGCTGCGGGACAACTGGGACGAGGCGGACACGCCGCCGCGCATCCTGATCTGCGGCTCGCTCTACCTTGCCGGCGAGGTGCTGCGCCTCAACGGAACGCCTCCGAAATGAAAAAGCCCGGCGCGAGGCCGGGCTTTCATGATCAATTGAGCTGACGCCGGATCAGACGTTGCCGCCGATCCAGGCCGACAGTGCGGTCTTCGGCGCGGCACCGACCTTGATGTCGGCCACTTCGCCGCCCTTGAACACCATCAGCGTCGGGATGGAGCGGACGCCGAACTGGGCGGCGAGCTCCGGGTTCTCGTCGATGTTGAGCTTGGCGATCTTCACCTTGCCGGCCATCTCGGTCGAGATCTCGTCCAGGGACGGGGCGATCATCTTGCACGGGCCGCACCACTCGGCCCAGAAGTCCACGACGACGGGCTCGGCGGACTGCAGCACGTCCGACTGGAAGTTGTTCTTGTCGACCTTGACGGTGGCCATGATGGCTCTCCTTGCCTAAATCTATGCTGAATTGGCGGGCCTGCCGCCAGATGTTGAACTGATATGTGGTGGTGCGCGACCGCGCAATCAAGCCGGACTGTCTCACGCTCGCGTGAGTCGTTCAAGCGCGGCGTCCATCAGCGACGCAGGCAGTTCGATCAGTCGCGGCGCTTCCGTGAACAGCAGAGCGGCGGCGACCTCCCGGTCGGGATAGATTTGGGCGAGCAGCGCCCGGTAGAGCGAAAGCTGGACGACATAGGCCTCAGGAACCTTCGAAAGGTCGGCCGGCGGCGGGCGGTTGGTCTTGTAGTCGACGATCAGCACGCGGCCGGCCGAGACCGACAGGCGGTCGATCGTGCCGGACACGACGACCTCGCGGCCGGCGAGCGCAAGCGTTCCCGTCACGGCCACCTCCGCGCGCGAGCCGGCGGTGAACACAGGGGCAAACAGAGGGTCGGAAAGCACCTTTTGCACCGACGTCCAGGCCTGGTCGCGATCGGCCGGCGTCCAGCGGCCTTCGGCATTGTCGAGATAGCGTCGCGCGGCGGATTCGCGTTCGCCTTCAGGCATCGCGGGCAGCATCTGCAGCAGCCGGTGGATCGCGAGGCCCCGCGCGATGGCGAAGGAGGGTTCCGCCTGCGGGTCCAGCACCGGCGAGCGCGCAGGCGCGACGCTCTCGTCCGGCGGGTCGAGAAGTGCGGCCGCAGCCGATGGAGACAGGCTGCGCGCGGGCGCATCGTGTCCCGACAGGGGCGCGAGCGGCGCGAAAACGGGACCGGCCGCCGCGACCGGCACTGACGCGGAGGGTGCGGCCTGCGCCGGCGCTTCGGGGCTGCGGCGGAAGCGCAGGATATCGGCCCCTGTCACTGGATGCGGCACGGTGCGGCTGTGTGGCGAGGCGGAGAGCGCCGTCGTCACGAGGTCGTGCCAGATGCCGGGGACAGGATTCTGCCTGCCGCGATAGCCGCAGACGATCAGCCGGTCCTCGGCACGGGTCATACCGACATAGAGCAGGCGGCGGTATTCGTCCTCCGCCTTGCCGGAGAGGATGCGGTTCTGCGCCGTCGAGACGGAATTCGCCAGGTCGGATCCGCCACGCCACAGATAGCCGTTGCCACGCCAGCCGCCGTTCTTCGCCTCGATCGGGATCAGGCGCGGCAGGTGCGCGTCGAGCGACGGCCGCCCCGCCCCGTCGACCAGGAACACCACCGGCGCCTCGAGGCCCTTGGCGGCGTGGACGGTCATGATCCGCACCTCGTCGCGCGTCTGGTCCATCTCGCGCTTGATGTCGGGGCCGGCGGACTCCAGCGAGGCGAGGAAGGATTCCAGCCCCGGCAGCCCCGTGCGCTCGACAGCCAGCGCAAAGCTCAGGAACTCGTCGAGGATTTCGCCGGCCGAGGGCCCGAGCCGCGCCACCATCTTCGAGCGGATGCCGTCGCGGGCGAGCAAGGTGGCGTAGAATTCGAACACCGGCTTGAACGCCGCTTCGTTGCCCCAGCGCTCCAGGCTCTCCACCACCGGCGCGAGCAGGAGATCCGACTGCGCCCGCTGGCGCAACACGCGGCCGAGCGGCGCGTCGTGGCGGTTCCAGGCGAGTTCGAAGAGTTGCTCCTCGCTCAAGCCGAAGACCGGGCTGCGCAGCAGGGCGGCCAGCGACAGGTCGTCATGCGGCTGCAGCGCCACGCGGCCGAGCGCGATCAGGTCCTTCACCGCGATATGGCCGGACAGGCTGAGCCGGTCGGCGCCGGCGACGTTGACCTCGCGGTTCTTCAGCGCGCGCGACAATGCGTGGACGAAGCGGTCGCGCTTGCGCACGAGCACCAGCACGTCTCCGGCGGTCATCCGGCGCGGGGCGCCGTCCACCTGCTTGCCTTCGAGGCACTCGCCGTTCCTGATCCAGTCGCGGATCGTCGTGGCAATGTGTTCCGCGAGTTGGACGGCCGGCGCGGAGGCGTGGTCGATCGCCTGCGTCCAGTCGTCCGGCTCTTCCACCTGCTGCGGTTCGACCAGCGGCCAGACCTCGACATGGCCGGGCTGCAACTCGCGGATGGTCGGATGCTCGATCGGCTCGTCGTCCTGCGTCAGGCCCTTGCGCGCCGTGTCGGCCGCGAACACCAGATCCACCGCACCCAGAACGTCGGTGGTCGAGCGGAACGAACGTTGCAGCCGAACACGCTCGAAGCGGCCGCCCGACCCGCGCACGCGCTCTGCGAAGGCAGCGCCGCTCAGTGAGAAGGATTCGGGATCGGCGCCCTGGAAGGAATAGATCGACTGCTTCTCGTCGCCGACGGCGAAAACGGTGCGGGCGACGTTGTCGCGCGCGCCGAGGCCGGCGAAAAACTCTTCCACCAGCCGGCGCACGACCTGCCACTGGTCGGGGCTGGTGTCCTGCGCCTCGTCGACCAGCACATGGTCGATGCCGCGATCGAGCTTGTACTGGACCCACGGTCCCACATCCGCGCGGGCGAGCAGCCGCGCCGTGCGCGAAATGAGGTCGTTGAAGTCGAGGAAGCCGCGAGCCGCCTTCAGCCGCTCGTAGCGGCCGATCAACACATCGGCGACAGTAAGAGCGGCGGCGGTCGCCTCGATCATGCCATGGAGGGCAATGCGATCGGCCGCTGCGATGAGAACCGCTGCGAAGCGGTCGAATTCGGCAGGGAGGTCGGGAAAATACTCGCCCACGCCCTTCGCCATAATGTTCTTCGTCGCCTTGGGCTTGAGGGACCTCGTGTCCTTGTCCCGAGTGACGAAGGCAGCAAAGAGCCGGTCGAAGCGCAGCCGCGGATCCGTTTCTGCGATGGCCGAAAGCAGATCGTCGGCAAAGCCCGCAGCCGTCGCCTTTCCGGCAGCGGCCGCACGACCGGCCAGGCCGTGGGCGAGCGAGGAGTCGAAATAGGGATCCGGCCACACCGCGGCGGCCGCCGCGGCGCGCTCACACCCGGGCGCAAAACCGAACTCCTCGAACAGCACGTCCATGTCGCCGCCGACCTGGTCGAGGAAGGCGCGCAGGCTTTCCCGCTTCGCGACGATCTCGCCCAGCAGCCGGTCGAGGCCTGCCTCGCCGGCGATCGCCAGCACGCGCTCGAAGGCGCCGGCCAGCGCCTCGTCCTGACGCGCGGCAATGCCTGTCAGCATGTCCCGGCGGGCTTCGGCGACCAGCGCCTGCTCCATCTGGCCGTCCAGCATCTCGAAGTGGCCGGCAATGTTCGCCTCGAGCGGAAACTGGTGCAGGACCGCCTCGCAGAAGGCGTGGATGGTCTGGATCTTCAGGCCGCCCGGCGTCTCCAGCGCACGCGCAAAGAGCTGCCTGGCCCGCCGCAGGCGTGGGCCGGGCGGCGGGTGGCCATCGATGCGCGCGATCTCGTCGCGCAGGGTCGCCTCGTCGAGCGTCGTCCAGCGCCCAAGATCGCGGAAGACGCGGTTCGACATGTTGGCCGCCGCCGCCTTGGTGTAGGTCAGGCAGAGGATCTTCGACGGCTCGACATCGTCGAGCAGGAGCCGGATGACGCGCTGCGCCAGCACATGGGTCTTGCCCGAGCCGGCATTGGCCGACACCCAGGCGGAGCTGGACGGATCGGAGGCGCGGGCCTGTTCGGCCAGCGTGTCGGCCGGGATGATCAGGCGGCCGCTCATTCGCCACCCTCCGCGCCGTCGTCGCCGCCGGCCGACCATTCGAGCACACGCGCGAGATGGTCGTAGTCGCCGTCCGTGTCGCCTTCGCGGAAGGGCAGCGCGCGGGAGAGATAACCGGTGCGCGGATCGTTGTAATGCTGCAAGAGCCGGTCGAGCCGCTGCCACGCCTCTTCGGAGAGGCCGGCGGCGGATTTGTCCGAACCCTTGATGCTGAGGATCGATTCCTCCTCCACCGCGCCGCTTGCCCTCAGCCGCACATAGGCGAGCTCGCCGGGCGTCAGCACGCCCAGCGTCTCGAAGGCGCCGCGCATCATCAACGCGCCTTCCAGCGGCAATTGTGGCGAGACGAGCCGATGCGCCTGGACCTTCGAGGGCGAGGAGCCGGTCTTGTAGTCGAGGATGTCAGCGAGGCCGCCACGCATCACGTCGATCCGGTCGGCCTGGCCGGACAGGGTGACGTCGGTGGTTCCAACCGGAATCGAGCCGGCATAGGCCTCAGCGTGGCGGATCGTGGTGTCGGCGCGCTTGATCCGCTCCCATTCGACCAGCTGCGGCGCCATCAGCGCGAAGCGTGGCCACCATACCGCGTCGATGTCCGGCGGAAGCTGCTCCTCGTCGAAACGCTGACGGGCGATGGTGAGGAGAAGGCCGACCGCGTCCTGCGAACCGGCATCGACGCCCGAAAGCGTGAACCGGTGCAGGATGTCGTGGAACAGCGTGCCGCGCTCCGCCGCGCCAGGGTCGCGGAGCAGCGGGTCGAGCGGGTCGAGCCGCAGGACCTTGCGCGCGTAGATCGCGTAGGGGTCGCGGCGCAGGGTCTCGATCTGCGTCACCGAGAAGTGGCGGGGCCGCGCGGCCAGGGGTGGGGCCGGGTTGGGGCGGCGGGCGAAGTCGACCGAAGGCGGGGCGTCGAGCGCGTGAAAGCGCGCTTCGGCAAGCAGAAAAGCGCCTTTGGTCCTGATGTCCTTAGCCGGCTCATCTCCAATGAGTGCGACGAGGCGTTGCAGCCACCGTGACGGCACGGACGGCGCGTCTCCAGCGCGCGCGGAGCGCGTCAGCATGACCTCGCGCGCACCCATCGCCATCTGGAAATCATGCGCGGCCTGGCCGATGCGCCGCTCGGGCGGATCGAGGTCCAGCCCGCCTTTCATGACACGCGACATGAAACCGCCGGGATCGGCCCGGCCCGGCCACGAGCCTTCGTTCAGCCCGCCGCAGACCAGAAGATCGACATCCTGGAGCCGCGCCTCCAGCGCGCCCCAGATCGAGACCGCATGGTCGGCGCCGTGGCGCGGCTTGACCATGTCGCCAGCGATCAGCGCGGCCAGCACGTCCGGCCATTCCGACGCCTCGATCTCGAAGCCCGGCTCGGCGGCCACAAGGCCGCGCAACAGGTCGGCCAGCTTCTCGCCCGCCTCGCCGCGATAGAGTTCCTCGACGCCGCCGCTCTCGGAACGGCCGGCATTTTCGAAGGCGACGACGGTGGCGCGGGCCAGCACCGTGATGTCGGCGCGCTGGCCGCGCAGCCGCCCGAGCTCCGCGACCGCCTCGTGGAGCACACGCGCTACATGCGGGGCATCCTCCAGCTCGGCGGCGCGCAGGCGACGCGTCCAGAACGGCTTGCGCTTCCTCTTCTCCGCCGCCTCGTCGTCGTTGTTGTTGTCGGCCAGCAGCCTTGCACCGAAATCATCCGCAAGTGCGCAGAGGTCGGGGCGGCCGACGCCACCGCGCAGCGCGACCAGCTCGATCGCCTCGGCGGCGCGGCGCACGCGGCCGCGCTCCAGCCCGGCGCGCAGCAGCGGCTGCTTGAGGAAGGACAGGATCGCCACCGGATCGCCCGGTCGCATGACGCATTCGACCAGCAGCCGCAGCAGCATCGCCGGCGGCGTGTCGGCGAGCGGCGTGCCGGCGGAATCGTCCGCCACGATGCCGAAGCGCAGCAGCTCGGCGCTCACCCGGCGCGCCAGCGCGCGGTCGGCGGTGACGAGTGCGGCGCGGCGACCGGGCACCACCGCAGCCTTACGCAGCGCGAGCGCGACCGCCAGCGCCTCGTCGCGTTCGTTGGCCGCCTCGACCAGGGTGACGCCGTCGAGCGCACCCGCCTGGATCGCGGAGAGGACGGCGCCCCGGCTCTGCGGCCATGTCTCGGTCGCTTCGGCGGGCCGCAGCGCATCCGAGACGATCGTCGCGCGCGCGGCAAGCTCGGGCGCCGGTGTACCGATCTCGGCGATGTCGGCGCGCTGCACGCCAAGTTCGCCGATCAGGCGGTTGAGGCCGAACTGCGGATGGCCGAACACCGAAGGTGCGGCGCCGGCTTGCGACAGCATCGCCCAGGCAGCCTCATCGAGCGACAGATCGAGCCCGGGCAGCACGACGGCGCCGTTCGGCAGACGCGAGATGACGCGCAGCAAGCGGGCGGTCGCGGGGATCGAGCCGGTGGAACCGGCGGCGATGACCGGGCCGGCCGGGGGATTGCGGAGCAGGCGCTCGGATTCGGCGTCGATTAGCCGACTGCGATGTCCGGCGGGATTGGAGCGTCGGCGCTCCTCCAGGGCAGCGGGCCAGAGCGAGGTGACGATCTGCAGGAAGTCGAGCGTCACCTGCCACCAGGCGGCGAGTTCGTCGCGCACGATGCCGGAGAGCCGCGTCCAGTCGGCCTCGGCCGTCTCGATCTCGTCGATCAGGTCCGCCAGATCGCGCGCCAGCCAGATCGCCTCGGCCGAGGAGGTCGGCACGACGATCTCCTCGGCGAAGAGGCTCGCCACATGCGCGGGCAGGCGACGTTTCCAGGCGCGGACCAGCGGGGCGAGCAGCAGCAGGCGCTCCAAGGCGTCGATGGGCGGATCGAGCGCCGGCGGCGGCGGCAAGGTCGTGTCGAACCAGGCGAGATCCTCGTCGACGTCCCCGAGGGGCCGGATGACCGGCAGGATCGCCGCCTTGCCGCCGAGGCGCTCGGCGAAGATCGTCCGCAGCGCACGCGCAGCGCGGCGGGTCGGCACAAAGACGGAGGCGCCGGCGAGCGCGAGCGGATCGTCGCCGGGCCGAAAGCCTGGGACCAGCGCGCCGGACAGCAGCGCGTCGGCGAGCGACGGCAGGAAAGGCGCGCCCGGCGGGATCGAGAACACCCGCGGCTGGGGTTCGCTCATCGCGGCTTCGCGACAGCCCGTGCGACTGCCGCCTCGGCGGGCGCGATGGCGTCGGGCGTGCCGACGGTGATCCAGTCGCCGTCCATGACCATGCCGTGCAGGCGGCCGGTGGCCAGGGCCGCGTCGAACTCGGCGTTGAGCGAATGCGCGCCTGCCGGAGCGTGGTCGAAGATGCGCGGATGGACGATGGCGGCGCCGGCGTAGATCAATCCGCGCGGATCGCCCTTCGCGCGCGAAAGACGTCCGTCGGAGGCCAGCAGGAAGTCCGTTCCTCCCGAATGCCCCGTCGCCTGATCCAGCCTTGCCAGCATGAGGAGAATATCCATCTCCGCGTCGTTCCAGGCAAGCCCGAGGCGCACGAGATTGTTGTCCACGCTATCGATCCAGAACGTGTCAGCGTTGAGGACGAAGAAGGGGGCGCGGCCGAGCCTCGGCAGCGCCCGGACGATGCCGCCGCCGGATTCCAGCAGCGCGTCGCGCTCGTCGGAGATATCGATGGCCGGTTTCGTTCTCGAGGCGAGGTGGGCGACGATCTGGTCAGGGAGGTAGTGCACGTTGACGACCGCCGTTTCGACGCCTGCATCTGCGAGGGCGTCCAGGCCCCAATCGATCATTGGTTTGCCGGCTATCTTCACCAGCGGCTTCGGCATCGTGTCGGTGATCGGCCGCATGCGTTTGCCGAGCCCGGCGGCGAGGACCATTGCCTTGGACGGGACGGAACTCATCCGGCCAGTCCGCGCGACAGATAGAATTCGCGCACCTCTGCAAGGGCCGGGTGCGGCAGGACGCGCGCGACATAGTCGCGGATGCGCGGCAGGTGCTTCAGATATTGCGGCTTGCCGTCGCGCTTGTTGAGCCTGACGAAGATGCCGAGGATCTTCGAGTTCCGCTGCGCGGCCATGATGGCATAGGCCTGGTCGAAGGCAGCCTCGTCGAAGCCGCCATGTACGCGCCGTCCCGCTTTGTAGGCGTCCACCGTCGCCCGTTCGAGCTCCGGCGGGATGGTGACGCGCGCGTCGAGCGCCAGCGAGGCGACGTCGTAGGCGGCCGGTCCCCAGAGCGCGTCCTGGAAGTCGATGACACCGAGCCGGTCGTTGCCTTCCCGATCCTCGCGCCAGATGAGGTTGGGCGAATGATAGTCGCGCAGCACGATGCTCTTCTCGGCCGAGGAGAGGCGCGCGATCGCGGCGTCCCAGGCGGCGCGGTAGTCGGCCCGCTCCGCATCCTCGACGGCACGGCCGGTCTGCGCCGGCACATACCAATCGGTGAGGAGCTCCACCTCGATCATCATCGCCTCGCGATCATAGGCCGGCAGGCGATGGATCACGCCGGGCGCGGCTTCCATCTCCAGCGGCCAGCTCTGGCGGTGCATGTCGGCGAGCAGGGTGGCGGCGGCGAGATATCGCTCGCGCACCGGCGCGCCGGAGGCGTCGAGGAAGCCGGCGTCGCCGAGATGCTCGATCAGCAGCAGTCCCTGGTCGAGGTCCTGCGCGAAGATCCTGGGTGCGCAGAAGCCGCGCGCGGCGAGGGCCTTGGCGATCGCAACGAAGGGCGTCACCGATTCGGCGAGATGGGCGATCTGGCTGTAGGGCTTGCCGTCGCGGATCGGCGGGCCGTCGGGCTGGCGCGCCGCGTTCATCAGGATGCGCTTGGGCGCGCCCGGCTCCGTCACCGTCTCGTAGGTGCGCGTCGAGGCATCGCCGAGCAGGAAGGTGCGTGTCGCCTCCGGCGCGCCAGCCCCGGCGAGGAACTGGCGGATCGCGAGCGTGCGGCGCAGGCGGCGGAGCGCCTCGTCCGGGGCTTCGATGGTGGCGAGGCGGCCGCTGCCGAGATGGGTGAGGACGATGCGGATACGGCTGGCCGGCAGCAGGCCGTCGGCGCGCTCGGGCCATTCGACGAGAGCAACACCGTCGCTCACCGCCTCGTCGAAGCCGAGTTCGTCGAGATCCGATCCGGATGCGAGGCGGTAGAGGTCGAAATGATGGACGGGGAGGCGACCCGCATAGGACTGGACGAGGGTGAAGGTCGGGCTCGGCACGTCCATCGCCGGATCGCCGGCCAGCGCACGCACGAAGCCGCGCGCGAATGTCGTCTTGCCCGCGCCGAGATCGCCGGACAGGGCGAAGACATCGCCGATCCGCGCCACGGCGGCAATGTCCGCGCCGAGGCGCGTCGTTGCGGCTTCGTCTGCGAGCTCGATCGTCAGCGTTTCAGGTGGCATGTCATTCCGCCGCGGGGCGCATCGCGTCCGGTTCGCTGGGGAAACGGCAGGTCACGGTGGTGCCGCGGCCCTTTCCGGTCGAGATCTCGACCTGGCCGCCGTGCAGCTCGACGAAGCTCTTGACGATCGAGAGCCCGAGCCCGGCGCCGCGGCGACGGCCGCCATTGGCGCGGGATTCGAAGCGGCGGTAGACCGTGTCGAGCACCTCGGCCGGGATGCCCGGTCCTTCGTCCGTCACCGAGAATTCGATCAGGCCGCCCTTGCCGCGGCAGGCAAGCGTGATGCGGCTGCCGTCCGGCGCGTAATTGACCGCGTTGGAGAGCAGGTTGAACAGAACCTGGCGCACGCGGTGCTCGTCGGCGCGGAAGCGCTGCGGCGCGGCCGACAGGTCGACGTCGAGCTCGATGCCGTGTTCGCGGAGCCGTTCCGCGATCAGCTCGGCCGACTGCTTGACGATGCGGTCGACGTCCACCTCGCCGATATCGAGCTCCATGATGCCGGCATCCACGGTCGCGAGGTCGAGGATGTCGTTGACGATGGTGAGCAGCACCGACGAGGACGAGCCGATATGGTCGAGATATTCCCGCTGCCGCTGCAGCAGCGGACCGGTGTCGGGGAGCGACAGCAATTCGGTGAAGCCGATGATGTTGGTGAGCGGCGAGCGCAGCTCGTAGGAGACGTGCTGGACGAAGTCGTTCTTCAGCTGGTCAGCCATCTGCAGCGCTTCGTTCTTGTCCTTCAGCGCGCGCTCGACGTTCACCGTGTCGGTAACATCCACAAAGGTGATCATCACCTGGCCGTTGGGCAGGTTGATCAGGGCGTAGCGCAGCACCGCGCCGTCGTTCATCTCGACCTGGCCGCGGCGGTCGCGGCGTTCGTCGGCGAAGCCGGTCACGTCGGCGGCGAAGCCGGCCCAAGGACTGTCCTTGGCCGTGAGCTCGCAGGCCGCGCGGATCGCCTTGATATGCGTGTCGGGGCGGGCGAGTTCTTCAGGCAGGCCCCAGAGCTTGGCGAAGGACGGGTTGGACAGTCGCAGCCGGCCGTCAGGCCCGAACACGGCGACGCCTTCCGCCAGATTGTCCAGCGTCTCGCCCTGCACGCGCACGGCGGCGTTGTAGCGGCTTTCGAGATCCATCCGTTCCGTCAGGTTCTCGAACACCCAGGTGACGCCTCCGGCCGGATGCGGATTGGCGACGACGCGGATGGTGCGGCCGTCGGGCAGGTGCCACCAGTCTTCCTGCGACTGCACGGCGCGGTAGGCGGACAGCACGCCTTCCTTCCAGCGCCGCCATTCGGGCTGCTCGGGGATGCGGCCGTCGGTGCGCAGCCGGTCGAGCAGCAGCGCATTGGCCGGCGCACTGTCGAGGAAGGCGACATCGAGATCCCACAGTTTCTGGAAAGCCTGATTGTAGAAGCGCAGCTTCTCTTGCGCGTCGAAGATCGCGACCGCGGTGGTGAGCTGGTCGAGCGTCTCGGAATGGCTGCGTTGGACCTTGCGGAGTTCCTCGCGAACGGTCTCGATCTCGGTCCGGTCCGTCGCGATGCCCGCGATGCCTTCGCGGCCGGCATAGTCGACGACGGAGAACAGCCTGCGGTCGCCATGGATCACGGTCGAGACGGTCTGCTCGAACAGCTTGCCGTCGCGGTGGCGCGCGGCGATGGCGTCGCGCACCGATGTCGGCAAAAGCTCCTTGCCGTCGCGGACGACATCCGCCGTCTCACCGGTCTCGACCGCGGCGGCGTAGGCCGGATTCACCCAGCGCAGGCGACCTTCGACCTCGCGCAGCCAGAACGGCATCGGCAGGGCGTCGATCAAGCCCCGGATGGTCTCGTATTCGGATTGCAGAGAGATATGCTCGGCGCGGAGCCTGGCATGCTCGGTCTGGGCGTCGGAGAGCGACACGAGGCGGACGATGGCGTTGGACGCCGAATTGCGCCCATGCGCCTCGAGCAGCGAACCGCGCTGCGTCTCGACAACCAGTTCGAAGGTCCGGCCCTTCTCGCGAAGCTCGGCGATCGCGCGTTCGAGCTGTGAGGCGGAACGCGCCATCAGCCAGCGGCCGAAGGCGAGGAAGGTCGCACGCTCTTCCGGCACGCCCGCCGCGAGCCCGAGCGAGCCCACCACGTCGGGCTTCGCCCTGTCCTTCATCCACACGACCAGCCGCTGGTCGTTCAGGTTCAGCAGCGATTCCGCCCGCTGAAGCGCGGTATTCTGTTCCGCGAGCCGCCCTCGCAGCTCGAGATTGTCCGCCGCGATGCGGCCGCGCTCGCGGATGAGCCAGATCGCCGAAAGAAGCGCGGCTCCCATTATGCCGGCGAAGACCGCGACCTGGATGACGTCGGACGTGGCGACGCTCATTTCCGCCTGCATCGTCGTCAGGTCGAGCGCCGCGACGGGCGCCACGCCGGCAAGAAGCGAGACGGCGGCAAGGCTCACGCCTGCTTTCAAAGGATTGCGCAGGCCAAAAATGGCCTTCCTGTCGCGCCATACGGCGCTACCGATTGAATCGGTCGTGTCACGGCTGCCCCCGCGCGCCGCGTCCGTCCGGATGTCCCCGGGCATGCCTCGTCCTCTCCGGCCTTTTCATGCCGTCTGCCGCGCCGTCGCTCCGCCCCCGGTGGCCGCAACACCGGAATCCCCTTTCGTTCCCGCGCACTGGACACGAGAACGATCTTTGCCGGAGAACCAGAAACAAATCGCCGGAAGGCAATCTTGCGGGCGGAAAACGCCGCGAATCAGCTCAACATAGCCTCAAGGGGAATCTGCGGGAAGCAGTGTCGCGGCAAAAAATGATGCCGGCCGCGCGTGTGCGCAGCCGGCATCTAGATACTGTATTTGCAGAATGTCAGATCAATAGCGGTAGTGTTCGGCCTTGAACGGACCGTTCTGCGGCACGCCGATATAGGCGGCCTGTTCTCCCGAAAGCTCAGTGAGCCTCGCGCCAAGCTTCTCGAGGTGCAGGCGGGCGACCTTTTCATCCAGATGCTTCGGCAGCACATAGACCTCGTTCTTGTAGACGCCGGGCTTGGTCCAGAGCTCGATCTGGGCCAGCACCTGGTTGGTGAACGATGCCGACATGACGAAGCTCGGATGGCCGGTCGCATTGCCGAGATTGAGCAGCCGGCCTTCCGACAGCAGGATGATGCGCTTGCCGCCCGGGAACTCGATCATGTCGACCTGCGGCTTGACGTTGGTCCATTTCAGGTTGCGCAGCGCGGCGACCTGGATCTCGTTGTCGAAGTGGCCGATGTTTCCGACGATCGCCATGTCCTTGAACTGGCGCATGTGCTCGATGGTGATGACGTCCTTGTTGCCGGTCGTCGTGATGATGATGTCGGCCGTCGGGGCCGCGTCCTCAAGCGTCACGACCTCGAATCCGTCCATTGCAGCCTGCAGCGCGCAGATCGGGTCGACCTCGGTGACCTTGACGCGAGCGCCGGCGCCCTTCAGCGAGGCGGCCGAACCCTTGCCGACGTCACCGTAGCCGCAGACGACCGCGACCTTGCCGGCCATCATCACGTCGGTGCCGCGGCGGATGCCGTCCACCAGCGATTCCTTGCAGCCGTATTTGTTGTCGAACTTCGACTTGGTGACCGAGTCGTTGACGTTGATCGCCGGGAAGGGCAGCAGGCCCTTCTTCTGCAACTGGTAGAGGCGGTTGACGCCGGTGGTGGTCTCTTCGGTGACACCGCGGATCGCGTCGCGGTTCTTGGTGAAGAAACCGGGCGTGGCAGCCATGCGCTTCTTGATCTGCGCGAAGAGGATTTCCTCTTCCTCGTTGCCCGGCTTCGACAGCACGTCCTCGCCGGCTTCCGCGCGGGCGCCGATCAGGATGTACATGGTGGCGTCGCCGCCGTCGTCCAGGATCATGTTGGTGGTGCCGCCGTCGGCCCACTGGAAGATCTTGTCGGTGTATTCCCAATACTCGGTCAGGTTCTCGCCCTTGATGGCGAAGACCGGGGTGCCGGCGGCTGCGATCGCCGCGGCCGCGTGGTCCTGGGTCGAGAAGATGTTGCAGGAGGCCCAGCGGACATCCGCGCCCAGCGCCTGAAGGGTCTCGATCAGCACAGCGGTCTGGATCGTCATGTGCAGCGAGCCGGAGATGCGCGCGCCCTTGAGCGGCTTGGACGGGCCGAACTCCTCGCGCGCAGCCATGAGGCCGGGCATCTCAGTCTCGGCGATCTCGATCTCCTTGCGGCCCCAGTCCGCAAGCTTGATGTCGGCAATCACATAGTCGTTGGCCATGGTCTGCTCCGTATGAAAGGCTCTGGACCAGGCACGCCGCCAGTGGTGGGGCGGCCCGTTTCGGCGGTTTCCCTAGCAGACAGACGACTTGATCTCAATGGGACATAAAGAAATCTTTATCCCTGCATGTGCCCGGCGTCGCGCCGGTCACATCTCCTCGCCGAAGCGATCGGCGATCAGGAGCTCGAGCGCGGCGATGACATCGGAGGCGTCCGGCCCGCTCGCCGAGACCCGGATGCAGCATCCGGGGCTCGCCGCAAGCATCATCAGGCCCATGATCGAATTGCCGCCGACGGAGACGCCGTCCTTTTCGACCGTGACCATGGCGTTGAACCGGTTCACCGTCTGGACGAACTTCGCGGAAGCGCGCGCATGCAGGCCGCGCTGGTTGATGATCGGCAGTTCGCGGGTGATCTTGTCGACGTCGGCCTTCATTTCCCGGTCAGCACCTGGCTCGCGACGTTGATGTATTTGCGGCCGGCGGCCTGCGCCTCGTCGATCGCCGCCTGCATGTTGTCTCCCGCGCGCACGCTCGACAGCTTGATCAGCATCGGCAGGTTCATGCCGGCGATCACCTCGATCCGGCCCGGATTCATCACCGAGATCGCGAGGTTGGAGGGCGTGCCGCCGAACATGTCGGTGAGCATGATCACGCCGGTGCCGCTGTCGGCCTTGCGCACGGCGGCGATGATGTCGAGCCGGCGCTGCTCCATATCGTCGTCGGGTCCGATGCAGACGGTTTCGAGATTCTTCTGGGGCCCGACGACATGTTCCACCGCATTGCGGAACTCTTCAGCCAAACGACCGTGCGTGACGAGCACGAGACCGATCATACTGTGCAGACTCCCGACACACCACTCAGGTGCATACTCTGATGGACGCGACCCGGTCCTGCCGGTCGGCGGAGTGGGCTATGTTGTCCGCCCGCGCCTGCTTGGCAAGCCCAAATCGTTATCCAAGGCAAGCATAATTTCACCGTTTTGACCGCCCGGGACGGCGCGAATTGTCGCGAGCGCCCGTGCGACGGAGACGCAGGATGCGGCTGTGTCGCGATGGCGCAGCGTCAAAAGCGGCAGGTCGACGGCCTCGATCCGCACCGTCGACAGAGGTGTATCCGGCGCATCCTGTTCGACCAGATCGACGACGAGATCCACCTGCGCCGCCGGCTCGTGCGGCACCTCGACGATGCCGACGCCGCGCATCTCCGCCAGCCCGGCGATCGCATGCGGCGTGCGGGCCGTCAGCCGGCCGTCGCGGCGCATGACGAAGACCTGATCGTCGGCCAGAAGCCGCGCGAAGCGGCCCTTCCGCTGCCATTCGTCGATCAGCTCGAGCGCCAGATGCGTCTTGCCGGCGCCGGGCCGGCCCCTGATCATCACCGCGCCGGCATCCAGCACGACCACGGAGGCATGAAGGTTCACGGCGTCGTCGGGAATGCCCTCGCGGGCGGACCGGATCATTCGGCCGGCAGCGAGATGACGAAGCGGGCGCCGCGAATGTCGCCCGGCTTGATGCCGGGGATGTTCTCGGCGGTCAGCGTGCCGCCATGCGCCTCGACGATCTGGCGGCTGATCGACAGGCCAAGGCCCGAGTTCTGGCCGAAGGACTCGCTGCCGGGTCGATCGGTGTAGAAGCGCTCGAAGATGCGGTCGATGTTCTCGGCGCGGATGCCCGGGCCGTTGTCGTCTACCGATACGACGACGCGGCGTCCGGACCGGGTCATGGAGATGACGATGCGCCCGCCTTCGTCCGGCACGAAGGAACGGGCGTTCTCGATGAGGTTGGTGAGCACCTGGCCGAGCCGCAGGTCGTGGCCGACCACCGTCCAGCCCTTTACTCCCTGCGGCAGCTTGCCGACCTTGAGCTCGATGTCGACCGCCTTCTTGTGCCGGCCGCCCTCGCGCGAGAAGGAGACGAGGTCGGACACCAGCTTCTTGAGATCGACGGTGGACGCGTCCTGACGCGCGAGCTCGGCGTCGAGGCGGGAGGCGTCGGAGATGTCGGTGATCAGCCGGTCGAGGCGGCGCACGTCGTGCTGGATCACGTCCATCAGCCGCTGGCGCGAATCCTCGTTCCTGGCCAGTGGCAGCGTCTCGACGGCGCTGCGCAGCGAGGTGAGCGGATTCTTGAGCTCGTGGCTCACATCGGCCGCGAAGCTCTCGATCGCCTCAATGCGGGCGTAGAGCGCGTTGGTCATGTCGCGCAGGGCGGTCGACAGATTGCCGATCTCGTCCTCGCGATCGGAGAAATCGGGGATTTCCTCGCGGTGCTTGGTGCCGCGCCGCACCCTGACCGCCGCAGCGGCCAGCCGCCGCAGCGGATTGGCGATGGTCGACGCCGTGAGCAGCGACAAGAGGGCCATGACGAACGCAGCCACGCCGAAGACGCTGAGAATGGCCTGGCGCTCGGCGGCGATGATGTTGTCGATGTCGCCCCCTTCGGTGGAGAGCATCAGGACGCCGAGCACCGCCCGGAAGCGCTGCACCGGCACGGCGACGGACACCATCTGCTCGCCCTGCTCGTTCACGCGCACGACGGTTGCCCGGTTGCCCGTCAGCGCCTTGATCACCTCAGGATAGATCGCGCCGCTGCCGCCGGGCTGCTCGCGGTAGACGGGCAGATCGGTCCTGCGGAAGAGGTTGCCGACGAACTTGCCGATGCGGTCGAGCACGCCCTGCTGTTCCTGGTCGACCGGCGGCAGCTGGTAGCGCAGGATTTGGCCGCGCGAATAGATGTGCTTGGAGTCGAGCAGCAGGTTAGCGTCGCGGTCGAAGATGCGCGCGCGGGTGCGGGTAGGCGAGATCAGCCGCCGCAGGACGGGCGCGACCAGTTCCGGATTGATCGGGAAGTCGAGGCTGTCGAGCTGGTCGCTCGTCGGATTGACGCTCTCGCCCGCTTGGAGCTCGAGCAGCTTCTCCGGATCGAGCGTGATCGCATCGGTGTCGACCGTCGCCGAGGCCGCGATCGCGGCCGCGATGATCTCGCCCTGCGTCATCAGGCTCTCAACGCGCGCCTCGATCAGCCCCTCGCGGAACTGGTTCATGTAGAGGATGCCCGAGACCAGCACCGCAAGCCCGGCAAGGTTGAGGACGAGGATGCGCCGCGTCAGGCTAGAGAAGACGTAGTGGCCGAGAAAGCGGCGCAGCGACGTGGCGGCCCGCGCGGGCAGCCATGACCTGGCCCGCGTGGTGCTCCGCGGCGGCGCCGCGGCCCTGTCGATCTCCGTATCCGCCGTCATTCAGCCCGCGGTCCGCAACCCATGTTCCGGCATTACCCTGCCGGACGGCGTCCGGCCCTGCCGGCTCACGCCTCGCGAAACCGGTAGCCGACGCCATAAAGCGTCTCGATCATGTCGAAGTCGTCGTCGACAGCCTTGAACTTCTTGCGCAGGCGCTTGATGTGGCTGTCGATCGTGCGGTCATCGACATAAACCTGCTCATCATAGGCCGAATCCATCAGCGCGTCACGGCTCTTCACGACGCCGGGCCGCTGGGCGAGCGAATGCAGGATCAGGAACTCGGTGACCGTCAGCGTCACCGGCTCGCCCTTCCAGGTGCAGGTGTGGCGCTCCTGGTCCATGACGAGCTGGCCGCGTTCGAGCGAGCGGGCCTGCTGGCTCGGCGTCTTGACGGCGGCGTCCTTGGCCGCGCCGCGCCGCAGAACAGCCTTCACGCGTTCCACGAGCAGCCGCTGCGAGAAGGGTTTGCGGATGAAATCGTCGGCGCCCATCTTGAGGCCGAACAGCTCGTCGATCTCGTCGTCCTTCGAGGTCAGGAAGATGACCGGCAGATCGGATTTCTGCCGCAGGCGGCGCAGGAGCTCCATTCCGTCCATGCGCGGCATCTTGATGTCGAAAATCGCGAGGTTCGGCGGACGGGCGGTCAGTCCCTCCAGCGCGGATGCGCCGTCGGTATATGTCTCGACCCGATAGCCTTCGGATTCCAGCGCGATCGAGACCGACGTCAGGATATTTCGGTCGTCATCGACGAGCGCAATTGTTGCCATATCGAACGGCTCCCTCATGAGCGGATGTCCCTTCTCTTATTGGAAGGGCTTGTTGCGGACAAACTAGGCACAAAATGTGGCACGGATCGCCGGCGCGCGACAGGCTGCCACCCGCGGGTTTCCGTCCGATGGCGGCCGGATCGCTCCACGGCCAATCCTGCCGACGCATGTGGAACGACGACATGTTAGTCCGATATAAACGATTTAGAAATTCTTCAAAATCTTTAAATCGATTAATGATTTGATATCGTTCGGCTTTTCTGTTTCTGACCGATTCAAGCGAGGCGGTGGTGCGGTAACCCGCCCTCGATCGCCCGATATTGCCGTGCCGTGACACACCCAATCGCGAATTTTAGGGAGAGCAGGTATGCCGAAGAAAGAGTCCGGCGTCTTCAATCCGGATCAGGCAATCGGAACGATCGGATTGGAGGGGCTCGGAGAGGTCCGCTACAATCTCGGCGCGGCCGAACTCTACGAGGCAGCGATTCGTCTCGGCGAAGCGCATCTGAGCGCCGAAGGCGCGCTGGTGGCCTATACGGGGCAGCATACCGGCCGTTCGCCGAAGGACAAGTTCGTCGTCCGGGACGGCAACACGGAAGGCAAGGTCTGGTGGGACAACAACAAGGCGATCTCGCCTGAGCAGTTCGAGACGCTGTTCGCCGATTTCAAGGCGCTGGCAAAGGGCAAGGACCTCTATGTGCAGGACCTCGAAGGCGGCGCCGACCCCGCCAACGTCCTGCCGGTGCGCGTGATCACCGAATTCGCCTGGCACTCGCTGTTCATCCGCAACCTGCTCATCCGTCCGGACCGCGCCAAGCTCGCGACCTTCGTCCCGAAGATGACGATCATCGACCTGCCCTCCTTCCGCGCCGATCCCGCGCGCCACGGCACGCGCTCCGAGACGGTCATCGCGGTCGACCTCACCCGCATGATCGTGCTGATCGGCGGCTCCGCCTATGCGGGCGAGATGAAGAAGTCCGTCTTCACCATGCTCAACTACCTGCTGCCGGAGCGCGGCGTGATGCCGATGCACTGCTCGGCCAATGTCGGCCCGAAGGGCGATTCGGCCGTGTTCTTCGGCCTGTCCGGCACCGGCAAGACCACGCTGTCCGCCGACCCGACCCGCACGCTGATCGGCGACGACGAGCACGGCTGGGGCAAGGACGGCATCTTCAACTTCGAAGGCGGCTGCTACGCCAAGACGATCCGCCTCTCGGCGGAGGCCGAGCCCGAGATCTTCGCGACCACGCGCCGGTTCGGCACCGTGCTCGAAAACGTCGTCCTCGACGAGAAACGCGTCCCCGACTTCGACGACGGCTCGCTGACCGAGAACACGCGCTGCGCCTATCCGCTCGATTTCATTCCGAACGCCAGCGAGACCGGCCGCGCGCCGCATCCGAAGAACATCATCATGCTGACGGCGGACGCGTTCGGCGTGATGCCGCCGATCGCCAGGCTGACGCCGGCGCAGGCGATGTACCACTTCCTGTCCGGCTACACGGCCAAGGTCGCGGGTACCGAGCGCGGTGTCACTGAACCGGAGGCGACGTTCTCCACCTGCTTCGGCGCACCCTTCATGCCGCGGCATCCGTCAGAATACGGCAACCTGCTGCGCGAGCTGATCGCCGAGCACAAGGTCGACTGCTGGCTGGTCAACACCGGCTGGACCGGCGGCGCCTACGGGACGGGCCGGCGCATGCCGATCAAGGCGACGCGGGCGCTGCTGGCCGCCGCGCTCAACGGCTCGCTGAAGAACGCCGAGTTCCGCACCGATCCGAACTTCGGCTTCGAAGTGCCGGTGTCGGTTTCCGATGTCGACGGCTCGATCCTCGATCCGCGCTCGACCTGGGCGGACAAGGCGGCCTACGACCGCCAGGCGAGGAAGCTCGTCGGCATGTTCATCGACAATTTCGGCAAGTTCGAAAGCCATGTCGATCAGGCCGTGCGGGGCGCGGCCCCTCGCGTCCAGGAAGCAGCCGAGTAATCCCGGCGGCTTCTCGCGAAACAGGCCCGGCCGCGCGCCGGGCCTTTTCTTTTGTCCCGCAGCAGGCGACAAGGGCCCATGCCCATCGGCGAGGACATCATCATCCGTCCCGGCATCGTCGTCCATGACGACGAGATCGAGGAGACGTTCATCCGCGCGTCCGGACCGGGCGGGCAGAACGTCAACAAGGTCGCGACGGCGGTGCAGCTGCGCTTCGACGCCGCCAATGCGCGCGACCTGCCCGATCATGTTCGCGACACGCTGATCCGCATCGCCGGCCAGCGGGCGACCAAGGACGGCGTCATCGTCATCGAGGCGAGCCGCTACCGCCTGCAGGAGCGCAACCGCGAGGACGCGCGTCAACGTCTCGCCGACCTGGTCGCGAAGGCGTCGGAACCTCCGCCGAAGCCGCGGAAGAAGACCAAGCCGAGCAAGGGCGCGGTCGAACGGCGGCTGAAGGAGAAATCCGGCCGCGCCGGCGTGAAGAAGATGCGGGGGCGGGTCGGACTCGACTGACGCCTTTAATGCCTTTCCATCTTCGTCCTGTGGTGGCAAGGTCCGCGCGGGTTCAACAGCTGGAGACCATGAACCAATGGGTATTTTCGATTTCGTCAAATCCGTCGGCAAAAAGCTGGGCATCGGCGACGACGAGCCGCCGGCGGCCGACAAGCTCAAGAAGGACCTCGATTCCTACAATCTCGGGACCGACAAGGTCGAGATCGAGGTGCAGGGCGACAAGGCGGTGCTCAAGGGCGTCGTCGCGGACCAGTCGATCTTCGAGAAGGCCGTGATCGCCGTCGGCAACACTCTGGGCATCTCCAAGGTCGAGGCCGGCGAGCTGAAGGTCGTGGCCCCCGATTCCGGACTCAAGCTCGACGGAAACGTCGACATGACTTCGATCGTGAAGGCCGCCACCCCGGCGAAGGAGCCGGTGTTCTATACCGTCAAGAAGGGCGACAACCTCTCCAAGATCGCCGAGAAGCACTACGGCAAGGGCAAGGCTTCCAAGTATACGGTGATCTTCGAGGCGAACCGCCCGATGCTGACCCATCCCGACAAGATCTATCCGGGCCAGGTGCTCCGGATTCCCGATCTCGAGACCGCCTGAGCGGCCCGACAGCCTGTCCGGCCGGTTGATCCCGGCCGGACGAGCGCAACGATCCGATGAAGGCGTTTCCCGACGGTTTCAGGCACCTGCCCGCCTATCTCGACATAGAGCAGCAGCGCGCCCTCGTGGAGGATATCAGAGCGGTGGTGCTGGCGGCGCCGCTCTACATCCCCGAAATGCCGCGAACCGGCAAGCCGATGAGCGTGCGCATGACGAATTGCGGCACGCTCGGCTGGGTGACCGACCGGGAGCGGGGATATCGCTACCAGCCCACACACCCGGTGACAGGCACGCCGTGGCCGCCTATCCCGCAGCAGCTGATGACAATCTGGCGCGAGGTGGCGGATGCCGACGTCGAGCCCGAGGCATGCCTGGTCAATTTCTACGACGACACAGCCCGGATGGGCTTGCACCAGGACAAGGACGAGCAGGACCTCTCGGCGCCGGTCGTGTCCGTCTCGCTCGGCGACACCTGCCTGTTCAGGATCGGCGGAACGGCGCGGAACGATCCGACGCAGTCCTTCCGGCTGAACAGCGGCGACGTGGTGGTGCTCGGCGGCCGCTCGCGGCTCGCCTTTCACGGCGTGGACCGGATCTTTCCCGGAACCTCACCCCTGCTGAAGAGCGGAGGCCGGATCAATCTGACGATGCGGCGGGTAAACCGAACTGCGCAGGCCGAAACGCTTCCTTAAGCGCGCTGGGGTAGGAGTCCGCCAAGGGTTTGGCAGGTCCGTCAGGGCATGAGCGAAGCAGCGTTGGAACGCTCCGCCGCGGCGGAGCAGCAGCAGGTCTTTTCGGGCTGGCTCCTTTCGGAGATGCGGGAAAACCGCGTCATCTACATTTTCCTCTGCGTGTTCCTGGCTTCGTCGCTTCTCGTCTCCGCGCTGCGTGGCGACGAGTTCCTTCCGGTGATCGTCGTCTACCTGGAACGGACGCTGCGCGCGTTCGCCGTGCTGTGCAGCGCGGTCATCGCATTCGTAGGCATTCGCGTGCTCATGCGCGGCTCGAACCGACCGACCTACGAGATCGGCAGGACTTTGCTCGCGATCGCTTCGAACGGCCGCCTGACCCGTCTGTTGTTCTCGTTCTTCGTCCTCGCGCTGTTCATGGGCTCGTTCCTCTACAACAAGACGCTCATTCCGGTGATCAGGCCGTTCGACTGGGACGAGACATTCGTCGCCTGGGACAGGGCGCTGTTCGGCGGATACCAGCCCTGGGAGTGGCTGCATCCCGTCCTCGGCTATCCGGCCGTCACGATCGTGCTCGACTACCTCTATTCGGCCTGGGTGCCGCTGGTCTTCATCGTCTGGGCCTGGGTCGCGGTAAGCCCCGCCGTCGCGCCGGACCTGCGCCGGCAGTACTGGCTCGCCGTCTTCCTTGCCTGGACCGGCATCGGGATCGGCATGGCGCTGGTTTTCTCCTCGGCGGGGCCGTGCTTCCTTCCGGTCCTGTTTCCTGATCTCGCCGCACCCTATTCCGGGCTCAACGCCTATCTCGCCGGGGTCACCGAGGGCTTTCCCCTCAGTTCGACGATGTCGAAGGAGTTCCTCTGGAACTCCTATACCGACGTGATCGCCGAACCGGGCGGCATCTCGGCGATGCCGAGCATGCACAACGCCCAGGCGGTTCTGTTCGCCCTTGCGGGCTTCCGGGTGAGCCGGCGTCTCGGACTGGCGCTGAGCCTCTATGCGGTGCTGATCTTCCTCGGCTCGATCCATCTCGCCTGGCACTACGCTGTCGACGGGATCATCGGCGCCGTCGCAGCCGTCGCCGTGTGGCACGTCGCCGGCCTTGCCAGCCGAAGCCGGCCCGGAACGGCGATCCGATGAGCTCGGTGGCGCTTTCCGCGGGCCATCCGAGGCCGTTGGGACTGTCGGCGTCCGCGATCGGCCTGCCGGTCTATCTGCTCGTCGCCGTCTACACGATCGGCGCCTGCATCGCGATCCTCTCGACGGGCGCGACGCAGGCCTTCGCCTTCGGCTCCTATCTCGTCGTCTGGCCGGCTGCCTTCTTCGTGGTCTTCCCGGCCATCTACGCGCTGCTGCTCGCCCTGCGGATCATCCACCGGTTCGAGACCCGGCGCGGCCGGCGGCTGGTGCTGCACAAAGCGCTCGCCGCGAGGCATGTGCAGCAGTTTGCGACGGGTCTCGGCCTGCTCCTGGCGATGATGGTCTTCCAGGGCGCGTTCACCTCACTGAAGACGGCACTGCCGCTCTGGCAGGGCGGATTCCCCTACGATGTCGCGCAGGCCGACATCGACCGCGCGCTGCATTTCGGCGTCGATCCCTGGCGCTATCTCTATGCGATCGGCGCCGATCCATGGGTACGCGCCTTCGTGGAGTGGAACTACAACCAGGGCTGGTTCATCGTCTGCTACGCGACGCTCTTCTTCATGGCGGTGTCGGCAAGCACGGGCGCGGTGCGCACGCGCTATCTCGTCACCTACATGATCACCTGGGCCCTCGTCGGCAATCTGCTCGCCGGCCTGTTCCTGTCGGCCGGGCCGGCTTTCTACGGCTTCGTCACGGGAGATGCCGCGCGCTTCGGCGAGCAGCTTGCGTTCCTCGCCGCCTCGGGCGACAGCGCACACTCGGCGACGAGGGTGCAGGACTATCTCTGGCACTTCTATTCCAGCGGGCAATCCGGCCTCGGCTCGGGCATCTCGGCCTTTCCGAGCATGCATGTCGGCCTCGTAACGCTGAACGCGCTCTTCATCGCGGAGTTCAGCCGGCGGTGGGGGATGCTGGCCTTCGCCTATGTCGCGCTGGTGCTGGCGAGCTCGGTCTATCTCGCCTGGCACTACGCGATCGACGGCTATGTCGCCGTCGCCGTCACGGTCGCCGTGTATGTGGCGGTGAAGAAGGTCTTCCTCAGAGCTTCCTGAGCGCCACTTCCTCGATGAGGTGATCCGCGCCCTTCTTGAGGATCAGGTCGGCGCGGGGACGCGTCGGCAGGATGTTCTCGTGCAGGTTCTTGAGGTTGATGTTCGCCCACAGGCCTTCGGCGATAGCGAGTGCCGCATCCTTCGACAGGCTCGCATAGCGGTGGAAGAACGAATTCGGATCGCGGAACGCGGTCTCGCGCAGCCGCATGAAGCGGTCGATGTACCACTTGTGGATCAGCTGTTCCTCGGCGTCGATATAGATCGAGAAGTCGAAGAAGTCGGACACGAACGGCACAACCTTGCCGTCTCTCGGCAGGTCGCGCGTCTGCAGCACGTTGATGCCCTCGAAGATCAGGATGTCCGGCCGGTCGATGGTGACGAACTGGCCGGTCAGCACGTCGTAGGTCAGGTGCGAATAGAGCGGCGCGTGGACATTGCGCTGGCCCGACTTGATCGCCGACAGGAAGCGGAGCAGGGCGCCGACGTCGTAGCTTTCCGGAAAGCCCTTGCGCTCCATCAGGCTCTCGCGGCGCAGCACCTCGTTCGGCCAGAGGAAGCCGTCTGTCGTGACCAGGTCGACCTTCGGGCTCGACGGCCAGCGCTGCAGCAGCTCTTTCAGGACGCGCGCAGTGGTCGACTTGCCGACCGCCACCGAGCCGGCGATGCCGATGATGAACGGCGTCTTCGCCACGTCGTCGGTGCCGAAGAAGACCTGGCGCTGGCGGAAGAGAAGCTGGCTCGCCTCGACATGGGCCGACAGAAGGCGCGACATCGACAGATAGATGCGCCGCACTTCCTCCAGATCGATCGGGTCGTTCATGGAGCGAAGCCGCTGCACCTCGTCGGCCCTGAGCGTCAGCGGGGTGTCGGCCCGGAAACCGGCCCATTGCTGCGCCGTGAAGACGCGATAGGGCGAGTATTTCTCGGTGGGAGCAAGTTGATCCATCGGCCGATCCTTTGCCGTCAGTCCTGCTTGCGCGACGCCTTTTCGGCGATGCCCGACTGTGCGGTGCGCCGCTCGAGTTCCGCCATGACATCCGTGAGCGGAATTCCGGCGACCTTCATGACCACCAGCCAATGATAGAGAAGGTCGGCGCTCTCGGAAACCAGCGCTCCGTCGTCGCCTTTCACGGCGGCGATCACGGTTTCCACCGCTTCCTCGCCCATCTTCTTGGCGGCGCGTTCCATGCCGGAGCGATAGAGCTTCGCGGTCCACGAGTTGCCGTCGTCGGAAAGCGCGCGCTCGCCGATGATGCGTTCGAGATCGGACAGGGAAAAGCCGGCCATTGCAGGCGCGTTTACGCTGCGAGCGGCGCGGAGTCGAGTCTCATCGCGAGGCCTGCCTTTGCCATATATTCCTTCGCCTCGGCGATCGAATAGGTGCCGAAGTGGAAGATCGAGGCGGCGAGAACCGCGGTGGCGTGGCCGTCGCGTATTCCCTCCACCAGATGTTCGAGATTTCCAACGCCGCCGGAGGCGATGACCGGGGCACGAACCGCATCCGCGACCGCGCGCGTGAGCGGAATGTCGTAGCCCGCCTTGGTGCCGTCGCGGTCCATCGAGGTGAGCAGGATCTCGCCTGCGCCGAGATCCACCACCTTGCGGGCGAACTCGATCGCGTCGATGCCGGTCGGCTGGCGGCCGCCATGGGTAAAAATCTCCCAGCGGAGGGGTTCGCCCACGCCCGACACCTTCTTGGCGTCGATCGCAACCACGATGCACTGGTTGCCGAACTTGTCGGCGGCTTCGGCCACGAAATCCGGGTTCTTCACCGCGGCCGTGTTGATCGACACCTTGTCGGCGCCGGCGAGCAGCAGCTTGCGGATATCGGCAACCTGCCGCACCCCGCCGCCGACGGTCAGCGGCATGAAGCACTGCTCGGCCGTGCGCGCAACGACGTCGAAGATCGTCTCGCGATTGTCCGACGAGGCGGTGATGTCGAGGAAGCACAGCTCGTCCGCGCCCGCCGCATCATAGGCGCGCGCGGCCTCGACCGGATCGCCGGCGTCGATCAGGTCGACGAAGTTGACGCCCTTGACGACACGGCCGTCCTTGACGTCCAGGCAGGGGATGACGCGGGATTTGAGGGTCATGTGATCAATGTCCGATGCCGGCAAAGAGTTCGGACATATCCAGAGCGATAGCTAATGCCTGCAGCTCGACTTTTTCGTCGGCGCCGACGATTTCCTTCGGACCCGTCCATTCCGAGCTGTCGCCACGTGACCAAAGCCACGCGCGGGGGTCGTCCTGGGAAAGGATAAGATAGTGTCGAAGTGACGCTACCTTACTATAGTCCGCAAGCTTCTCGACAAAATCGCGTCCATAGGACGAAGACGATAGTATCTCTACCAGCATGACGGGTTCCGTCGCCGCAAGATCGTCGCCGCGTGAAGCATCGGTCTTATGATCCACATAGACGTCAGGGTAGCGGATGCCGTCGGGAGTGCGCACACCGAAATCTGCGCTACCGACATCAAAGCGACCCAGATCCAGCCGTCGAGCGAGCGCAACAAGCGTGTTCGTCGCGATCCTTGCATGGTTCCGCGTCACGTTGATCATCATCTCGACCACCTTTCCGTTGACGAACTCCCGCTTGCCCTCGCGCCCTTCGTTCCAGCGCAGGAATTCGTCCGGTGTGGTCGGCAGTCTCGACTGGATATTCATACGACTAGTCTAGCATACCCTTGGGCGGCTGATAATCGCCCGACAGGATCGCGAGCGCCGTCGCCGGGTCGATGCGCCCGTCATAGAGGGCGCGGCCGGAGATGGCGCCTTCAAGCTTTTGAGCGTCCGGCATGGTCATGCGCACGATGTCGGCAAGCGAGGCGAGACCGCCGGAGGCGATGACGGGGATGGACACCGCGTTCGCCAGATCGATGGTCGATTCCCAGTTGATGCCGGTCAGCACGCCATCGCGGTCGATGTCGGTGTAGATGATCGCAGCGACACCCGCGCCCTCGAACTTGCGGGCGAGCTCGATGACGCCGAGCTCCGAGGCTTCCGCCCAGCCTTCCACCGCCACCTTGCCGCCCTTGGCGTCGATGCCGACGGCGATCCGACCCGGAAACAGGCGGCAGGCTTCCTTCACCAGATCCGGGTCGCGCACGGCGACGGTGCCGAGGATCACGCGCGCAAGGCCTCGGTCGAGCCAGTCCTCGATCTGGGGAATGGTGCGGATGCCGCCGCCGAGCTGCACCGGGTTCTTTGTCGCCTTGAGGATGGCGCCGACGGCGGCGCTGTTGACGCTCTGGCCCTTGAAGGCGCCGTTGAGATCGACCACGTGCAGCCAGGAAAAACCCTGGTCTTCAAAGGCTTTCGCCTGGGCGGCGGGATCCTCGTTGTAGACGGTTGCCGTCGCCATGTCGCCGAGCTTGAGGCGGACGCATTTGCCGTCCTTGAGGTCGATCGCGGGGAACAGGATCATGCGTCAGACGCCCTCGACCACTGCCATGTGCGAGACCGCATATTGCTGCCGCAGCTTCAGCGCGGCCTGGTATTCGGGCGAATTGTGGCAGTCGAGCGCGGTCTGATAGTCCTTGAACTCGATGACGACCATGCGCGTCGCGGCCGGCCCCTCGAACATCTGGTGCTGCCCACCGCGGACGAGGAATTTCGCGCCATATTTGTCGAACGCCGCCTTGTTCGCCGCCATGTAGCGCGGGTAGTTCTCCGGATCGGTGATGTCGACCATCGCCATCCAGTAGCCCTTCTTGGTCGTCATGGCGGTCTCCTCAAGGTTTCCATTTCAGGAAGTTGGCGATCAGGGCCAGGCCGAGCGCCTGGCTCTTCTCGGGATGGAACTGCGTGCCGGCGAGGTTGTCGCGGCCGACAGCGGCCGTGACCGGGCCGCCATAGTCCGTGACCGCCAGAACCTGATCCGGATCCGTCGCATCCAGATGGTAGGAATGCACGAAATAGGCGTGCAGCCCACTCTCGCCGGTCGATATGCCGTCGAACAGCGGATGTGGGTGTTTCACGTGAATCGTGTTCCAGCCGATCTGCGGGATCTTCAGCAACGGATCGCGAGGCTCGATCTCCTTCACGTCGCCGGAGATCCAGCCGAAGCCCTTGGTGATCGTCTTTTCCAGCCCCCGGTCTGACATGAGCTGCATGCCAACGCAGATGCCGAGAAAGGGGCGGGCCTTGCGGATGGCGACGTCCTCGACCGCCTCCCACATGCCTTCGACCGCGTGCAGGCCGGCGGCGCAGTCGGCATATGCGCCGACGCCGGGCAGGACGATGCGGTCCGCCGTGCGCACGCGGTCCGCATCGGCTGTCAGGTCGATCTCGGCCGAGATCCCGGCCTCGCGCGCGGCGCGCTCGAACGCCTTGGTGGCCGAGCGGAGATTGCCCGAGCCGTAGTCGATGATCGCAACCCGCATTTAGCGCGCTCCCGGATAGGAGAAGAGGCCGAGCGCCGGGCCAGAGGGGCCGGGGCGAGGCGCCAGCGGCTGAGGATCAGGCATCGGCGCGGGCGCCCTCGTTTCCTCTGCCTGTTCGACGCTGTCGCCGAACAGGTGCTTCGTCTCGGCGTCGTCGCGATTGTAGGCGTCGACCACGCCCCATTCGCGCCAGCCGCGGCGGCGAAGCGCGGCGATGCGCAGCGCCGGCGCCTCCAGCCCGACATAAAGCGAGACGAGTAGCGACAACAACGGTGCAGCCTCACTGAGGCCGGAGACGCTGCCGAGCGATCCGAGCACGGCCATCACGGCGAACGCGACCAGCGCCTCGATCCAGAGCCGGTGCCAGGCGAGCCAGATCGGCGGGAGCAGGAAGGCCAGGAAGTGGAAGCCGTCCCGGATGTAGGCCGCTTCATCGCCGCCCTCCGGGGCTTCCATCACCACGAAACTCGCCATGGGTTATCCTTTCAGCGTTCCCTTGGTCGAGGGAATGGCGCCGGCCTGGCGCGGATCGGCCTCGATCGCCGTCCGCAGCACCCGCGCCACGGCCTTGAAGCAGGTCTCGGCGATATGGTGGCTGTTGGCGCCGTAGTGATTGGCGACATGGAGCGTCACGCCGGCATTCTGCGACAGCGCCTGGAAGAACTCGCGCACCAGTTCGGTGTCGAAGGTGCCGATCTTCGGCGAGGTGAAGGCGACGTTCCAGACGAGGAACGGCCGGCCCGACACGTCGATCGCCGCGCGCGTCAGCGTCTCGTCCATGGCAAGGTCGAGCGAGGCGTAGCGGCAGATGCCGCGCCTTTCTCCCAGCGCCTTCGAGATGGCCTGTCCGAGCGCGATGCCGACATCCTCGACGGTGTGATGGTCGTCGATGTGCAGGTCGCCCTTGGCGCGCACGGTCATGTCGATCAGCGAATGCCGCGACAGCTGTTCCAGCATATGGTCGAAGAAGCCGACGCCGGTGGAGACGTCGAACCTGCCCGATCCGTCGAGATCGACCGAAACGGAGATCTCCGTTTCCTTGGTCGCCCGGCTGATTTCGGCGCGGCGCGGGGTGGTGCTGGACATTCTGCCTGTTCCTGGGTCCCGAAGGTGACCGCCTCATAACAGCATGACGACTTCATTTCCAGTTAAGGCGAGGCACCGAACCTGCCCAAAGGGCGAGGGTTCCGTGCAGATTGCAATCGCGGTCGGCGTGCATACATAGTCCGGCATCGGGAACGACCATGGCGCTTCGGGCCAGGCCGTTTCGCTATCGGAGTATCTCATGTCTGAAGAAATCATCATGCACGGCACGACGATCGTCACCGTGCGCAAGGGCGGGAAGGTCGTGATCGCCGGCGACGGCCAGGTGAGCCTCGGCAACACCGTGATGAAGGGCAATGCCAAGAAGGTGCGTCGCATCGGCAAGGGCAATGTCATCGCCGGCTTCGCCGGCGCCACCGCGGATGCCTTCACCCTTCTCGAACGCCTCGAATCCAAGCTCGAACAGTATCCCGACCAGCTGACCCGCGCCTGCGTGGAACTGGCCAAGGACTGGCGCACCGACCGCTATCTCCGTCGCCTCGAGGCGATGATGCTGGTGGCGGACAAGTCGGTGACGCTGGCGCTGACCGGCACGGGCGACGTGCTCGAACCCGAGCATGGCGTGATGGCGATCGGTTCGGGCGGCAATTATGCGCTCGCCGCTGCCCGCGCGCTGATCGATACGGACAAGGACGCTGAAGAGATCGCCCGCAAGGCGATGGAGATCGCAGCCGACATCTGCATCTACACCAACCAGTCCGTCACGCTTGAATCGATCGATGCCGCGTGAGCCTCGCTACGATTTCCGCGCGGTAGAGGAAGCCGATCTTCCGCTGCTCGGAACCTGGCTGAGACAGCCGCACGTCGCCGAATGGTGGGGCGATCCCGACAAGGGCATCGCCGAAATCCGCCAAGCGATGGAGGAGGTGTCGGTCGAGCCGCTGATCGTCGAGTTGAACGGCAGGCCGGTCGCCTATCTCCAGAGTTACGATCCGCATATGGAGGACGACCATCCCTATCAGGACCAGCCGTTCGGAACGCTCGGCATCGACATCTCGATCGGCGAAGCGGATCTGCTCGGCAAGGGCCATGGCAGCGCGATCGTCGCCCAGTTCGCCGAACAGCTGTTCGAGGAAGGGGCGCCCCGGCTGATCATCGATCCGGAGCCGACCAACGCCAGGGCAATCCGCGCCTATGAGAAGGCAGGTTTCAAGGCCTTCGACATGAGAACGACAATCTATGGCACCGCCCTGATGATGGCGCGGGATGCCGAGGAAGAATGAAGATGAGCAACTTTTCCCCCCGCGAGATCGTTTCCGAGCTCGACCGCTACATCGTCGGCCAGAAGGATGCCAAGCGCGCGGTCGCGATCGCGCTGCGCAACCGCTGGCGGCGCCAGCAGCTCACCGGCCAGATGCGCGAAGAGGTGATGCCGAAGAACATCCTGATGATCGGACCGACGGGCGTCGGCAAGACCGAGATCGCCCGCCGCCTGGCCAAGCTTGCCGGCGCGCCCTTCATCAAGGTCGAGGCGACCAAGTTCACCGAGGTGGGTTATGTCGGCCGCGACGTGGAGCAGATCGTGCGCGACCTGGTCGAGGTCGCCATCGTGCTGGTGCGCGAAAAGATGCGCGAGGATGTGAAGGCGCGCGCGCATCTCAACGCCGAGGAACGCGTGCTCGAAGCGCTGGTCGGCAAGACGGCGAGCCCGGCGACGCGCGACTCGTTCCGCAAGAAGCTGCGCGACGGCGAGCTGGACGACAAGGAGATCGAGATCGAGGTGGCCGATACCGGAACCGGCGGCATGCCCGGCTTCGAGATCCCCGGCATGCCGGGCGCCAATATCGGCGTGCTCAATATCAACGACATGCTGTCCAAGGCGATGGGCCAGAAGCGCACCAAGACGCGCAAGACGACGGTGAAGGAGTCCTACGGGCTCCTGATCGACGACGAGTCGGACAAGCTGCTCGACCAGGATCAGGTGATCGCGGCAGCGCTCCAGTCAGCGCAGGACGACGGCATCGTCTTCCTCGACGAGATCGACAAGATCGCAGCGCGTGACGGTGGCGTCGGAGCGGGTGTCTCCCGCGAAGGCGTGCAGCGCGACCTGCTGCCGCTGGTCGAGGGCACGACGGTCGCGACCAAATACGGGCCGGTGAAGACGGATCACATCCTCTTCATTGCCTCGGGCGCATTCCATGTCGCCAAGCCGTCGGACCTGTTGCCCGAATTGCAGGGCCGCCTGCCGATCCGCGTCGAGCTGCGCGCACTGGAGAAGGACGACTTCAAGCGCATCCTGACCGAGCCGGAGGCGAGCCTGATCAAGCAGTATATCGCGCTGATGGCGACCGAGGGCGTGGAACTCGCCTTCACCGACGACGCGATCGACCGGCTTGCCGGCATAGCTGTCGAATTGAACGCGACAGTCGAAAACATCGGCGCGCGGCGCCTCCAGACAGTGATGGAGCGCGTGCTGGATGAAGCCTCCTACGAGGCCCCCGACAAATCCGGGTCTTCGATCACGGTGGATGCGGAATTCGTGGCAAAGAACGTCGGCGATATCGCCAGGAACACAGATTTGTCGCGTTTCATCCTGTAAAGGCTGGGGTGTGGCCTTCGGGCCACCCCCGATCTTCTTCGGATTGGACCAGTCGATTGCCTGTGTCTTCGCACTCGACTTCCCGAAGGGCAGTCCTTAGACGGGGACAGGGGCTTAGGCGAAGTCGCGAATCCGGGCGAAGAATGAAGAAGCTGGCCGTCGTGCTGATGGGACTTTCGGTGCTGGCGGCTGTCCCTGCCACAGCCGCGACCGTCGTTCCGAGCGGAAACCGCAGCATCGAGCAGCCCCAGGTTCCCGGCGGCTCCGCCTCCCGCACCAAGGCGCTCAAGACCAGCTATGACGCGAAATACCGCAAGGTGATCGCGCTGCTGCGCAACGACAAGGCGCTCAGGCAGAAGATCGTGGCCGTTGCGCGCCAGTTCGACATCAGCCCGCTGCACATCGCCGGCGCCATCGTCGGCGAGCATACCTACAATGTGGATGCCTACGACCGGCTCCAGACCTACTACGTCAAGGCGGTCTCCTATCTCGGCTCCAGCTTCTCGTTCTCCTACGAGGGCGAGGATATCGCCACGTTCATCCAGCGGCCGCAGTTTGCCCGCTGCGAGAGCCTGCCCGGCAGCTATGCGGTCTGGACCTGCCGGGAGGACGTCTGGAATGCTTCCTTCAAGGGAAAGTCCGTCGACGGCAAGCAATTCCCGAACAATCGCTTCAGCGCGGTGTTCTTCCAGCCCTTCTATGCGGGGCAGACCTTCGGGATCGGCCAGCTCAACCCGCTGACCGCCCTGCAGATGACGGACACGGTGTCCAAAGTGACCGGCGCGCCGAGGCTCGACTATCGCGATCCGCAGGCGGTCTATGCCACGATCATGGATCCGGACCAGACGCTGCCCTACGTCGCGGCGACCCTGCGCAAGGCGATCGATGCCTACAGGACCATCGCCGGCTTCGACATCTCGCAGAATCCCGGCCTGACCGCGACGCTCTACAATGTGGGCGGTCCCGAGGCTCGTGCCTACGCCCTGAAGGCGGAGAACGAGCGGCGGGCAGCGGCGGGGCAGGAACCGAAGCTTCCCGAAGAGAACTATTACGGCTGGCTGGTCAACGAGCGCCTCGCCGACATCGAAGCGCTGTTCTGATCAGCGCGACCGGCGCCGCGGCCGGTGGACGATGGCGATCATCTGCTCCAGCTCGGCATCGGTGAGCTGCGCGATGCGCTCCGACAGGAGGTTGGCCAGCTCCGTCGCGCGAGGCGAAAGGCCGGACGTGTCGATCACCGCGCGCGGATCGGAGGTCTCGGCGAGGCGGAGCAATTCCTCGGCCTCGTCCCAGATGATGTTGAAATAGCCGATCATCTTCTGCAGCATCGCCCAGGTCGGGCGGCCGCGGCGGCCATGCTCCAGCGCGGAGAGATAGGCCGGGCTGACGCCGATGGCCGCGGCCATGTCCTTCTGCGAGACGCCGCGGGCGCGCCTCAGATCGCGCACCTTCGCCCCGAAGGGGGTCATGGCCCCGCCTCATGCGGCAGGCGGCGGAGCCTGACATAAAGCGCGCCTTCTCCGCCGTGGTTGCGGGCGGCATCCTCGAAGCCGCTCACCAGGTCGCGGAAGGGCGGCGTGGCGAACCAGCCCGGCACGGAGCGCTTCAGCACGCCCTCGCTCGCCAGCGAGCGTCCCTTGCCGGTGATGACGAGGACATAGCGGATGCCCGACGCGTGAGCACGCCGGAGGAAGGACAACAGCAACCCGTAGGCCTCGTCCTGGCGCATACCATGCAGGTCGATGCGGGCTTCGAGCGGCAGCCGTCCTTTCGAGATCTTCTTCTGCGTCAGCCGGTCGAGGTGATGCACCTGGAGCCGTTGCTGCTGCGCGGGCGTCGACGGCGGAGCGACGGCCTGAACCGGCGGCTGCTTCGATGGCGGTTCATCCTCCAGCGCGAAAACCGGTTCCGCTACCGCCTTGCCTTTGAGCGGCTGAGTGGTGCGCGCGACCAGGTTCCAGAGAACGCGCTCCTCGTCGCTCAGGTCGCGGGCACGGGAGCGGCTCATGACGTCCGCCCGGCCAGCAGCGCGTTCGGGACGAGCGCATAGAAATCGGCGGCACTTTTCACCACGCCTGCGATTTCGCCGGCAGCATCCCCGGAGCCGGCGAAGAGGTCGCCGCGCGCGGCGCCGACGATCGCGGAGCCGGTGTCCTGCGCGATCATCAGGCGGCGGAACGGGCGCCCCTCGAAAGCCGTCAGGTCCGGCGCGTGGATGAAGAAAGGCGTTCCGAACGTGTGCAGCAGCCTGTCCACGGCCATCGACCTGCCGGGGGTCAGAGGCACCTTGGCGGCGGCCACCGGCCCGAGCGAAGGATCATCCACCGGCGCCTCGCGGAAGAAGATGAACGACCGGTTCTGCCAGAGAATCTCGTCGACCCGCTCCGGATGCGCCCGGAACCAGGCGCGTATCGACTGCATGGTCACGGCCGCCAGCGGGATTTCGCCGAGATCGGCCAGGATGCGTCCCGGCCCACTGAAGCGCTGGCCGCTCTTGGCGGCGTAGGTCACCCGCCGCATCTGCCCGTCCGGCATACGCAGCCTTGCCGCGCCCTGTACATGGATGAAGAACACGTCGACCGGGTCCTCCAGCCAGGCGAATTCCAGCCCGCGCCCCGCCAGCGCGCCGCGCTCGATCTCGCCGCGGTCCTGATATTCGACGAGGCCGTCGGCGGTCTGTCGGGCGAAGGCGAGATAGGGATCAAGGCCGGCGGGCCGGTTGGCATCGTCTATGTCGACCAGATCGTCCGGTCGCGCATAGAGCGGGAAGCGGAAGCGATCGGTACGGATGGGAGAGGTGGCGGCCTCCGGCTCGTAGAATCCGGTCACGAAGCCGCGTTCGGCGCCGTTTCCCGGCTCGACCAGGCAAGGAGTGAAGTGGCGCTCGAAGAAGGCGCGGGCAGCGGCCTTGTCGAGGCTGTCTGATATTCGTGCTTCGGCATAAGCGGGACCGAAGGCGGCGCAATCGATTCCCAGGCTGCCGGTTCGGTATGATTTCTCGAGGACGCGGAATGCCGACCGCCGGAAGGCTTCGAAGGCCGGACCGCAGTCGTCTTCAAGCCAGCCGGGCAGGTCGGTGAAGGAGACCGGGCGGAACGCCGAGGACAGGGGCATCGGCGAACTCCACCACGCCCGTCAGTCTTCGGCTTCCGTCGCGACCAGCTTCCAGTTCGGATCCTTGGACTTCGTGTCGCGGGCGAAGGTCCAGACGTCCTTGACCTCGGCGACCGTCTCGGGATCGCCGTCGATCACCTCGCCGGCATTGTTGCGGGTGGCGGAAATGAGCTCGCTGACGATGCGCAGCGTGACATGCGCCTCGCTTCCCTTCATCTCGGCGCCGACGATCTCGGCCTTGTCGATGCCGACGAAGGAGGACTGGATCTTCTCGTTACGCTGCTCGCGCTCCGAGATCGCCTGCACGAAGCCGTCATAGACCTCGCGGGAAAGCAGGTTCTTGAGCGTCTTCCGGTCGCCGTCGGCATAGGCCATGACGATCATCTCGTAAGCCATCTTGGCGCCGTCGACGAAGCCGACGGGCTCGAAGGACGGGTCGGCATCCCTGATCGCGCGCAGGCCCTTGTTCACGTCGGTGCCGGGTGCGGCGACCTTGTCGATCGCGGCATAGCTTTCCTCGGCGGTCTCGGACGATTTCCGGCGCGGCAGCGAGACGACATTGTCCTGCGAGGCCGGGGCAGGCTCGCGTTTGCCACGGCCAGCCGTATATGGATCGAACGGCGGGCGCTCGTTTCCGGTGCGGCGACCAAGCACGTTGCGGAGCTGGATGAAGATCACCACTGCCGCGACCAGGAAGATGATCGTACCCAAATCGAAAAATTCCATGTTCTTCCGCCAGACGCCTGAACCGTGGCCACGATCACCACGAACATTATCGACCGCTTGCGCCGCTGATACAATGCTCGACGATTGCATATAGAGTGGTGCGCGCGATCATTCAAATCCTATGGCCGCGTTCCTATCTCTGGGAAAAGCCGCATTTCGCCCCTTTGTTGTTTGGACCTCCATGAGCAGATCGATCCTTGGCATTTTCGTGCTTCTCCTGCCCCTGCTGGAGATTGCCGGCTTCGTGGTCGTCGGCAGCCGGATCGGCGCGCTGGCGACCGTCGGGCTGGTCGTCGCCTCGGCGATCCTTGGCGCCGTGCTCCTAAGGGTCCAGGGCATGGGGGCGCTGCGGCGTGCCCAGATCCAGGCCCAGGCCGGCGGCGCGCCGGACCGCGAGATCGTGCACGGCGCGATGATCGTGCTGGCGGGACTGCTGCTGATCATTCCGGGCTTCATCACCGACATCATCGGCCTGCTGCTCTTCCTGCCGCCGGTGCGGGATCTCGCCTGGAACGCGCTTCGCTCGCGGATCGTGGTCATGGGCAGTGGCTTCAGCGCCCGCGGCGGGCAGGCGCGGCGCGAGACGAAGGTGATCGATCTCGACGAGCGCGATTACCGGGAGGTCGAGGGCAGCGGCTCCTCACCCTGGAAACGTCCGGATTCCGAGTAAGTCTCGGGAATCCGGCCGCCAAACTTGCTATGAGGGGTCGGGCATGCTAGCGAACGCGCCGATTTGAAACGGGCCGAAACAGGGCCACCGACCAAGGAACGGGATCAATGGCAGAGAACGAAAACGGCGGCGCAACGGCCGGCAACGGCGCGCAGCCTTCGCTCAATGTGCTTGCGCAATACGTCAAGGATCTGTCCTTCGAAAGCCCGAACGCCCCGAACTCGCTGCGCGCCCGCGAGAACGCCCCCGGCATCAACATCAATGTCAACGTCAACGCGAATCCGATCTCGGATACGGAATTCGACGTGAACCTGACCATCTCGGCCAAGGCGGGCGCGGACAAGGACGTGCTCTTCAACGTTGAGCTGGTCTATGGCGGCGTCTTCCGCGTCAGCGGCTTCCCGAAGGAACACACGCTGCCGATCCTCTTCATCGAGTGCCCGCGGCTGCTGTTCCCCTTTGCCCGCCAGATCATCGCCGAGGCGACCCGCAACGGTGGCTTCCCGCCGCTGATGATCGACCCGATCGACTTCGCGCAGATGTTCCAGGCCCGCATGGCCGAGGAACAGGCCCGCGCCAAGGTGCAGATGTCGAGCTGATCAGGCTTCGGCGGCTGGCTGAGCCTGAAGTTCCGGCTTCAGCCAGATCGCCTTTTCGCCAAGCGATGCCACGAGCTTCGAATGCGCCTGGCGCTCAGCTTCGGTCAGGCGCGACGGCAGGGGTTCGGCGCGCGCCGTGAGCGTGATGCTGACCTCGACCGTTTCGGCACGGCTCGTGGCCTGCTCGGCCACAGAGAGGCCGAAGGTGGCCTGCTTGCCGCCGAGCAGTTCGATGTAGACCTCCGCCAGCAGACCCGAGTCGAGCAGCGCGCCATGGCGCGTGCGGTGGCTGTTGTCGATGCCGTAGCGCTTGCACAGCGCATCGAGCGAATTCGGACCCATCGGGTGCTTGCGCCGTGCGATGGCGAGCGTGTCGACCACGCGCGCCGGATCGACGGGCGGACGGGCGAAGCGGGCAAATTCCGCATTGATGAAGTTCATGTCGAAGCCGGCATTGTGGGCGACCAGCGTCGCGCCGTCGATGAAGGCCTCGAAGTCGTCGATGATGCCGGCGAAGGTCGGCTTGTCCGCAAGCTGCTCCATCGTGATGCCGTGGACCGCCTGCGCCTCCGGATCGATCGCGCGACCATCCGGATTGATATAGACGTGGAAGGTGCGGCCTGTCGGGAACCGGTTGACCAGCTCGATCGCGCCGATCTCGATCACGCGCTCGACGCGATGGTCGAGGCCGGTGGTTTCCGTATCGAAAACGATCTCACGCATCGAATCACTCCTGCGAAGACGATGCGGGACGCAGCGCCGGCCGGCAAGTCCGGCAGCGCGGCGTCAACACATCATGCTGCCAGGTCCGCGACGATCCTGCGCACCGCCTCGCGCGCGGCCTCCATGCCTGCGCCCGTATCGACGACGAAATCGGCAAGTCGCCGCTTTTCGGCGTCCGGCACCTGACGTGCCAGGATCGCCTCGAATTTCTCGGCCGTCATGCCCGGGCGAGCGAGAACCCGCTCGCGCTGGACCGCGGCCGGCGCGGAAACCACCACCACCTTGTCGACGCGATCGCGCCCGCCCGTCTCGAACAGGAGGGGAATGTCGAGCACGGCGAGCTTCGCACCCGCTGCCCGGTTGCGCGCCAGGAAGGCGTCGGCATCCGCCCGGACCAATGGGTGCACAATCTGCTCGAGCTTCCGGATTGCCTCGGCATTGCCGATGACGCGCTGGCCGAGCAATGTCCGGTCGATCCTGCCGTCGACGGTGACGCCAGGAAACGCCGCTTCGACCAGCGGCACGGCGGCGCCGGAATAGAGGCGATGCACCGCCTCGTCGGAATCGTGGACCGGCACGCCCTCCTCGGCGAACATCTTCGCCGTGGTCGACTTTCCCATACCGATGGAACCGGTGAGGCCAATGACGATCATCAGTGGGCATCCAGGTCGGCGATCACCAGATCGCGCAGCTGTTGCGTGACGGCCGGGCGCTTGCCGAACCAGCGTTCGAAGCCGGGGACTGCCTGGTGAAGCAGCATGCCGAGACCGTCGACCGTTTTCAGGCCCCGCGCAGACGCGGCCCTGAGAAACGGCGTTTCGAGCGGCACATAGACGATATCGGTGACGAGGGCATGGTCCGGTAGTGCCGCTACATCGGCGGGAAGCGAGACATCGCCGTCCATCCCGAGCGACGTCGTGTTGACGACGAGATCGGCGGCCGGAAGCAGCGTATCGACGGCTTCGTTGCCGTGCGCGCGAACCTTGGCTCCGAAAAGATCGGCGAGTTCCTGCGCGCGGGCCGGCGTGCGATTCGTGATGTCGACCCGCATGTAGCCGGCGCTGAGGATCGCGTGCACCACCGCCCGCGCAGCGCCGCCCGCGCCGAGCACGAGCGCCCTGTCTCGCTGGCGCCAGCCCGGGGCACGGTCGTCCAGGTTGGCCGCGAAGCCGATCGCATCCGTGTTGCCGCCGCAGACCTTGCCGTTCTCGATCCAGAGCGTGTTGACCGCACCCACCGCTTCAGCCTCGCCATCGCGGCGCGAAACCGTCTCGAAAGCGGCCTCCTTGTGCGGGATCGTGACATTGCCGCCAGCAAAGCCGCTGACGGGTAGGCCTGCGATGAAGGCGCGGATGTCAGATGGCTCAATGTCGATCCGCTCGTAACTGCCATCTATGCCGAGCTCTTTCAGCCAGTGGCCGTGGATCAGGGGCGAGCGGGAATGCGCGACCGGATGACCGCAGACGAAGGCGCGGATCTCAGCCATCGATCGCTCCAAGCCGGCGCAGTTCCGCGACCAGCTCGAGCAAGGGCATGCCGACGATGGTGAAATGGTCGCCCTCGATCGCGTCGAAGAGCTGAATTCCCTCACCTTCGATCTGGTAGACGCCGACGCTGCGCAGCACCTGGTCGCCGACACGCGACAGGTATCGGCCGACAAAGCCCGGATCGAGCTTGCGCATGGTCATCCGCGCCACCGAGACATGGCCCCACAGCGCCTTGCCGTCGCGCGCGAGGACGACGGCGCTGTTCAGGTGATGGGTCTTGCCGGAGAGCTTGAGAAGGCGTCGCCTCGCCTCCTCCATATCGGATGCCTTGTGGAGCACTTCGTCGCCGAGCGACAGCGTCTGGTCGGAACCGATCACCAGCGCGCCCGGGAAACGTTCGCTCACCTCCTCCGCCTTCGCCTCGGCCAGGATCCATGCCAGGTTCTCGGGTGAAATCGCGGCGTCGCCGATCGCTTCCTCCACCGCGCGTTCATCGATCCGCGATGGATTCGCTTCCGTTTCGATGCCGGCATTGCGCAACATCGCAAGACGGAACGGGCTTGCCGAGGCGAGGATGATCCGGGTCGTCATGGGCGCACCGGTTAGCGCGTCCGGCCCCGCAGCGCAACGATCGCGGCGGCGGTCTCCTCGATCGACCTGCGGCTGACGTCGATCATCGGCCAATTGTGGCGGGTGCAGATCTGGCGCGCATAGGACAGCTCGTCCGAGATCGCGGCCCGGTCGATGTAATTCTGCGCGTCGAAGGTGGTGGTTGTGCCCAGCAGGCGGTTTTGCCGGACATGCGAGATGCGTTCGGCCGTCGCGACGAGGCCCACGATCAGCGGCCGCTTGGCGGTGAGCAGGCTGTCGGGCACCGGCACGCCGAGGACGATCGGGATGTTCGCGGTCTTGATGCCCCGATTGGCGAGATAGATGCTGGTCGGCGTCTTCGAGGTGCGCGAAATGCCGATCAGCACGACATCCGCCTCCTCGATGTCGGTCGGCAGCTGGCCGTCGTCATGATCCATCGTGAAGTTGAGCGCATCGATCCGCCGGAAATATTCCGCGTCGAGGACATGCTGCGCACCGACACGACGGCCGGCCGGCGCGCCGAGATAGGACTGGAAGACGGTCAGCACCGGCTCCAACACAGACACGCAAGGCAGACCCATTGCTGCGCAGCGCTGATCGATGCTCGCCGCCAGATCCTTGTCGACGACGGTGTAGAGAACGATGCCAGGTTCGGCATCGATCTCCTCGAGCACCTTGGCGAGCTGCTTTTCCGTCCGGATCAACGGATAAATGTGCTCGATCGCGCGGGTGTCCTTGTACTGGGCCGACGCCGCGCGGCCCGCGGCGAGCAGCGTCTCGCCGGTCGCGTCCGAAATCAAATGCAGGTGGAAGAAGCTTTGGGGTTTGCTCACAGCCCGGGTCGGCCCTTGTTGAGGAGTGTGGACAAGTCGGACAGGCGACCCTCCATGACGGCGAGGACTGTATCAGAAGCCCTCTTGTCCACAATCCGAGCCGCTGCGGATCGGCAGTCCCGGCCCTGTGGATGAATCGGATCCGGAATGGTCACCCAGGAAAGATCCACAGCCCGGCAGAATCCGATTTCCGCTTAAATATCTGAAATCTTTTTGGTTATTCGGCCACTCCCGCTATCTTCCACAGTTGGACAAGGCTGGACATTCGACAGTGTGACATCCTATCCGTGGACGGATTGGGGACAGGTGATAATCCCCACGACTGACAGACTCTTAGAATCAAAAGAAGATTCAAAGATTCATTTCTTTATTGGGAAGGAGGCACGATGGCTGCGCCGAGCACTCCGAAACGCGTCATCGCTGATGTGCTGAGAGGAGAGAGCGTCTTTCCGCCTCCGGTCTGGCTGATGCGCCAGGCTGGCAGATACCTTCCCGAATACCTCGAAACGCGGAAAAGGGCCGGGAGCTTTCTCGACCTCTGCTACAATCCCGACTTCGCAGTAGAGGTGACCCTGCAGCCCATCCGGCGCTTCGGCTTCGACGCATCGATCCTGTTCTCGGACATTCTTGTCGTGCCGCATGCGCTGGGCCGGGACCTGCGCTTCGAGGAGGGACGCGGCCCGCTGATGACGCCGATGGGCGTCGACGACATCGAGCGGCTCGACAGGAGCCGGTTTCACGAGACCCTCGCGCCCGTCTACGAGACTGTGCGCCGGCTGCGCGCCGAACTGCCTGCAGAGACGACGCTGCTCGGCTTCTGCGGGGCGCCCTGGACGATCGCGACCTATATGATCGCAGGGCACGGCACGCCGGACCAGGCGCCTGCCCGGCTGTTTTCCTATCGGTATCCGGAAGCGTTCCGGAAGCTGCTCGGTGCGCTTGCCGATGTGTCCGCCGAATATCTGATCCGGCAACTGGATGCCGGCGCGGATGCGGTTCAGATCTTCGATTCCTGGTCGGGAGTGCTCGACGAGCCCTCGTTCTCGGCCTTCTGCGTCGAGCCCGTGCAACGGATCGTCGCGAAGGTGCGCTCAGCAAGGCCCGATGCGCTGATCATCGGCTTTCCGAAGGGTGCCGGCAGCCTCTACGACGATTATCGCCAGCTGACCGGGGTGAACGGGCTGGGGCTCGACTGGTCCGTGCCGCTGTCGCAGGCGAAACGGTTGCAGACGGCGGGCGCCGTGCAGGGAAATCTCGACCCGATGCGGCTCGTCGCCGGCGGGCGTGCCTTGGACGAAGGTGTCGATGCGATCCTGGAGGGGCTGGGCGATGGGCCGCTGATCTTCAACCTCGGCCATGGAATCACGCCGGAGGCTCCGATCGCCCATGTCGAGGCGATGCTGCGGCGGATCAGGGGAGCGCGGTGATGGCAGACAATCCTGCGTCATCGGGGGCGGTCGCGACGCGGCGGGCGATCATGGCGATCGTCGTGTTCGTCGCGCTGACGCTCGCTCTTGTCTATCTCGCACCGGACGATCTCTATCTCTGGATCAAGGCGGTGCACGTCATTGCGGTGATCGCCTGGATGGCGGGCATGCTCTATCTGCCGCGTCTCTTCGTCTACCACGCCGATGCGGAGCGTGGTTCGGTGCAGTCCGAGACCTTCAAGGTGATGGAACGGCGGCTCTACAGGGCGATCATCAACCCGGCCATGGTGATCGCCTGGGCCGCCGGCCTGTGGCTTGCCTGGAAAGGTTTCGCCTTCCAGGGCGGATGGCTGCACGCCAAGATCGCGCTCGTGGTTGCGATGTCGGGCATGCATGGCTATCTGGGGGGTGCGGTGCGCCGTTTTGCCGAGGACAGGAACGAGAAGCCTGCGCGGCATTGGCGGATCGTCAACGAGGTGCCGACCTTGCTGATGATCGGCATCGTCATCCTGGTGATCGTGAAGCCGTTCTGACCAGACCGCGGCTTCGAATTGATCGCTTGCGCTTTCACTGCCCGGATTGTATGAGAAAGGCCTTCCCTTCTCGCCTAGTAATCGTGCCGTCTCAAGCATCTGGACGCACGGACGGCGTTCCCAGGCATTTTATCTTCGGTCCGCGCCTTCAATCCGGACCCAGACTCCATCCAGAGCCGCCCCATGCAGGAAATGAAACTCGCAGACTTCAAGAACAAGAAGCCGCCGGAGCTGATCGCTTACGCCGAATCGCTCGAGGTCGAGAACGCCAGCGTCATGCGCAAGCAGGAGCTGATGTTCGCGATCCTCAAGAAGCTTGCGGCGCAGGACATCGAAATCATCGGCGATGGCGTGGTCGAAGTGCTGCAGGACGGATTCGGCTTCCTGCGCTCGGCGAACGCGAACTATCTGCCGGGCCCGGACGACATCTACATCTCGCCCTCGCAGATCCGCCGTTTCTCGCTGAAGACCGGCGATACGGTCGAGGGACCGATCCGCAGCCCGAAGGAGGGCGAGCGCTATTTTGCGCTGCTCAAGGTCAACACGATCAATTTCGACGACCCGGAGAAGATCCGGCACAAGATCCACTTCGACAACCTGACACCGCTCTATCCGACCTCGCGTCTGAAGATGGAGCTGGAGAATCCGACGTCGAAGGATATCTCGCCGCGCGTGATCGATCTCGTCGCACCGCTGGGCAAGGGCCAGCGCGCGCTCATCGTCGCGCAGCCGCGCACCGGTAAGACGGTCCTGCTGCAGAACATCGCACATTCGATCACGGCGAATCATCCCGAGTGCTACCTGATCGTGCTGCTCATCGACGAGCGGCCCGAGGAAGTCACCGACATGCAGCGTTCGGTGAAGGGCGAGGTCGTGTCCTCCACCTTCGACGAGCCGGCGGTGCGGCACGTGCAGGTGGCCGAAATGGTGATCGAAAAGGCGAAGCGCCTGGTCGAGCACGGCCGCGACGTGGTCATCCTGCTCGATTCGATCACGCGTCTCGGCCGGGCCTACAACACGGTGGTTCCGTCGTCGGGCAAGGTGTTGACGGGCGGCGTGGACGCCAATGCCTTGCAGCGGCCAAAGCGTTTCTTCGGCGCGGCGCGCAACATCGAAGAGGGCGGCTCGCTCACGATCATTGCCACGGCGCTGATCGATACAGGCAGCCGTATGGACGAAGTCATCTTCGAAGAATTCAAAGGCACAGGCAATTCGGAAATCGTGCTCGACCGCAAGGTGGCCGACAAGCGCATCTATCCGGCAATGGACATCCTCAAGTCGGGAACGCGCAAGGAGGACCTTCTGGTGCCACGCGCCGACCTGCAGAAGATCTTCGTACTGCGGCGCATCCTCGCCCCGATGGGCACGACCGACGCGATCGAGTTCCTCATCGACAAGCTGAAGCAGACCAAGACCAACTCCGACTTCTTCGATTCGATGAACACCTGAGATCGATTCGGTTCCGGAACGCCGGAACGGATCACCTCGGGAGATCCGGATGAGATCGACCGACACGATTTTCGCCCTCTCCACCGGGCGACTCCCTTCGGGAATTGCGATTGTCCGCATGTCCGGTCCAGGCGTGCGGACTGCGCTGGAATCAGTCGCCGGTGCCGTCCCGCCGCCGCGCGTGGCACGATATGGACCGCTCTCGTTTCGCGGCGAACTGCTCGATCATGGTCTGAGCCTGTTCTTTCTAGGCCCCGATTCGGTGACCGGCGAGGATTGCGGCGAATTCCATGTGCATGGCAGCGTAGCGGTGGTGAAGGGGCTGATCGCCGCCTTGTCCAGCCTCGATGGTTTTCGGCTGGCCGAGCCGGGTGAATTTTCCCGCCGCGGCCTCCTGAACGGGCGGATGGACCTGACGGCAGTTGAATCTCTATCCGATCTGATCGCGGCGGAGACCGATCAGCAGCGCAAGTTGGCCCTGGCCGGCATGGGCGGCAAGCTTCGCGACATATTCCTGGAGTGGCGGGCCGAACTTCAGTCGTTGCGTGCGCGGATCGAGGCCGAGCTGGACTTTTCCGACCAGGACGACGTCTCGCCGGATCTCAATGCGGCAATCGGCAGAGAGATCGATTCGTTAACGATACGCATGAACCGGCTCGTCGGGCGCCTGGGCCAGGCAGAGCTGGTGCGGGACGGCTATCGGGTTGCGATCCTTGGGGCGCCGAACGCCGGAAAGTCGAGCTTGCTCAATGCCTTGGCTATGCGCGACGTGGCGATCGTCAGCGACGAGGCCGGCACGACACGCGATCTGGTTGAGGTTAATCTCGAGATCGACGGGTTCAAGGTGATCCTGACGGACACTGCCGGGATTCGAGAGACGAAAGGCGTCGTCGAAGCGATCGGGATCGAGCGGGCGCTGGGAGCGGCACAACTTGCCGATCTGGTTATCCTTCTTGAGGATACGACCAATCCGGTTCCGATTACGGTCGAATCTGCCGCGGCGCTGTTGCGCGTGGGAGCCAAGAGCGATCTGTCCGGGTCGGCGCGCGGCGATTATGACGTGCTGGTTTCGTCATTGACGGGTGACGGCATTGGGGAACTCCTGTCTAAGATCGGCGACCGGATCAGCCTGGCAGTTTCGGACGGTGACGGGTTGCTCGCGCTGCGCGAGCGGCATGTCGGACATCTGAGCCGGGCTCGCGCCGCGCTGCAGCGGGCGTCGAATGCGAATCTCCCGGAGCTTGTGGCCGAGGAGTTGCGGGTGGCGGCCGTGGAAATCGGGCGGATCGTCGGTATCGGCGATACGGAAGATTTGCTCGGTGAGATTTTCTCGCGGTTCTGCATCGGCAAATGATTCACGTGAAACACTTGCCGAAAGAATCGTTTCGGATGTGTTTCACGTGAAACAACCGCCGCTGGCTTGACAAGCCGCCGTACTCGGAACAGATGCACGCTCCGAGGTTCAGACAGATGAAGTTGTATAATGTCATTGTCATAGGTGGCGGCCATGCGGGCGTCGAAGCGGCTGCAGCGTCTGCACGCGCTGGCGCGCGGACGGCGCTGGTGACCATCGATGCAACGAAAATCGGCGTCATGTCCTGCAATCCGGCGATCGGCGGCCTTGGCAAGGGGCATCTCGTTCGGGAGATTGACGCGCTCGACGGCATCATGGGCCGCGCGGCGGATCTGGCGGGCATTCAATTCCGCCTTCTCAACCGCCGCAAAGGCCCCGCCGTGCGCGGTCCCCGCACGCAGGCCGACCGCAAGCTCTATCGACAGGCCGTGCAGAGCCTCCTGCAAGAACAGCGGAACCTGGATATTCTAAACGGCGAGGTCGTCGATCTGGATTTCTCGGACGATCAGGTCCGTTCCGTCACGTTGGCCGACGGCTCGGTCATTGGGTGTGGCGCACTGGTGTCGACGACCGGGACGTTCCTGCGTGGTCTCATTCATATTGGAGAACGGCGCTTTCCCGCCGGGCGGATGAACGAGAAGGCCGCGGAGCAGCTTTCGGGCGCGCTGCTCAGGGCCGGTTTCAAGCTCGGCCGCCTGAAGACCGGCACCCCGCCGCGGCTCGACGGCAAATCGATCGACTGGGTATCGCTTGAAATGCAGGCCGCGGATGAGGATCCGACACCGTTCTCGCTGATGACCGACCGGATCACGATACCGCAGATCGAGTGTGGAATCACGCGTACGACCCTGGAGACACACCAGATCATCCGGGACAATCTTCATCGGTCGGCAATGTATTCCGGCTCGATTGAAGGGATCGGACCGCGCTATTGCCCATCCATCGAGGACAAGATCGTCAAGTTCGGCGATCGGGAGGGGCACCAGATCTTCCTGGAGCCGGAGGGACTGGACGACGATACGGTCTACCCGAATGGAATCTCGACGTCTCTGCCGGAGGATGTGCAGCATCTCCTCGTGCACAGCATCCCGGGCTTGGAGAATGCGGTCATCACGCAGCCGGGCTATGCGATCGAATATGACCATGTCGATCCGCGCGAGCTTGATCCAACCTTCGAGACCCGACGAATACGTGGTCTGTTCCTCGCCGGCCAGATCAACGGCACCACCGGATATGAAGAGGCGGCAGCGCAGGGAATCCTGGCGGGCATTAATGCTGCGCGGCGCGCGGGCGGCCAGGATCTGGTGAGCCTCAGCCGCACCGAGGCCTATATCGGGGTGATGGCGGACGATCTGACGAGCAGAGGCGTTTCGGAACCGTACCGCATGTTCACCTCGCGCGCTGAGTTCCGTCTGTCGCTGCGTGCCGACAATGCGGACGAGCGGCTGACGCCGCGTGCGATCGAACTGGGCATAGTGTCCAGTGAACGCACAGACCGCTTCGCCGCCTATGAAAGCCGGCTGAGCCGGGCGCGGGTGCTGCTTAAGGAACGCACGATCACGCCCAATGAGGCGCGGCATCACGGTTTGCAGCTGAATCTCGATGGTGTGCGGCGAAGCGCATATGATCTGCTGGCCATGGAAGGGATCGATCTTGAGCGTTTGACGGCTGTCTGGCCGGAGCTCGGGGAGATCGAACGGCCGGCGGGTGAAGCCATCGAGACCGAGGCACGCTATTCGGTTTACCTGGAGCGGCAGAGAATCGAGTCGGAGGCGATACGATTCGAGGAAGGCCGGACAATTCCCATCGAAATCGATTTCACCGATGTTCCGGGACTTTCCAACGAACTGAAGCAGAAGCTTGCGCTGCGCCGACCGCGCAGCGTGGCGGAAGCACAGCGTATCGAAGGGATGACGCCCGCGGCCATGGCGATCATCATTTCCCGGTTGAGGGCGACCGATTCGCTGCGCGGGGCGGCATGAGCGATTCGGCATATCGTGAGTTGTGCAGCATAGCCGGACCCGTTTCACGTGAAACATTCGACGCTCTGCAGACCTTCGAATCCGAGTTTCGACGCTGGTCGTCCAAGATAAATCTCGCGGCTCCGTCGACGTTGCCGGAGCTGTGGAGCCGCCATATCCTGGACAGCGCGCAGCTGGTTCCCCTCTCAAACGGGTCAACCCGCTGGCTCGATGTGGGTTCCGGCGGCGGATTTCCGGGCGCGGTGATCGCGATCATGATGAAGGATCATCCGCGAGCCCGGGTGACGCTCGTCGAAAGCAACAGGAAGAAGGCGGCGTTTCTCAGCACCATCCTGGGACGTCTGAAGGCGCCGGCCGACGTTCTCGCGGTGAGAATCGAGGATGCCTGGGACAAGAATCTCAGGCCCGAGATCGTGACGGCAAGGGCGCTCGCACCTTTGCCCGCCCTGCTTGGCCTCACCTATCCCTGGCTTTCGCGCGGCGCGCGAGCACTTTTCCACAAAGGACGGGGCTACAAGGCTGAAATCGTTAATTCCGCTCACGATTGGCGCTTCGATCTGGTAGAACACCGGAGCGTCATTGATGCGGAGAGCGTCGTTCTCGACATTTCCAACGTCCAGGCGATCGGTTGACCCCGAGATCGGTCGGAGCGAGCAAAGCGTCGGCACCATGCGCATCATCACGGTAGCAAACCAGAAGGGCGGCGTCGGCAAGACGACGACGGCAATCAATCTCGCCACCGCACTCGCTGCGATCGGCGAACGCGTGCTGCTGGTGGATCTCGATCCGCAAGGCAATGCCAGCACAGGCCTCGGCATCGACCGCCGCGACCGCAACGTGTCGTCCTATGACGTGCTGACCGGCGAGGCCTCCGTCGATGAAGCCGCGATGCAAACCGCGGTTCCCGGACTGTCCATCGTTCCCTCGACGCTCGACCTGCTCGGCATCGAGATGGAGATCGCGGCCTCCGCCGACCGTGTGCTCAAACTCCGTAACGCCCTGCGTCGGCACGCGGCGGAAAGCGCCCGGTTCACCTACGTGCTGATCGACTGCCCGCCCTCGCTCAACCTGTTGACGCTCAACTCGATGGCCGCCGCCGACTCCGTGCTGGTGCCGCTCCAGTGCGAGTTCTTCGCGCTCGAAGGCCTGAGCCAACTGCTCGCCACCGTCGAGCAAGTGCGCGGGTCGATCAACCCGGCACTGTCGATCCAAGGCATTGTGCTTACTATGTACGACGGCCGAAACAACCTTGCGAATCAAGTGGTTGCCGACGTTCGCGCCCATATGGGCGAGAAGGTCTACGAGACGGTGATCCCGCGGAACGTGCGGGTGTCCGAAGCGCCTTCCTACGGCAAGCCCGCGATCCTCTACGATCTCAAATGCACCGGCAGCCAGGCCTATCTCCAGCTTGCCTCGGAGGTGATCCGGCGCGAGCGGCGGCTCAGGGCGGCGTGACGGTTCGCGGCGGAAATATTTCAGGGAGCGGAAGACAGTCGATGAGTGAAGATACCTCGCGAAACCGCCTTGGACGCGGCCTCGCGGCTTTGATCGGCGACATCGACAGGCCCGCGCCGACCCAGGCGCCGGTGCCGACTGCGGATCGCACCGTTCCAGTGGAGTTCATCTCGCCCAATCCGCGCAATCCGCGCCGGACGTTCGCGGATGCGGAGCTCGAGGATCTTTCCGCTTCGCTCAAGCAGCACGGGATCGTGCAGCCCGTTGTCGTGCGCCCTTCGAAGGCGGCTCCGGGCCGCTACGAGATCATCGCCGGCGAGCGGCGCTGGCGAGCGGCCCAGCGCGCCGGCCTGACGAACATCCCGGTCATCATCCGCGACGTCGACGACCGTATGGCGCTGGAACTCGCCATCGTGGAGAACGTGCAGCGCGCCGACCTCAACCCGGTCGAGGAGGCGCTGGGCTATCAGCAGCTCATCGACGAGCACGAATACGTCCAGTCCGATCTGGCGCAGATTATCGGCAAGAGCCGCAGCCATGTCGCGAACACGCTGCGCCTGCTCAAGCTGCCACAGAACATCCGCGACATGCTTGTCGACGGTTCGCTGTCTGCCGGACATGCGCGCACGCTGGTGACGGCGGAGGACCCGACGACGCTGGCGCAGAAGATCATCCGGGACGGGCTTTCCGTCCGCCAGGCCGAGGCGCTGGCGCAGAAGGGGGCCGACAAGCCTGCATCCGCATCGACGAAGCACGTCCCGGACGAGAAGGACGCGGATACGAGGGCGCTCGAACAGCTGCTGTCGAACGTGATCGGCCTGAACGTCACGGTCAATCACCGCGAGAAGGGCGGCGAGGTCCGGATCTCCTACAAGACCCTGGAACAGCTCGACGACCTCTGCCGCCGGCTGCAGCGCTGACGTCTGTCAACTATCTGATCTTGAAAGGTTATCTGCTGCGGCGACGAGAACGTATGCTCTCGACCGCGATGGCCATCATGGTGTCGCGCACGATCGCCCCGGCAAGTTCCGGCCGGCGGCGCGTGGCGAGAATGCTGTCCTGCAGTCGCGACAGGGCGCGAGCGATGGAGGCGCCGCTCCATGTGCCGAGCGCGGTCTCCACCAGCTTGCGGCGGGAGAAGAAGATCGGCGGTCTCGCGCCGGCCACGGCGGCCGAAGGCTGCGCGCCACCGATATCGACATTGCGACGGAGAACTTCAAGGCTCTGGAACTGCCGCATCGCCGCGCCGAGAATCGCCTGCGCATGCGTGCCGCTTTCCTGCGAGCGGCGCAGGGCGAGGTCCAGCTCCGGCAACGCGCCGGCAAGTGCCGCGTCGATCGCCTGGTCGACGGACGAGGCGGACACATCACCGGAGGAGGCCGCGACATCCTCGATGTCGATCACCGGCTTCTCGCCACAGTAGAGGATAAGCTTCTCGATCTCGCCCCGGGTCGCCAGGCGATCGCCGCCGAGACGCCGACGCAGAGCCTGGCGCGCATCACTGGCGATCGTCTTGCCGGCGCGCGCCAGTTCGGCGTCGATGACAGTGTCGATCGCGCGTTCCTCGTCGACATAGCAGGGCAGCGCCATGCCGGCGTCAGCGCGTTCCACCATGTCGCGCAGTGGCGCGGCCTTCTTCAGGTCTCCTGCCTCGATCAGCGTGATCGCGTCGCGGGACGGCTTTTCCAGCAGGTCCTTCAGCGCGTCGGAAAAGCCCTTGTGCGCGCCGGCGTTGCGTATCCATATCAGCCGCTCTCCGCCGAACATCGACACCATCCGCGCCTCATCGATCAGGCGGCCGGGATCCTGCTCGAGGTCCGACGCGTCGTAGCGGATCACGGAGAAGGCGTCGTCAAGCGGCAGGCCGGTCTTTTTCGCGTAGGCCGAGGCGCGTTCCGAGACGAGCCCGCGGTCGGGCCCATAGATCAGCACCACCCGGACCGATGGGTCCGGCCGGGCGATCCAGCCTTCGACCTCGTGCGCCTTTTTCTGCGACATGCCTCGGGTTAGCGAGCGCGTTCCGGAGACGCAACCGAAAAGGCGCGTGTCGTTCGTGCAGCCTATGCGACCAGCGAAAGCGGGCTGAAGATGGCGCGGCCCGTGTCGACCTGGTAGCGCCCCACATGCCGTCCGGCGTCGCCTGCAAGCTCGGCCACCGAATCGAGGATATAGCGGATCTTGTCCTCCGGCAGCAGCACGCTGAGGTTCAGCCGCGTGAAGCCGGGCTTCGCCATCTCGTTGCCGTCGAGTATATCCCGCCTCAGTCGCCGCCATTCATCCGCTTCGATGTCGAGAAGCCGCAGCGCATAGGGGCCGGCGCAGGCGCAGCCGCCACGGGCCTGGATACCGTAGCGGTCGCTGAGCAGCCGCGTCACCAGTTGCTGGTGAATGTACCGGCCGTCGCCGTCCTGGACCCGGAAGGAGAAGATCGGCAGTCGCGGCGCGTCGAGCTTGCCGAGGAGTTCGAGGTTCTCGGCAGCGGACCAGGCCGCGAGCGCGCGGCTTGCAAGCGCGGAATTGCGCGCGGCCATCAGTTCGGCGCCGATCATCTCCTTGACGATGAAGGCGAGCGCGGCGCGGATGTCGCCAATCACGTTCGGGGTGCCGGCCTCCTCACGCGCTTCGAGACTCCTGGAGTAATCATGCGATTCGGGCGAAACGAACTGCACGGTGCCGCCGCCGGGCCATGTCGGCCGGGTGGCTGAGACGGCGTCCCGCCGGACGACCAGAATGCCCGACGCGCCGGGACCGCCGATGAACTTGTGCGGCGACAGGGCTATTGCATCAATCTCGACGCCTGTCTCGGGGCACATCGAGACCGGAAGGTAGGGACCACCGCCGGCATAGTCCCAGACCATCAGCGCGCCGGCCTGCTTGACGAGGCGGGTTATGCCGACCACGTCGGCGACGATGCCGGTGATGTTGGACGCGGCCGAGAACGCACAGACGAGCGGCCGGCCGGCATAGCGCCCCAGAGCGTGCCGTAACGCTTCGGTATCCGGGCCGCCTTCCGGAGCCTCGCCGATCTCGATGATCTCGGCGCCACTCTCCCGCCAGGGGAGGATGTTGGAATGGTGCTCATACGGTCCGAGGATGACGCAGGGCCGGCGTACGCTCGCGGCCTGCGCGGCGAGGCCGAAGAGATTGACGAGGCGATTGAGCCCGGATGTCGCGCCCGAGCCCGAGAAGACCACCGCGTGCCGTTCATCCGCGCCGCACGATCCGGCGACGACGACGCGGGCGGCGTTGCGCAGCCTGGTCATGAAGCCGCCGCAGAACGAGGCCTCGGTGTGGCTGTTGGCGTAGTAGGGCAGCACGTCCTCAAGAATGAAGCGCTCGACCGGAAACAGGGCACGGCCCGAGGCGACGTAGTCGGCATAGACCAGCGGCTTCGGACCGAAAGGCCCGTCGATCGTGGCGCCCTCGCCGACGAGCTGCGCGGCGATGCCGTCAGGCCCGCCAAGGCTCGCGCGGAACTTCTCGAACAGTTCTGCCGGAGTATGTGTCGTCATCGGTGGCGATCCGTCTTTCAGGGAACGCGCAAAACGTATCGATTTACAGGCGGATCGATCTCACCTAATTTCTCGCCAATGGCCCAATTTTCCGATCGCTTGACAACAAAAATGACTGAAATCGATGATTTTGATCTGAAAATCCTCACCCTTCTTCAGTCGTCGACCGATCTTTCCCAGCGCGAGCTCGCCGAGCGTGTCGGCCTGTCGCAGAATGCCTGCTGGCGACGGCTGCAGCGGTTGACGTCGGAAGGGCTGATCACGGGCACGCAGACGCGGGTCGACCTCGCGGCGATCGGTCTGGATCTCACCGTGTTCGTGATGGTGCGCACCCGGCATCACTCGAAGGAATGGCTCGAAGCGTTCCGCCGCCATGTGGAGCGAATTCCCGAAGTCGTCGACTTCTACCGCATCGGCGGCGACTGGGACTATCTCATCAAGGTCGTCACGCGCGGCATGGGCGGATATGACGACTTCTACCAGAAGCTGGTCGACGGCCAGGATCTCGCCACGGTGACCGGCTTCTTCGCGATGGAAACGATCATCGACAACCGGCCGGTCAATCTGGGTAAGGTGCGCGCAGCCGGCGTGTCGCGAGGAAAGTCCCCGCGACGCGCCTAGCCGTCAGAAGGTTGAGCGATCCGAATCAGGTCCGCAGCACCCGGTAGATCGCCGGGATGACGAGCACCGTCAGCAAGGTCGACGAGGCAAGGCCGAAGAGCAGCGAGATCGCGAGGCCCTGGAAGATCGGATCCGTCAGGATCACCGCCGCGCCGATCATTGCAGCGAGCGCTGTGAGCAGGATCGGCTTGAAGCGGATCGCACCGGCCTCGATCAGGATTTCGGCCAGGCCGCGCTCGCGCATGCGGGCTCCCGGTGCTGTCTCGTGTGTCCCCGTCTCGGGCGCGACGATCGACATCTGCGTCTCGATGAGGTCGTCCTCGCCTTCGCAAGGCACCTCACGCGGGGCGTGACGGATGAAATCCACCAGCAGGATCGAGTTGCGCACGATGATGCCGGCAAGTGCGATGAAGCCGATCATAGAGGTCGCCGAGAAGGGGGCGCCGAACAGCCAGTGGCCGCCGAGGATGCCGATGAAGGTCAGCGGGATCGGCGTCAGGATGACCAGCGGCACCTTGAACGAGCCGAACTGCGCGACGACGAGGATGTAGATGCCGAGCAGCGCGACCATGAAGGCGGCGCCCATGTCGCGGAAGGTCACCCAGGTGACTTCCCATTCCCCGTCCCAGAGCAGGGTCGAGGCCCGGTCGTTGCCCGGCTGGCCATGCAGGGAGATTTCGGGGGGCGGCAGGCCCGTCCAGTCCTGCGCGTCGAGCGCCTGCTCTACGGCCAGCATGCCATAGAGCGGCGCCTCGAAGTCGCCGGCGAGTTCGGCGGTCACCATTTCCGCCGGCCGGCCATTGTGCCGGAACACCGGATAGGAGGCCTTCTCCTCCTCGATCCGCACCACGTCGCCCAATTCGACGACGCCCCGGTCGCCCGGCAAAAGGTCGGCCGGGATCGGTGTGGTGAGGAAATCCTCGGTGACGCGACGTTCGCTGACCGGCCGCTCCAGCCGGATCGGCGTCGGCTGACGGCCTTCGCCGCGATGCGAGTAGCCGACGGTCTGGCCGCCGTTGAGGATCGCCAGCGTGTCGAAGACATCGCTCTCGCTCACCTTGAAGAAGTCGAGGTCGTCTGGGGAAATCCTGACCCGCAACCGCCGCGCGGCGACCCCGTAGGAATTGTCGACGTCGACGATATACGGCACCGATCGGAAGGCCGCCTCGACCTTGGCCGCAACGGCGCGCCGTGTCGCTGCGTCGGGACCGTAGATCTCGGCCAGCAGCGTCGCCATCACAGGCGGCCCCGGCGGCGGCTCGACCACCTTCAGGCTGGTGCCTTCGGGGACAGAAACGGCCTTGATCCGCTCGCGAATGTCGAGTGCGATCTCATGGCTGGACCGCCCGCGCTCGCCCTTCGGCAGCAGGTTCAGGGCGACATCGCCCATGTTCGGGTCGGCGCGGTAGTAGGAGTGCCGGACGAGGCCGTTGAAGTTGAACGGCGCCGCCGTGCCGGCATGGGTCTGGACCGAGCGAACCTCCTCCAGCTCCAGCACGGTATTCGCGATCGCCTGCGCCACGGCGTCGGTCGCCTCGACGGACGAGCCTTCCGGCAGGTCGATCGTCACCGACAGCTCCGACTTGTTGTCGAAGGGCAGCAGCTTCACCGTCACGTCCTTGGTGTAGAACAGCGCCAGGGAGCCGAGCGTCAGCACGCCGACGGCGAGCAGAAAGGTCCAGCTCTTTGCCTTCGAGGCCAGGATGGGGCGGGCGACGGAGGCATAGGCGCGGCCAAGAACGCCGCCATGGCTGTGGCTGTCGTGATGCGCGACCGGCGCCTTGCCGGCGGCCTTCAGCATCAGCCAGGGGGTCACGGTGACGGCAACGAAAAAGGAAAAGATCATCGCCGCCGAGGCGTTGGCCGGAATCGGGCTCATATAGGGGCCCATCATGCCGGACACGAAAAGCATCGGCAGCAGCGCGGCGACCACGGTCAGCGTCGCGACGATGGTCGGATTGCCGACCTCGGCAACAGCGGCGATCGCGGCCTCCTTTCGGCTGCGGCCATCGGCCATGCCCCAATGCCGCGCGATGTTCTCGATGACGACGATGGCGTCATCCACCAGGATGCCGATCGAGAAGATCAGCGCGAACAGCGAGACGCGGTTGAGCGTGTAGCCCATGATCCAGGAGGCGAAGAGGGTGAGCAGGATCGTCACCGGAATGACGACGGCGACGACGAGCGCTTCGCGGCGGCCGATCGCCAGCCAGACCAGCGCTATGATCGAAACAGTCGCCAGCCCCAGGTGGTAGAGCAGCTCGTTGGCTTTCTCGTTGGCCGTTTCGCCATAGTCGCGGGTCAACTCGACCGACACCTGCTCGGGGATCAGCGAGCCTTCGAGTTCGTGCACGCGATGGAGAACCGCCTCGGCGACGGTCACGGCGTTCGAACCTGCGCGCTTGGCGATGGCGAGTGTGACGGCGGGAAGGCGGATCGGACCATCCGCCCCGCGCGTCACGGTCGACACGAGCATGTTCTCCTGATCCGTGACGAAGTCGACGGTTGCGACGTCCCGGACATAGACCGGCCGGCCGTCGCGCGTCGTGAGCAGGAGATTGCCGATCTCGGTGGGCGTCTTCAGCGTTTCGCCGGCGACAAGCATCACCTGTTCGCCGCCGTCGCGGACGCGGCCCGTCGGAAAGGCCCTGTTCGCGCCCTGCACCTTGCCCGCGAGCTGCTGCAGCGTCACGCCGTAGAGCGCGAGCCGCCGCGGGTCCGGCGCGATGCGGATGCGTTCGCTGGCGTCGCCGACGAGATAGGTGAGGCCGACATCGTCGACCTTGGCGAGTTCGGTCCTGAGTTCGCGCGCGATCCGGGTCAGCGCATTCGCGTCCATGCCCTGCGGCGCGTCGGGCTTCGGCGTGAGGGTCAGCGAGACGATCGCCACGTCGTCGATGCCGCGGCCGACGATAAGCGGCTCGGCTATCCCGACCGGAATGCGGTCGAGATTGGCGCGGACCTTGTCATGGATGCGCAGCACCGCGGCGTCGGCCGATGTGCCGACCAGGAAACGCGCCGTGACCAGAACGCCGTCGTCCTGCGTCTGCGAATAGACGTGTTCGACGCCGTCGATGCCCTTGACGATCGTCTCGAGCGGTTCGGCGATGAGCTTGACGGCATCTTCGGCGCGCAAGCCTTCGGCGTTCACGCGGATGTCGACCATCGGCACGGAAATCTGCGGTTCTTCCTCGCGGGGCAATGACATCAGGGCCACGAGGCCGAAGGCGAAGGCCGCGATGAGGAAGAGCGGTGTGAGCGGCGAGGCGATGAAGGCGCGCGTCAGCGCACCCGCGATGCCGTCGGAGGGCGGCGCATCACCCAGGTTGGGATTGCTCATGGCACGACCACCTGTTCTCCTGCGGTGAGACCGGTCACGACCTCGACCATCGCAACCCCGTTCCTTTCGACCTGCCCGCCGGTCACGACGGCGCGCTCGACCGGACCCTGGCTGGTGTCGACACGGATGAAGTCGATGCCGAAGCGGTTGCTGACGGCGCTGGCCGGGACGAGCAGGACAGCGCGCTTGCCGACCGGAAGCTCGACCAGAACGCGGGCGTCGACGAAGGCCGTGTCGAGCCCCGTGGCATCGACATCCGCGACCACGCGGCCGTTCTCGATCTGCGGATAGATCTTCGCCAGCCGGCCCGACATCTCACCCTTTTCGGTGGTGACGCGGATTTCGGCGCCCTGTTCCAGCCCGGCCGCATGCCGTTCCGGCACGGCAAGCCGCAGGTAGAAGCCGCCGCCGCCCACCGTCGCGACGGCCTCGCCCGCCATCACGACGCCGTTGCGCGTTACCGGCGTCGTCAGCACCCGCCCGTCGAGCGGCGCGAGCACCGTGCCTTCGGCCTCCTGCTGGACGATGACGGACTTCTGTGCCTCAGCCGCCGTGATCTGATTGCGCGCGACATCGACATCCGTCCTCAGCTGATCGAGGCGCTGGGCGGTGACGACGCCCTTGTCGATCAGGGCCTGGCCCCGGGTGAGTTCGGCCTGGGCGCGCTCGAGCTGGGCAGTCAGCGCGGCCAGCTGCGCGTCGACCGCCGCGACCTGGAAGGCGAGCTTGTCGTCGCGGATCACCGCGATCTTCTGGCCCTGAATCACCGGGTCGCCCTCGGTCACGAGCATCTCGACCACGGTGCCGCCGATGCGCGCCCGTGCCGCGGCGAGATCCCGTGCCTCTATGCGGCCGTAGACGGCTTTCCATTCCGTGGTCGAAACGGGCTGCACTTCGAAGGTGCCGGCAAAGGCGGGTGTAGCGGCTAGGACTGCGACGAGAGCAAGCGGGGCGCGCATGGCGATTCCTTTTTCAGAAGGCGCAGCCCGGCTTGATGCCGAGCTTCCTGAACACGAAGGCGGCCGGACAGAGGCCGGTGAAGGCCGACTGGAGGAGGTTCAGGCCGATGAAGACGGTGAACCAGACGAAGAGCGGCGACACCCAAACCGTCAACACGACGGAGAGCAGCACCATGACGCCGGCGAATGCGAGAACGGTTCTATCGAGGCTCATCACAACATCCTTTCATATGATGATGTGTTCATGTATAAGCATGCCCAACAGAATGCAAGAGCGAATGGCGGCGTCTGGGTTCTGGATAATGCCGGCCAGGGCTAGCCGGCCTTGTCTTGAGTCAAAACGGACACGGAATACGTATTCGCTTGTTGACGAGATCGGCTGTACGACCGACTTCAGTGAAGGGCTGTCAGATGATGTTGGCGCAAACGATGATGATCGACACCGAGAAGCTGGACGCAAACGCCCGCGAAGCAGCAAGCCTGCTCGCGGCGATGGCGAACGAGAACCGGCTGCGCATCCTGTGCCGACTGCTGGAAGGCGAGGTGAGCGTGAACGAGCTTGCCGAGCAGGTCGGAATGAACCAGTCGGCGCTGTCGCAGCAGCTCGGCAAGCTGCGTGCGTTGAGACTGGTCGACACACGCCGGGATGCGAGGCAGATCTACTATCACCTCGCTTCGCCCGAGGTGAGCAAGGTCCTCGAAACGCTCTACGGCATCTATTGCGAGCCCGGCATGGGCTCCGCTGCCTGAGGAGCGGCGATCCGCTGCCGCGTCGATGCCGTCAGCGATTGTCCTCGAGGATCATCTCGGCCGCCTTCCAGCCGATCATCATCGTCGCAGCGTTGGTATTGCCCGAGATGATGGACGGAAAGACCGAGGCGTCGGCGACACGCAGTCCCGATATGCCGTGGACGGCAAGGCGCGGCGAGACCACACCCTTGTCCTGGTCGGGCGACATGCGGCAGGTCGAGACCGGATGGAAGACCGTGCCGGCGCGGGCGCGGATGTCGGCCAGGAGCTGTTCGTCGGTTTGGACGGAGGCGCCGGGTCGCATCTCCTCGACGATAAAGCGTGACAGCGCCTGCGTCGCCGCCATGCGGCGTAGGAAGCGCACGCCGGCCACCAGCTCCATCTGGTCGTGCGGATCCGACAGCGCATTGACGGCGATGCGCGGCGGCTGCGCCGGATCGGGCGAAGCGATGACGATCTCTCCTCGGCTTCTCGGCCGGCAATTGGACACGCCCATCGCGAAGCCGGGCCACGGATCGATCTCGCGTACCGCACTGCCGCCGGGACGCGGCGGGACCGCCGAATTCGCCTGGAAATAGATCTGCAGGTTCGGCCGCGAAAGAGCCGGATCGCTGCGCAGGAAACCGCCGCCCTGGTTGACGCTCATCGCCAGCGGTCCGGTGCGTGTCAGAACGTAGCGGCCGCCGATGAACGCTTTGCCCCACCAGGAGCGGAGCAGGCGGTTCAGGGTCGGAACGTTCGCCCGCCAGGCGTAGTTGACGCTCTGATGGTCCTGCAGATTGGCTCCGACGTGCCGGTTGCCCGAGATGACGGGGATGCCCAATCCCCTCAGCACCTCGCCGGGTCCGATGCCGGACAGTTGTAGCAGTTGCGGCGACGCAATGGAGCCGGCGCTCAGCACGATCTCCCGCCTTGCCTGTGCGACGGCCTTCTCGCCCCTGTGCAGGAATTCGACCCCGGCGGCGCGGCCATTCTTGACGAGGATTTTTGTCGCGACGGCAAGCGTGATCACCTCGACATTGCCGCGCCGCATTGCCGGACGGAGGAACGCGTCGGCCGCCGAGACCCGCCGGCCATGCGCGATGTTGAGCTGGTAGATGCCGACGCCCTCCTGTCCGGCGCCGTTGAAGTCGGGATTCCGAGGCAAGCCGAGTTCGGCGCCGGCATCCAGAAAGCGGTGGGTGAGCGGGTGTGCCATCCGGCGCATGTCGGCGATGTGCACGGGTCCGCCGGTCGCGCGCCACTGGTCGGCTCCGGCCTCGTTGTCCTCAAGCGCCCTGAACGCCGGCAGCACGTCGTCGTAGCCCCAGCCGATGTTTCCAGCTGCCCGCCAGTCGTCGAAATCGGAGGCGTGCCCGCGCATCCAGACGAGCGCATTGATAGAGCTCGATCCTCCGAGCACCTTGCCGCGCGGCCAATGGTTGACGCGTCCGCCGAGGCCAGGGTCGGGCTCGGGCTTGTAGTTCCAGTTGACCTCGGGATCGGTGAAGCACCTGGCGTAGCCGAGCGGCATGCGGATCCAGAAATTGCGGTCGCTGCCGCCCGCTTCGAGCACGAGCACGCTGCTGCGTCCGTCGGCGGAGAGCCGCTCGGCGAGGACGCAGCCGGCGGAGCCTGCGCCGACGATCACATAGTCGAAGGTCTTCATACGGTGCCTGCCTCCCCGGCGATGCGCATCAGGTGCCGGCGCGACAATTGCGACAGGGAGGTGATGCCGAGCAGCGCCATGTCGCGATCCACCTCCTCCGCAAGCAGGCGATGTGCATGGGCCACGCCCGCTTCCCCGCCGATCGACGCGGCGTAGATGAACGGCCGGCCGAGGAAGACGAAGTCGGCCCCGAGAGCCAGCGCCTTCAGCACATCCGTGCCGCGGCGGACACCGCTGTCAAGCATCACCGGGATCGCGCCACCGATTGTATTCACGATGTCCGGCAAGACTCTCAGCGGCGAGGGCAGGCAATCCATCTGGCGGCCGCCATGGTTGGAAACGATGACGCCGTCGACGCCGCTCTCGCGCGCCTTGGTTGCGTCTCCGGGAGTCAGGATGCCCTTGATGACGAACCGGCCGGACCAGTGCTTGCGGATAAGATCGACATGGCTCCAGTCGAGCCGGTCCCGGCTTGGCATGTGCCGCGCCACGTTGCGCGCCACGATCGCCGGCCCGCGTTCGACGTTCGAATTCTCGAAATGCGGCATGCCGTGGCGGACGATCGTGTGCAGGAACGTGCCGACCGTCCAGCGCGGTCGCACCAGTCCGTCCCAGGCGAGGCGCGGGGTCGGGTTGAGCGGCGCGGAGAAGCCGGTGCGGAGATTGTTCTCGCGGTTCGAGATGACGGGCATGTCGACAGTCAGTACCAGCGTGCCGATACCGGCGCGCTCGATACGGTCGAGCATGGCCAGGATCGTGCGCTCGTCGCCGGGAAGATAGGCCTGAAACCACACGCCTGGAACGGCTGAAGCAACATCCTCGAGCCTGATCAGCGAAGCGCCGCTCATGATCATCGGGATTCCGGCGCGCCGGGCGCTCTGCGCGAGGACAAGGTCGCCGCGATAGGCGGACAGTGCGCTGAAGCCGACCGGGGAGATGCCGAAGGGGGACGAATAGTCGATCCCGAACAGCGTGCGCTTCTGGCTGCGCGTCGAAGTATCGACCAGCGTCGTCGGCAGCATCGCCCATTCGGCAAAGGCCGTGCGGTTGTCGCGCAGCGTGGCGCAGGTCTCCGAACCGCCGGCGACGTAACCGAAGATCGGCCGCGGCAGAAAGGAGCGCGCGACCGCCTCGAAATCGTCCAGCGACAGCACGCGGCGGAGGCGTCGTGTGGCGCCCCGGCCCGGTCGAGCATCTGGCGGGAAAGCGGCGGATGTCATGGCAAAGGCAGGGGAATCTCGTTGACCCGCGCCGGGACGTGATAGCCGCGCTGGACCGCCGGCCGTGCGGCGAGTGCAAGATACCATCGCTTGACGTTCGGATAGGCGTCGAGATCGATCCGCTGCCACTCGTAGCGCGATGCCCAGGGCCAGATCGCGATGTCGGCGATCGAATAGTCGTCGGCGACGAAGTCGCGGCCTTCGAGCCTGCGCTCCAGCACGCCGTAGAGACGGCGGGCCTCGGCGCCGAAACGTTCCTCGGCATAGGGCGCGACGCCGGGATTGTATTTGAGGAAGTGATGCGCCTGGCCGAGCATCGGGCCGAAGCCGCCCATCTGCCAGTTCAGCCATTCGAGGCAGCGGTAGCGGCGCTCGCCGCTGGCAGGCAGCAACCGTCCGGTCTTCTCGGCGAGGTAGATGAGGATCGCGCCCGATTCCATCAGCGATAGGCCGGTGTCGTGGTCGACGATGGCCGGAATCCTGTTGTTGGGGCTGATGGCGAGGAAGTCGGGCCTGAACTGTTCGTCCTTGGTGATGTCGACCGGTATCACCCGGTAGGGCAGGCCGAGTTCCTCCAGCGCGATCGAAACCTTGCGGCCGTTGGGGGTGGTCCAGGTGTAGAGGTCGATCATCAGGCAGTGCTCCTTGCCATGTTGCCGGAGCGTTCAGGATAGCCCGCGACTTCGTGGCAGGCCGCCGCCAGTTCGGCCACGCCGGCACGGATGTCGTCCTCGGCGGGGAGTGCGAAGCACAGGCGCATCAGGTTCTTCGCCTTCTCGGGGTCGCAGGCCCACTCCGGACCCGGGTTGAACACGACGCCGCGTCGTGCCGCTGGAGCGATCAGGCGGCGCACGTCGAGATCGTCCGGAAAGCGCAGCCAGATGAAGATACCGCCTTCGGGGTGGACGATCTCGACGGCGGTGCCGAATTCGCGCTCGATCGCTTCCACCGTTACGGCGAGCTTGCGCTTCAGTGCTGCGACCAGTGTTTCGACATGGCCGGGATAGCCGGCGGCCAGATACTCGGCGGCCACCATCTGGTCGATCGCGCCGGTGCCGCCATCGCTCTTCAGGGCTCCTATCCGGCGCAGGACATGAGATTCGGCGACGATGTAGCCGAGGCGCAGCGCCGGTGCGAGCGTCTTGGAGAACGAGCCGATATGGATCACCGCTTCGGGCGCCAGGGCGGCGAGCGCGGGCGGAGCCTCCGCGAAGGCGAGCTCGGCATAGCATTCGTCCTCGAAGATCGGCACGTGATAATGCCTCGCCAGCTCGACCAGGCGGCGCCGGCGGTCTTCCGACAGGATGCTGCCGGTCGGGTTCTGAATGGTCGGTATGGTGTAGATGTACTTCGGCCGCACACCCTGCCGAACCATCGTGTCGAGCATCTGGCCGAGACGATAGACATCGAGTCCGTGCGAGTCGAGCGGAGCGCCCGCGACCTGCGCACCCAACTTGCGTACCTTGTTAAGCGCACCCGAATAGGTGAGCTCTTCGAGGATGACGGCATCGCCCGGCTCAAGCAGAGCGGCGTTGACGAGATCGAGGCCCTGTCCCGAGCCGGAGGTGACGAACACCCGATCGCGCCCGACCTTCATTCCGCGTTTGGCTAAGCGAGCCGCGATGCCGTCCCGCAAGCCCTCGAAGCCGAACGGGCCGGTGCCGAGATTGTAGATTGCGAGATGCCGCGCGTGGGCACGCAGCGCTCGCGCGGCCGCATCGGCGAGTTCGCCGACAGGGATGTTGTCGGGGTCGTTATGACCGCCAACGAAGTTGTAGCGCGGCAGTCCCGTCCAGATCGGCAGCGGATCGGGCAATCCGCCGCCGAAGCGGAACAGGGCGGTATCCGGGTTCTGCACGCTGTCCATGCCTGCACCAGAGCCTAGGCGGCGATCTCGCGGCGCTTTCCCGTGCCGGGGTCGAAGATATGGAGATGTGCCGGCGGAACGGAGAGATGGATCGTTTCGCCGGGCTTCACCTCGGTGCGGCCGCGCACGAGCACGCGCACGATCTGGCCCGCGATGCGCGCGGTGATCTGCGTCTCCGAGCCGGTCGGCTCGACCACCGAGACGACAGCCGGCCAGCCTTCGGCGGCAATCGTGAAATGCTCAGGCCGGACGCCAGCGACGATACGGTCGCCGGTCGGCAGCGCCACCGGCAGGTCCAGTCGCTCGCCATGATCGAGCGCCAAGGCGTTGCCTGCGACGAAGCCCTCGAGAAAATTCATCGGCGGCGAGCCAATGAAGGCGGCGACGAACAGGCTCCGCGGCCGATCGTAGAGTTCGAGTGGCGGGCCTTCCTGCTCGACATTGCCGCCATTCATGACCACGACGCGGTCGGCCAAAGTCATCGCCTCGATCTGATCGTGCGTGACATAGACGGTCGTGGTCTGGAGCCGCTGATGCAGTTCCTTCAGCTCCGACCGCATCTCGCCGCGCAGCTTGGCGTCGAGATTGGAAAGCGGCTCGTCGAACAGGAACACGTTCGGATCTCGCACGATGGCGCGGCCCATCGCGACGCGCTGGCGCTGGCCGCCGGACAAAGCGCGGGGCTTGCGGTCGAGCAGGCTTTCGAGGCCGAGGATACGGGCCGCGTTGAGCACGCGCTCCTCGATCTGCGCTTTGGGAACGCGCCGCTGCTTCAGCGCGAAGCCCATGTTCTCGCGCACATTCATGTGCGGGTAGAGCGCGTAGTTCTGGAACACCATGGCGATGTCGCGGTCGCGCGGCACGACATCGTTGACCACACGGTCACCGATCGCGATGTCGCCGGAGCTGATGTCCTCCAGGCCGGCGATCATGCGCAGCAGTGTCGACTTTCCGCAGCCGGAAGGCCCGACGAGGGCGACGAACTCGCCGTCGGGGATGTGGATCGACACGCCGTGGAGCACTTCGTGCCCGCCGTACGACTTGCGCACGTTCCTGATGTCGACGGTGCTCATGCTTTCTTCCTCCTGCTGTCCCTCGGGTCCGATGTCGCCGGCGTGTGCCGGCTCGTCACCAGCGCCGCGAGACTTCCTCCGCCCAGCCGAAGATGCGCTCGACCGGGATGGTTTCGCCCTTCTCGCTGACGATCGTTCCGTCGAACCAGCCGAAGACCTGGTCTTCCTTGCTGCGGACGATGAGGCGGTCGAAATTGGACTGGCGGTTGTAGACGGGGGTGAATGTCAGATCGACGCGGTCGCCGCGGATCTTCCACGGCGCCATGAAGTTCCGACGGTCGTACACCCATTCCAGTTCCTGGCCGATCTTCTCGATGCGGCCGTCGATGCGCAGCGCGTTCTCGGTCGACGGCGTGCCCTCGGTCCATTTGCCGCCGAACTGCAGGCCGATTTCGCGACCGCGTGAGACGCCGCTGCCGGCCGCCCAGTTCCAGATGATCGAATAGGGCCAGCGGCCGCGACCGTGATCGAGTGCCGCGTAGGCGTTCGACAGTTCATAGGTCTTACCGTTGGCCTGGATCGAGCCCGTTGCGCGCAGGCAGTTGTCTTTGCGGGTATACTGGAAGCGCTTGTCGTCCCACGGCACGACGACGCCGAGCGATTCGTGGCCGGGCTCCTCATGCGCCATGATCTCGAGGGTGAGGCGCGGCGTGTCGGCCTTGAGCAGCGTGCCGCCGTCAACCGCCTGCATGGAAATGCGCATCCTGTCGCCGGTGCCGGTGACACCGCCCTTGCCGGATTGTTCCGGCATGGGCGTGACCTTCTCGCGCGGCAGCCAATGGATCTCGGCTTGCGAGAAGGTGTGCATCGTCTTCAGGTCGAGGAAGAAGGTCGCCAGTGTCACGCGGTAGTCGCCATGCGAGACATTGATCGCGCAGACGAGCTCTGGTGACGTCACGCACCAGTATTCGAAGCGCTTGTTGCGGCCCCAGCCCTGCAGGTTGGCGCGATGCAGCGGCCGACGCGTCCAGCCGACGGCGGCGGGGTTGAGCCGGCCGTTCGGCAGGCAGAGATCGACGGGCTGCGTGATCTCGCGCTCGTTCCTGTTGGGGCCGGCTGGCATCTGCATTCTACCTTTGCTGCTTGTTCGGTGGAGCTGTCAGCGTTCGCCGGACGGAGCGGCCGGTCGCGAGACGGCGAGCTCGTTGATGAGGGCGACGCCGGCGGCATGCTCATGCGCTCTGATGAGTTCGGCAGCCTTGGCAAAATCGCGGGCGCGCACGGCATCGCGGATGCCGCAATGCTCGGCGAGGGATTCCGCCAGCCGCTGCGGCACTGCGGCGAAGCCCTGGTGGATCGCGGTCTGCGAGCGCAGGCTGGTGAGGATCTTGTAGCACCACTGCGAGGCCGGCGTGTCGCACAGCAGCGTGTGGAACTCGTTGTTGAGGCGCATGTAGGTCTGGACGTCGCGCTCGGCGACCGCCGCCTTGGACGCCTCGATGTTGGCGTCGATCTTCGCCAGCCGGGCCTCGTCGTAGGTCGGGCCGCTGAGTTCCATGGCCAGCGCGCCGATGAGGCTGCGAAGAGCATATATCTCGGTGATCTGCTCGCCGCCGAAGTGGGCCACGACGGCACCGACATGCGACTGCAGTTCGACCCAGCCGTCGGCGGCAAGCGCGCGGATGGCCTCGCGGATCGGGGTCTCGGAGATGCCGAGGGCTTCGGACACTTCGCGGGTCGTGATGCGGGCGCCCGGCCGGGCCTGGCCGGACAGGATCATGCCCTGGATATGCCGACGGGCGAGGTCGGACTTCGTCATGTAGAGCGGTGTCGGCGTCATATGGATTTCCCCGGCGGTGCCGTCGAACCTCGTGTTTGCGTCAGCCTTTGGTCGCCCCGTCGGCCATGCCCTGGACAAGCCATTTCTGCACCAGCATCGCGAAAACGACGACGGGCAGGACGGTGATGGTGCCGACGGCCGTCAGAGCTGCCCAGTTGGCGCCGTTGATCGTATCGCCCGCGATACCCTGGATCGCGACCGGGATGGTCGAGGCATTGCGGTTGGTCAGCACCAGGGCGAACAGCAGCTCTTCCCAAGCGAGGATCATGCTGAAGATCAGCGTCGACAGGAGTCCTGGCAGCGAGATCGGGACGATGATCTTGAAGAACGCACCGAAGCGGCTGCATCCGTCGATCATCGCGGACTCTTCGAGCTCCTTGGGCAACGACAGGAAGAAGCCGCGCATCAGCCACATCACGTAGGGGATGAGGAAGGTGCAATAAGCGAGGATCAGCGTGATATGCTGATCGGTAAGTCCAAGCTTACGCGCAACGAGGAACATCGGCACGGCGAGCGCGATCGGCGGGACGCCGCGCGACAGGACGATCAGCAGGCCGATCATGCCTGCGCCGCGAAGCCGGATCCGCGCCAGCGCATAGCCGGCCATGGCGCCGGCGACGATGGAGACAAGGCCGGAACCGACCGCAACGATGACGGTGTTGACCAGCCGGCGCCAGATGTCGGGACGCTGGAGGTAAGTGGTGTACGACTCCAGCGTCGGCGTGAAGAACAGCGTCGGCGGCATGGTGAAGATATCGCGCTGCTCCTTGAAGGAGGTCAGCACCATCCAGATCAGCGGGAAGAGGAAAATGAAGCACGCGATCACGCCGGCGGAAATCCGCAGATGGAATCCGAACCTACGCTTGCGCCGCGGCGCGGCATGGTGGGCGATCGCGCTCAATAGCGTTCCTCCAGCAGGCGGCTGCCGCGCAGGAACAGCGCCGTGAGGATCATCGTGACGACCAGGATGATCACCGCCATGGCGGCGGATTCGGCGAAGCGCAGCGAGCGGAAGGCCTCCTCGTAGATGAAGAGGTTGATGACGTTGGTCGCGCCGCCGGGTCCGCCATAGGTGGCGGCGAGGGCGATATCGAACATCTTCACCGCGCCCAGCCAGCGCACCACGAAAGTCGCGGCGATGATCGGCACGAGCAGCGGCAGCGTGATGGACCACAGTTTCGACCACCAGTTCGCGCCGTCGATCTCGGCCGCCTCGAAGACGTCTTTCGGCAGTGCCAGTAAGGCGGCGGTCGCGGTGAGGATGACGAAGGGCGTCCAGCGCCATGTGTCGATGATGATGAGCGCGGCCATGGCAAGCGTCGCGTCGCCGAACCAGTCGAGCGGCCCGAGGCCGAAGAGACCGAGCAGGTAGTTCACGATACCCCAGAGCGGGTCGAGGATCATGCGCCAGATGCCGCCGGCGACGACGGGGGCCACCACCATCGGGATGATGAACAGCGCGCGCACGACGTTGCGGCCGCGCCATTCGGCATTGATTAGGAAGGCGATGCCGAAGCCGAGCACGATCTGCAACGGCAAGGCGAAGACCAGATAGACCACCGTGACCTTCATCGAGTCCCAGAAGCGGTAGTCGTCCAGCACGTGGGCGTAGTTGTCCCAGCCTACCCACTCGACCGCGCTGAACGTGGCGAGGTCGAAGCGGGAGAAGCTGATCTCGATCGTGTAAAAGATCGGATAGGCGAGGACGGCGAGCAGGAGCACTGCCGCGGGGACCATGAAGGCCCACCGCGACAACAGATCCGCGAACCGGCGGACGACGCGCGAATGCGATCCGCGCGTGCCGATGTGACGTTCGTCGACCAAGATGCTCCTCCCCTCTCGAGCGCCGGCTAGTTCAGCACCTTTTCGATCTTTTCCGAAGCGGTCTGCAAGGCCTCGGCGGCGGTGACGCGTCCCGCCATGGCGCGGGCGACCTCGTCGGCGAGGATCTGCTGAGCCGCATCCGAACGCGGATTGCGGATGCGCCACATCTCGCCCTTTGCGGCGACGTCATAGGCTAGCTGCAACGCGGTATAGACCGGCGCCAGCCATTCGCTCTCCGGCTTCGAGGCGAGCGTGGACTTGCGGGCCGGGAAGGTGCCCAGCGTGTTGGCGCGCCAGGTTTCGCCCTCCTTGGAGCTCAGCCACTGCAGGAAGGTCCAGGCGGCCTGCTTCTTCTCGCTCTTGGCGCTGACCGCGCCGCTCCAGATGCCGCGATGTGCGCCCGGGCCGGCCGAGCCCGCCGGCAGGACCTGGATGCCGACCTGTTCGGGCGTCAGCGTTGTGGTCTTGGGATCGACCGCCGAGCTGCGGTAGACGCTGCCCCACTGGAACATGGCCGCGACGGTGCCCTGCCGGAATGCCTGCAGCGATTCGGTGAAGCCGTGCGCGAGCGCGCCCGGAGGGGCGAAGTCGAGCAGCTTCTTGTGGGTCTTGAGCGCAGCCGCGCCGATCTCGTTGTTGAAGGCGGGCTTGCCGTCGGCGTCGAGCAGCTTGCCACCGTTGGAGTTCATGATGGTCTGCCAGATGGTCGGCGTCAGCGGCTCGCGCACGAAATAGGTGTCGATCGCCCAGGCGTCGACCTTGCCGTCGCCATTGGTGTCCTGCACCAGCTTCGGCGCCTGTTCGAGATACTGCTCCCAGGTGAGCGCCGGGGTCGGCTCGGGCACGCCCGCCTTCTGGTAGAGCGAGCGGTTGTAGAACATCATCAGCATGTTGGAGCGCAGCGGCACGCCGTACTGCGTGCCCTTCCACTCGCTGGCGGCCAGCGGGGCGGCGTTGAAATCGTCCCAGTCGAAATCCGGCGCGGTCCAGCCGGCCATCTCGGCGCTCTTCAGGTCCTGCAGAGCGCCGACGTCCGCGAGCTGCGGGGTCCACGGATCGTCGACGATGAGCACATCGTAGACCGGGGTCGGGCTGGTGGCGTCGAGCATCATCTTGGCGAGCAGCTCGACATAGGGCACGCCGTCCACGGTCACCTTGATGTTCGGATAGTGCTTGTTGAACTCGGCCACTTCCGACGACTGGATCATGTTCGAGAAGGCCTCGTTGGCCATTACGTGGATTTCGACCGGCTCGCTCTGCGCCAGCGCGTAGGACGCCGGCAGGGTCGCAGCCAGCGTCGCGGCCACGAGCAGCGCGCGACGTGAAATCGAATTCTTCAGCGTGTGAGACTGTATCAAAGGATCCTCCCAAAATGGCCGCGCGGCATCCGCCTGGATGCCTCCGTCCGGCGGGTCTCCTCCACATTCTATAGAATATAGAATATAGAATGACGGACGGCATAGGGCCATGGCGCGGCCGAGTCAACCGTCGTGCAAAATTTGGCCGATGCTGGAGGGACGGCCGCTCTCCTGCGTTCAGGAGGCGCCGTCGGGGGTAGATGGATCGCGAAACCGATCCGGACGGCTATCTGTCGAGCTTAGGAGCCCAGGGCGTCAGGCGGACCTGAACCGCGGAGACGAGCTGGTAGAGCGTCACGCTGATCGTTGCCAGCACGACCACCGCCGCCATCGCCATGGGAATGTCGAAGTCGCTGGTCGACCGCACGACGATGTAGCCGAGGCCGGAATTGGCGCTGACGAATTCGCCGACCACGGCCCCGATGACCGAGCCTGTGATGCCGATGCGGAAGCCGTTGAAGATGAAGGGCAGCGCGTTGGGCAGCGAGATGGTGAGCACGCGCTGCACCTTGGATGCGCCGACCGTGATGCCGAGGTCGTTCATGTCGCGCGGCGTGTTCAGGATGCCCGACGCGGTGGACACCATGATCGGGAAGAAGCTGATCAGGGTGACGACGATCAATCGTGAGGTCAGGCCGACGCCGAAGACGACCACGACGATCGGCGCGATCGCGATCACCGGCACGGCATGCGCGAAGACGATCAGCGGATAGAGCGCTTCGGAGGTGAAGCGGTTGGCGGCGAGCAGCACCCCGAGCGGAACGGCGATCGCGGCAGCCATCGCAAATCCGAGCAGGATGGTCTGGAGCGTCGCCAGCGTGTGGACCGTGAGCAGCGGCCAGCCGAAATTCACCGCCGCGCGAAAGATGGCGGTGGGCGCCGGCAGCAGGAATTCCGGCACGTCGAAGGCGCGCACGACAAACTGCCACAGCGCGAGCGCGGCCAGGAAGGCGAAGACCGGAAGGACGATCGGGCGGAGTGCTGCGTTGTTCATGCCGCGGCCCTCCCGTAGATTCCTTCGCGGACCCGGTCGGAATACTGCGCGAAGCGCGGATCGTGCAGCGTGGCCGGAGTGCGGTCCGGCGCCAGCTCGACGACGAAACTGTCCTTGAGGCGGCCAGGCCGTGGCGCCATCACGACGATGCGATCGGCGAGCAGCACCGATTCCGAAATGGAGTGGGTGACGAACAGGATCGTCTTGCCGGTGTGGCGATGGATGCGGCGGAGCTCGAACTGCAGCTCCTCGCGCGTCAATGCGTCGAGGGCACTGAAGGGTTCGTCCATCAGAAGGATCTTCGGATCGAGCACCAGGGAACGGCAGATCGCGACGCGCTGCTGCATGCCGCCCGACAGCTCCGACGGGTAGGCGTTCTCGAAACGCTCCAGGCCGACGAGCGCCAGCAGCTCGCGCGCCCGCGCCCGGCGGTCGACGCCGGCAGCCGGCGAGCCGAAACGGACGGGATAGAGCACATTGTCGATCACAGTCTTCCACGGCAGGAGATTGGGCGACTGGAAGACGAGGGCGACGCGAGAGAAGCCGCGCAAGCTTTCGGCTCCCGCCACACGAACCTGGCCCTTGGTCGCCTCGGTCAGCTGTGCAACGAGGCGCAGCGCCGTCGACTTGCCGCAGCCGGACGGCCCAACCAGCGAGACGAACTCACCCTGAGCAACAGAGAGGTCGAAACTGTCGAGAGCGAGGACGGGCTCGCCGTGCCTTGTCCGGAACTCGACGGATACGTGGTCGAACCGTATCGCCTCGGAAGTGGCAGGCAAGTCGGCGGCCGGTGGGTCCGAAATCGTCAAGGACAGCTCCGTGTTGCATTGAACCGAACAGACAGCCCGCCGCGAGCGCCGCGGTCAGGATCACGCGCCCTCCCGCAACGAAGCCTAATCGAAGGATTGCGCTGGAAACAAGCGGTTCGGCGCCTTCGACTGTGCGTATTTTCCGCACACAAAGTGCCAAAGATTGCGCTTCTCAGGGAAGGCCTTCCGGACGCAGTCTCGCGATGTTCACATCGAGGAGCATAGCGTGTCGGAAGCAAGCATCCGCAAATCCCTGATCGACGTCGCGCTCGGCGTGGCCGAGGCCGATCTAATCCTGACGAATGCCAGGCTTTTCTACACGTTGTCGCGCGAGATCATACTGTCCGACATCGCCATCCTCGGCGACCGCGTGGCCGCGGTCTCGCTCGCCGGCCAGAATGCATGGCGCACGAAGGCGACGAAGGATCTCGAAGGCCGCTATGTCACGCCCGGTTTCATGGACCCTCACGTCCACGTCGAATCGTCGATGCTGACCGTGCGCGAATATTCCAAGGCGACGGTCAGCCAGGGCGTGACCTTCATCGGGGCAGACCCGCACGAGATCGGCAACGTGCTCGGCGTGCCGGGCATGCGGCTGATGTTCGACGAGGCGAAGTTCGTGCCGCTGAAGATGCAGCTGCGCGTGCCGGCGCGCATTCCCGCCATGCCGGAATGGCTGGAGACCTCCGGCGCGCGGGTCGACATCGAGGCCACCGGCAAGCTGATGGATTGGCCGGAGGCCCTGTGCCTCGCCGGCGACATCAACCCGCAGCTTCTCATCCGCAAGGACGACGAGCAGATGACGAAGATCGAAATGGGCATTGCGCGCGGCATGACCATTTCGGGACAGTCGCCTTACCTGACCGGCCAGGATCTCAACGCCTATGTCGCCGCCGGACCGGAAGACAGCCACGTCGCCAAGAGCGTCGACGAGATCATCGAGAACCAGCGCATGGGGCTGCGGACGGTGTTCGCGCTCCGGCCGCACCGCCTCCACCGGCCGGAACTGCGCCAGCTCGCCGGCGTGATCCGCGAGCGAAGTCTCGATACCCGCTACCTGCAATTCTGCACCGACGACGTCTATGCGCACGAGCTGATCGACGAGGGCCATATCAACACCCGTATCAGGATCGCCATCGAGGAAGGTATCGATCCGATGACCGCCTACCAGATGGCGACGATCAACGTCGCGGAGGGGCTGCGGATCAACCGCATGTACGGATCGATCACGCCGGGAAAATATGCCGACCTGGTCGTGCTCGACGATTTCGAGAAGGTGGATATCTTCGCGACGATGATCGACGGGGAATGGGCCTATCTCGATGGCGAACATGCGCCGTCCAAGGGGAACTTCACCTATCCGGACTGGTCGAAGCAGACCATGCGGGTCGCCGGTGCGATCACGGCGGACATGCTCGCGGTCAAGGTCTCCAGCAATGCAAGCGCGGCGCGCGTGCGCGCGCTGGCCGTCACCTCACCGAAGTCGGAAGAGGAGTTCACGCTGCCGGTGGTCGACGGGGTCGTGATGCCGGATCCGGAGGCCGGCGCTTCCTCGGTCGCAGTAATCGACCGGCACAAGGCGTCCGGCCGCATCGGCAAAGGCTTCGTGAGCAAGCTGTTCCTCCAGCGCGGGGCGATCGCATCCACCGTGTCGCACGACGCGCACAACCTGATGGTGATCGGCGCCAACCATGAAGACATGGCGATTGCCGCCAACCACGTCGTCGCCAACAATGGCGGCTACGCGCTCGTCCTCGACGGCGAGGTGATCTACGAACTGCCGCTGCCGATCGCTGGCCTGCTGAGCGAAGGGTCGCTCGAGGATGTCGCGGCCCGCACCCGCGAAATGGTGGAGATCCTGTCCGAAAGGCTGGGCGCGCCGCGCATGCAGAAGGTGCTGCTGCGCATGAATGGCCTGAGCCTGCCGAACATTCCGAACTATGGCTTCACCGACTTCGGCATGATGTCGACCAACGACCTCGTCACGCTGGAGCCGGTGATCGCCGAAGGAAGTCCCGCCGAACTCGGCGGCTGCATGCACGACCACTGATCCGTCCTCTCATCTCCCGGAGACCTCCCATGACACGCAAGTTTCTGATGTCCGTCGCGGCCCTCGCAGTCGCCGCCGGTTCCATTCTGTCCACGGCGGCGCGCGCTGCCGACGACGTCACGCTGATGCTCGACTGGACGCCCGGCGGCCTTGCGGGCGCCTGGTATCTCGGCGCGAAGAACGGCTGCTTCGGCGACAAGGGCATCAACCTCACCGTCGAGCGCGGCTATGGCGGCGGCGACACGGTGACCAAGATCGCGGCGGGCGTCGCGCCGTTCGGCACCGCCGACCTGAGCTCGATCATGCTGGGCAAGATCACCGCCGGCGCCAAGGTGAAGGCGATCATGCCGATCTATTCGACCTCGCCTGTCGCGGTCGCGGTGCTGGCCGACAGTGGCATCGGCAAGATCGCCGATCTCGAGGGCAAGACGATCGCGCATGCGCCGGGCGATTCCGGCATCAAGATCCTGCCGATCGCCTTCGGCAAGGCCGGGGCGGACTTCGCCAAGGTGAAGGTCGAGACCGTGGAGGCGGCGACGCTGAGCGGCCTGCTGATTCAGGGACAGGTCAATGCCATCACCACCTTCGTGACGACGGCCATGCTGATCAACGCGGCGGCGCAGAAGGCCGGCAAGGAAGTCAAGACCATCAACTTCGCCTCCGAACTCGGCGTCTATTCCAATTCGCTGCTCGCGTCCGAGGACACGATCGCGAAGAACCCGGACCTCGTCGCCCGTTTCAAGGAGGCCGCCATCTGTTCCTTCGAGGCCGCCAAGGCCGATCCGGACGGGGCGGTGGAGGCGATGAACGCCGTCGTGGGCGGTCTCGACGTGGCCGTGCACACCGGCATCGCCAAGGCCGCCCTGCCCCTGGTCTTCGAGGACGCGAAGTTCAAGGCAAGCGGCTTCGGCTGGAACATGGACGGCGTCGCGGCAACGCTCGACGTCGCGAAGCAGGCGCAGGGCGTGACCACGGACCTGACGCCCGCCGACTTCATCTACGAGAAGTAATCCTGCCCAGACATGGCGGCGGCATGCTCCCTCCGCCGCCATGCATTGGACAGGGGCACCGATTCCGGCCAGTGTGTCGACAAACCCATCGGCCGGATTCCTGCTTTCCATGCCCAACGATAGAACGGTTCGTATCCCATGCCGCTGATCGCCTCGGCGGCAATCCTGCTCAACGCGGTCGCCAAGGCCGGCTCCATCCGCGGCGCGGCGGCGAAGCAGAACATCTCGCCCTCGGCGCTCAACCGGCAGATCCTCAATCTGGAAGAGGAATACGGCGCTCAGCTGTTCGAGCGGCTGCCGCGCGGGGTGCGGCTGACGGCGGCCGGCGAGGTGCTGGTCGCGGACGTGCGCCGCTGGCTGCAGGACCAGGAGAAGTCCCGGCGGCATCTGGCCGAACTCAAGGGCGACATCAAGGGCCACACCTCCATCGGCCTGATGGAAAGCCTGTCCGAATACATGGTGTCGCGGCTGATGACCGCGATGCGCGAGCGCCGGTCGCTGATCTCGCTCGACATCGTGGTCGGCGGCACGGAAACGCTGCTCGACCGCCTGCTTGCCGGCGGGCTCGATCTCGTCATCTGCTACGCCGCGCCCAGCCTTCCGGACCTCGCCGTGATCAAGATGGTCGAACCGCGCCCCGGCATAATCGTCGGGCGCGACCATCCACTGGCCAACAACAAGAGCATCCGCATCAGCGACTGCTCGGACTATTCCTTCGTCATGCCCGACGCCTCGCTCAGCCTGCGCGAGAAACTGGACAAGTCGCTCGAGCGGCTGAAATTCACCCCGCGCCACATCGTCACGACGAATTCGATCAAGGTGATGAAGATGCTGGTGCGCGACCACGGACAGATCGCGGTACTGGGCATGGCCGACACCTTCCTGGACATCGACCCGGGCGGCATCGTTCATATTCCCTTCGCCGACAAGATCCATCCCGGCTCGCAGCTGTCGCTGATCGCACAGCGACACGCGCGCATGAGCCCCGTCACGGCTTTGATCGCGGATCGTCTCAAGGACATGCTGGGCGAGTTGCCCGGAGTCTGACCGCCGCTCTACCCCTGTTGAAGCATGTCATCGCGAAGACAGCGCCCGGCTGCTCTGCAGCAACCTGTCGCGGAGGGCGTCGGTCTGGTCTTCCGACAGATCGACCGGCAGAACGAGGCAGATCGTGGCCTCGACATTGCCCTCGGCGCCGTAGATCGGCGCGGCGAGGCACTGCGTCACCGCATCCACCAGACCCTTGGTCAGGCAATAGCCATCGCGCTTTGCCCGGCCGATAGCCTCTATGAAGTCGTCGATGTCGATGCGCCGGCCATCGGGAAGCACCAGGTCCTCCGGCGCGATCAGTTCCTCGATCTCGGCGCGGCCGCGCCCGGCAAGCAGCAGCCGTCCCGATGCGGTCCACGGGATGGGGATCTGGAGGCCGACGGCCGAACTGATGCGGAACGGCCGGTTGCCGGGGCGCATGTGCATGATCGTGTAGCGGCTGTTCTGCAGCATGCAGAACTCGCTCGTTTCGCCTGTCTCCTTGGCGAGACGGTCGACTTCCATGCGCGCACGCTTGGCGAGCGAATTCTCGCGGATGTAGTTCAGTCCGTAGAGGTACATCCGCTTGCCGAAGAAGATGCGCGAATCCTCCGGCGAGATCTCCAGCAGCCCGGCTTCTGTCAGGTCGTTGACCAGAGTGTAGGTGGATGAGCGCGGCGCGTTGAGCGCCTTGGCGAGCGCGCCGATCCGGATCCCCTCTCCATGGCCGTGCAGGAACTCCAGGATCTGCAGGATGCGGTCGACGCTGCGCTCGCGGCGCTGGGCGGTGTTCGGCTCGGCGGCGAGGGAATCGACGGTCATGTGCGGCTCGCTCTTGCGAATTTCGTACGGATCGGTATTCTGTCTCTAGCACAAGACAACTGTCCTGTATATGGGACATTTGTAAGAACAAGAAAATCATACTGGCTGCCGGGTACGGCAGGTGGCTTTCCGGATCCTGTCCGGAGAGAGGGACGAGCATTGCCATGAGCGATACGATGAGAATGAGCCATCAGGAGATACGCGACCGCATCGCGACCTTGCCGCGGCTCGACATCGCGCTCAAGCAGACGCCGCTCGAGGAAGCACGCAACCTGACGCGCGTGCTGGGCGGGCCGCGCATCTTCGTCAAGCGCGACGACCTGACCGGCGTGGCGCTGGGCGGCAACAAGCTGCGCAATCTCGAATTCCGCCTGGCGCATGCGATGAAGGATGAGCCGGACACGGTCGTCGTCGGCCTCGACCTGCAATCCAACTCGGCGCGGCAAACGGTTGGAGCCTGCAACAAGCTCGGTCTCAAGACGATCCTGGTTCTGGAAGGGCGCCGGCCCAACAATGTGCAGGGCAATCTGCTGGTCGACTACCTGCTCGGCGCGGACGTGCATTTCGCGGCCGACCGGCACGAGCAGCGGGCGCTGCTGGACAGCCTCGCGGCCGACGTGCGCGCCAGAGGTGGCCGCCCGCACATCCTCAACGACAATCCGATGTTCGACGTCGCTTCCGCGGTCGCCTATCTCGAAGTGACGCTCGAGGTCATCGAGCAGCTCGGCGAGCGTGGGCTGGCACCCGACGTCTTCTACATGTCTTCGTCCGGCAAAGGTTCCGCCGGCATCATGCTCGCGCAGAAGCTGCTCGGCGGCGATTTCACCATGAACGCCGTTTGCGCAACGGACGAATTCCACCTGCCCTCGCGCACGGTCGGGATCGCCAACGAGACCAGCGCGGCGCTCGGTCTCGACATCACGATCGCCGAAGACGAGGTGGTCAACTTCACCGACTTCGTCGGCAAGGGTTACGGCATCCCGAGCGAGCTTGGCGACGAGGCCGTGCGCCTCTTTGCCCGCACCGAGGGCATCATCCTCGACCCGATCTACACCGGAAAGGCCGCCGCCGGCCTGATCGCCCACATCCGCGAGGGCCGCTTCTCGAAGGACGACGTGGTCGTCTTCGTTCACACCGGCGGGACGCCGGCCATCTTCACCTGGAATGAACTCTGGCTCTGACGCGCCGGGCAGCTGAGCCCGGTCGCGTTCAACAAAGAAGGGGAGTACGAAATGAGACGCAGGGAATTTATAACGGGAGCCGCCGGAGCGGCGCTTCTTTCGACGCTGCCGGCCGGCGCGATCCGTGCCTTCGCGCAGTCGGCCTCGGGCGTGATCACCTTCGGCCAGAGCACGGCCGTCCTGACGCTCGACCCGGCGCACGGCGCCTTCACCGGTTATCCCGGCGGATACGAGGCGGCGCTGCTTCTGTTCGATCGCCTGCTCGACTTCGATGCCGACATGAAGATCGTGCCGCTGCTGGCGGAGTCGTTCGCGATGGCCGCCGACCTGAAGTCCTGCGAGCTGAAGCTGCGGACAGGTGTCACCTTCCATGACGGCACGCCCTGCGATGCGGCGGCGATCAAGTTCAACATCGAGCGCATGATGAACAAGGAGATCAATACCACCAACCGGCCGCTGTGGGATCCGATCGCCGGCGTCGACGTGGTGGACGACAAGACCGTCGTGATCCGCACCAGCACGCCCTTCGCGCAGTTGCCGAACACGCTGGCGCATGGCTCGGGTGCGATCGTCTCGCCGGCCGCGATCGAGAAGTCCGGCGAGAGCGGCTTCGCGCAGAACCCGGTCGGCGCGGGGCCCTATATGGTCGAAGCATTCAGCGCCGGCCAGGAGCTGAAGCTGAAGGCCTTCGACGGCTATTGGGGCGCAAAGCCAGGCGCTTCCGGCGTCGTCTTCCGCTTCATCGCGGAGCCCGCGACCCGCATCAATGCGCTGACGACCGGGGCGGTCGACGTGATCGACGCGGTGCCCGTGCAGCTCGTCGGCCAGCTTAGCGGCAATGCCGATGTCGAGGTCGTGCGTCGGCCGGGCCTGCGTCCGATCGGGCTCGCCTTCAACCTCACCCGCCCCGCTCTCTCCGACGTGAAGGTGCGCAAGGCACTCAACCTCGCGGTGCCGGTCGCCACCATCGCGGAGAAGGTGTTCTTCGGCTTCGCCAAGGCGCCGGACTCGCCGCTGGCCTTCGATGCGATCGGTCACAAGAGCGTCGGCGAGACGGTATTCGATCAGGAGAAGGCCAAGGCGCTCCTGGCCGAGGCAGGCTACACCGCGGGCGCCGACGGGATCCTCGCCAAGGACGGCACGAAACTCAGCCTCGCCTTCTTTGCCCCGGAAGGGCTCTTCCCTGGCGACGTCTCGGTCGCCGAGATCGTCGCGGCCTCGCTCAAGCAGATCGGCGTCGATGCCCAGATCACCAAGATCGAGAAGGGCGCCTATTGGGATCACCTGCGGCAGGACAAGGCGAACCTGGCCTGGGACCTGGCGATGTTCGGTTTCAATCCGTCGAACGCGTCCGGCACCTATCACCTCGCCTCGCTGTTCAAGTCGAACAAGGACGACAACGCCAAGCCCGACGTCTGGAACATCGGCCGCTACCGCAACCAGGAGGTCGACGACCTGCTGAAGACGGCGGACACGGCGCCGGAGGAGAGCGCCCGCCTCGAAGCACTGGGCAAGGCGCAGGAACTGGTCTGGGAGGACACGCCTTATCTGTGGCTGCAGATCAACGAGAACGTCTCGGCGGTTCGCAAGGCGGTGACGGGCGTCGGGGTGATGCCGATCGTCTTCACCAACCTGCGCAACGCGGCCAAGGCCTGACGCGGACGGATCGATGACAGGATTCCTGATCAGGCGCTTTGCGACCATCCCGCTCGTGGTGCTGGGCGTGGTCACGATCCTGTTCATCATCTTCAAGTCTGTCCCCGGCGACGAGGCGAGCTTCGTCGCCGGGGCCACCGCCACGCAGGCCGAGATCGAGGCCGTGCGCGTGCAGCTCGGCCTCGATCGGCCGCTCCTCGAACAATATGTCAGCCACATCTCCGGCCTCGTCGTCGGCGATTTCGGCTACTCCACAACCTTCCGCGGCAATCCGCTGCCGCACATCCTCGACCGGCTGCCGGCGACGCTGGCGCTCGCAGCGGCGGCGATCCTGCTGACGATCGTCATCGGCATCCCCGCCGGTGTCGCAGCTGCGGCATTCCGCAACCGGTGGCCGGACTATCTCATTTCGTTGACGGTGGTCGGGCTGCTCGCGGTTCCGAACTTCTGGCTGGGCATGCTGCTCATCGCGGTGCTGTCGGTCGATCTCGGCCTGTTGCCGAGCTTCGGCGCGACCGGCCCCGCGTCACTGGTGATTCCGACGCTCGCGCTCGCGGCGCGCTTGATCGCGCTGGTGGCGCGCATGACGCGCGGCGTGGTGATCGAGGAGCTGCGCAAGGACTATGTGCGCACCGCGCGGGCGAAAGGCCTGTCGAAGGCGCTGGTGCTGCGCCGGCACGTGTTGCGCAACGTGATGATCCCGACCGTCACGGTGATCGGCCTGCAGGCGGGCTACCTGCTCGGCGGGTCGGTAGTGATCGAGCGGCTCTGCGCCTGGCCCGGCATCGGCGACCTGCTGCTGACGGCCGTGTCGGTGCGCGACTACACGCTCGTCCAGGGCATCGTGCTGAGCTTTGTCGTCTCGTTCCTGATCATCAACATCGCGGTCGAGGTCATCTACCGCTTCGTCAATCCGAGGCTGCGCCATGCGTGAGGCAGTGGTCCGGCAGCGCCGGAGAATAGGCAACGTCAACGTCTTCCTGTGGCTGGGCGCGTCCCTGCTCGCCGTCTTCGTGCTGCTTGCCCTGTTCGGGCAGGCGATCGCCCCCTACGATCCGAACGCGCAGGATCTGTTCGCCATGCTGGAGCCGCCGACGGCGGCGCATCTGCTGGGCACAGACAATGTCGGCCGCGACATCCTCTCGCGCATCATCGTCGGCACGCGCTTCACGCTGTCGATCGCACTGGCCTCCGTCTTCTTCGCCGGCATTGGCGGCATCGCGCTGGGCGCGGTGGCCGGCTATTTCGGCGGCCTGACCGACCGGATCGTCACCGGCGTCATCGATCTGCTGCTGACCGTCCCGAACATCGTGCTGGCGATCGCCATCGCCTCCGTCGCGGGCTCGAGCGCCATCGGCCTGACGATCGCAATCACAGCCAGCTTCATCCCGCCGCTGGCGCGGCTGGTTCGCGGCCGGGTGATCGAACTCGTCCAGGAAGATTTCATCGCGGCGGCGATCACTGTCGGCATGGGCCACACGCGCATCCTGCTGCGTCACATCCTGCCGAACGCGGCGACTGTCATCATCATCGAGCTCAGCCTCAATGCAGGCCAAGCGGTGCTGATCGGCTCGGCGCTCGGCTTCCTCGGCCTCGGCGTGCAACCGCCGGCGCCCGAATGGGGCACGATGCTCGGGGCAAGCCGCGAATATCTGACCGTCGCGCCGCATATCGTCTTTGCGCCCGGCCTCGCCATCTCGCTCCTCGTGCTCGCCTTCAACGCCTTTGGCGACGGGCTGCGCGACGTCTTCGACCCGGCTTCACGTTCCTGACAGGTTCCCATGGATTACGGCATCATCGACTGTCACGCCCACATCTTCCCGCCGGCCGCGACCGCCGCGGGCTTTCCCGACGTGGCAACGCATCTGCTGCACCAGCAGCGTTCGATGCACATGCACGGCAACCAGCCCTACCGCCGCCTGCGCGACCGCGCGATCGTGACCGACAGGCCTCTGTGGAACCCGAACGATCCCTCTCCGGCAGGGCGCCGCGACGTGAACTTCCGCATCGGCACGCATGGCCGCTACGAATGGACCGCCGGTGGGGAGGACCAGTATGTCCAGTTCCTCGCGCCGTGGATGGAAGACCTCGAAATGACCGCTGGCACGTTGGTGTCCTACATGGACTATGCCGGCGTGGCGACGGCTGTGCTCCAGAACGAGCATATCTACGGAAACCTGGCCGGCGAGTTCGCGGCGGCCTCTACTGCACATCCCGGCCGCTTCGTCGGTCTCGCGCAAGTCGAGGAAGCGTTCGCCTATCAGGACCATGAGCTCGAGCGCCTCGCCGACGAGATTGGCCGCCTCGGCATGGCCGGCTTCTACTTCACCACGACCGGCATGTTCCGCAGCGGCTACAAGCCGATGCATTCCGATCCGGCCTACGATCCGTTCTGGACGCTGGTGGAGAAGAGCGGCCTGCCGGTGTTCTGGGTGCAGTCGGCCAATTCGCCTGTCGGCACTTACGAGGACGAGATGCGTCACCTCGCCCGGATCGTGGAGCGGTTCCCGGCCATCCGCCACCTCCTCGTGCATGGCGTGCCGACCTCGCTCTACGCGGACGAGAAGGACAGGCTGACGCTGCCGTCGATCATCGACACCCTGCTGCGCGAGGCGCCGGTGTCGGCGGAGATCCTCTATCCGATCGCCTGGGGCGGCCGGCAGGAATATCCCTATCCGCGGGCGCATCTGCACATCCGCCAGCTCGTCGACACTTTCGGCGCATCGCGTTTCCTGTGGGGCTCCGATGCGCCCAATGTCGACCGCTACTGCACCTATGCGCAGTCGCTGACCTATTTCACGCGCTACAACGACTATCTGTCGGAGGCCGACAAGCGCGCCATCCTGCGCGACAATGCGGTGGCCCTGCTGCCGGCCCTCCAGGCACAGGACGGTGGTGCGGGATGAAGCCGCTTCTCTCCATAGAGGGACTGACGGTCGAGCTCGCGACCCGCGACCGTACCTTCGAGGCGGTCAGTGACCTCACCTTCGGCGTCTCGCGCAACGAGGTGCTGGCGCTGGTGGGCGAGTCCGGCTCCGGCAAGAGCATGACGGCGATGGCGATCATGCGCCTGCTGCCCGAGCCGGTCGCCGAGATCGTCTCCGGCCAAATCCTGTTCGACGGAATGGACCTGGCGAGCGCCAGTGAGGCAGCCCTGCGCAGCATCCGGGGAAACCGCATCGGCCTCATCTTCCAGGAGCCGATGACCTCGCTCAATCCGTCGATCCGCGTCGGTCCGCAGGTGGCGGAGGTGCTACGGCTGCACAAGGGGCTCGATGCGGCCGCGGCCCGGCGCCGGGTCGAGGAGATTTTCGCTCAGGTGCGGATTCCCGATCCAAAGCGGCGCTATGACGACTATCCGCACCAGATGTCGGGCGGCATGCGCCAGCGCGTCGTCATCGCGCTGGCGCTCGCCTGCGATCCCGACGTGCTGATCGCCGACGAGCCGACCACGGCGCTCGACGTCACGACGCAGGCGCAGATCCTCGAAACGTTCCGCGAGCTGCAGGCTTCGGTCGGCGCAGCGACGATTCTCATCACCCACGACCTTGCCGTGGTCGCCGAAACGGCGGACCGGGTCGCGGTGATGTATGCCGGGCGCATCGTCGAGGAGACGTCGACCGAGCAGTTGTTCGCCGCGCCGCGCCATCCCTACACGCACGGGCTGCTGGGCTCGATCCCGCATGTGACGGAAGACAGCGAGGCGGCAGGCGGCCGTCTTCCCGAGATCCCCGGCACCGTGCCGGCGCTGTGGGCGTTGCCGCCGGGATGCGCGTTTGCACCGCGCTGCCCGCGCGCGGGCGATCGCTGCGCGACGGAGCGGCCACCTCTGGCGGAACTCGCGCCGGGTCACCGGGCAGCATGCTGGTATCCCCTGGAGGCGGCGCAATGACGATGCTGCTCGATGTGAAGAACATCTCGAAGCGCTTCACCGTCTCGCGCGGCATGGGTGGTTCGCCCGGCACCGTGCATGCGGTGGACGACGTGTCCTTTTCGATCGCTCCCGGCGAGACGCTCGGCCTCGTCGGCGAATCCGGTTGCGGCAAGTCGACCGTTGGCAAGATGATCGTGCGCCTGCTGGAGCCGAACGACGGGGAGATCCTGCTGGAAGGCACGGATATCACCCACGCCTCGCACCGCACGATGCGGCCGTTGCGGCGGCGCGTGCAGATGATCTTCCAGGACCCGAACGGCTCGCTCGATCCGCGCCAGCGCGCCGCCGACATCGTCGAGGAGCCGCTGGTCGTGCACGGTCTCGGCAGCGCTGCGGAGCGCAAGGCCAAGGTCGCCGATCTCTTCGCCCGGGTCGGGCTGCGGCCGGACCAGATGGGCAATGTGCCGTCCAAGTTCTCGGGCGGGCAGCGCCAGAGGCTGGCGATCGCGCGTGCGCTTGCGCTCAACCCGTCGCTGATCGTGGCCGACGAGCCGGTGTCGGCGCTGGACGTGTCGATCCAGGCGCAGGTGGTCAATCTGATGTCCGACATCCAGAAGGAGTTCGGGCTCGCCTACCTGTTCGTGGCCCATGATCTCGGCGTGGTGCAGCACATCAGCGACCGGGTCGCGGTGATGTATCTCGGCCGCATCGTCGAGATCGGCGACACCGCGGCCGTCTACCACCGGCCGAGCCATCCCTACACGCGCACGCTGATGGAAGCCGTGCCGCGGCCGGATCCCTCGCGCCGGCACAGCCGGATCAAGGTACCGCGCGGCGAGGTGCCAAGCCCGCTCGACCCGCCGTCGGGCTGCACCTTCCATCCGCGCTGCCCGATCGCGACGGACGTATGCCGCGCGGAGCGGCCGCGCCTGCGCCGTGTCGCGTCGGGCGCCGAGGCCGCGTGCCATCACGCCGACTAAGTTGATCCGCCGGCGCGCGAAGACCGATTTCTGAATGGAGCAGTGCATGAATATCGCCAATCACGATGTCGCGGCCGGGTCGCCACAAGATCGCCTTGCCCGGCTCGGCATCGTGATTCCGCCGCCGCCACCACCGATCGCCAATTTCCTCACCCATGTGAGGGAAGGCAACCTCCTGTTCCTCTCGGGACAGGGGCCGCGGGAAACCGACGGTCATCTGCACAGCGGCAAGGTCGGTGGGGACGTGTCGGTCGCCGAGGCCTATGCGCATGCACGACTGACCGGGATCAACCTCATCGCCGTGATGCAGGCCGCGCTCGGCGACCTTCGGCGGGTCAAGCGCGTCATCAAGCTGTTGGGGATGGTCAACGGCATCGCCGACTTCGCCGATCACCCGAGCGTCATCAACGGTTGTTCCGACCTCTTCATCGAGGTTTTCGGGGAGCGAGGCCACCACGCCCGTTCGGCGGTCGGCATGGCCTCGCTCCCGGGCAACATCACCGTCGAGATCGAGGCGGTCATCTCGATTCTCGACTGATGTTGCCTACGGGTCAGGCGGCCACCGGCACCTTGGTGTCCGACATACGGTAGCGGAACTTGGTGTCGGTGAGGCCGGCGGCGTCGGACAGCTCGGCCGCGAACAATTGCGCGGCAAAGATGTTCAGGATGCCCTGGGCAATCTGGTTCGACTGCTTCGGAACTGTCAGAACCGTCAGGAGCTCGCCGTCCGAGATACCGGCCTGGGTGGTGATCAGCAGGACAGGGCACCCGATCTTCTCGACCTGATGCGCCAGCTCGACCTCGCGTCCGTCGCCGAAGATGACGACGCCGGTGGTGGCGTCCATCGATTCCAGCGGTCCGTGCAGATAGTGGCGGGTGTCGTGGGCGGAGGCCGGAATGCGCGACGCTTCCCGGATCAGCAGCGACGCGCCGTCGGCGGTGCCGAGGGACGACCCCGCGCCAACGCAATCGATGGCGCGTCGCTGCGGGAACAGTTCGCCGAGCCGCTTCATCTTGAGGGCCGCAGCCGAGAGCACATGCCGCGACAGGTCGGGGATGGCGACAAAGACATCGTCCGTCTCGCCGAGCATCTTCTGGAACGCCATGCCCATCGCCAGAAGCGTGGCCGTGTAGCCCGTGCTGGAGGGCGTGGCGTCGGAGCCGTTGTTGAGCGTCACGTGGAAATCTGACGCCTGGGCGAGTGGGCTCGTCGGATCATTGGTGATCGCGAGCCGCTTCGCCGAAGGCAGCTTCTCGTGCGCCAGCACGGTCTCGACGCTGCGGCCGCGATGCGAGAGGCCGACGAGCGTATCGACGAGATCGTATCCCTCGGCCATGTCGCAGGCACGGATGGCGAAGGCGCGGCGGCCCTTCGCCTGCAGTTCGCCTGCGCCGACGACGGCCGCCGCGAAGCTCGCGCCGATGCCGGTGATGCCGATCACCGGCCGGTCGAGCGGCTTGAGGTCCATTCCCGCGAGCTGATCGCGCGCGGCCGAATATGTGTCGGCCAATGCCTCGGGTTGACGCGCAATGGTTGAACGGTAGCTCATGACATTTCCTTCCTGTGAGCAGCTCGAGGCGATGTCAGCGCGCGAGGCGCTTCGATTCGCCGGACGAGGATTGGGCGAGGGCCGCGGCGAGGCGGCAGGCGCCTTCGACCGGACTGCCGCTGAACAGATGCGGCGTGATCCGCGCCGAAGACCGTTCGGAGACCGCATCCGAAAACGCCTGCCAGAGCGAGGCCTGCGCGACGATGACGCTGCCTCCCGCGACGACGTGGCTGGCGCCTGCGCCGCGGGCATCGAGATGCATGACGAGCTGGGCGAGTTCCTGTCCGCCTTCGCGGATGACCCGCCGGGCGAGTTCCGAGCCGTGGGCGGCGGCCTCGAAGACCACTTCGGCATGGGCGCCGATGGTGGCCGGGCCGCCAAGGGAGGCAAGCGCGCTGCCGAGCCGGGGTATGGCAGGGACGTCAAGGGCATGGAGAAGCGCCTTGGCCAACGGCTCGTCCGGCTCTCCGCCGGCGTCGAAATAACGGGCGACGGCGCGCACCGCTTCGCGCACCAGCCCGGCCGCGCTGCCTTCGTCGCCGACGACCCAGCCCCAGCCGCCCGCCGAGATCATCGCGCGCCCCTTCGGCCGGCAGACGGCGATCGAGCCGGTTCCGGCGACCACGCCGATCTGGCCGGTCATGCCGAGCGCCAGGGGCATCAGTTCCGCGTCGTTCACGACGGACACGGGAATCTCGGTCAGTGCCGAAAAGGCGCGGCCGAAGGCCTGGCATTCCTCGTCATCGTCGCAACCATGCGCGCCGACGCCGATCGCGGCGACAGGCATGCCCGCTGCAAGCCGGTCGACCATATCCAGCAGGCGATGCGCATCGTCGTACCAGCTCCGGGTGCGCCACTGCGCGCTGGGCACGATATGGTCGTTCACCCGGGCGGGGTCCTGCACGCCGGCAAGTTCGGCGCGAAGATGTGTCTTGGTGCCACCGATGTCGATGCCGACGATCAGTGAACCATTGGGCTGCGAGGTCTGTAAGGTCATTCGGTTCGTCCAGCCGCAGTGCGCAGCCGTGTTCCATCGGGAGCGAAGAGGAGCGCGCGGCCCAGATCTCCGGCGATCCGGGCCGTGTCGGAGGATACCGCCGCGTCGCGGCCGGCGCGCGCGATGACGCGGGTTCCATCGGCCAGATCGACATGGACGTAGGATTCCGCGCCGAGCTCTTCGACGAAGGCGACGCGCCCGTCGAGCAGCAGCCCGCCTTCCGGGGTGGGAGTAGACGCGGAGACGAGCCTCAGATGCTCCGGGCGAAGCCCGATCTCAAGCCTGTCGAGCGGAGGCAGCCCCGCGAAAGAAAGGCTCGCCGAGCCGCTGCTGCCGATCGTGTCCAGCTTGACCGATGACGCATCGGAGGCGGCGACGCGGGCCGGCAGAAAGTTCATCTTGGGGGAGCCGACGAAACCGGCGACGAAGCGGTTGTCGGGGTCGTCGTAGAGACGGAGCGGCGCACCGGCCTGCTGGATCTTGCCGCCGTTCATCACGACCATCTTGTCGGCTAGCGTCATCGCCTCGACCTGGTCGTGCGTCACGTAGATCATGGTGGTGCCGAGACGGCGGTGCAGCTCCATCAGCTCGGCACGCATCTGCACGCGCAGTTCGGCGTCCAGGTTGGACAGCGGCTCATCGAACAGGAAGACGCGCGGCTCGCGCACGATGGCGCGGCCGATGGCGACGCGCTGCTTCTGACCGCCGGAGAGTTGCGCGGGCTTGCGGTCGAGGAGCTTTTCAAGGCGCAGGATCGCCGCCGCCTGCCGCACCTGCCCGGCGATGAAGTCCTTCGGCTTTCCGGCCATGCGCAGGCCGAAGGACATGTTCTGGAAGACGGTCATATGCGGGTAGAGCGCGTAGGACTGGAACACCATCGCGGTGCCGCGCTTGGCCGGCTCGACATCGTTCACCACCTCGCCCTCGATGGCGATGGTGCCGGAGGTCGGGTTCTCGAGGCCGGTGATCATTCGCAGCAGCGTCGATTTTCCGCAGCCCGAAGGGCCGACGAAGACGACGAACTCGCCGCGCTCGATCGCGAGGTTCACGTCCTGCAGCACGTTCACCGTGCCGAAGGACTTGGTCACCGAGGAGATTTCCAGGAAGGCCATGTGGTCTGGTTCCGATCAGCCCTTGCTGCCCGACATCGCGATGCCCTCGACGATCTTGCGCTGGAAGATCAGGAAGAAGAGGAGCGGCGGTATCGCGGCCAGGAGGTTTGCCGTCATGACCACGTCGACCGTCTGGTGCGACAGTGGCGCGTTGAAGAGACCCACGACCTGCCCGACCGTGTACATCTCGGGGCGGGTGCCGACGATCAGCGGCCACATGTAGTTGCCCCAGGTCTGCATGAAGGTCAGGATCGCGAGCGTGATCATGGCGTTGCGGCAGAGCGGCAGCGCCACGTACCAGTAGATCTGGAAGTGCCCCGCCCCATCGAGCCGCGCGGCCTCGATCATGTCGCGCGGGATCGAGCGCATGAACTGGACCAGCATGAAGAGGCCGAAGGCCGAGGCGAGGCCCGGCACCACCAGGCCCTGCATCGTGTTGAGCCAGCCGAGCGACGAGGTCAGCAGATAGGTCGGAATGATGGTCGCGGCGGTCGGGACCATGAGGGACAGCATGACGATGCCGAAAAGGATGCGCTTGCCGGGGAATTCGAACTGCGAGAACTCGAACGCGGCGAGCGAGCCGACCAGGAGCACGCCGGCAATGGTGAGCACGGCGTAGAGCAGCGAGACGAGATAGGCGCGCAGATAGCCGGTCTCGGCGAAGATCATATGGATCTTGTCGATGCCGGCCGAGATCGAGGTCGGCCAGAGGCGCGGATTGATCGAGACGGGCTCTCCGGGCAGGGAGAAGACCACGTTGACCATCCACCAGATCGGGAACACCGCGATGATCGCGACGACGATCGCGATCGCCCATTTGAGGACGATCCAGATCGAAACGCGGCGCGAGGAAACGACGGCGCTCATCGACGCTCCCTCCATGCCCGCACGCCGAACATGAGGACGGTCAAGGTGACGATGGCGACGGTGAGCAGGAAGCCGTAGGCGGATGCCTCGCCGAACCTCACCTCGCCGAAGGCGCGGCCCATCATGTCCATCACCGGGAACAGCAGCGCGCCGCGGCGGCCGCCATATTCGGAGAAGGACGAACCCGTCAGCAGCCACGGCTTGTCGAAGACCTGCATCGCCGAGATCACGCTGTAGGTGATGACGAAGAACATCACGGGGCCGAGCATGGGCACGGTGATGTGGACGATCTGCTGCCACTTGTTGGCGCCGTCGAGCCGCGCGGCCTCATAGAGTTCGGATGGGATGTTCTTCAGCCCGGCCAGGAGGATGACCATGTTGAACCCGGCCGAAACCCATACGTCCACGGCGATGAGGGCATAAATCATCGTGCCGGTGTCGTTGAGGAAATTGACCGAAGGTATCCCGATCCAGCCCAGGATCATGTTGAGGAGGCCGAAGTTGGGGGCATAGATCCAGCGCCAGATCGTCGCCGCCAGGAAGGCTGGCAGGACAACGGGCATGAAATAGGCATTTCGGAAGAAGCTCGCCCAGCGGCCGGTGAAGCTGTCGACCAGAAGCGCGAGGCCGAGCGCAACCAGAATGCCCAGTGGCACCGTGATCGAGATGTAGGTCAGCAGGTTCCACATCGCCCGCGAGAAGTCGCGCGACCCGATGACCTTCTCGTAATTGGCAAGCCCGACGAACTGTGGCGGCTGCACGCCGTTCCAGTCGTGGAAGCTGTAGAAGAAGCCGCTGAAGATCGGATACAGGAAGAACGCCGCGAACAGGATCATGAACGGGGCGATCATCAGATAGTGCGGCAGATGCCTGCGATAGATCGGCATGGTCGAACCCTGCTGGCATCGCGGCCGGGACGTTCCCGGCCGCGGCTCTCAGAACGAACTGGTCACTCGGCCAGGCAGTCGTTCAGCTCGGCGATCATTTCGGCGGCACCTTCCTCCGGCGTGTAATCGCCATCCGCGGTTGCCGACACGAATTCCACCACCGTCGACGGATAGCAGGCCGGCACTGCCTTGATGAGGTAGGGCGGCTGGACGTCCATGGCGTATTTCACCGCCTCGACCGAGGCGGAGATGAGCGGCAGCGCAGCAACATCCGGCTCGCTCATCGCCGCGGCGTTGGAGTTGTAGCGCGACAGGAGCTTCGCCCAGCGCGCCATCTGCTCCTTGGAGGTGATGTAGGAAGCGAACTCCCAGGCGATGTCGAAGTTCTTGCCCGGCGCGACGCCGACGATCTCGTAATTCTGGATGCCGCCATGCTTGCCGGCCGTGTCGCCGGGGATCAGCACGAAGTCATACTTCAGCTTGCCGTTCTTCGCCGCCTCGGCATAGGTCGGATTGACCCACGGACCGACCGTGTGGAACGCGAGCTGGTCGGTGATGAACAGATCCTTCGTCGCCTGGTCGTTGCGGCTCGTTCCCGAATTCAGGGGAGCCATGTCCACGAACTTCTGCAGCACGGTGGCCATCACCTTGGGGTCGATCCGCGTCTTGCGGCTGTCCCAGTCGATGCCCCAGGTGCTGACGTCGCCGGAAACGGCGTACATCTCGGCGATCGAATTGAAGACCAGAGCCTGGTCGGGGATGGCGAACATCCCGGCTTCCTTGATCGTCTTCATCTGGTCGAGCCATTCGGCCCAGGTCGCCGGAGGCGTCTTGGTGTCGATGCCGGCCTTTTCGAGCACGGTCAGGTTGCGGAACATCAGCGAGCCGTAACCCGTGTAGGGCAGGCAGTACATCTTGTCCGGCGCGGGAGAGCAATTGTCGATGGCGCTCTTGTTGAACTGGTTGCGATAGTCCTCGGGCATGGCCATCCACTTGTCGTGGATGTTGGCCAGCGCACCCACCTCGACCAGTTGGGCGCCGGTGCCGAGCCCGTTCATGAAGACATCGGGGAGGTTGCCGCTCGCAGCACCCGCCACCTGGCCGGCTGTCAGGTCCGCATCGCCCTTGCCGACGATGTTGATCTTCACGCCCGGATGCTTTGCCGCGAATTCGCTGATGAACTCCTGCTGCAGGGCCAGCGCGTCGCCTTGCGCGAAGTCGGAGTAGACCCAGTATTCCAAAGTCACGTCCTGGGCCATCGCCATCCCGGTCGAGCCGACCGCGATCAACGCAGCGATGCTGCCCAATAATTTACTGCGCATGGCCATTTCCCTCCTGTGAAACGATCACATGAGGCTCCCCTATTCGGCCTCTATGTGTGTTAGGCACATTAACAAATAAATGATGCGAGCCAAGAGTCAATCGTCAACCGCGTCGCCTGAGGGCGGCTCGCAGAATCTCGCTTCTCTCGGAAGACGGGATTTCGACGGTCAGCCGTCGTCGCCCAGAAGCCGGCCCATGGCGCGTTCGACGGCGAGCTTCTCGATACCGAGGACGGTCGCGTCGACGCCCAGCAACGTGGTTCGCACCTCGACCGGATAGGTCAGGAGATCCACCACCTCGCGCACCTTGGGCAGCAGCAGCGGCGACGCGCCCAGCCCGCCGCCCAGCACGACGAGACCGGGATCGACGACGCTGACGCAGGTGGCGACCAGCGCGCCGATATCGGCGGCATGACGCTCGACATGCTCTTTCGCGACCGGATTTCCCTTCTCGGCCATGGCGAGAAGCTCGCTGGTGTTCGCCGGCGCCGAGCCTTCTTCGCGCGGCCAGGTCTCCCGAACGCGCGCGATCAGCGACTCGGTTCCGAGATACCGTTCGACGGCGCCCGGCTCCGGCGCGATTCCGGGCGCGAACGGAAAGCTGATATGGCCGATCTCGCCGGCCGAGCCGGTCTTGCCCGAAATGAGCTGGCCGCCCAGCATCAGGCCCATGCCGATCTTCAGTCCGATCTGCACATAGGCGAACGTGTCGTGGCCGCGGGCTGCGCCGAAGTGCTGCTCGGCGACGGCGGCACAGTTCACGTTGTTGACCAGAAGGACATCGACGCCGTCGGGTGGGCTGAATGCGCTGAAGATGAGGTTCTGGTGCGTGCCGGCGACGTCTCCATCGGGCCCGACCACCCGCGTGGGAACCGCGATGCCGAGTGCCCGCAGCGGTCCCCAGTCTTCGTGTGCCTCGGCAAGGGCGGCCGCGACTTCCTGGGCCACGACGCGGCTGATTTCCTCGTTCAGCGAGAACTGGCTGCCGGGAAGGCTGCAGACCCGGCTGTGCAGAAGGCGGCCGTCGAAGGTCGAGACGCGCAGGCGGACATGGGTCGAGCCAGCGTCGACTGCCATCACATGCCCGGCCTTCCGTCCGACGCGGTACTGTACGGCGCTACGGCCGAGCGGCCCCTGTACGGCGCCCATCCCTTCGACATAGCCGGGGCGCTCCAGTTCAGCGATCGCAGCCGACATGGTCGGCCGCGACAGGCCCAGCGCGGAGCCGATCTGCGGTCGCGTGGAAGGTCCTTCGGCCACCAGGCGGCGCAGAACAGCCTTCGCGCTTCCCGTCAGGGCGGGAAGCTGCCTCGAACCATGAATCAGCACGGGAACTCTCGGTCAATGATTTGTAATTTTAGCTAACTTTCATATCATCGACAACGCTCGCAAGCGAGACGGATATATACGAAGGTCCGTTGCGGCTTGCGGGACGCGCGCGGTCAAGGTGGCCGTGCAGCGTCCCCCCTGTTCGGATGCTATGCTGCGAGTTCTCTTCGGACGATTTCCGCCCCCGCACTCAAGGCCTTCAACTTGCCCGTCGCCACCTGGCGAGGCAGCGGGGCCATGCCGCAGTTCGTGCAAGGGTAAAGCTTGTCGGCATCAACGAACCGAAGCGCTTTCCGCAGCGTGTCGGCAACGTCTTCCGGTGTCTCGACGGCGTGTGTCGCGACGTCGATGGCGCCGACCATCACCTTCTTGCCGCGGATAAGCTCGATGAGATCCATCGGGACATGGGAGTTGTGGCACTCCAGCGAGATCAGATCGATGCTGGATTTCTGCAGCTTGGGGAAGGTTTCCTCATATTGCCGCCACTCCGATCCCAGGGTCCTTTTCCAGTCCGTGTTCGCCTTGATGCCGTAGCCGTAGCAGATATGGACCGCGGTCTCGCATTTGAGGCCTTCGATCGCTCGTTCCAGGGTGGCGACACCCCAGTCATTCACCTCGTCGAAGAAAACGTTGAAGGCGGGCTCATCGAACTGGATGATGTCGATCCCGGCTGCCTCCAATTCCCTGGCCTCTTCGTTGAGTATCTTGGCGAACTCCCACGCCAGCTTCTCGCGACTCCCGTAATGGCTGTCGTAAAGCGTATCGATCATGGTCATCGGGCCCGGCAGGGCCCATTTGATCGGCTGCAGAGTCTGTTGCCGTAGAGATCTGGCGTCTTCGACAAAAACGGGTTTCTGGCGGGATACGGCGCCGACGACCGTCGGCACGCTAGCGTCATAGCGGTTGCGAATCCTGACGGTCTCGCGCTTCTCGAAGTCGACGCCGCTGAGATGCTCGATGAACGTCGTGACGAAATGCTGCCGCGTCTGCTCGCCGTCGCTGACGATATCAATCCCTGCCTGCCGCTGATCGTCGAGGGAGAGACGCAGGGCATCCTGCTTACCCGCGATCAGTTCCTCGCCCTGCAGTTTCCAGGGAGACCAGAGCTTCTCGGGTTCTGCCAGCCAGGAAGGTTTCGGCAGGCTGCCGGCGGTCGAAGTGGGCAACAGTGTTTTCATCGGGCAAGGGCCTCGTTTTTCGATGGGTCAGAGCGGAATTGGCCGACCACTGCTCGAGCACGGTCCGGTAAGGCGTGATGAAGTTCTTCTCCGCGAACCGTCCCTGCTCGACACCCAGGCGGCTGCGTTCTTCCCGGTCGTAGACGATCTGCGTCAGGGAGTAGTCCTGATGCTTCAGGTCGGGTTGGTAGCACGCGCCTGCGGCAGAGTTGGCGTTGTAGATCTCGGGACGGTAGATCTTCTGGAACGTCTCCATCGTGCTGATGACGCTTGTCAGCTCGAGATTGGTGTAGTCGCCGAGCAGATCGCCGGTGAAATAGAAAGCCAGCGGCGCAACGCTGTTCGGAGGCATGAAGTAGCGAACGGCCAAGCCCATCTTGCTGAAATACTGATCGGTCGCGGAGAGTTCGTCCTGCCGATATTCGATACCCAGGATAGGATGCTGGTTGTCGGTTCGGTGATAGGTCCTGCTGCTCGACGCGCTGATGCATATGATGGGAGGCTTATCGAACCGCTTCGTGTAGGCGTTTGAGTTGATGAATGACTTGAACAGCTTCCCGTGCAGGTCGCCAAAATCAGGCGGAGTGCTGAAGCCGGTCTGGTTCTCGTTGTGTGCGGGGAGCAGAACATTGAAGTCGTAGTCGCGCACGTAGGAGGAGAAGTTGTTGCCCACGACGCCTGCGATCCGCCTGGCAGTCTTGTGGTCAACGATCGTCGTGCTCAGCATTTCGATGAGCGGGAAGGAGGGACCGTTGGCCTCTGAGCCGATCTCGAGTTCAACCGAAATGATATCGAGTTCGACGGAATAGCGATCGCCTTTCGGGTTGTCCCAATACGCCAGGGCATTGAAACGATTGTCGATCATCCGCAAGGCTTTGCGCAAATTCTCCTGCCGGTTCGCCCCTCTCGCGAGGTTGGCAAAGTTTGTGGTGACGCGCGTCTTCTCCGAGGGGCGGTAGTCCTCATCGAAGCGGATGCTGTCGATGCGAAAAGCAAAATCGTTGCCCGGCGTGATTTGCCGACGATCAAGGCGTGGAACGCCCCGGACGGAGGCTGCAAATACGGTGTGGGACATGACCTACCCCAATGAGTTGGGGCGTGGGTCAGCGGACACATAGCAAGACAGGCCGCTAAGCGACCCCGCTACGGCACACCGGGACACCCCGCCCGTGGACGTTACTTCGCCGTGGCAGGTCTCCTGGCTCGCGGGTCGTCGCCTTTGCCCGTCTTCCCGAGACTTTCGCCTCAGTGACATGAGTGGGCTTGGCTCTCCGCCTACAGTTGCGGGGGCAGCGCCGGTATCTGACCGGCTTCCCTCTTAGCCTGCGAACGATGTGCCCGCAGGAACCATGGCGCGAGGATTGATATACGGATAGGCGAGCAAGTCAAGTATGATATAAAGAAATGTTTATATCTTTACGTCTTCCCTTTCAGCTCGAAGAATAGGGCGCGAAGGTGCTGGTCGCCTCGTCGACGAGTGCCGGTTCCGCGACGGACGGAAAGGCGCGTTGCGGGCAGCGCGGTCTGCCGCAGATCTTGCAGCCGGCGCCGATCGGCGTCCTGGCCGCCGCGTCGTCGAGGCGAAGGCCATTCGAATAGACCAGCCTGCCGGCATGACGCAGGTCGCAGCCGAGGCCGATTGCGAAGGTCTTCTCCGGCGCGCCATATCCGCCCGTCGCATGGCTCACCGTCCTGGCGATCCAGAGATAGGTGCGGGCATCGGGCATTTCGGCGAGCTGCGTCAGTATCCGGCCCGGCCGCACGAACGCTTCGTAGACGTTCCACAAGGGACAGGTGCCGCCCGCCCGGGAAAAGTGAAAGTCGGTAGCCGACTGACGTTTGGAGATGTTTCCTGCCCGGTCGACCCGGATGAAGAAGAACGGCACGCCTCGTGCTCCGGGACGCTGCAGCGTGCTCAGACGGTGGCACACGGTCTCGAATCCCACGCCGAACTTCTGTCCGAGAAGGTCGATGTCATAGCGCATATCCTCCGCAGCTTTCAAGAAGGCGCCATAGGGGAGGACCAGCGCTCCGGCGAAATAGTTTGCAAGCCCGATCCTGGCGAGGGAGCGTGCCTCCCCGTTGGTGAATGGCGTGCCGGAAATCTGCTCGTCGATCATCTCGCCGAACTCGAGAAAGGCGAGCTGCGTCGCGAGCTGGAAGGACTGCCGACCGGCTCCGAGGCTCGCCGGCAGACGCAGCACTCGCGCGGCTGCATCATATGAGCGGCGCAGAAGATATCCGGTTTCGCCCTCGTCACGAACGACCCGCACTCCATGCCGCTCCCGCAGCCTGTCTTCGATCGCACCGGGCGTGGCGCGTCCCATCGCCGCGCTCACGGCCTCCGCGGCGCGATCGAGCGAGTCGATGTAGTTGTGCCGCGCATAGAAGAAGTCGCGGACCTCCTCGAACGGCGCCGACGCGGTTCGTGTATCCGGTCGACGGTCGTCCCCGAGGCGCGCGGCAAGTGCGGCAGTCTCGTCGAGCGCACGCGCGAGCTTCTTGTGCAGGGCGACGATCGCCTTGCCCACCGCAGGCATGTTGGTGGCGAGTTCCTTGATCTCCGCGCCGGAGATCTCCTCGCCGACATGCGGGAGTGACAGACCCTCGCGCAGCTCCGCAACCAGGCGCGCCTCGTCTTCGTCGGAGAACAGCTGCACGTCCACCCCGAAGGCGGCGTTCAGCTTCAGAAGCACGGGCACCGTCAGGGGCCGCTGGTTGTTCTCTATCTGGTTCAGGTAGCTGAGGGAGAGGCCGATCGCGTCGGCGAGCGCCTGCTGTGTAAGGCGACGCTCGTCACGCAGCCGCTTCAACCGCACTCCCATGAACAGCTTCTTCACGGCACCCTCGTCTTCGCAAAGTTCGCAGATTTGCCGTCAGTGCTTCGCAAAACTCTGCTTTTTCAGTGATTTACGCCGTCCATTCTATGCGGATATTGCGAATTGGAAAGAGGAGCGGAGCAGATCCTTGCCATTGACGGCGGAGCACACAGGTCTGGCCGAGACGCGATTCACGGAGATCGTGCTGCTGGAGCACGCTCAGGGTGACGCGCTCTACGGGCCCAATGTGCTTCGGATGATGGGCAAGGCCGCCTTCGTCTGTGCTTCGCGTCACGCCCGTTGCGCCGTGGTCCTGGCAAAGGCGGACAGCATCGAGTTCCGCAGGATGATCGGGACGGGAGAGATCGTTGATGTCCGCGCCCGTCTGGCATTCCGCGGCCACTCTTCTATGACGGTCCTTGTCGACGTGGACCCTGCTGACCGCGGTGGTGACATGCCGGCTGTCAGTGGCCGTTTCATGATGGTCGCGGTCGACCGGGACGGTGTCCCGATGCCCATTCCGTCCCTTGCCGATCAATCCCGCCGAGAGGAAACCGCCTCGTGAAGTCGCATACCGTCCGCACCTACAAATCCGCCGAAAAGCTCGCTCGCGAGGACCAGCTCGCGTGGAAGATCGCATCGGTCGCGGTGGACGACGTGCCGCTCGATGCCGACGTGGTGGAGATGATCGGCAACCGCATCATCGACAATGCCGCTGTGGCCGCCGCTTCGCTTGCCCGTCATCCGGTGGCCAGTGCGCGTGCCCAGGCGCAGACCCATCCTTATATGCCCGGCGCGACGGTCTTCGGTCTACCGGCGGCCGCGCGGGTTTCGCCCGAATGGGCCGCGTGGGCGAATGGCGTCGCCGTTCGCGAGCTCGATTTCCACGACACCTTCCTCGCCGCCGACTATTCCCACCCTGGTGACAATATCCCGCCGATCCTGGCCGTCGCCCAGCATTGCGGCCTGTCGGGGCAGCAGCTCGCGAAGGGAATCGCGACCGGCTATGAAATCCAGGTCGATCTGGTGAAAGGCATCTGCCTGCACGAACACAAGATCGACCACATCGCCCATCTCGGCCCCTCGGCCGCGGCCGGCATCGGCACGGCGCTGGGCTTGCCGACAGAGGTCATTTATCAGGCGGTGCAGCAGGCGCTGCACGTGACCACGACCACCCGCCAGTCGCGCAAGGGCGAGATTTCGAGCTGGAAGGCCTATGCCCCGGCCTTCGCCGGAAAGATGGCGGTGGAGGCGGTCGACCGCGTCATGCGCGGCGAAGGCGCGCCGTCGCCGGCGTGGGAGGGCGAGGACGGCTTCATCGCCTATCTGCTTTCGGGCCCGAAGGCCGAGTATGCCGTGCCGCTTCCCGAGAGAGGCGAGGCCAAGCGCGCGATCATGGACACCTACACCAAGGAGCACTCTGCCGAATACCAGAGCCAGGCGCTGATCGATCTCGCGCGCCGCATGGGACCGAAGATCGGCGACCTGTCGCGGGTGAAGGACGTCGTCATACACACCAGCCATCACACCCACTACGTGATCGGCACGGGCGCTAACGATCCGCAAAAGATGGACCCGGCGGCGAGCCGCGAAACGCTCGACCATTCGATCATGTACATCTTCGCCGTCGCGCTTGAGGATGGCGGCTGGCACCACGAGCGCTCCTATGCGCCGGAACGCGCCAACCGTCCCGGGACGATCGCGCTGTGGCACAAGATCTCGACCGTCGAGGACCCTGCCTGGACGCGGCGCTATCACAGCCGTGACCCGAGGGAGAAGGCGTTTGGCGGCCGTGTCGTCGTCACGCTTCAGGATGGCTCGGTGATCGAGGACGAGCTGGCGGTGGCGGATGCGCATCCGCTGGGGGCTCGGCCGTTCACGCGCCCCGACTACGTAAGGAAGTTCCGCATGCTGGCCGACGGGATCGCCGCCGCGGCCGAGCAGGACCGGTTCATCGCCTGCGTCGAGCGGCTGGAGGAGCTGAAGCCCGACGAACTGGCCGGGCTGACCTTCACGGTCGATGCCGCGAAGATCGGACCCGCCGCCGCATGCGGCATCTTCGACTGGATGGGTGGCAGAGGGAGGACGGCATGACCGTATCGAAGCCCAAGAAGTCCGTCGCGCTTTCCGGCGTCGTCGCCGGAAACACCGCGCTCTGCACGGTGGGGCGCACCGGCAACGACCTGCACTATCGCGGCTATGACATACTCGACGTGGCCGAGGCCTGCGAGTTCGAGGAGATCGCCCACCTTCTCGTCCACGGCGAATTGCCGACGGCGACCGAGCTCCGCGCCTACAAGGCGAAGCTGAAGGCGTTGCGCGGGCTTCCGCAGGCGGTCAAGAACACGCTGGAACTGCTCCCGGCCGCCACGCATCCGATGGACGTGCTGCGTTCCGGCGTCTCCGCGCTCGGCTGCGTCCTGCCGGAGGCGGTCGATCACAACCACCCGGGTGCGCGTGATGTCGCCGACAGGCTGCTCGCCTCGCTCGGCTCCATGCTGCTCTACTGGCATCACTTCGCCCACAACGGTCGGCGGGTCGATGTCGAGACCGACGACGATTCCATCGGCGGGCACTTCCTGCATCTGCTGCACGGCACCGCGCCGAAGCCGTCGCATGTCAGGGCGATGCACGTCTCGCTGATCCTCTATGCCGAGCACGAGTTCAACGCCTCCACCTTCACCGCGCGTTCGATCGCCGGCACCGGCTCGGACGTTTACTCGGCCATCACCGGCGCGATCGGCGCGCTGCGCGGGCCGAAGCATGGCGGTGCCAATGAAGTGGCCTTCGAGATCCAGAAACGCTACGCCGATCCGGACGAGGCAGAGGCCGACATCCGCCGCCGCGTCGAGGCGAAAGAGGTCGTCATCGGCTTCGGCCATCCCGTCTATACGGTGGCCGATCCGCGCAACAAGGTGATCAAGACGCTGGCGCGGCAGCTCTCCGTCGAGGCCGGGTCGACCAGGATGTTCGACATCGCCGAGCGCATCGAGGCCACGATGGCCGATGCGAGGAGCATGTTCCCGAACCTCGACTGGTTCAGCGCCGTCTCCTACCACATGATGGCGGTCCCGACGGCCATGTTCACGCCCCTGTTCGTGATCTCGCGCACCTCCGGTTGGGCCGCGCATGTCATCGAGCAGCGCCAGGACAACAAGATCATCCGCCCGTCCGCCAACTATATCGGACCGGAGAACCGCACCTTCGTGCCGATCGAACGGCGCGGCCGGCCGGTCGCAAGCTCCAAGGCCGCCTGAGGATTCCATGCCGTATCTCGTCTCGTCCGACCTTCCGGAACAGCCCGCCGGAGAACGCTTCCGCGCCTTGCTCGCTCGGGAGGACATTCTGCAACTGCCCGGCGCCCACAACGGCATGGCGGCGCTGCAGGCGAGAGCGGCGGGGTTTGAGGGTCTCTATCTGTCGGGGGCGGCGATGACGGCCTCGATGGGGATTCCGGACCTCGGCATCATCACGGTCGACGAGGTGTCGTTCTTCATCCGGCAGATCGCCCGCGCGTCCGGATTGCCCCTGCTCGTCGACGGCGACACGGGCTATGGCGAGGCGCTGAACGTGATGCACATGGTGCGCGCCTTCGAGGAGGCGGGCGCTGCAGCCGTCCATATCGAGGACCAGCTCCTGCCCAAGAAATGCGGCCATCTGAACGACAAGAAGCTCGCCGATGCGCGAGACATGGCGGCAAAGGTCGCCGCCGCGGCGAAGGCGCGCCGCCATCTCTATCTCATCGCGCGCACCGATGCGGCGGCCAGCGAGGGCATTGACGGCGCAGTTGAGCGGGCTCGGCTCTATGTCGAGGCCGGCGCGGATGCGATCTTCCCCGAAGCACTGACGACCGCCGAGATGTTCCGCGAATTCGCCCGCCGGATGCCCGGCGTACCGCTGCTGGCCAACATGACCGAGTTCGGCAGGACGCCGTTCTTCACGGCACGCGAGTTCCGGGAGATGGGGTACCGGATGGTGATCTGGCCGGTCTCGTCACTGCGCGTCGCCAACAAGGCGCAGGAGAAGCTCTACGCGACACTGAGGCATAACGGGTCGACAGAGGCCATGCTTACCGAGATGCAGACCCGGGCGGAACTCTACGACACCATCGGCCTCGGCGAGTACGAAGCTCTCGACGCTTCGATCGTTGCGACGATACTGCCGGACGGCGCTCGCTGAGCGCTGCTCCCCGGTTTGACGACCGGCTCGCCTGCAATGGGTCGTTCCCGGCAAGCCACCGGCTCGGGCGACTGGCGAAGTGAGGCTCGCGGGGGACCAGTATCGCGTGGAGATCATCGCCACGGCGGCGGTTGGTGACGGTGCGAACCGGCAGGATTGACGCGGCCGGGTTATCGGGGCGGGCGCGTCGCTCAGTTTGGTGACTGCCTGGGTCGCGATTGCAGATCTCCTCCCGCCTCGCCGGGGCGGTCAGTCGCGGATCACGATGACCGGGCCTAGCCGGGTGGTTTGGACGCCAAGCGCATGTTCGAGGAAAGCGAGCGCGGCGTTGGTGTCGGAGACTGTCATAGTGCCGCTGACGCGGCGTCGGGCGAGCTCGCCGCCAGCGATCACGATCCGGCCGGAGAAGTGGCGGCTCATCTCCTCGACGACGTAGGAGAGCGGGGCATTGTCGACGACGAGCTGTCCGCGTCGCCACGCGAGGGCAAGCATGCCATCAGCAGGGCCGACCGTGCGCGCGTGGCTGGCGTGGTCGTAGCCGGCCTGCTCGCCTTCCTGCAGACGCAAGGCGTCATCTGCGTGGTCAGCGAACTCGACCAGCACGGCGTTATGCGTGACCGTCACGTCCGTCTCGCTGCTCCCCAGGCGGACGTCGAACGCGGTGCCGAGGGCGGTGACGCGGACGTCTCCGGCCTCGACTGTGAAAGGACGGTCGGGATCGCGCGCCACCTGGAAAAAGGCCTGGCCGCGCAACAGCCGCACCGTCCTGCGGGTGGCGTCGAAATCGTGGGCGATGGCGGAAGATGCGTTGAGCTGCACGCTCGAACCGTCCTCCAGAGCGACCACCGGCATCTCGCCGGTGCCGGAGATCCTGTCGGCCTGAAGGTGCATCGGGCCGTCGAACAGCAGAAAGAGCGTGCCGGCGGCGAACAGTGCGAGGAGTGAGCCGAGGATCGGCTTGGCAGCGCTGCGAGGCTTGATCCGGAGATCACGCAGGGCCGGATCGGATTCGATCGCCATGCGCGCCTCGCCCATCAGCCGCTTGGCAGCCTCGTAGGCGCGGATGTTTTCGGGATCACGGTCGAGCCATTGCTGGAACTCCGCTTCGTCGACGCTGCTTCGCCCGGCCTCGCCGTTGCGAAAGATCCAGTCCGCGGCCTCGAGGTTGCGCCGTCGCTGCGTGGTCGTCAGTCGCTTGTGCGGCATGCGGACTTCCGAATCCTTCTTCTCACTCATCTAACGAATGAGCTGGCAGGTTTGGGACTCCGTGAGCGATTTTTGCCCGTGACGAGATCCCGCCCAGGGCCGCTGGCGGAATCCAGCGATTCAGTGCGACCAGGACCGGGTGGCCAGCTCCATTTCCGTCCGCATGAGCCGGTCGAGGCAATGGGCGAAGGCGCGACGCAGATGGCGATCGACCATGTTGCGCGAAATCCTGAGCTTTGCCGCGATGTCATCCTGCGAGAGCTGGTGCAGCCTGTGGAGGATGAAGACGGCACGGCGCCTTTCCGGAAGCTCGGCGATCGCATCGCGGAGAACGGCGATGCGAGCCTCGATTTCGAGGGCACGGTCCGGCGCGGCGTTTTCCACCGGCACGGCATAGGCCTCGTCCTCCGTGCCGGAGAAGAGGCGTGCCTCAAAACGCTCCCTGCGGAAACGGTCGATGCCCAGATTGACGGCGGCCTGGCACAGATAGGATTTGAGCGAACGCTTGTCGCGCAGGACTTCGGGTCTGGCGGAGAGCTTCAGATAGAGGTCGTGAACGATGTCCAGCGTCGCGGAGCCGGAATGACCGCTGCGACGGGCGGCGGCGGCGATGTCGTCGTAATAGGCCTCGATGGCGCGGTTGAGCAGCTCGTTGCCGTCAAGGTCGCCAAGGCTGGAAACGGTGCCAGACAGATTCGGCATTGTTATGCTTTCGTCCTGGAACGTCCGCGACGGACAGTCCGGCTTCCAGTGGCTGCGGACACGGGCGCGGTATTCCGCCGTCCTGCGTTCCTTTCGCTTCCGATCCGCCGGCGCACGCCGCTGACAAGCAGCCACGCAGGGTGACGAAATGTGCTTATCGAAGACAGAAAAGACCTGCAATAGCAGTATCTTAGAAGTGCGCCAGGCTCACTGTCGCGACAATTCTCGAAAACACGACAGTTAAAGTCATGTTTTCATATGACGAATCCTCGCTGCCGGCCGATGGCGCCCTTGCAAGGTCGTCGTCACGACCGGCTCGTTTCCGCCCCTTCGTGGCCGATCTGCAACAGTGGAGGGCGTTCCGCCGGGGCGCGGGCGGCGGGGATGCACATTGGTGTTCCTGCGACGGGGTCTGTGATGATGGTGACGGCGAGGCCGAAGACCTTGCTGACGGTTTCGGCGGTCATCACCTCGGTTGGACGTCCGGCGGCGGCGATCTTGCCGCCCTTGAGCATGACCATGCGGGTGGCGTAACGGGCGGCCTGGTTGAGGTCGTGCAGCACGGCGACGACGGTCTTGCCGCGGGCAGCGACCAGATCGGCGATCAGGTGCATCAGCTCAATCTGGTGGGCGAGGTCGAGGAACGTGGTGGGCTCGTCGAGGAGCAGTATGCCGGTCTCCTGTGCCAGAGTCATGGCGATCCAGGCCCGCTGGCGCTGGCCGCCGGACAGGTTTTCGAGCGGGCGGGCGGTAAGGTCGTCCATGCCGGTCAACGCGAGTGCCTCGGCGCAGGCCCTGTCGTCGGCTTCGGACCATCGGCCGAACAGGGAACGATGCGGATAGCGACCCTGCCGCACGAGATCGAGGACGGTCAGGCCCTCCGGCGCCGCCGGCCCCTGCGCCAGCACGCCGACGCGCCGCGCGATCTCCCTGGCGGAGAGGTCCGAGAGGTTGCGGCCGTCGAGCCGGATCGTGCCGGCCTTCGGGACGAGCTGGCCGGCGAGTGCGCGCAGGATGGTGGACTTGCCGCTGCCGTTCGGTCCAACCAGCGCTGTGAAGGCGCCCGGAGCGATGGCAAGGTCCAGACCTTCGACGATCAGCGAGCGGCCATAGGCGATCGCGACGCCCTCGGCGGCCAGGCCCTGGTCTGCATCAGTTCGCGACATGGCGTCGGCCCCATAGAAGATATCCGAAGAAGGGGGCGCCGATCAGCGCCGTGACGATGCCTGCCGGAAGCTGCACCGGAGCGATGACCGTGCGGCCGGCGAGATCGGCGGCCATGACCAGGATCGCGCCGATCAGCGCCGAGACGGGGATCAGCCGCGCATGGGCCGGCCCGACGATGCGGCGGGCTATATGCGGCGCGACCAGGCCGATAAAGCCGATCAGGCCGGCGGCGGCGACGGCGGCGCCCGACAGAAGCGTGCAGAGCACGATCATCAGCGCGCGGACGGCATCGATGCGCTGGCCGAGGCTGCGCGCGGCCTGGTCGCCGAAGCGGATCAGGTCGAGCTCGCGGCTGGACATCCAGGTGAGCGCCAGTGGCGCGACAAGCCAGAAGGCGAGGCCCTGCACGGCGGGCCAGTCGGCGTGATAGACGCTGCCGGCGAGCCAGATCATGGCGCGCTGCACGTCGCCGATCTCGCCGAAGGCGGTGAGGAAGGTGGTGGCGGCGCCGGTGAGAGCGGAGAGGCCGATGCCGATCAGGATGATGCGCAGCGACGAGGTGCCGCCGTTGTGCCACGACAGCAGGTAGATCGCCGCCGCCATCGCAGCCGCGCCGACGAAGCCCGCCCAGGGCAGGAGATGGACGGGCGCATTGTCGAGCGCCACGATGAGGATCGTCGCGGCGAGTGCGGCCCCTGCATTGATGCCGAGGACGCCGGGCTCGGCGAGAGGGTTGCGCATCACCGCCTGCGCGATGGTCCCCGCGACTGAAAGTGCTGCGCCGACCAGCAGGGCAAGCAGCACGCGCGGCAGGCGCAGGTCGAGGACGATCATCTCGATCTGCGGGTTCGCGCCGGCGGGCCGGGTGAGAGCGGAGACCAGATCGCCGAAGGAGACTGCATGGTCGCCATAGGCGAGGCTTGCCAGGACCAGAACCGGAACGAGGACAATCAGGACCGAGACAATGCGGATCATCGGGCGGATCATCGGATCTCACCCGCGCGGCGCGCCAGCCAGATGAAGAAGGGCGCGCCGACCAGCGCCATGGTCACGCCGACCGGAAAGCTCTGGCTGGCGAAGAGTGTCCGGCCGAGCGTGTCGGCCAGGACGACCAGCAAAGCGCCGCCGGCGGCGCTGAAGGGGATGATCCAGCGATAGTCGACGCCGACCGTCATCCGCGCGATATGAGGGACGACCAGGCCGACGAAGCCGATGGGACCGGCGAGCGACACCGCCCCGCCGGCGAGCAGGATGACGATGACCACGGCAAGCCCGCGCCACCAGAGCGGGTTCTGGCCGACCGACCGGGCGACGTCCGTCCCGAGGCTGAGGGTCATCAAGTGCCGGCGGAACATAAGCGCCAAAGTGAGGCCGGCGAGGATGTAGGGCGCGACGGCTGCGACCTGCGCGGCGGTGCGACCCGTGAGCGAGCCGGCGGTCCACAGGCGCACTGCGTCGAGGGTGGTCTGGTCGAAGATGAGCATGGCGGTGGTGAGCGAGGTCAGGAACGTCGCGAGCACCACGCCGGCGAGCACGAGCTTGAGCGGGGTCGCGCCTGCAGTCCCTGCCGAGGCGAGCGCATAGACGACGACCGCCGCCGTCGCCGCACCGCCGAAGGCAAACCAGACATGGGCGCTGCTCGACGCCACGCCCAGGATCGACATGGCGATGACCACTGCGAAGGCGGCACCCGCATTGACGCCGAGCAGTCCGGGCGAGGCGAGCGGATTGTTGGTCACGGCCTGCATGATTGCCCCGGCGACACCAAGAGCCGCCCCCGCCAGCAGTCCCGCCAGCACGCGCGGCAGGCGCAAGGTCGTCACCACCTGATGCTCGCGCGTCCCGTCGAACGCAAAGACAGCCGCCAGCACGTCCGACATCGCGATGGACGTTGTGCCGAGCGTCACCGACCAGATCGCCACGAGCGCCATCGCCAGGCACAGCGCCGCAAGCGCGGAAAACCGCACCGCATCGGCAGCCGAGGCGATACGGCTTGCCGTGCCGGCTCCGGCTCGCGTTCGCGTGCTCACGGTGTCGTCAGGATGTAGCGCTCGATGTCGTCGAGAACACGATGCGCGGAGGCGATGCCGTGGAAGCTCTGCCAGGTTGCGCGGTCGACACGATGGGCGCGGCCGGCCTGCACGGCTGGCAGAAGCTGCCACAGGGGATTTCCGGTGACTTCCTTTTCGAGCGCATCGTCCGGCCCGCTTTCGAAGCCGCTTGCGGAAACGTAGAGCAGAATGTCGCCGTCGAGATTGGCAAGCTCCTCCCAGTCAGGCCGCTTGACGATCGTGCCGTCGGTCACCGTCTCGTAGGCCGTGCGCTTGACGCCGGCCTCATGCAGCACCGCATAGGGCGCATAGGCGGCGGGACCGTCGACAAAGACGACGAACCGGCCAGGCGCGAAGCGGACGGCCGAAACCGTAACGTCCTTCATCCGTGCACGGATCGAGGAGACGCGCTTTTCATACGCGGCGAGCGCTTCGTTCGCCGCGTCTTCGCGCCCGGTGATTTCGGAGAGAAGCCTGAAGTATTTCTTCCAATCCATGTGGCTGAAGAAGATGGTCGGCGCGATCTTCGACGCCTTGTCGTAGATCTGCGCATGCGCCTCCGTGCTGCCGATGATGAGATCGGGCTTCAACGCGGCAATCCGCTCCAGGCTCGGCTCCTTGGGGTTGCCGAGGTCGACCATCTTCGACCGCCTGACGAAGTCGAGCACCTCGCTGTCCTGGATGGCCATGTAGGGCGTGGCGACGACCGGAGCCTCGAGTTCCATCAGCATGCCGAGCGTCAGCAGCGGATCGAGCGTGACGATCTTGCGCACTCCGGCAGGAACGCAGAACGGCGCATTGTAGACGCCTTCGGTGATCTCCTTCCCCTCGCAGCCGGCGTGGACGGGAGCCGCGGCAAACAGGAAGAGCAGAAGGGCAAGGCTCAGACGCCGGACAGAAACCATTTCAGATCAACACCTGAAAGAGGCGCGAGGTATTCGCCCCGCGCCTGAGATCGTCAGAATTTCGCACGAACGTTCAGACCGAACGATCGCCGGGGCCCGGCCTGGCCGAAGGGCAGGGCGGCATCGGGATCGACGATGGTGAAGTATTTCTCGTCGGTGAGATTTTCCGCGAAGGCCGTGAGTTCCCAGTTGTCCTTCTTGAAGCCGGCCTGGGCATTTACGATGAAGCGAGAGTCGATCTTGTACATGCCGTTCGTGCCGAAACGGGAATTGTAGTCGGCCGTGTATTTGGCGTCGCCGCCGATGAAGAGGCCGTTCTCGAACTCGTAGCGGCCGCCGAAGCCGAAGGTCCATTCCGGCGCCTCCGGGAAGGACTGTCCGGACTGATCGCCCAGGTCGGCGTGGTCGAACTCGAGAAACCTCGTGTTCAGATAGCCGATCGAAGCGAATGCCGAGAACTGATCGGTGACCTGCCAGGTCGGCTCGATCTCGAAGCCCCAGGCCTGCGAGGATGCGGCATTCTCCGTCCGTCGATAGCCCGGAATATGCGAGAACGGGCGGATCTCGATCTGCTGGTCTTCATACTTGGTGTAGAAGAGATTGGCATTGAGCGTGAGCCGATCGTTCAGAAGCCTTCCCTTGTAGGACAGCTCGTAGCTCTGCGAATATTCCGGATCGTAAGTGACGAGCTTGAAATCCGACGGGTCCTGGCGGTCGACATAGGAGCCGCCCGAGCGAAAGCCCTGCGTATAGGTGAGGGCGACCGTGTGGTTGTCGCCGAATTCCTTCGAGATCCCGACCTTCGGGACAAAGTTCAGCTCCTCGAAGGAGGCGGGGTCCCCGGTCATGACCGGATCCATTCCGTAGAACACGAGCGAGTTGAGCTCGGTATTCGTCTCGTCCAGATAATCCAGCCGCCCTCCCAGGGTGACGAACCAGCTGGGGACGAATTCGTAGGTCGCCTCGCCGAACACGGCTAGGTTCGATGTCTTGCGGTTCTGGTAGTCGTCCAGCTGGACGAGCCCGTAGAAGGGAACGTCCGCGATGAAGCGCGAGGCGCCGTCGAAGACCTGATGGCTGCCGAAGACGCCGGCCACCCATTTCCAGCGGTCGCCCTCGTAGTTCAGCCGCAACTCCTGGGTGAAGATCGAGTCGTCATCCGTACCCCAGATACCGGTGACCAGGCCGGGCGTGTCCGCGTCGACGGAACTGCGTGTGTTGATGCCATAGGAGAAACCGGTCTGCGAGGTGAAGCGCAGCGCGTCGGAGAAATCATGGGTGACCTCGAGGCCGAGATTGTGCACCTCGGTGGTCCGGAATTCCGTGTAGGTATCGGGGTTGTTGTTGAAGTCGCCGCGCCCGGTGTAGAGGCCGACCAGCCGGTCGTTCGGACGATCCTTCGAGTAGTTGTAGGTCAGCAGCGCCCGCGTGTCCGGCATCTCGGTGGGGGTGAGGAGCAGCTTGGCGCGGATATTGCCGCTGATGTCCGTGGTCAGGTCGTCGTAGTTGGAATAGTGCTCGAAGTTCGAATAGTCGACATCCGACCGGGAGCGCTCGAACGCGCCGGAAATGCGCAGCGCGACCTGCTCCTCGACGATCGGTGTGTTGACGACGAAGCCGGGGCCGACCAGTTCGTTATTGCCGACCGTGCCCGACACTTCGACTTCCCTGTCAAAGGTCGGATCCTTCGATTTCACGTAGATCGCGCCCACCATGGCGGCGCGGCCTGACAGCGTCGATTGCGGGCCGCGATAGACCTCGACCTGCTCGGTGTCCCACAGGCCCCTTGCACCGAAGCGCGAATTGTAGCGGGTCTGGAGAATGCCGTCGATGTAGAGAGACCCGGCCGGCCCGCCTGAGGGAACGAAGCCTTCGGAGCTCATGCCGCGGATGACGAAGCCGGAATTGACCGTCGCGCTGGGCTGCACGTTCGCAAGGCGGCGAAAGGCTTCCCGCGTATTCCTGATCTGGCCTTCTTCGATTTCCTCGGCGGTGACAACGCCAATGCTGGCGGTTGTCGCATCAAGCGTCGTGGCATTCTTCGCGCCATAGATGACGAGGCGTTCAAGCATCGTGGCTCCATCGTCGCCCGTGGCATAGCCGGCGTCGGTGGGAGCGGTGTTGAGGCCGAGCACGACCTGGTTGCCGCCGGCAAAGCGTGCGCTCAGCCCCGTGCCGGCCAGGACGGCGTCGAGAGCCTGGGCAGGCGTGAGATTGCCGCTGACGCCGCGCGTGGTCTTGTCGCGGGCGAGATCCGCATCGAACAGGATCTGCAGGCCCGACTGCGCCGCAAGCCGGTTGAGAGCCTGGGTGAGCGGGCCGGCGGGAACGGAAACGGATTGCCGCGCGGTCTGCGCGGAAGGCGCGGTTTGGGCCGCGGCCGGAAGCGTCCAGCCGAACGCCAGGATGGTGCCGGCCAGGAAGGCGAGACGCCGCCGGCCGGCCGCTCTCGCCTGGTTTGTCGTCAGTCTCTGTCCAGATACCACCACAGCCCCCAATTCCGGCGGCGTTCAAGGCGCCGCTGTCGATCACGTCAAACGGACTCCTGCCCGTTCACCGATGTGACGATCACGGATCTCTGTTTGGGACTGTGGTCTGAAAAAAACTTGTAAGCTGAGGTCAGGTTTTTGGCGCTAAAGCCATTTGCTCGGCATCTCTTAAGAGACGACGGCCAACTTAGTCCGCGCTGCAGCCGCAAGCTCGTGGCTGACCTGAAAACGCGAAAGCCGCGGAGGACCGCGGCTTTTCCGTGAGGTTACTTGGAGCGGGCGAAGGGATTCGAACCCTCGACCCCAACCTTGGCAAGGTTGTGCTCTACCCCTGAGCTACACCCGCTCGCACGGCCCGAAGGCCGAAAGCCGCGCCTATATGGCTGAAGCGCATGGCGAATGCAACAGGGAAATCATGTATCGTGCGATGCAACTGTCGACGGAGCGAAAGGCCGCGGAACCGGGTTCGGCTGGTGATGCGCGGCACACGGCGCCCTGCTCGCGATGCGGCATATTGCGGGTTGGCAGCGGCGCGGTTCGGGCCTAGAGCAGGCACGCACACGAGCATCGACGCCATGCCGAAAACACAAGACGAGTTGTTCGCCGTCCTTTCCTCTCTCGGGATCGAGGTGACGACCAGACAGCATCCGCCGCTTCATACCGTCGCCGAATCGCAGGCGCTGCGCGGCGAGATCGCCGGACGCCATACCAAGAACCTGTTCCTCAAGGACAAGAAGGACAATTTCTTCCTCGTCACGGTGGGAGAGGATACGCAGGTGGATCTCAAGTCGATCCATCAGGTGATCGGAGCGGCGAGCCGGGTGTCCTTCGGCAACCCTGAAAAGCTGATGGACTATCTCGGCGTCGTGCCCGGCGCGGTGACCGCCTTCGGCGTCATCAACGACGAGGGCGGTCAGGTGAAGGCGATCCTCGACGAGGAACTCATGTCTCACGACGTCGTCAACGGCCATCCGCTGGTCAATACCGCGACGACATCGATCGCGCCGGACGACCTCGTGCGCTTCATGCGGGCGACCGGCCACGACCCCGCCATCTTGAAAGTCGGACAGTGATCGCCACATGTGGCGCGTCGCCGAGCCTGACGGTACATCAGGTCATCAGCCGCGCCGTTTCCAAGGGAGCCACCGAATGAGCACCGACAACAATCCGTTCGCTCCGGCCGGCGCGCAATATTCGGCCAATGTCAGCTTCGGCGGGTCGCCGGACGAACCGAAAGGCGACCTGGTCAAGGAGACCACGACGCAACGCTTTTCGGCGGACGTGATCCAGGAATCGCGCAACCAGGTGGTACTGGTCGATTTCTGGGCGCCGTGGTGCGGACCGTGCAAGCAGTTGACGCCGGTGCTCGAAAAGGCCGTCAAGGCGGCCGGCGGGCGCGTCAAGCTGGTCAAGATGAACATTGACGACCATCCTGCCGTCGCCGGACAACTCGGCATCCAGTCGATCCCCGCCGTCATCGCCTTCAAGGATGGCCAGCCGGTGGACGGGTTCATGGGCGCACTGCCGGAAAGCAAGGTCAACGAGTTCATCGATCGGGTGGCGGGGCCGGGCGGGGCCGGAGCGCAGATCGAGGCGGCGCTCGCGGCGGCCACCGAGGCGCTCACGGCCGGCGACAGCCAGACGGCTGCCGACATCTACCAGGAGATCCTTCAGGCGGCGCCGGACACGCTGGCTGCCATCGCGGGCCTGGCGGGGCTGTTGATCGATGCGGGCCAGATCGACGCCGCGCGATCGGTGCTCGAAACCGCGCCAGAGGACAAGCGGTCGGATGCATCGATCGCCGGCGTCAGCGCGCGGATCGCGCTTGCCGAGCAGGCCGAAAAGCTCGGCGATGCGGGCGACCTGCTGCGCCGGCTGGAGGCCGATCCCAAGGATCACCAGGCGCGTTTCGACCTTGCCATGCTGCACAATGCCCGCGGCGAACGGACTGAAGCGGCGGACTGCCTGCTGGAGATCATGAAGGCCGACCGCACGTGGAACGACGACGGCGCGCGCAAGCAGCTTCTCCAGTTCTTCGAGGCCTGGGGCATGACTGACGAGGCGACGCTGGCCGCGCGCCGCAAGCTGTCGTCGCTGTTGTTTTCCTGAACGGCCTTCCTTTCGGCGCTCTTGCGGAACAGGCTGCGCGCCCCACATAGTCCTGATCCGCTCATTCTCGGCGAAGGTATCGGTGTGCAGGCCGGCAATGCATTCTATCGCAGGCAAGAGGATCTGCCGCAGGAAGCGGCGGTGTTTCCTCTGACGGCGGCGCTTCTGCTCCCGGGCGGGCGGATGCCGCTGAACATCTTCGAGCCGCGCTATCTTGAAATGGTCGATGCCGCGCTCGCCTCGACGCGGCTGATCGGCATGATCCAGCCGCGGCTCGATGGGGCGCTGCGCGAGGACGGCGAGCCGGAACTGTGCGAAACCGGGTGTCTGGGCCGCATCACCTCCTTCGCGGAAACGGGCGACGGCCGCTATCTCGTCTCGCTGCAAGGGATCTGCCGTTTCCGCGTGGCCGAGGAGCTGCCGGTCAAAACGCCCTACCGCCGTTGCCGGTTGATGCCGTTCCTTGCCGATCTGGACGAAGACAAGGGCGCGGAGCGGGTGGACCGGGCCGCGCTGCTCAAATGCTTCCGCAGCTATCTCGAAGCGAACGGGCTGGAAGCCGACTGGGACAATATCAGCCGTGCGGAAAATGCCACGCTGGTCAACGCGCTGTCGATGATGTCGCCCTATGGCGCTGCCGAGAAACAGGCGCTTCTCGAAGCGCCGGACCTCAAGACGCGGGCCGAGACGCTGATCGCCATCACCGAGATGTCGCTTGCGCGCGAGCGGGACGATTTCTCTTCCAGCCTGCAGTGACGGACATGGCTGAAAGCGCTGCCGAAACGATCATCGATCCGAAACTGCTCGAACTCATCTGCTGCCCGCTGACCAAGGGCATGCTCTCCTACGACGCCGAGAGCAAGGAACTGATCTCGCTCTCGGCGAAGCTCGCCTATCCGGTGCGCGAGGGAATTCCGATCATGCTGCCTTCGGAGGCGCGGCAGCTCGGCGAGGACGAGATTGCGGCACGCAGGAAGCAGCGGGACTGACGACGCTCACTGGAAATTGCGCCCCTTCGGCATGACCTTGCCGGCTTGGGCGGCAAGTTTATCGAATTCCTCCCGAAATTGCGGCTTTGCGTCCATCACCCGCGCATCCGGCGACAGGTGGTTACCTTGCTTCGCCACGGGAGCGGGGCTGTCGGTATTGGCCGCTTCCTCGGACAGGTCGACCAGCCACGGCGTCAGATCCTCGATCCTGTCGGCCACGAGATGGGTGACGGCGGTTGCATCCTGCGCGCTTTTAACGGACTGGATTCGGCCGGTCACCTTCACGAAGCGTGCACCGAGCACGACGGCGCGATAGGCTTCGAAGGTCTTCTGCCAGACGATGATGTTGGCGATGCCGCGCTCGTCCTCGATGGTCATGAAGATGACGCCGTTGGCCGAGCCGGGTCGCTGGCGCACAAGAACCAGACCTGCGACGCTGATCCTGCGGCCGCTGGCGGTCTTCTCGAGTTCGGCCGAGGAACTCACCGCCGCGGCCGTGAGCCGTTTCCGCAGGAAAGATACCGGATGCGCCTTCAGCGAGAGGGTCAGGGTGCGGTAGTCGTGGATCACGTGCTCGCCCAGAGGCATGGCTGGCAATCGGGTCTTCGGCTCGAGATCGGGCAAGCTGATCTGCGGCTGGTCGAAGAGCGGCAACCGCTCGACCATCTTCTCGCGACCGAGCGCCTTCACCGCCCATAGGGCTTCGCGCCGGTCGAGCCCGATGGAGCGGAAGGCATCCGCCTGGGCGAGGCGCTCGATGACGTCGACGCGCAGGCCGCTGCGCAGCCACAGGTCGCGGACGGATACGTAGCCGGCGCCGCGACGCTCCATGAGAAGGATCATATCGTCCTCCGCAAGGCCCTTGACCTGGCGGAGACCGAGACGGAGCGCATGATCAGAGAGGATGACGCCTGCCATCGAGGCATGGCGGGGGGCGATGCGGGCCGCATCGAATGCGGTCTTTTCCAGCGTGCAGCCCCAGTTGGAGAAGTTGATGTCGACAGGACGAACCTCGATGCCGTGCTCGCGTGCGTCGCGGACGAGCTGCGAAGGGGAATAGAAGCCCATCGGCTGGGAATTCAGGATCGCGGCCGAGAACACATCCGGGAAGAAGGTCTTGAACCAGCAAGAGGCGTAGACGAGCAGGGCAAAGGAGGCGGCGTGGCTTTCCGGAAAGCCGTAATCGCCGAAACCCTCGATCTGGCTGAAACAGCGTTCGGCAAACTCGCGGGGATATTCCTTGGCGACCATGCCCTCGATGAATTCGTCACGCAGCTTGTCGATCGTGCCGACACGGCGGAAGGTGGCCATGGCGCGGCGCAGCTTGTCCGCCTTGTCAGGGAGGAAGTCGGCGGCGACAATGGCGATCTTCATCGCCTGTTCCTGGAACAGCGGCACGCCGAGGGTCCTGCCCAGGATCTCTTCGAGTTCCGGCTTCACATAATCGACAGCCTCCTTGCCCTCGCGCCGGCGCAGATAGGGATGCACCATGTCGCCCTGGATCGGACCGGGCCGGACGATCGCCACCTCGATGACGAGGTCATAGAAATTCCGAGGTCGCAGCCGCGGCAGCATGCTCATCTGCGCCCGGCTCTCGATCTGGAAGACGCCAAGCGTGTCGGCGCGGCAGATCATGTCATAGACCGCCTGTTCACCTTCCCTGATCGTCGCCAGGTCCTTTTCCGGGCGGTCGGGATAATGCTTTTCGAGCAGCTCGAAACAGCGGCGCAGGCAGGACAGCATGCCGAGCGCGAGGATGTCGACCTTGAAGAGGCCGACGGAATCGAGATCGTCCTTGTCCCATTCGATCATCTTCCGTTCCGGCATCGCCGTCTTCATGATCGGAACGATCTCGTCGAGCCGGTCCTTGGTGATGACGAAGCCGCCGACGTGCTGGGAAAGGTGACGCGGAAAACCCATCAGCTCATTGGCGTTGTCGAAGAGGTGCTTCGTCAGCGCATCGCTCATGTCGAGCCCCGCATCCCGCGCTTCGGTCGCGCCGAGGTCGGACGATGTCCAGCGCCAGGTCGAGGAGGACAGGGCGGCAATCGTGTCGTCCGAAAGCCCAAGCGCCTTTGCGGTCTCCCGCATGGCCGAACGGGAGCGGTAGGTGACGACCGCGGCGGCCAGCGAAGTGTGTTTCTCGCTGTATTTTTTGTAGACGTATTCGATCACCTCGTCGCGACGGTCATGTTCGAAATCGACATCGATGTCCGGCGGTTCGCCGCGTTCCTCCGAGATGAAACGTTCGAACAGCGTTTCCATACGATCAGGGCCGATGTCGGTGATGCCGAGGCAGTAGCAGATCAGCGAATTCGCGGCCGAGCCGCGACCCTGGCAGAGAATTTCCATCTCCCTTGCCGCCCTGACGATGTCGTGCACCGTCAGGAAATAGCCGGCGTAGTTCAGCCGGCCGACGAGGTCGAGCTCCTTGAGGATAGTTGCGCGGATCTTCTCGGAGAGCCCTTCCGGGAACCTTCGCGCGGCTCCCTCCCATGTCAGTCGTGCGAGTTCTTCCTGCGGTGTCGCTCCGTCGCGCGTCGGTTCGTCGGGATAGTTGTGCTTCAGTTCATCCAACTTGAATGCGAGCTCCTGCTCGAAGCGCATCGTCTCGGCGATTGCATGCTGGTAACCGCGGAAGAGACGAGCCATGTCCATCGGCGATTTCAGATGGCGCTCGGCATTGGCCTCCAGTTCAAACCCTGCCTCCGCCACGGTCCTTTTCAGCCGGGTGGCGTTCAACACATCCTGCAGATGGCGTCGGCCGGGCTCATGATAGAGCACGTCGTTGGTGGCCATCAGCGACAGGCCGGTCGTCCTCGCCATGGCGTCCGCCTGGGCGAGACGCCAGGCATCGTTGCCGCCGAAACGCGGCGCGGCGGCCAGTCGGAGCGCAGGTCCAAACCTGGCTTTCAAGCTGTGGAGGAGCAGAAGTTCCGCTTCGGCATCGACGAGCGGCGGCAGCACGGCTAGCGACATGCCGTCGCCCCATTCGAGCAGGTCGGTGAGATAGACCTGCGAATTCCCTTTCTCGCTCTCCTCCCTGAGATTGGCCTGCGACAGCAGCCGACAGAGACGGCCCCATCCGGCACGATCGCGTGGATAGGCGAGCACGTCCGGCGTGCCGTCGGCGAAGACCAGGCGGGCGCCGGGGTGGTAAGGAATGCCCGTTTGCCTGGCCTGCTGCCAGGCGCGAACCACGCCTGCCACGGTGTTGCGGTCGGCAAGCCCGATCGCGGCATGGCCGAGACGGGCCGCCTGATGCACTAATTCCTCTCCGGACGAGGCTCCCTGCAGGAAGGAGAAATTCGACCGGACACCGAACTCGGCATAGGCGGGAGAGACGGGAGCATTCATGCGAAGAGGCCCTGCATGTGCCATTGCGGCGCTTCGCCAGCTGCCTGCGGAACCTCGCGATATATCCAGTAGCGTCGTCCATCCTGGTCTTCGATGCGATAGTAGTCGCGGTTTCCGGCCGCCGCGTCGCGCCACCACTCCGGAGAGATGCGCTCGGGCCCTTCCTTGCCGTGCAGGGAATGATCGACCCGTCGCCAGCGGAAATCGAGACTGGCGCCGTCGATGATTTCGATCGGGTCGGAACGCCTCAGGAGCCGGAGCGGCCGCTCCGCCATGCCGGCGGGAATCGCCTTCGCCATCGGCGCGTCGGCGGCGCTCGTTGCCCGCTCGGGAATATGGCTCTGCCGCAGATCGGGTTCGGTCAGTGCCGCGCTGCCGAGACGAGCGCGCACCCGGTCGGCAAAGAAGGCGGCGTCCTCCTCGTGCGCCGCCGTGTCCCCGGACAGGTTCTGTTGCCGGTCTTCGAGGGTTGCGGCGGACACGACTGCGAGACGCGCAAGATCGAAGCCGTAGCCCGCGTCGAGACGGTTTTCCAAAGCCGAAAGCCGTTCATGGAACAGCTTGGCGATGCGCCATGATTCCCGCAGCGGGACGGCGGATCCGGTGGCTATGCGGCTTACCTCGCCGTCGACGCGAAACAGGATCAGTTCCAGCCGTTCGGCGCCTTCGCCGCGCTCTTCCAGATGCGGCTTCAACGCCTGGGACAGGAGCAGGACGAGCCTCTCTATGTCCTCCATGCGCTCCACCGGTTCGGCAAGCCGCCGCTCGACCGACAGGGGCGGCACCGGCAATCGCGGCGAAATCGCCTCGTCGAGGGAACCGAGCGCCTGATCGAGCCGCAGGACGACCTGCGGTCCGAACCGGCGGACGATGGGCGCGCGGGGAGCCTCCATCACCATCGCGACGGTTCGCAGGCCGACGCTCTTCAGACCGGCGATCGTCCCGGCATCGAGCCGCAGCGCCGTGAGCGGCAAGGGCGCGAGTAGCTCCGCCTCCGTTCCGGGCGCGATCACGACGGGGCTGCGGAAGCGCGCGGCCGCCCAGGCGGCGCCGGGCGTCGAGGCAAGCCCTGCCCGCGCCTCGAAGCCCTGATGACGGAGGCGTGCGAGCAGATCCTTCATCAATGCCCGTTCGCCGCCGAACAGATGTGCGCAGCCGGTGATGTCGAGGAAGAGACCGTCGTCGCCGTCGATCGAGACCAGCGGCGTATAGCGGTCGCACCAGTCGGCCAGGCTTTCGAGCAACTGGCGGTCGGCTTGCGGATCTTCCTCGACGATCTCGATCGAGGGATGCATTGCGCGCGCATCGGCGATTCCCATGCCCTGGCGCAGGCTGAGGCGAGCCGCTTCCTCGTCAAGCGCGCCGACGCGCTGGGTATTGTTCTGCCGCGTGCTGAAGAGGAGCGGCCCCCTTTTTGCTCCGTCGAAACGCCACGCTCTCCCGAATCTCTGACGGAAGACCCTGTCCGGCGACAGGAGGGGCAGCCAGATGGCGAGTATCCGTTGTGGCAGGCTCATGGTCCGGCTCCTCGAAGATGCGTCGGCCGGCATTCCATTGCAGCAGGAAGGCGGCTTGCGGCGACAGGCGGTTCTTGTCGATGAAGATCTGGAAGGCGGGCGGCCCGATCGAGCCGCGCAGCGGGCCTGCCAGCGTCAGGCGCGGCATGGCCGGCGCGGGCGAGGCGACCAGGCGGAGCGGCGCGGCGGTGGGTTGCGCTTCTGCGCCATGGCAGAGAAGGAAAAGCGGACGGCCTGCCGCCAGGGCGCGCCGGTGCAGCCGCCGTGTCGCCGTCAGGTCGAGCACGGACGGGTTGCCGCGCATCTCCAGGAGCACGGCGCCTATGGCTTCGAGGTGCGCGGCCTCCTCGGCGATCCACAACGCGTCGGCGGGCCTCGCCGCCTCAGCCACCAGAAGCTGCCCGGCACCGATGCCGCAAAAGGCGGAGATGCCGGGCAGATAGGGCTCGCCCGCCTCATGCATCATGTCCGAGGTCGCGATCCAGACGAGGGGCCGGCGCCCGGCCGCGCGTGCGGCAAATGCCAGCGCAAGCCCCGAGACCGCGCCGGCATCACGCGTGAGGCGGCCGTGTATCTCCACCAGGCCGGCGGCAGGAATGCCGCCGCCGAGAGCCGCATCGAAACGGGGCGTGCCGGTCGGGATGCGAGGCAGTAAGGCGGCCCCATTGCGGCGCGCGAGCACCGCATCGTTATCGTCGGCCGGGGTCTCCAGCGTTTCCGCCAGACGGCCCTCGATCCTTGCGATTTCCCGGCGCAGGGCGCAAACGGCCTCATGCGCCGCGGCGCCCTTGGCCATGGCACTGTTCCCGGTCAGATGTTCCTGTTCTGTTCCTATAGATTCCGAAGCCTGCCGGAAGAGTCAAGCAGACTCGCAAAGAATTTATTCCTGCCGTCTTTCGGACGGAAACGCTTCTATCCGCGCCCGAAAACCCCTATATGGCCCGCCAAAGGAGCATTCATGGCCCGCATCGACAATTCACGTCTGTGGCGCGACCAGCTCTCCCCCTCCCTGGAGGATATGGAGCTGCTCGCGCTCGAAGCCTATGCGCATCTGCCCGATGAGTTCCGGACGCTGACCGGGGAAATCGTCATCCAGGTCGCGGAGTTTCCCGAGGAGGAGATCATGGACGATCTCTCGCTGGAGACGCCGTTCGACCTGCTCGGCCTTTTCGAGGGACGCGGTATCGCCGAGCGCTGGAACCCGGCGACCGGCGAGGGCCCGAACCGCGTCACGCTCTATCGTCGCGCCATCCTCGACTACTGGGCCGAGAACGAGGAGACGCTGGGCGACATCGTCACCCATGTGCTGATCCATGAGATCGGGCACCATTTCGGCCTGTCCGACGACGACATGGCGCGCATCGAGGAAGGTCTCGACCAGGAATACAGGCCCTGATGCGTCAGCGCCCTTCGGCCCGCCTTCAGTAGTCGCTCAGCTTGATTCCCGGGTCGTAGTCCACGCCGTCGACTTCCTTGAACACGGCCTGGCCGCAGCGCATCGTCTTCGTTTCCGCGTCGAAGGCATAGGTTGGAGAACCGTGCAGCAGCCAGCCCTTGTTCAGCGCCGCCGTCACCTTGTGGCAGAAGCTCGAATCGTCGGGGCCGGAGAGAAAGCGATAGAGTTTCACGGATGCCTCCTCAGAGATTGCCGGCCTTGGCCAGAAGCTTCTCCGCCTGTGCCAGATGCAGGCGCTCGGTCATGCGGCCGTCGACGGTGAGCACGCCTTTGCCGGCGTTCTCGGGCGCCGCGAAAGCGGACACGATCGCTCGGGCCTGGGAGATTTCGTCCGCCGAGGGCGAAAACGCCTCGTTCGCCGGACCGATCTGGTCGGGATGGATCAGCGTCTTGCCGTCGAAGCCCATGCCGGCGCCATCCTCGCATTCGCGACGGAAGGCGTCGAGGTCGCGGAAGTTGTTCGCCACCCCATCGAGCACATCGATGCCGCCGGCGCGGGCCGCCAGCACCATCTGCATCAGCCAGGGCACGAGGTGACGGCGGTCCGGCGTCATGCGCACGCCGGTTTCCTTCACGAGGTCGTTGGTGCCGGCGACGAAACAGGCGAGCCGCGCGCCGGGATCGCGACCGAGTTCGGCGATCGCGCCGATGTTGAGCAGCGCCTTCGGCGTCTCGATCATCGCCCAGAGCCACATGCCCGGATGGGCGTCCTCATCATCCAGCGTGTCGTTGGCTTCCAGGATGTCGCGCGGCGTCTCCACCTTCGGCAACAGGATCGCATCCGGCCGGCATTCGCGCGCGGCGATCAGATCGTCCGGGCCCCATTCCGTCGACAACCCGTTGATCCGGATGACGATCTCTCCGGGACCGTCGGATTTCGGGGCCTTCGCACGTTCGGCGAAGAACGCCTTCAGCGCCTCGCGGGCGGACACCTTGGCGTCGGGCGCCACCGCATCCTCCAGGTCGATGATCGCCGCGTCGCAGGCAAGGCCGGGCAGCTTCGACAGAGCCTTGGCGTTCGAGGCGGGAACGTAGAGGACGGAGCGGCGGGGTCGGAAGGGGCGTGTCGTCATGATGGTGTCTTCATGCATCGGCGCGGAACCTCGTGCAAGCGGCTGCGGCGGCAAGGCGCTTGAATGCACGAATGAAAACTGATTTGCGTTGCTGCAACAAAAGGCTGGCACATGCAGTTCGACATCGTCATCATCGGGGGGGCCATTGTCGGCTCTTCTGTCGCCTGGGGCCTGCGCGAGGAAGGGTTCACCGGCTCGATCGCGCTGATCGAGCGCGATCCACAGTTCGCGACCGCTTCGACGACGCTGTCCTGTGCCTCGATCCGCCAGCAGTTCTCGATCCCCGAGAACATCCGCCTGTCCGTGTTCACCCTCGGCCTCTTCCGGCGGCTGAAGGAGGAGTTCGGTGCGGATGCCGACATCGGATTCCGCGAAAACGGCTACCTCATTCTCGCGAGCCCGGATGGCGCGCCGATCCTTGAGCAGAATCACGCGGTGCAGGCGGCGGAAGGCGCCGACATCGTGCTGGAGAACCCGGCCGCGCTCCAGTCGCGCTTCCCATGGCTGTCGACCGAAGGGATTGTCGCCGGAGCGTTCGGCCGCTCGGGCGAAGGCTGGTTCGACGCGCATGCCTATCTGCAGCTCTTCCGCCGCGCGCTGAAGACGCGCGACGTCGCCTTCATCAAGGCGGAGGTGACCGGCATCGCCCGCGAAGGCAACAAGGTCACGAAAGTGACGCTGGACGACGGGTCGCAGATATCCGCCGGCATGGTCGTCAATGCCGCGGGCCCCAGCGGCGGCAAGGTGGCGGCGCTTGCCGGCATCGCGCTGCCGGTCGAGCCGCGCAAGCGCTCCGTCTTCGTCTTCGAGGCACGCGAGCGCTATGCGGACATGCCGCTCATCGTCGATCCGAGCGGGGTCTATGTCCGGCCGGAGGGCTCCGTCTACATTACGGGCGGCGCCGAGCCGCACGAGGACGACCGCGCGGCCGACCCGGCCGACTTCGAACCGGAATGGCCCCTGTTCGAGGAGACGATCTGGCCGGCTCTGGCCGCGCGCATTCCGGCCTTCGAGGCGATCAAGCCGACGCGGGCCTGGGTCGGCCACTACGATTACAACGTCCTGGATCAGAACGCGGTGATCGGGCGCCACCCGGACGTTTCGAACTTCATCTTCGCCAACGGTTTCTCCGGCCACGGGCTGCAGCAGGCGCCTGCCGTCGGCCGTGCCGTCGCGGAACTCGTCGTCCATGGCGGCTACCGTACGATCGACTGCTCGGTCTTCGGTTACGAGCGGATCGCGGAAGGCCGGCCTTATCGGGAACTGAACGTCATCTGACCGCGTCCGAATAGATTCCCGCCGCAAGGGCCGCGTCGACAAGTCGAGCGCGGGCATCCTCGGTCGAACGATGTCCGTCGAGCACCTTCAGGCAGGTCTCGAGGGCATTCGCATGCAATTCGTCACGCGGGCCCGGCCATTCCACGCTTGCCAGCAGATCGCTTGCCTCCTGGACCGAGCCTATCGAGACGATGCCCGAAGGCAGTCGAACGAGCACGGGCTCGGCGAATTGCTTGGTGTCGAGTTCGGTCCGCATTGGCCTGCAACGGACTAACTGTCGTGCGGTTCCTTTCCCGGTTTGCCGAGAGACCGCGCCAGCGACAGGGCATTGCCCAGCGCATGGCCGTTCGCCGTGTTGTCGAAGATGCACCAGACCTCGGCGCCGCCGGCTGCCGATGCCGCCACGCGCCGGCCGATCGTGAGGAGGCTCTCGGCATCATAGTCGGAATAATAGATATCGGGCGTTCCGTGCAGGCGGAAATACCTCAGCCCATCCCAGCCGCCCGGCTCGTCCCCACTCGCCGCGCGTGACGGATCGGCCGCGACGCGGGCGACGTGATGCGTCTTCATCATGCTTTCCGCCTCCTGGCAGAACCAGCTCGGATGGCGCGGTTCCAGCGCGACGTGCGACGCGGTCTTTCCACGCAGCAGGCGAAAGAAGCCATCGGCGGCCTGCAACTCGAACTTCAGATGCGGGGGCAGTTGAACCAGAAGCACGCCGAGCTTCCCGCCGAGGCCGGCGATGTCCTGCAGGAATTTGTCGAGCGCCGCTTCCGCGTCGACAAGTCCGGCTTCATGCGTGATCGTCTTTGGCAGCTTGACCGAAAAGCGGAACTCGTCAGGAACGGACGCCGCCCAGCGCAGATAGGTCTCGGGCAGATGCGGTCGGTAGAAAGAGGTATTGATCTCGACGCAGCCGAGACGTCTGGCATAACGCTGGAGATGGGTGCCCTGCGCCGGAAATTCCGCCGCATAGCGCGACGCGATGCTCCAGCCTGCCGTCCCGATGAAGAGCGGATGTTCCTGCATCGAGTCGATGTGGCGGAATCGCCTGCTGCGTCAAGTGCTGCGGCGTCTTTCCACTTTGCCTCGGGAAAGAGTCTGTGTAATGCGTTGCCGCGCACCTTGGCCCGAAGGGAGATGAGCGATGGATAAATTTACCACATTGACCGGGGTTGCCGCGCCGCTGCCGATCGTCAACATCGACACGGACATGATCATCCCCAAGGACTACCTGAAGACGATCAAGCGCACCGGGCTCGGCACGGGCCTTTTCGCCGAGATGCGCTACAACGAGGACGGTTCGGAGAATCCGGACTTCGTGCTCAACAAACCGGCCTACCGCAAGGCGCAGATCCTGGTGGCGGGCGACAATTTCGGCTGCGGCTCCTCGCGCGAACATGCGCCGTGGGCTCTGCTCGACTTCGGCATCCGCTGCGTGATCTCCACCAGCTTCGCCGACATCTTCTACAACAATTGCTTCAAGAACGGCATCCTGCCGATCACGGTAAGCCCCGAGGACCTGGAGAAGCTGCTCGACGACGCGTCACGCGGCTCCAACGCGACGCTCACCGTCGACCTCGAAGCCAGGGAAATCCGCGGGCCGGACGGCGGCACGATCACGTTCGACCTCGATGCCTTCAAGCGTCACTGCCTGCTCAACGGGCTCGACGACATCGGCCTGACGCTGGAGAAGGCCTCGGCCATCGACAGTTTCGAGAAGACGAACGCCGCGGCGCGTCCCTGGGCCTGAGCCTCGTCCGTCCGATGAAGCCATTCCTGCCAAAGCGGCTCGAACCCTATGCGTTCGGGCTGCTCCTCTCGGGCATGATGTCATTCCTGGTGTCCGGCATGTCGACCGCGCTCGCGGCCGGCGTCCATGCCAATTTCCCGCAGCTCTGGTTGTCGGCCTGGCTGCCGTCCTGGGCGATCGCCTTTCCGAGTGTCCTGATCGTCGCACCCTTCGTGCGGCGGGTTCTTTCACGGATCGTCCGTTCGAACTGACTCCGGGCTGACATGCATTGGTGGCCGTGGCAGTCTGGCGTCACATGGAGATCAGACGATGCGCATACCCTTCCTGTTCGCTGTGCTCGTGTCCGCTCTCGGCAGTGCGCCGGCGCTGGCCCAGACTGCCGAGCCTGAAAAACACCCGTTCGAAGGCGGCACGATCACCATCACCGAGACGGACACGGGCGAGAAGGAGATCGCCTTCGACGGCCGCCTGCTCGCCTCCAACTATTACGTCTCCTACGATCAGGAGACGGAAGTGGGTGGCTCGAAGGTCGCGCTGATCTCGGTCGGCGACGGCGGCAATGCCTGCGGGCCGGGCACGCTGATCGTCTGGAAAAACGGCGATGAGGTCGACAGCGACTATATCGGCGAGGATTGCGGCGCGCCGTCTCCCGCCGTCACCGCCGACAAGATTTATTTCGTGCCCTATCTCCTGCCGGGCGCGAGTGGCGATGTCGTCACCTGGTCGCCGACGGAACGTATCGGCCTCGCCGGTCTCCTGACCTTCAAGCCGCAAGCCGATACCGGCTGGTCGGATCTCGACCTGTCGGGGGTCGAGCATATCCTGGATACGTTCCGCAACGAGGCGGTCTACTCCGCCGCAGAGAAACTCCTGGGCGGCGATCTGGAAACCGTCGTCACCGGCCTCGTTGTCGGCGGCGCGCCGGAGACGCTGAAGTCGGGCGTGCTCTGGTCCGAAGGCTGCGTGCCCCATGCCTGTGGCGGCAGCGACAGTTTCATGGCGATCGATCCGAAGGCGAAGACGCTCTATTTTGCCCAGCAGACCGACGGCAAGACGCCGAACAGCTGGCCGCCTGCCGCGAAGTGGCCGAAGGACATCCTCGACGCGATGAAGGGTGCGATCGGGCGCTAGACGCCCGGCCTCGATCAGGCGCCCTGTCCCTGCGAACCGATTGAGTGCTATTTCCGGCTTGCGCGGCGCTGCCGCCGCGTCTAGCACGTCGCGCGAGATTTCCTGCACGAAAGGCGCGACCATGGCATCCCGCAAGCTTCTCCTCCTCGCCGGCGACGGCATCGGCCCCGAAGCAATGGCGGAAGTAAAGAAGCTGATCGCCATGATGAACGCCGAGATGGGGGCCGGCTTCGAGACCGAGGAAGGGCTGGTCGGCGGCTGCGCCTACGATGCGCACGGCAAGGCGATCTCGGAAGAGGACATGGCCAAGGCGATGGCGGCCGACGCGGTGCTGTTCGGCGCCGTCGGTGGGCCGAAGTGGGATGGCGTTCCCTATGAGGTGCGCCCCGAAGCCGGCCTTCTGCGCCTGCGCAAGGACATGGAACTGTTCGCGAATCTTCGCCCCGCGATCTGTTATCCGGCGCTCGCCTCGTCGTCGTCGCTCAAGCCGGAAGTCGTCGAAGGCCTCGACATCCTGATCGTGCGTGAACTCACCGGCGGCGTCTATTTCGGCGAGCCGAAGGAGATCATCGACCTCGGCAACGGCCAGAAGCGGGGCATCGACACGCAGGTCTACGACACGTTCGAGATCGAGCGGATCGCGGGCGTCGCCTTCGAGCTGGCGCGCACCCGCCAGAACAAGGTCTGCTCGATGGAAAAGCGCAACGTCATGAAGTCTGGCGTGCTGTGGAATGAGGTCGTGACCCAGACGCACAAGGCAAAGTATCCGGACGTCGAGCTCAGCCACATGCTGGCGGACGCCGGCGGCATGCAGCTCGTGCGCTGGCCGAAGCAGTTCGACGTGATCGTCACCGACAACCTGTTCGGCGACATGCTGTCCGACGTGGCGGCGATGCTGACCGGCTCGCTCGGCATGCTGCCCTCGGCCTCGCTCGGCGCGCCGGACCCGAAGACCGGCAGCCGCAAGGCGCTCTACGAGCCGGTGCACGGCTCGGCGCCCGACATCGCAGGCCAGGGCATCGCCAACCCGATCGCCATGATCGCCTCCTTCGCCATGTGCCTGCGCTACTCGTTCAACATGGTCGCTGAGGCCGACCGGCTGGAGAAGGCGATTGCCGACGTGCTGGACAGCGGCCTGCGCACGGGCGACATCATGTCCCCCGGCGCAACGCAGGTGAACACCCAGCAGATGGGCGACGCGATCGTCGAGAAGTTCCGGGCCTTGGCCTGACCATGTGGCGGTCGGCCGGCGTCATTGCACGCGTCGGCTGCGCAATCCTGGCGCTGTCTACCGGTTCCGCGATGGGCGAATCCGTCGACCTCACGGCTCCCGGCCCGCAGGGAGATCTTGCGGGCACATATCTCAGCGCCGGCGTCGGCGCGCCCGTGGTTCTGATCGTGCCGGGTTCAGGACCGACCGACCGCGACGGCAACAACCCGCTCGGCGTGAAGGCCGCGACCTATCGGTTGCTGGCTGAAGGGCTGGCGGAGCGCGGCATCTCGTCCGTGCGCTTCGACAAGCGCGGCATGTTCGCCAGTGCCGGAGCCGTGCCTGATCCGAATGCCGTGACGATCGCCGACTATGCGGCCGACGTGCACAGCTGGATCGGTGCGCTCCGGGAAAAGGCGGGTGTGTCCTGCGTCTGGGTGCTCGGTCACAGCGAGGGGGCGCTGGTGGCGCTGCAGGCCGGACAGAAGCCGGACGGCATCTGCGGCCTGCTGCTCGTTTCCGGTCCCGGGCGGAAGCTGGGCGACGTGCTACGTGCGCAGTTGCGCGGCAATCCGGCCAATACGCCCTACCTGCCGCAGATGCTCGATGCCATCGCGACGCTGGAGGCGGGCGGCTCCGTCGATACCAGTTCGTTCCCCCCGGTCGTCGCGGGGCTTTTCGCCCCGGCTGTCCAGGGCTTCCTGCGCGACCTGTTCTCGCACGAACCGGCGAGGTTGATCGCCGAGGTCGCCGTGCCGGTCATAATCCTGCAAGGCGAGTCCGACCTGCAGATCGGTGTGGAGGATGCCCGCCTCCTCGCTGCCGCGAGGCCCGACGCGTCGCTGGCTTTGATCCCGCATGCGAACCACGTGCTGAAGGCGGCCCCAGCCGACGATTTGGCCGCGAACTTCGGCACCTATGCTGACCCTTCCCTGCCGCTGGCGCCAGGGGTGGTGGACGCACTGGCTGGTTTCGTTCTGGGTTCAAAGACGACACGAAACCGATGAACGCCGCGCCGGCCGGCACGAGCAAGGCCAGCTTGATCCAAAGGGCCGGCACCCTATCATCGCGAATCTGTGATCGTGCATCAGGGGCAATCGCCGGAATGTTTCTCACCAATCGCGACATGATCGACCTCGTGGAGTTCCGCCACGGGCTCCATGCCAATCCGGAAATCTCCGGCGAGGAGGAAGCCACCGCCCGTCGGATCGTCGCGGTTCTGGAGGAGACCAAGCCTGACCGCATCGTCACCAGGCTCGGCGGACACGGCGTTGCCGCGGTGTTCGACGGCACGGAACCTGGACCTGTCGTCATGTTCCGCTGCGAGCTCGATGCGCTCCCGATCGAGGAGATCGGGGGTCTTCCGTATCGTTCGACTATTCCGGGCAAAGGCCATCTCTGCGGCCATGACGGGCACATGGCGATCCTGGCTGGCCTTGCGCGCGGGCTTGCGCGGAACCGGCCTGCGCGGGGTCGCGTCGTGTTGCTCTTCCAGCCGGCGGAGGAGACCGGAGCGGGCGCCGCCGCGGTCATCGCCGATCCCAAATTCAAGGAGATCGCGCCCGATTTCGCCTTCGCGCTGCACAACATGCCCGGCCTGCCGCTCGCATCGGCACGTCTGTCGCCGGGACCCGCGAACTGCGCCTCGCGCGGCATGCGCGTTGTGCTTTCCGGCAAGACCTCGCATGCCTCGGTTCCGGAGGCGGGGCTCTCGCCGATGCGGGCTGTCGCGGAGCTGATGCCGTCACTCACCGCGCTTGGGCCCGGCGGCACCCTGCAACCCGGATATCGCCTCGTGACTGTCACTCATGCCCGGCTCGGCGAGCCCGCCTTCGGCATCGCGCCCGGTCATGCCGAAATCTGGGCGACGCTGCGCACGCTGACAGACGACGGCATGAGCGGTCTCGTGGGGCAGGCCGAAGCGCTCGCCCGCGAGGCCGCCGGCCGGCACGGGCTGGAGGTTGCGGTCGATTATCACGATGTCTTCCACCATTGCGAGAACGATCCCGAGGCCGTGGATGTCCTGCGTGCCGCGTTCGATGCGGAGGCAATTCCGCACGGCGAGGCGGAGATCATGCGTTGGTCCGAGGATTTCGGACTGTTCGGGCGGGGCGTGAAATCGGCGATGTTCCTGTTCGGATCCGGCGAGTCCTCGCCGCAGCTCCATAATCCCGACTTCGACTTTCCCGATGCCCTGATCGAACCCGGTGCGCGGATCTTCATGCGCGTCATCCGCAATCTTCTGGGATAGCCGTCGGCCACCGCCATCCCATTGCCCGGCTACGTCACTTTTCCCCGCCCGCTGTCGTCTCTCCGTAACGGAAGCCGGTACATATCGTGATTGTCCGCCGGGGGGCGGCGTCAGCGATTGGTTTGCGGACAGCGGCCTGACCAAATGTGGGCGGCCGGACGTTCCGATGCCGTCGCCGCCGCGCAGCTCCTGTCGTCATTCGTGCGATAGAGGGAGCCGACATCGTGAGCGCGGGTTCATTTTTCGGCGGATCGTCCGTGATGTCTCCGCCCGATGCCAAGCCCGGCGGCGCGCCGACCCTGCCTCGTGCCGCCGCTCTGGGAACATGCCGCTACAGCCGCATCCGCGTGTTCGACAACATCGTCAGCACGCTCGTCTTCCTCCATCGGCGAAGATGCAGGCGGCGCATGGGGCGGATTGCCTGGAAATGGCCGCTGGCGGTCGCGTTTGCCATCGTCCTGTTCGCCCTGGTCACCATCGACACCTATTTCGCGGCGAACCGGCTCACGGCCAAATCGCCCTTGTTCGTACAGGCGCTTGCGTGGACCCATTGGGGCAAGTCGGCCACCATCCTGGTGCCGACTGCGTGCCTTCTGATAGCTTCCTCGCTCGTGACCTGGCGACGGTTGCGACCGCGCACCCAGCTCCTGTTGCTGAACCAGACCGCGATGAGCGCCTATCTGCTTCTTTCGGTGCTGCTGTCCGGCCTGGTGGTGAATCTCCTGAAACAGATGATCGGCCGGGCGAGGCCGAGCCTCTATCCTGAGCTCGGCGCCTATCATCTCGATCCCTGGACGCTCCACACGCGTTTCGCCTCCTTTCCGTCCGGCCATTCGAGCGTGGCAGGTGCTGCGGCGATGGGCCTCGCGCTGCTGTTTCCCGCCCTCAGGGTTCCGGCCCTGATCCTGGCCCTGTGGCTGGCGACGACGCGGGTCTTCGTCGGCTCGCACTTCATGAGCGACGTATTCGCAGGTCTGATGATCGGGGCGTGGTTCGCCTATGCCCTGGCGATCGTCTGTGCGTCGCATGGATTGCTGTTCGATGTTTCGCAGGCAATTCTGCCGACACCGAAGAAGACGTTCCACATCGTGCCTGCCCGCATCAGGGCGGAGTGGCGGGGGATGCGGCGGCGCTATTTCGGTCGATCCGGTCGGCCTGTCGAAAGCGTGCGCGTGCCGCTTCCGTCGTGACCTGATTGACTCTTTCCCAGAACTCAGTCATGAGCCGCGCGAAACGGAGCTTCCCATGCGCGGCCTGCTTCTGGCCTTTCTGACGAGCGGTTTCGCCGGCCCTTCCGCCGGCGCCGGCGCTCGCGCGCTTCGTTCCACCAAAACCACGGCCAAAACGAAGACCGCCAAAACGGTCTGACACCCCTTGGCCAGCTCGCCCCTCCCCGGGTCCGGCCCGGGGATGGACCCCGCAAAGCCGGCGGGTTTCCTGAAACGAGCGGAGGGGGACAGGAGATTTCGATGGGTTTCAAGGTTGCGATCGTCGGCGCCACGGGAAATGTGGGCCGCGAAATGCTGAACATTCTGGAAGAGCGCGGCTTTCCGGCCGACGAGGTGGTGGCGCTCGCCTCGCGCCGCAGCCAGGGCACGGAAGTGTCCTATGGCGACAAGACGCTGAAGGTGAAGGCGCTCGACAATTACGATTTCTCCGACACCGACATCTGCCTGATGTCTGCCGGCGGTGCGGTGTCGAAGGAATGGTCGCCGAAGATCGGCAAGCAGGGCTGCGTCGTCATCGACAACTCCTCGGCCTGGCGCTACGACGCCGACGTGCCGCTGATCGTGCCGGAAGTGAACCCTGACGCGATCGCCGGCTATACCAAGCGCAACATCGTCGCCAACCCCAACTGCTCGACCGCGCAGATGCTGGTGGCGCTGAAGCCGCTGCATGACGCCGCGACGATCAAGCGCGTTGTCGTGTCGACCTACCAGTCGGTCTCGGGCGCGGGCAAGGAAGGGATGGACGAGCTGTTCACCCAGACGCGCGCCGTCTTCGTCGCCGATCCGGTCGAGGCGAAGAAGTTCACCAAGCGCATCGCCTTCAACGTCATTCCGCATATCGACGTCTTCCTCGACGACGGATCGACCAAGGAAGAGTGGAAGATGGTCGCCGAGACCAAGAAGATGCTCGACCCGAAGATCAAGGTGACGGCCACCTGCGTGCGCGTGCCGGTGTTCATCGGCCATTCCGAGGCCGTGAACCTCGAATTCGAGAAGCCGATCACCGCCGACGAGGCGCGCGAGATCCTGCGCGAGGCGCCTGGCTGCCAGGTCATCGACAAGCGCGAGAACGGCGGCTACATCACGCCGATCGAGAGCGCCGGCGAGGATGCGACCTACATCTCGCGCATCCGTGAGGACTCGACGGTCGACAATGGTCTCAACCTCTGGATCGTCTCCGACAACCTGCGCAAGGGCGCAGCGCTCAATGCCGTCCAGATCGCCGAGCTGATGGTCGAGCGCGGGCTGCTGAAGCCGCGGGCCAAGGCGGCCTGAGACGCGAAGAGTACGGACCGCGGCGGATCGACGTTTTTCAGTCGACCGCCGCGACCTGCTCCGCCAGTTCCCCGAGATGCGCGATCTTGCGGAAGCGCGGGTGGCTGGCGGGCTCCTCGGCATGTTCGAGCACCCAGGTGAGCTCGTGCGGGACGAAGACGCCCCAGCCGCCGGCGTCGAGGGCGGGAAGCACGTCCGACTTCAGCGAGTTGCCAACCATCATCGCCCGCTCCGGACCGTCGCCATGGCGCGAGAAGATACGGCTGTAGGTGTCCGGCTTCTTGTCCGATACGATCTCGACGGCGTCGAAGAGCTCGCCGAGCCCGGAGGCTGCAAGCTTGCGCTCCTGGTCGAACAGGTCGCCCTTGGTGATCATCACCAGCCGGTAGTCGCCGGCGAGCGCCTCCAGCGTCTCGCGCACGTGTGGCAAGGTCTCAACCGGATGTGACAGCATCTCGCGGCCGGTCTCGAGGATCGCCTGGATGACGCTTGCCGGCGCGCGGCCTTCCGTCACCTCGATCGCCGTCTCGATCATCGAGAGCGTAAATCCCTTGATGCCGAAGCCATAGGCGGCGAGGTTCTTCCTTTCCGCGGCCAGCAGCCGCTCGACCAGATGGCCGGGCTCGGCATAGTCCGCCAGCAGTTCGGCGAAGCGGCGCTCCGTCAGGCGGAAGAACTGCTCGTTCTGCCATAGCGTGTCGTCGGCATCGAAGCCGATGGTGGTGAGGCTGGACATCGCAATCCAATCTCACCGGTGCCGGCTCGCGTCAACAGCTTCGGGGCGCCAACACCGGCGCCCACCTTCGAGGAAGTTCCGGCCCTCCGGAGTCAGGCTCCGAGAAGATCGTCTTTCGCCGCCATCGCATGGGGCGCCAGCAATTCGTCGACAAGCACGCCACGCGCGCGGGCATAGGCCTCCACGATACCACGCGCGGTGTCCGGCTCGATCTCGCCCAGCAGCGCCGCACGGCAGGCCCGCACGGCAACATTGTGGGCGGGGCCGTGTTCGAGCGGTGCGAGCTCATCGAGCGCCTGCAGGGCGTCGGTGGCATTGTCGATGTGTCGGGGAAACCCCAGACCAACGAACATGGTCAGGGGACGTTCGAAAGCGGCACCATTCATCGCAACCTCCTTTCGCGATCAGTCCAACGGAGCGGCTTTGACAGGGCTGGCCCAACGGGCAGCCAGACAGGATTTTGGTATCCGATCGGCCGTCGTCAAGATGGTCGGCCAAACGAAAACGGCGGGCCGAAGCCCGCCGTGATGCATGTCCGAATGGGGGTGCCGATTATTCGCCGGTCGCGGCGGCGAGCTTGGCGGCCGCCTCTTCCTGAGCCTTGGCCAGCAGCGCGGCGCGCTCCTGCGCCTTCTTGCCGGGCTTCGCCTTCTCCGGGTTCGAGCGGGCTTCGCGCTTGGCGATGCCGGCCTCGTTGAGGAAACGCAGAACGCGGTCGGTCGGCAGGGCGCCGTTGCCGAGCCAGTGGTTGATGCGCTCGGCGTTGAGCTTCACGCGCTCGGCCGAGTCCTTCGGCAGCAGCGGGTTCCACGCGCCGACCGTCTCGATGAAACGGCCGTCACGCGGCGAGCGCACGTCGGCAACGACGACGTGGTAGTAGGGACGCTTCTTGGAGCCCGCGCGGGCCAGTCTGATCTTCAGTGCCATGTCTATCTCCTAAGCTGTCTGAATTTCGAATTACGATTTGACCGTGTCGGCATCCGTGCGGCCTTCATTGACCGCCTCGTGATGCCGGATCACTTCCTTGATGATGAAGTTCAGGAACTTCACCGCGAAATCGGGATTGAAGTTGGCGTCCTCGGCCAAGCCGCGCAGGCGCGCGATCTGCTCGGCCTCGCGCGTCAGGTCCGCCGGCGGCAGTTTGTGCTCGGCCTTCAGCCGGCTCACCGCTTCCGTGCAGCGGAAACGTTCCGCCAGCATGTAGACGATCGCCGCGTCGATGCGGTCGATGGAGCCGCGCAAGTCCTTCAGGAGCAGGCGGGCACGTTCGACGTCGTCGTTCATTGTGTCCTCGCGATTTGCTTGCGGAATTCGGCCGGCGGCAGATGGCGCCAGATGTCGAGGGTGCCGAGAGGCTCTATCTCCGCCGATCCGTCAGGCCGGGCGCCAAGGCGCGCAGCAAGACGGAAGGAGCGCTCGTTGCCCGGGAAGATCGCCGACATGGCCGTCGACCAGCCGAGCTCGTCATAGGCAAAGACGATCGTGCGCATGGCGGCTTCCGCAGCATAGCCACGGCCCTCGAACTCAGGCAGCACGGTCCAGCCGATTTCGGGCTCGGGCCAGCCGCCGGGAAAACTGGGCCCAAAAATGCCGACCGGTCGGCCAGACGCTTTTTCCACCGCCACGAACTTGCCGTAGCCGCGCAGCGACCAGCAGCCGGCATAGGCGGCGATCCGCTTCCAGGTGGAGACCAGATCCTCCGGACCGCCGACGAAACGCGATGCCTCGGACGCGTAGAAGCCGGCAAAGGCTTCGACGTCGCCCGGCGCGAAACCGCGCAGGGTCAGGCGGGGCGTTTCGAGGGTCGGGATCACTTCTTCGGCCCCTTGGGAAGGCCGGGGAAGCTACCGAGGCCCGGCAGGCGCGGAGCGCCGCCAAGGCCAGGCAGACCACCGGGCCCGGGCAGGCCGGGAAGGCCCTTGGGCAGGCCGCCGCCGAGACCGGCAGCTTCCGCCTGCTTCTTCAGGGCCTCGAGCTGCTTCGGATCCATGCTGGAGAGGTCGGGCATGCCGCCCATGCCGGGCATCATGCCGCCGAGGCCCATCTTGTTGGCCAGCCCACCCATCAGGCCGCGCATCATGCCGCCGCCTTTGCCTTTGCCGCCCATCGCCTTCATCATGTCGGCCATCTGGCGGTGCATCTTGAGCAGCTTGTTGATCGCCGCTGCGTCGGTGCCGGAACCCTTGGCGATGCGCTGCTTGCGCGAGTGCTTGAGGAGGTCGGGATTGGCGCGCTCGGCCTTGGTCATCGACTGGATGATGGCGATCTGGCGGCCGAACATCTTGTCGTCGAGACCGGCGGCGGCCATCTTGTCCTTCATGCCGCCCATGCCCGGCATCAGATTCATGATGCCGCCCATGCCGCCCATCTTCTGCATCTGGCGCAGCTGGTCGGCGAGATCGTCCAGGTCGAACTTGCCGGACTGCATCTTCTTGGCCATCGCCGCGGCCTTTTCCGCGTCGATGTTCTCGGCAGCCTTCTCGACCAGCGAGACGATGTCGCCCATGCCGAGGATGCGGTCGGCGATGCGCTTGGGATGGAACTCCTCCAGCGCGTCCATCTTCTCGCCGACGCCGATCAGCTTGACCGGCTTGCCGGTGACGGCGCGCATCGACAGCGCAGCACCGCCGCGGCCGTCGCCGTCCATGCGGGTCAGGATCAGGCCGGTCACGCCAACGCGGCTATCGAAGTTGCGGGCGAGGTTGACCGCGTCCTGGCCCGTCAGCGAGTCGGCGACGAGCAGCACTTCGTGCGGCTTGGCAGCGGCCTTGATGTCGGCCATTTCCACCATCAGCGGCTCGTCGATATGGGTGCGGCCGGCGGTGTCGAGAATGACGACGTCGTAGCCGCCAAGGCGGCCGGCCTGCTCGGCGCGGCGGGCGATCTCGACCGGGGTCTGGCCCGGAACGACCGGCAGCGTCGTCACCTTCACCTGCTCGCCGAGCTGGCGCAACTGCTCCTGCGCGGCCGGGCGGCGCGTGTCGAGCGAGGCCATCAGGACCTTCTTGCCCTGGCGCTCGGTCAGCCGCTTGGCGATCTTGGCGGAGGTCGTGGTCTTGCCCGATCCCTGCAGGCCGACCATCATCAGAACGACCGGGGCGGGCGCGTTGAGGTCGATCGCGACGCCTTCGTCGCCGAGCATGGCGACCAGTTCGTCGTGGACGATCTTGACCACCATCTGGCCGGGCTTGATCGACTTCAGCACCGCCGCGCCGACGGACTTCTCGCGCACCTTGTCGGTGAAGGAGCGCACGACCTCGAGCGCCACGTCGGCCTCGAGCAGCGCACGGCGCACCTCGCGCAGAGCGGCGGAGACATCCGCCTCCGACAGCGCGCCGCGGCCGGTCAGGCCATTGAGGATGGAACCAAGTCGTTCCTGAAGGCTCTCGAACATCCGTTTCCCGTTCCCTGGCGATTGGCTTCGCCGGAGAGGTAGTGTCTGACCGCGCGATTTGAAACGCCAAAACCAAAAAGCACCCGGGGGCGCACAGCGCTGCCGGATGTTGGCTTCCGGGATCGGTCCTGTCTCAGGCGTCCCGGTCAGCGGCTCGGAGTATCAACTCGTCGCGGAATTCGGAGCGTGTAGACAGGAGAAGAACGGCGGAGTCAAGCGGATTTGTCGTGTCGTCCGAAGCCAACGGTTACTGATGGCGAACTACGGTGCATCACTCGAAGTGATATTCGATATCTGAGAAGCGCGGGGTCGAAAAGACATAGAAGATCTTGATCGGGAACTCACCGTCATTGACGATCCCGTGCCAGCTGTTGCCTGGAATATATGCTGCCGACCCAGCCGTAACTTTGAAGACCTCATCATCTATCGTGAGCCGGCCGGTTCCTTCCAGGACGTAGTAAATCTCAGCTTCGGCGTGTCTATGCCGCTTATGCTCTCGGCCAGGCGACAAGATGGCTACACCCGAACACATGTCGCCGGTGGGTGTCACGTCACTGCTAAACAACGTCTGCCACATGAGGTCGCCCTTGGCCGGGTCGTCCCACGTCTCAACCGGAGTTTCTGACAGCGACGTCACAAACGGTTGCGGCATAGTGGATCCCCGATCAACGTTGCGTTTTCAATGGCCTCACCGTTAGCAAGACAATTTTCTCGCAAGCAAGGGGCGTTGCGACGAGCTTCGTCAATATGCTGTTGCGCAGTCAGGTCCTACACAGCAATCCGTCGACGAAAGCCAGCTTCGCCGCGACATTCTTTGAGATCACGAACGGGTAGAGGTCGGGCAGGCCCATGCAGCGATTGATCGAGTTGGAGGCGTTGGAGAGCACGATCCAGCGCTCAAGCACCTGGTCGAAGGGGCTGCCGGTCGGGCCGGGAGGAGGCGCCGCGCCGTCGTCGCCGTCGGCTTCGGGGATCAGAAGCTCCTCCGCATTGGCCTGAAGGGCCGAGATCGACATGCCAAGCGAGTCGGACATTTCCAGCGTGTCGACGATGTGGAGGTAGTGCGCCCAGGTCTCGGCCCAGTCCTCCCAGGGGTGGCTCGCGGCATAGGCGGTGATGTGGTTCTCCTGCCAGCCGGGTGCAGGAGGATTGGCATAGTGGTTCTGCAGGGCCTGCTCGTAGTCGGCGGTTTCGTCGCCGAAGATCTCGCGGAAGCTCGCCAGCCGGGTGGGATCGTCGCGGATCAGGCGGTCCCAGTAATAGTGGCCGATCTCGTGGCGGAAATGGCCGAGCAGGGTCCTGTAGGTCTCGCCCATGGCGATGCGCATCTTCTCGCGCTCGACCGAGTCCGCCTCGGCGACGTTGAGCGTGATGACGCCGTTGTCGTGGCCGGTGAGAATCTTCTCGCCGCCCGGCCCGCCGCCGATCGGATCGCCGAGGAAATCGAAGGCAATGCCCGCCTCCTCGTCCGGCGTCTGCTTGGGCCGCACCTCCAGCCCGAAGGACAGCAGCGCGTAGACCAGCCGCCGCTTCGCCGCCTCGACCCTGATCCAGCGGTCGCGGTTACCTTCGATCGACAGGTCGGGGATGGTCTTGTTGAGCGCACAGGCGCGGCAGAAAGCCTGCGGGCCGAGCGCGCGCCAGTTGCACAGGGCCTCGTCGGCGTTGAGACAGGCGAAATTGTCGCTCCCGAGAAGGACGAACTCGGCGGCGTCCGGATCGTAGAGCACCTCCGATCCGCAGGCGAGGCAACGCGAGTTCTCGAAGTAGAGCCGCTGACCGCAGGAGGGGCAGGAGAAGAGTTTCACGAGAGTGTTCCGATTCAGGTGCGACGGAAGCGGTTTGAACGCCGATGTTGGGCAATCGTTGCGCCGACGGCAAGAAAAACCGCCGGGCTGGCCCGGCGGCTTTCCTCTCAGAGCCGTCGCTTGGATCAGCGGACGACGTAGACGATGCGATGCGAACCGGGCTCGACGAGCACGGGCTGGCCGTTCACATAGACATAGCGATACTCGTAGTCCGGCACCTCGTTGAGGACGACGGTTTCCGGCAGCGTCGCGCCGACCACGACCTCGCCGTCGAGATAGACGGGCTGGACCTGGTTCGTGCGCACATAGGAAACGACCTTCTCCGGAGGCGGTGAGGCAAGGCCCTCGGCCGTGCCGCCGATCGCGGCTCCGGCGACGCCGCCCACAACCGCGCCGATCGGACCGCCAACGATGGCGCCGGCCACGGCACCCGTCGCTCCGCCGGCAACGGCGCCGCCACCGCCCTGCGGCCGCTCATAGGTCACGACCGGAACGGATGAACGATTTTCGGTGACGATGGACGCGGTGCCGTTCATGTCTACGGACAGATAGTCCGAATAGACCCAGCCGGGCCCGCTGGCGGTGCTCACCTGGCACCATTTGCTGTTTTCGAGGCAGCCTCCCAGGTCGGCGGGAGCGCCTGCTGCGATCATTCCGATGACAGGATATTCCGGACCCGGGCCGCCACGCACATTCAGGTCGGTGGTGGCGGTCACGGCTGTCTGCGCGGACGCCGCGCCCGCGAAGGCGGCAAGCGCCACGGCGGCGATCGGGAACATGATTCGGGTTCTCATCTCTTCTCTCCTTGTTCAATCCCCTTCGGAGGCCCAAACGGCGTGCCAAAGAGATCGTTCCAGGGAGAACCCGCAAGGGACAGCTGGTGTAACAAAGCGGAAACAGCAGGCGAGATAACGCGACATTGAACGGTCGCAACTTCATCTTAACCGTGACAACGCAACTTCCCGGTGGCAGAAAACACCGGAATCACGGTTTTGGAGAGATACATGGCCTTTCTTGCGCAGGGCGCAAAGCTTGCTTCGGGTCTTCTGGTCGCACTCGCATTGAGTGCGGGCGCGGCGAACGCGGCGAGCTGCGGCAAGGATGCAAGCGGCTTCGAGACCTGGAAGCAGGCGTTTGCCGCGGAAGCCAAGGGCGCCGGGGTCAAGAACAAGGGCCTGCAGGCGCTGGCCGGCGCGAAATACGCGACAGCGACGATCAAGGTGGACCGCGCCGTCAAGAAGGCCTTCAGCGGCGATGTCAATTCGTTCATGAAGCGCCGCGGCGGCGCGACGATCATCTCGAAGGGCAAGTCGCTGAAGAAGGCCAACGCGGCCATGTTCGCCGACATCGAACGCCGTTACGGCGTTCCGGCCGGCCCGCTGCTGGCGATCTGGGGCATGGAGACCGGCTTCGGCGCGGCGATGGGCAACCAGAACACGGTCTCGGCGATCGTCACGCTCGCCTATGACTGCCGCCGGCCCGCATTCTTCACGCCGCATGCGATCGCGGCCCTCAAGCTCGTCGACCGTGGCGTGCTTACCGCCGGCACCGTGGGCGCTGCGCATGGCGAGTTCGGCCATACCCAGTTCCTTCCGGGCAACATCCTGAAATATGGCGTCGGCAGCCTGAACCTGCGCGACAAGTCGACCGCGCTCGCCTCGACGGCCAACTTCCTGCGCGGGCATGGATACAGCGGCGGCCCGGCAAGCGCCAATCGCGGCGCGATCGCAGGCTGGAATTCGGCCTCTGTCTACCAGCAGGCCATCATCATCATGGCGGATGCCATCGACGGGGAGTAGCCCGTCCGCAGGTCGGCGGCCCAGGCGGGCCGCGGGTTGCCTCTATCGTACCTCCACCGAATAGGAGCACCCGGCCAACACATGGCCGGGATGGCTGTCGACCGTGGCGACGTTGAGAGATACGCGGGTAGCCACTTCCGTGCTGCCATCCTTCTCCACGACTTCGGAAACGACCCGCTCGCCAAGAAACTTTTCGGTTGTGTCTATCATGGGCGTTACGGAAAGCCGGCGCGCGACCTCGCGCGGGTCCGCTCCCTCGATCACTGCCATCGGCCCGGTCGCCGTCAAAGCGACGGTCGAGACGTCGCGGTCGAAGACGCGCACGGCCGCCGGCAAGCGGAATTCGCGCAAGAACGGATTGCCGCCGTCCGCCTCCGCCCAGCCCAATGCTGCGAAGACCGCCGGGTTCATCGCGGCTTCCATTGCGAAAGCGTTGTAGTCCCTTGCGTCGGCGTCACAGGCGATGAAGCGGGCGATGTCGATGGCGGCGACATCCGCATCCTGCGACGCGGCCTGGACGACGAGTGCCGACCAGGCCAATCCGGCGCAAGCAATGCCGCGCATGCGGATCAAGGCTTGCGGCCCCGCGCCCCGAGCGTCCGCAGCCGCAGGCCGTTGAGCCGGATGAAGCCTTCGGCGTCCTTCTGGTCGTAGGCGCCGCGGTCGTCCTCGAAGGTGACGAGGTCGTTGCGATAGAGCGACTTCGGCGAGCGGCGGCCGGAGACGATGACATTGCCCTTGTAGAGCTTCAGCCGGACCTCGCCCTCGACGTCCTCCTGGCTCTTGTCGATCAGCGCCTGCAGCATCTCGCGCTCGGGCGAGAACCAGAAGCCGTTGTAGATCAGCTCCGCATAGCGGGGCATGATGTCGTCCTTCAGGTGGCCGGCGCCGCGGTCGAGCGTGAGCGATTCGATGGCGCGGTGGGCGGCGAGCAGGATGGTGCCGCCGGGCGTCTCGTAGACGCCGCGCGACTTCATGCCGACGAAGCGGTTTTCCACCAGGTCGAGCCGTCCGATGCCGTTGTCGCGTCCAAGGTCGTTCAGGGCCGAGAGGATCGAAGCCGGCGACAGCTTCTTGCCGTCGATCGAGACGGCGTCACCCTTCTCGAAGCCGATGACGATCTCGGTCACCTTGTCGGGCGCGTCCATCGGCGAGATGGTGCGCTGGTAGACATATTCCGGCGGATCGACCCACGGATCCTCCAGTACCTTGCCCTCGGAGGAGGAGTGCAAAAGGTTGGCGTCGACCGAGAACGGCGCCTCGTTGCGCTTATCCTTGGCGATCGGGATCTGGTATTTCTCGGCGAAGTCGATCAGGTCGGTGCGCGACTTGAACGACCAGTCGCGCCACGGTGCGATGACCTTGATGTCGGGGTTCAGCGCATAGGCCGACAGTTCGAACCGCACCTGGTCGTTGCCCTTGCCGGTGGCGCCGTGGGCGACCGCGTCGGCGCCGGTCTCCCGCGCGATCTCGACGAGATGCTTGGAGATCAGCGGACGGGCGATCGAGGTGCCCAGCAGATAGGTGCCTTCATAGACCGCGTTGGCGCGGAACATCGGGAAGACGAAGTCCTTGACGAACTCCTCGCGGACGTCGCGGATGAAAATCTCCTTGGCGCCCATCATCTCGGCCTTCTTGCGGGCCGGTTCGAGGTCGCTGTCGCCCTGGCCGAGGTCCGCGGTGAAGGTGACCACCTCGGCGCCGAGCTCCGTCTGCAGCCACTTCAGGATGATCGAGGTGTCCAGGCCGCCTGAATAGGCGAGGACGACTTTCTTGACGTTCTTCCACTTCGACATTGCCGGTCCTGTCAGATCTGCTGCGCAACGGGAAAAGCCCGCGTTTCGCGCGTTCTTTTAGCAGGAAAGGGCCGGCCGGCAAGGCCGCCGCCGGCAACAGCGCTCGCGTTGGCGTGATTTGCTTTTGCCGGCCCTGCGCCCTCGAATACACTCGTCGTTGATTCGTGATGCAATCCGCGATTGCAGCCAGTTCTCTGGAGGAGTGCAGTTCGATGCAAAGACACGCCGTCGCGGGCCGTGCAGGTTCCTCCTTGGGCAGATGGTTCGGCGGGGCGGTGCTCGCGGTTGCGTGCGGATGGTCGCCGTCCGCGTTTGCAGCCGACCGTTGGGTTCCGGTCGAGGGAGAGGCGACGATCACGCTTCCCGAACCCTTGCAGGCGAAGGGCATTGCAGGCGCCTCGCTCGCCTGCGCCGAACAGAAGTGGTCGCTGCGGCTCGCTCTCGCCCCCGACGCGGTCAGGCCTTCCGGTGAGGCCACGGCAAAGCTCGTGGTCGGCGGGCAGGTGTTCGATACGCGCGCAACGGTCGAGGATGCGACGATCTCGATTCCGGTGGCAGGTCTGGCGATCGCACCGATGAAGACAGGAACGCGGGCAAAGGTCACGATCGATGGTGTCGAGCCCCCGCTCGAGGCCATTTTTCCGCTGCGTGGGTCCAAGGTCGCGATCGAAACCGCCGAACCGTTCTGCTCCAAGCGCGACATGTCGGGCTATGAGCGTATCGGACTTACCCCCTACAGCTCCTACCTCTTGGAGGCGAAGGAGCTTCGCAAGGACGAGATCGAGCTGTTCCGTCAGGCGACCGCGGCCGAGCCAGTCGTCTCCGCGGCGAAATCGGTTCTACCGGATGGCCGCAGCCTGCTGTTCGTCGAATTGTGCGGCTCGTCCTGGTATTATGGCGCGTCGGGCTGCAACGTGGCTGCCTATTCGCGTCTTTCCGATGCGGCAGCGTGGACGCAGGTCTACGATGCTGAGGGCGCGGACCTCTATCTGGACAACCGCACCCTGGTCGACGGATGGCCGAACCTGATCGCGCTGCCGAAGAAGGGCGGCGGCGATGAGGTGCTGTGGGCCTGGGATGGTGAGGCCTACGGCGTGTCGGATGGCGACGCGGTCGCGACGGGTCCAGGCGCGTCACAGCCGGAAAGCCAGCAGTAAGCGCCTCCCTGGCGCTGCTTCGGACGCGAACTGGCTGTTCCGGCGATGTCCTTCTTGATGTAAAGCGTGGCCAGCCTCCATCGGACCCGCGCCCCCTCATGTTTTCCGGATACGTCCCAGATCTCGCCATCCTTGCGCAGTTCGCGGTCGCGACCATCATCATCGCGATCACCCCGGGGCCGGACATGACGCTGTTCGTCGGCCGCGCCCTCTCCGAGGGCCGTTCGGCGGGGCTCGCCTGCGCGTTCGGCGCGATGACCGGCTGCGTGATCCACACCACCCTGGTCGCCCTCGGCCTGTCGGCGCTGATCCTCGCCTCGCCCGAGGCGTTCCTGGCGCTCAAGATCTTCGGCGCGGGCTACCTCGTCTGGCTCGCCTGGCAGGCGATCCGCCACGGCTCGACCTTCTCGCCGGAACGCAAGGGCGGGCGGCGTCATTCATTGCTGCAGAACTGGGCGACCGGCATCGGCGTCAACCTGCTCAATCCGAAGGTCATCCTGTTCTTCATGACCTTCCTGCCGCAATTCGTCTCGGCCACCGACCCGCACGCGGCGGCCAAGCTGTTCGTGCTGGGCGGTCTCTTCGTGCTGATCTCGATTCCGATCAGCGTCGGGCTCGTTTTCGCCGCCGACAAGGTGTCGTCGCTGTTGCGCGGCAGCCCGCGCGTCACACGGGCGATCGACTATCTGTTCGCCGGGGTATTCTCCGCCTTTGCGCTCAAGATACTCACCGCGCAGGCAAGGTAGCGCGAGCTTTCCATCCGCCTGCCAGACGCCCGGCCACCGCCCAGTAGGCGATACCGCCGAGGACGCCGGCGCCGATGACGGTGGACAGCACATAGGGGTTCTCGACCAGCGGGTCGCGGTGTGCGATCGCGCCCGGCTCGAGATCGAGCGACGGCGGCACGTAGTACCAGAACAAGGCGATGACACAGGCTCCCGCGATGCCGCCGGCGATCGAATAGTAAAGCCAGTCGCGCGCGCCGAGCACTTCTCCGATGCCGATCGCGATCACCGCCGGCAGGAACGCGAAATAGGCAGTGAACAGCGCGACGAACGGTATCGAGAAGACGACCGAGCCCATGACGAGCACCGGTGCCTCGTCGGCCTCGAAGCCGGCGGACGTCAGGAAGATGAGGTGCAGGAAGGCGCTCGCGACGAGGGCGGCGGCGGCATAGCCGACGAGGATCAGGAGCAACTGGCCAAGGAGGCGCAGGAAGACGGTCATTGTGGAGGGCTTTCCTGTATCGGAGCGCGGAACGCCAGATTGCCGAGGAAATGGACGAGCAGCGCCCGCATCGCCACGAAGCCGAGCCCGCCGGCGAAGCCCCCGGCGATCACCAGTCCAGATTGCCGCCACGGGAATGCCGTCCCTGGGGCGAACAGATACAGGACCATGAAAGATGCCCATGCGCAGGCCGGCGCGGCGAGGACATAGTAGAGAGGTCCGTAGCGGCGCAACTCGCCGATCGTAACGAGGATGATCGCCAGCGGCATGGCATAGATGAAGGTTGCCATCGTGCCGACGACCAGCATCAGCGCGAGGTGGTCCGCGGAATAGGAGCGTCCTTCGGACAGCTCCGTCGCCCAGACCAGCGCCACGATCGCGACGGCGGCGACCACGGACCCCACCGCATAAGGGATCGCGTCGCGGATCAGCGCAACCGCGCCGGCGCGGGCGATCGCGCGCGCGAAGCTCACTCCTCGCCGTGCCCCGCGATCATCATCGCCTCCAGCGCGAGGCGGTCGACGCGGCGCATGCGCTCGGATTCGGACTTGAGCTGGCCGCAGGCGGCAAGGATGTCGCGGCCGCGCGGGGTACGGATCGGTGAGGCGTAGCCGGCGTCGTTGATGTAGTCGGCGAACTTCTCGATCGTCTCCCACTCCGAGCACTGGTAATTCGTGCCCGGCCAAGGGTTGAACGGGATCAGGTTGATCTTGGCCGGGATGCCTTTGAGCAGCTTGATCAGCGCCTTGGCGTCGTCGATGGAATCGTTGACGTCGCGCAGCATCACATATTCGAAGGTGATGCGCTTGGCGTTGGACAGGCCGGGATAGGCGCGGCAGGCGGCCATCAGTTCGGCCAGCGGATACTTCTTGTTGATCGGTACGAGCAGGTCGCGCAGGTCGTCGTTGGGCGCATGCAGCGAGATGGCGAGCATCACGCCGAGCTCCGCGCCGGTGCGCACGATCTCCGGCACGACGCCGGAGGTGGACAGCGTGATGCGGCGCTTGGAGAGCGCCAGCCCGTCGCCGTCGGAAGCGATCAGCAGTGCCTTCTTGACGTTCTCGAAATTGTAGAGCGGCTCGCCCATGCCCATCATGACGATGTTGGAGACCTTGCGGCCCTCGGCAGGAACGATGGCGCCGGCCGGCGTGTCGCGGTCGGGGAAGTCGCCGAGCCGGTCGCGCGCGACGAGGAGCTGGGCGAGGATCTCCTCCGAGGTCAGGTTGCGCACCAGTTTCTGCGTGCCGGTGTGGCAGAAGGAGCAGGTGAGCGTGCAGCCGACCTGCGAGGAGATGCAGAGCGTGCCGCGGCCTTCCTCGGGAATGTAGACCGTCTCGATCTCGACCGGCCGTCCGGCGCCGCGCGCCGGGAAGCGGAACAGCCACTTGCGCGTGCCGTCCTGCGAGATCTGTTCCTCGACGATCTCGGGCCGGGCGATGGTGAAGTGCTCGGCAAGCGTCGCGCGCAGCTCCTTCGAGATGTTGAACATCTGGCCGAAGTCGGAGACGCCGCGCACGTAGAGCCAGTGCCAGAGCTGGCTGACGCGCATCTTCGCCTGGCGCTCGGGAACACCGGCGCCGACGAGCGCCTGCGCCATCTCCTCGCGGGACATGCCGATGAGCGACGGCTTCTCGCGCGCGGTCTGCGCGGAAATGCCGGGTGCGGCGCGGGCGCCATCCGCCCGCGTATCGTTCAAAACCGTGACTGCCATTGGTGTCGAAAAGCCGTTTTCGCGGAGATAGGCATCCGCATCGTCCGGCGCCAGATAACACAAGAGCCGCCATCCGTCACGATGGCGGCCCGCAATGCCCGAAAAGGCAGGATTACTTGCAGTTCGAGATGTCGGTCAAAGCCGCCGAGATGCCTTTCAGCGAGAAGACGTAGCTGGTCGGATTGCCGCGGCCCGACTTGGCGGCCACCTTCATGTCGGCGCCTGCGCGCATCGCGGCGATCAGCGCCGGCTCCTCGGCGGCGTTCTCCACCCAGGCGCGGTTGCCCTTGGTGAACATGGCGAACTTCTTGTCGCCGACCGTCACCTCGACCTTCGAGTTCTCCTGGAAATTGTAGGAGGCGTTGAACTGCGGCTCGAAGCTGACATTCTGGCCGGGCTTCTGCGAGACGACGAAATACATCGACTTGCCGTGGTCGAGCGAAGGAGGCTGCTTGTCGGTCGGGATGGTCAGCGTGTAGCAGACCTTGCCCTTCTCGTCGTTGTAGGAATAGAGCGCCCAATCGCCCTTCTGGCCGATCTTGGCGATGTTCTGCGCCTGCGCGATACCGCCCGCAGCGAGCATCGCGCCGGCAATCAGGAAGGGGAGTGTCTTGTGCATATTGTCCTGCCGCAATTCGTGCCAAGCGCCGGAAACGCGTCCCCGGAAACGTGCCGTCGCCGACGCATCTGATACAATTTGATTAAATCCAGGTTACGAAAGGGTTACCACCCGACCGTTTCCGGACCCAACCCGGTGCGGAGCGCCTCATTGGCGCAAATTCATCGCGACTGCAGGCCCCGCGCCCTTGCCGTGCCCGAAAGAGGGGTAGGAAAGCGGCAAGAGTTTGACCTTGGGCCTAGTCGGCCTCGGCAAGCGACTTCTTTGCCGCGATCCGGTGCGCCGGCTTGATATGCGAGCGGATGGCGGTGATCGCCGCGGTCAGCACGGCCACATCGTCGGTGAAACCGAAGCCGACGAGGAAATCGGGGATGAAGTCGAGCGGCAGGACGAAGTAGGCGAGCGCGGCCAGCAAGGTGCCGCGGACGCGGAACGGCGTCTTCGGGTCGAGCGCGCAATAATAGGCTGCGACCAGCTCGTCCATGAAGGGAACATGGCGCGCGGCGCGCTTGGCGGTGCGCCAGAACTCCAGCCGGACGCGTTTCTCGCGACGGCCGGTCTCTTCGGCGTCGCCAGGCGCCAGTACCTCTTCGATGTCGATCTGCTTCATCCCGGCATTCTCCTTGCCGGAAAATGTGGGTAGCGCACGGGCGATTTCAATCCGCGCCCGCATAGCGGCTCATCCGCCTCGCAAGCTCGATGTCGAGTTCGGTCACGCCGCCCCGGTCATGCGTGGAGAGCATCACCTTCACCGTCTTGTAGACGTTCGACCAGTCGGGATGGTGGTCCATCTTCTCCGCCGCCAGCGCCGTCCGCGTCATGAAGGCGAAGGCCTCGCTGAAGTTGCGGAACTCGAAGGTGCGTCCGATCGACAGGCCGTCCTTCGCGACCGACCAGCCGGGCAGATTTGCGACCGCCTCGGCCAGTTCGTCCATTGCCAGAAGATCCCTCGCCATCCGGTCCCCCTTCCAACGATCCGCTTCAGGCAGAGATAGTGCGCCGGCAGGGCGGGAACAGTCCAGAAGCTATCGCATGATCCGCACGGCGTCGGGGCGGCCAGCCGACCGGGTGTCCATCATGCCCAGCGGCCACGCCTCCTCGACGATGTAGGGTCCGCCGCCGACCGAATCGCGCGACGACATCAGCACGAAGCGCGACACCCGGAACGGCATGGCGGCGAAATTCCCCCGCGCTGACAGATAGCGGGCCACTTCGCCATCATTGCCGTTGCGCAGGCGGGCAAGCGTGACATGGGGCACGAACTTGCGCTGGTCCGACGGCGCGCCGACGCGGGTGCAGATGCGGTCGATCTCGCCCTGCAGCGCGTTGAGCTCGGGAGAGGGTATCACGCCGGCATAGATCGAGTGCGGCTTCTTGGACCCAAAGGCGCCGACCCCGGACAATGTCAGGTCGAAGGAGGGCCTGCGCACCCGGTCCAGCGCGTTGGCGACCTCGTCGGCCACATGGCCTTCGACATCGCCAATGAAGCGGAGCGTGAGATGGTAGTTCTCGACATCGATCCAGCGTGCGCCGGGAATCCCTCCGCGAAGGAGGGAAAGCGACAGCGCGGCGTCGCGCGGGATCTCGAGGGCGGTGAACAGACGGGGCATGATGGCACCTCCTCGATTCGATCTCGCATTGCAGCGAATCATCGAATGGCCCACCGGGCAAGCGATTATTTCCCGCCCGCCGCGACCTCGCGGAACGTCACCTGATCAGCGGCTCGATGATTGGCAGCGCTCCTTCGACCATCCGGTCCACGCCGGCGGCATTGGGATGAAGGCCGTCATCGAGCTGCAGCGAAGGGTTTGCCGCCACCCCGTCGAGGAAGAACGGAACGAGCGGCACGCCGTATTTCGCCGCCAGCTTCGGATAGATTCCGTTGAAGGCGGTCGCGTAGTCGGGCCCGAGATTGGGGGCTGCGAGCATTCCGACCAGGACGATGCCGATGCCGCGTGCCTTGAGCGAGGCCATCATCCGGTCGAGGTTGTCTTCGGTGATCTGCGGCGGCAGGCCGCGCAGCATGTCGTTCGCGCCAAGCTCGAGGATCACGAGATCCGTGCCGTCCGGCACCGACCAGTCGAGCCGCGACAGGCCGCCCGAGGTCGTGTCGCCCGACACGCCTGCATTCGCCACGGCAACGTCGTGGCCGCGCGCCTTCAGCGCCGCCTCCAGTTTCTGCGGAAAGCCCTCGTTGGGGCCGAGATTGTAGCCGGCCATCAGGCTGTCGCCGAAGCCGACGACCCTGAACGTTTCCGCCGTTGCCGGCGCGGCCCATGCGACAACACAAAATAGTGCAATGCAAAAAGCGCGTTTCACCTGTTTGAATGCCATCGCACGTTTCCCATATGAGCCCCGACCTGCCCGACAGACCTCCATATAGGACTGATCCGCCGTGACAGAAGCCGTTATCGAACTCGAGGACGTCTCGCTGACCCTCGGCCAGGGTGCGTCCCGCGTTCATGTGCTGCGCGGGATCAGCCTGGCTGTGGCGCGCGGCGAGGCGGTCGGCATCGTCGGCCCGTCTGGCTCTGGCAAGTCGACGCTGCTGATGGTGCTCGCCGGCCTCGAAGGCGTGGACGGCGGCACGGTGCGCATTGCAGGCGAGACGCTCAACGGCCGCAGCGAGGACGAGATCGCCCGCTTCCGGGGCCGCAATGTCGGGATCGTCTTCCAGTCGTTCCACCTCATCCCCAACATGACGGCGCTGGAGAACGTCGCCGTTCCGCTGGAACTCGCGGGCGTCGCCGATGCGTTCGCGATCGCCGAGCGGGAGCTTGCGGCGGTCGGGCTGGGAGAGCGGATCCGGCACTATCCCGGACAGCTCTCGGGCGGAGAACAGCAGCGCGTCGCGATTGCGCGTGCGCTGGCGCCGACGCCTTCCATCCTCATTGCCGACGAGCCGACCGGCAATCTCGACCAGGCGACGGGCCGGCATATCGCCGACCTTCTCTTCGCCAAGGCGCGCGAGCGCGGCATGACGCTGGTACTCGTCACCCACGACCCGGCGCTCGCCGCGCGCTGCCAGCGCCAGATCGCCATCCGCTCGGGGCGGATCGAAACGCCGCCGATGGCTGTCAGCGCATGAAGGCGAGTTCGGCGTCTGCACAATCGCTGCGCCTGGCCTTCCGTTTCGCCTTGCGCGAGATGCGCGGCGGGTTGAAAGGCTTCTTCATCTTCATCACCTGCATCGCGCTCGGCGTCGGCGCCATTGGCGGCGTGAACTCCGTTGCCCGCGCGATTACCTCGTCGGTCGCGAGCCAGGGCCAGACGCTGCTTGGCGCCGACATGCGGTTCAACCTCATGCAGCGCGAGGCGTCCGACAAGGAGCTTGCCTTCCTGAAGGCGCAGGGCGATCTCGCGGTCAGCGCCGGCATGCGTTCCATGGCCCGGCTGGAGGATGGTTCCGACCAGACGCTCGTGGAGGTGAAGGCGGTCGACGGCGCCTATCCTCTCTACGGCTCCCTGGCGACCCAGCCCGCGCTTTCGCATGACGATCTGTTCGGCGAACGCAACGGCATCTGGGGCGCCGCCGCGCCCGACCTCCTGTTCGACCAGCTCAAGCTGTCCGACGGTGCGCGCATCAGGCTCGGCGGTGCGACCTTCGAATTGCGCGCCCGCATCGTCGACGAGCCCGATCTCGTCTCCGAAGGCTTCGGCTTCGCCCCTCGCCTGATGGTGTCGATGGACGGTTTGAGGGCGTCCGGCCTGATTCAGCCGGGCAGCCTGGTCGAGCATGGCTACAAGCTCAAGCTGCCTGCCGGAGCGACAGAGGCAGACATAAAAGTCATCTCGGATAGGGCCAAGACAGACTTTCCGCAGGCCGGCTGGAGCATCCGCTCGCGCGCCAATGCGGCCCCTTCGCTCTCCAGCAATGTCGAGCGGTTCTCGCAGTTCCTGACCTTGGTCGGCCTGACCGCGCTCGTGGTCGGCGGCGTCGGCGTGGCGAATGCGGTGCGCGCGCATCTCGACGCCAAGCGCGGGGTGATCGCCACGCTGAAGAGCGTCGGCGCCTCTGGCGGGTTCGTGTTCTCTGTCTATCTCGTCCAGGTGATGATCGTCGCGGCGATCGGCATATTGATCGGTCTCGGCATCGCCATTGCCATGCCGTTCGCGGCAAGCGCCGCATTGTCTTCCGTCATCCCGGTTCCGGCGGAAGGAGGCGTCTATCCGGATGCCCTTGTAATGGCTGTGGTGTTCGGCGTTCTCGTCACGCTCGCCTTTGCGGTCCTGCCGCTTGGCCGAGCGCGCGATATCCCGGCGACAGCGCTTTTCCGCGAACTGGGGCTGGAAGGTCGCGGGCTGCCGCGCCTGCCTTATCTCGTCGCCGCGGGTGGCATTGCCGTCCTGCTTGCAGGCCTGGCGATATGGTTCTCGTCCGATCGTCTGATCGCGCTGATCTTCGTCGGCGCGGCGGTGTTCGCCTTTATCGTCCTGCGCAGCGTCGCGGAGCTGGTGCAATGGCTGGCGCGCCGCGCTCCCGCCGTGCGCTCCACGCCGCTGCGCCTTGCCATCGGCAACATCCATCGGCCGGGCGCGCTCACGCCGTCGGTCGTGCTGTCGCTCGGCCTCGGCCTGACCCTGCTCGTGACGCTCGCCCTGATCGACGGCAATCTGCGCCGCCAGATCGCCGGCAACCTGCCGGAGCGGGCGCCGAACTTTTTCTTCGTCGACATCCAGCCCGCCGATGTCGACCGGTTCAGCACACTTGTTTCGCAGGCCTCGCCCGAGGGCACGCTGACCAAGGTGCCGATGCTGCGCGGGCGCGTCATCGAGCTGAACGGCGTCGACGTGCAGAAGATCGAGGTGCCGCCGGAGGGCCAGTGGGTCCTGCGCGGCGACCGTGGCATCACCTACTCCGAAACAGTGCCGGAAAACGCGACCCTGAGCGCCGGCCAATGGTGGCCGAAGGATTATTCCGGCGAGCCGCTGGTGTCGTTCTCGGCCGAGGAAGCCGGTGAGATCGGCCTGAAGATCGGCGACACGGTCACGGTCAACGTGCTCGGGCGCAACGTCACGGCCCGCATCGCCAACCTGCGCCAGGTCGAATGGGAATCGATGGGCATCAACTTCGTGATGGTCTTCTCACCCAACGCCTTCGCCGGCGCGCCGCATGCCTGGCTGGCGACCCTGCTCGACCGGAAGGCGAGTGCTGCGGAGGAGGCACGCATCCTGAACGAGGTGACGCGGGCGTTTCCGGGAGTGACGACGGTGCGTGTCAAGGACGCGCTCGACATCGTCAACCGGCTGATCGGACAGCTCGGTGTCGCGATCCGCGCCGCCGCGGCCGTGGCTTTGATTGCCTCCGTGCTGGTCCTTGCCGGGGCGCTGGCGGCGGGGAATCGCGCCCGGGTTCATGATGCCGTCGTGCTGAAGATGCTCGGCGCGACGCGCGGTACGCTGATCGGGGCGTTTTCGCTCGAATATATGCTCATCGGGCTCGCCACCGCGGTCTTCGCCCTGCTCGCCGGCGGCGTCGCCGCCTGGTTCGTCGTGGCGCGGATCATGACCCTGCCGTCGAGCTTCCTGCCGGAGGTGGCTGTCGGAACCGTTCTGTTCGCGTTGCTCCTGACCGTCGGGATCGGCCTGGCGGGCACGTGGCGCATCCTCGGACAGAAGGCCGCACCCGTCCTCCGCGAACTGTGAGCGCATTTTTACTACTTTGTATGATCACAGGGCGTGTCGCCTCGTAACGGGCCTTGTTACCGACACGAAGAATGATCATATTACGCCGTAGGCATGCTGGAGCCCCGCCAGCGGAGCCTGGAGCGCGGATCGCCGCGAACCGACACCCGACGGGGCAGTAGCAAAGAGGAACTCCTATGGCTGACCTTCGGAACTACCAGATGCGTGCCGGCGCGGGCACCCGCGTCGACACCGGCATCGACGAGGGCCTGCGCGCCTATATGCTCAAGGTTTACAACCTTATGGCGCTCGGGCTCGCGATTACCGGTCTGGCGGCGCTCGGCACGATGATGCTCGCCACCACCAATGATCCCGCCGCCGCCGCGGCCACCCTCGGCAACGGCAAGATGCTGACCGCGCTCGGCACCGCTCTCTACGGCTCGCCGCTGCGCTGGGTCGTGATGCTCGCCCCGCTTGGCATGGTCTTCTTCCTGAGCGCGCGCATCCACACGCTGTCGGTCTCGGCGGCTCAGACGATGTTCTGGGTCTTCGCCGCGCTGATGGGCCTGTCGCTGTCGTCGATCTTCCTGGTCTACACCTCGGCCTCGATCGTGCAGACCTTCTTCATCACGGCGGCCTCGTTCGGCGCGCTCTCGCTGTTCGGCTATACGACCAAGCGCGACCTGACCGGCATGGGCTCGTTCCTGATCATGGGCGTGTTCGGCCTGATCATCGCGATGATCGTGAACATCTTCCTCGCCTCGCCGGCGCTGCAGTTCGCGATCTCGGCGATCGGCGTGCTGATCTTCGCAGGCCTGACGGCCTACGACACGCAGAAGATCAAGGAGATGTATTTCGAGGGTGACGAAGTGCTGGTCGCCGGCCGCAAGGCCATCATGGGCGCGCTGACGCTCTATCTCGACTTCATCAACCTGTTCTCGTTCCTGCTGTCGTTCCTCGGCAACCGCGAGTAACGAAAGCGAACCGGACTTCGGAAAGGGCGGCTTCGGCCGCCCTTTTCTTTTGCCCGCGGGATGCGGTATCGCGGGCGAGCCAATCGTGGAAAGCGCCATGACCCTCGACATCCGTCCCGCCATGCCCGACGACCTGCCTGCGATCGCCGCCATCTACGCCGATGCGGTGACGCATGGGGCGGCGAGCTACGAGCTCGAGGCGCCCAGCCTCGAAGAGATGCGAAACCGCTATCAGGGGCTCGTCTCGGCCGGCTATCCCTATTTCGTCGCCGCGGAGGGCAACACCATCCTCGGCTATGCCTATGCCGGGCCGTTCAGGCCGCGCCGCGCCTATCGCTTCATGGTCGAGGATTCGATCTATCTCGCGCCCGAATCGCAGGGGAAAGGCATCGGCAGCCTGCTGCTCGCACGGCTCGTCGCGGAATGCACCCGGCTGGGCTTTCGCCAGATCGCGGCGGTGATCGGCGATGGAGAGCGCAACCTCGCCTCCATACGCCTGCACGAGAAGGCGGGTTTCCGTCATGCCGGCGTGCTGGAAGGCTCGGGCTACAAGCACGGCCGCTGGCTCGACACCGTCTTCATGCAGCTGACGATGAACGGCGGCAAGGATCTGCCGCCCGATCCCGAATCGCTTCCCGGGCGGATGGTCTAGGCTTCCACCAGCTTCAGAGTCTTGTCGAAGACGGTCAGCACGCGGGCCAGTTCGTGGCCGCGCTTCAGGATCATGCCCGAGGCCGCGACGACCGAATAGGCGCCTTGGCGGCGGGCCAGTGACGGGTCCTTGACGATCCTGTAGAGCGGGGTCTCGCTGGTGCGGCGGAAGACCGAGAAGACGGCCCGGTCGCTCATATGGTCGATGGCGTAGTCGCGCCATTCGTTGGCGGCGACCATCCGTCCGTACAGCCTGAGAATCAGATCAAGTTCGCGCCTGTCGAACGTTACCGGGATGTCCATTCGCTGGCGGCGCACGTCCGACAGCGGAATCAATATTACGGAGTCGTCATCGCCCTCCCCGCCGGCGCTGCGTTCGACCATCCGCTCCACTCCGTGACAGTTGAGTGACAAGGTCGCGCTTTCGCCGAACGAAATCAATATCTAATCCCGGAAAGAGGGCGGCGGGCTCATCACGCAGCTTCACGCATGATGAAAGCGACGTGATATTGGTGATCGCTTTGACACAATCTCGCCGCGAAATAATCCACCTCTGGCCCGTATTCGACAGAAGTATGCAGTTGTTGCCTGAGACGGTTCGGTCCGGCGCCGGCCCTGTAAACCCCAAGCCCCCCGCCCATGGGGCTCGCGCTGGACCGATCCTTCAGGACCCCCCGGGAAACACGGGTGTCCTGAGCGACAATCCCGAAAGACCTGCGGCCGGCATTCGATCTTCGGATCGAATGTCGGTTTTTTCTCTTTTAGACGCTGCCTTGCGGGAAGTTCGCCGCACCGAGGATCGGCCCGAGCGAGCCGTCGCTGCGCACCATCTGCAGGAGGACTGCGAAGCCTCCCGGACCGCGCTTGGAGATCTCGCTCGCCGGCAGCTCGAACACCGCCGCTTTGCCGTGCCACATGCCTGCGGCCTGGACGCCGGTGACGGGGTTCACGTAGCGCACCTTCCTGCCGCTGTTCTCGCCCGCCGTGATGTCCACGGAATGCGCGAAATCGTAGTAGACGATGGTCAAGTGCGCCTTCTGCCCAAAGCTGCCGTCTCCCGTGGAAATCACGATGCTGTCGCCGCGCTTGCGGACGTCGACATCGACCACGAGGCCTTTTCCCGCACTGCCGAGCGAGGACAGCGCGCCTTCGATTTCGCCCCGTTTCGCGCCGTTGACGTGCAGGCGGCCGTTGACCACCGCCTGCGGCGTATAGATGGAGCGGCTCTCGAACGCCTTGCGATAACTGTCCTGGCGGGAGGTGCTGTCGGGGTTGGCGAGCGTATCGCGCCAGCCCATGTAGTCCCAGTAGCCGACATGGTAGCCGAGGGTGAGCACGTCGCCTCGCCGGGACAGCTCGGCAAGATTGGCATCCGCCGGCGGCGAGGACTTGCAGCCCTGGCTCGTGAACAGTTCGACCACCCCGGCCAGGCGCTCGCCGGCCCAGCAGATCGGATTGGTTGCAAACAACGACAGCGCCGTCAGAGCGGCGGCGCCAAGGCTCTTCAGTATCATCGGTCTCACATGCCCCGCTGCCGTATTTCGGCCGCTTTTCTTATCTGCCCAAAGCATAGGCAGACAAGCTTTCAACGGGAAGTCACGTTGGGGTGAGCGCTTCGTGGAGCCGCGGACCGGAATTGGCGGCCGTCAGGCCGTTTCGCGCTGAAGCTGGGCGATAGGCGTGAAAACGAACAACGCCGGGCGGAGGGGCCGCCCGGCGTCGTCTTTGGTAGCTACCGGCGGCGACTATGCCGCGAGGTCGCGCAGCACGTATTGCAGGATGCCGCCGTTCTTGAAGTAGTCGAGCTCGTCCAGCGTATCGATGCGGCAGAGGACCGGCACGTTCTTCACCGTGCCGTCGGCGAAGGTGATCTTCGCTACCATCTTCTGCCGCGGCTTGATGTTCTCGATCCCGTCGATCTCGACCGTCTCGTCGCCCTTGAGGCCGAGGGAGGCCCAGGAGGTGCCTTCCTCGAAGGTGAAGGGGATGACGCCCATGCCGACCAGGTTCGAGCGATGGATGCGCTCGAAGGACTGCGCGATGACGGCCTTCACGCCGAGCAGATTGGTGCCCTTCGCGGCCCAGTCGCGCGACGAGCCGTTGCCGTATTCGACGCCGGCGAAGATGACGAGCGGCACCTTTTCCTGCTGGTAGAGCATCGAGGCGTCGTAGATCGACATCTCCTCCTTCGACGGATAGTGGATCGTGTAGCCGCCCTCGCGGCCGTTCTCGCCCAGCATGTGATTGCGGATGCGGATGTTGGCGAAGGTGCCGCGCATCATCACCTCGTGGTTGCCGCGGCGCGTGCCGTACTGGTTGAAGTCGGCCACGCCGACGCCGTGGTCGGTGAGGTACTTGCCGGCGGGCGAAGCTGCCTTGATCGAACCGGCCGGCGAGATGTGGTCGGTTGTGATCTTGTCGCCGAACAGGCCGAGGATGCGGGCGCCCTTGATGTCGCCAATCTTGCCGAAGCCCTTGCCCATGCCGACGAAGTAGGGCGGGTTCTGCACATAGGTCGACTTGTCGTCCCACGCATAGGTCTGGCCCGACGGCGCCTGAACGGCCTGCCAATAAGCGTCGCCCTTGAAGACGTCGGCATATTTGCGGGCGAACAGTTCGCGGGTGACGTTCTTGGCGATGAATTCCTGGATCTCGGTGGTCGAGGGCCAGATGTCCCTGAGATAGACCGGCTTGCCGTCGCGGTCCTCGCCGATCGGCTCGGTGGTCAGGTCCTTGGTGACCGTGCCGGCGAGCGCATAGGCGACGACCAGCGGCGGCGAGGCGAGATAGTTCGCCTGCACGTCGGGAGAGACGCGGCCTTCGAAGTTGCGGTTGCCGGACAGCACGGCGGCCGCGATCAGGCCCTTGTCGTTGATGGTCTTCGAGATCGGCGCCGGCAGCGGGCCGGAATTGCCGATGCAGGTGGTGCAGCCGAAGCCGACGAGGTTGAAGCCGATCTGGTCGAGCTCTTTCTGCAGGCCGGCCTTTTCGAGATACTCGGCCACGACCTGCGAGCCGGGGGCGAGTGAGGTCTTGACCCACGGCTTCTGCTTGAGGCCGAGGCGGTTGGCGTTGCGGGCGAGCAGGCCCGCCCCGATCAGCACCGACGGGTTGGAGGTATTGGTGCAGGAGGTGATCGCGGCGATCACCACGTCGCCGTGGCCGAGGTCATAATCGGTGCTCTCGACGGCGTAGCGCTTCGCCACATCGACGGTCTTCTTGTATTCGGTTTCCATCGCCTTGGCGAAACCGGCGGCGATGTCCTGCAGTGCCTGGCGGCCTTCCGGACGCTTCGGGCCGGCCATCGACGGAACGACGTCGCCGAGATCCAGCTCCAGCGTGTCGGTGAACACCGGATCGGCGATCCCGTCATGACGCCACATGCCCTGGGCCTTCGAATAGGCCTCGACCAGGGCGATGCGGGCATCCGAACGGCCGGAGGTGGTGAGGTAATTGAGCGTCTCGCCGTCGACCGGGAAGAAGCCGCAGGTGGCGCCATATTCCGGCGCCATGTTGCCGATGGTGGCGCGGTCGGCCAGCGTCATCGAGGAAAGGCCGGGGCCGAAGAACTCGACGAACTTGCCGACGACGCCCTTCTTGCGCAGCATCTGGGTGACGGTGAGCACGAGGTCGGTGGCGGTGATGCCTTCCTTGAGCTTGCCGGTGAGGCGGAAGCCGATCACTTCCGGCAGGAGCATGGAGACCGGCTGGCCGAGCATCGCGGCCTCCGCCTCGATGCCGCCGACGCCCCAGCCGAGCACGCCGAGGCCGTTGATCATGGTCGTGTGCGAGTCGGTGCCGACGCAGGTGTCGGGATAGGCGGTCAGTTCGCCGTCCTCGTCGTTCGTCCAGACCACCTGGCCGAGATATTCGAGGTTGACCTGGTGGCAGATGCCGGTGCCGGGCGGCACGACGCGGAAGTTGCGGAACGCCTGCTGGCCCCACTTCAGGAACTTGTAGCGCTCTTCGTTGCGCTGGTATTCGAGCTCGACGTTGCGGGCGAAGGCCATCGGCGAGCCGAATTCGTCGACGATGACCGAGTGGTCGATGACGAGGTCGACCGGCACCAGCGGGTTGATCTTCTCGGGATCGCCGCCGAGGGCCTTGATGCCGTCGCGCATCGCCGCGAGGTCGACAACCGCCGGCACGCCGGTGAAGTCCTGCATCAGCACGCGGGCGGGACGGTAGGCGATCTCGACGCCGGCCTTGCCCTTGTCGACCAGCCATTCAGCGACGGCTTCGATCGACTTCTTGGTGACCGAGCGGCCATCCTCGTTGCGAAGCAGATTCTCCAGCAGCACCTTCATCGAGAAAGGAAGCTGCGAGACGCCGGTCAGCCCGTTCTTCTCCGCCTCGATCAGGTTGAAGTAGACATATTCTGCGTCCCCGACCTTAAGCGTGCGTCGGGCGTTGAAGCTGTCGAGCGATTTAGGCACGATCAATCCCATCCTGGTCTGTTTCGCCGAAGCGGGAACGGACTCCTGAGGCATGACGCGCAAAGGCTGCGGGTACGGTCATTTCCGCTGCCCGTCCCCTGCGTTTTCCCGCTGGGAGAGCGGGTCGCGCGGGCTCGGCAATCTGTGGCTCCCCGTGCCGACCGCTGGCACAGTTGCCTGCTTCATAGAAGCTTTCTAAACAGGGCGCCAGTGCGACGAATGTGCAAATTTGCTGCGTCGCAAGAAATAGTTGCGCCGCGCTCTGTCAGGGCCGGGAAATGGGGACGGATGCGGCTTGTTGCGGATAATCTGGCGGGCGATCGCGGCGGCGAACCGGTCTTCGACGGCGTGTCCTTCGCGCTTTCGAACGGCGAATGCCTGATCGTCACCGGCGAGAACGGCAGCGGCAAGTCGACGCTGCTCAGGATCGTCGCTGGACTGCTGCCCGCCTCGGGCGGATCGGTGAAGCTCGAAGGCGGCGGAGAAGAATGGCCGGACGTGATGTCGGCCTGCCACCATCTCGGCGACCGCAATGCGATGAAGCCGGCTCTGACGGTGGCGGAGAACCTGAGGTTCCGCCAGGAATTCCTCGGCCGGCCGTTCATGTTGGTGGAGGAGGCGCTGGAGGAGGTAGCACTCCCAAGCGTCGCCTCGCTGCCGTTCGGCTATCTGTCCACCGGCCAGCGCCGCCGCGTGGCGATCGCGGGACTGCTGGTCGCCTTCCGCCCCGTCTGGCTGCTCGACGAGCCGACGGCCGGGCTCGACCTCGGCTCGGAACGGCGATTCTCGTCACTGATGCGGGCGCATCTGGAGGATGGCGGCATCATCATCGCCGCGACGCACGTGCCGCTGGGGATCGAGGGGGCGAAGGAACTGGTGATGGGGGATGTCTGATCACGCTGTGACCCCCCTCTGCCCTGCCGGGCATCTCCCCCTCAAGGGGGGAGATTATTCGCGTCGCCGAAGCTGCCAATCTCCCCCCTTGAGGGGGAGATGCCCGGCAGGGCAGAGGGGGGTGTTCATCGCAACCCCGCTCTTGCCATGCTAGCCCTCTACCTCCGCGATCTTCGCCTTGGCGTCCGCGCGGGTGGGGGGGCGCTGGTCGGGGTGCTGTTCTTTCTCGTCGTCATCACGGTGGCGCCGTTCGCGATCGGGCCGGAGATGAACCTGCTCGCCCGCATCGGGCCGGCGATGCTCTGGATCGGCGCGCTTCTGGCCAGCCTGCTCGGCCTCGACCGATTGTTCCAGGCCGACCGCGAGGACGGTTCGCTCGACCTGCTCATCATCGGTTCCAGCCGCCACATGATGCCGATGATCGTCTTCGTCAAATGCCTGGCGCATTGGACGACGAGCGTGCTGCCGCTGGTGGTCGCCGCGCCGCTACTGGCGCTGTTCATGAACATGAGTTTCGATTCCGCCCTCGGGACGGCGCTGACGCTCCTCGTCGGCACGCCTGCAATCACCTTCATCGGTGCTGCGGGAGCCGCCGTTGCCGTGTCGCTGCCGCGGGGCGGGCTTCTGGTGACAGTCCTGGTGCTGCCGCTGGTGATCCCGGTGCTGATCTTCGGCGTTTCGGCCGCCTACGCGGTCACCGCCGAGCCCGATCCGTTCCTGCCTCCCTTCCTCATGCTCGTCGCACTCACGCTGTTCTTCGCCGTGATCGGTCCTCTGGCTGCCGGATATGCGCTGAGACATGCGGCGGATTAGCCCGCCTCGCGGTTCGCTCACGCGAGGTTGATCCGCGTCAATTGCGCGCCGCATTCGCCCGGTCTATTTGGAGAGCATGAGCGATGCCGCCACACAGCCGCTGCGACTTGCCGACCTCGCCAATCCGACGCGGTTCCTCGACCTGTCGGGCAAGGCGCTGCCGTGGCTCGGCGCGCTTGCGCTCGTCGTCACGGGAATAGGCCTCGCCATGGGCTTCGCCGCGCCCCAGGACTACCAGCAGGGCATCACGGTCAGGATCATGTACATCCACGTGCCTTTCGCGTGGATTTCGATGATGTGCTACGTGGTGATGGCGCTGGCGGCCCTGGGCACGCTGGTCTGGAAACATCCGCTCGCCGACGTGTCGCTGAAAGCGGCGGCACCCATCGGCGCCGTATTCACCGCGCTCGCGCTCGCCACCGGGTCGATCTGGGGCCGGCCGATGTGGGGCACCTGGTGGGTCTGGGACGGGCGGCTGACCTCGGTCTTCGTGCTCTTCCTGATGTATCTCGGCCTGATCGCGCTCACCCGGGCGCTTGACGATCCGGCGCGGTCTGCCCGCGCGGCGGCGATCGTGACGCTGGTCGGCGTCATCAACATCCCGATCATCAAGTTCTCCGTCGAATGGTGGAACACGCTGCACCAGCCGGCGTCGGTGATCCGGCTCGACGGGCCGACCATTCATCCGAGCCTGCTCTGGCCGCTGCTGGTGTCGGCGCTGGGGTTCACGCTGCTGTTCTTCACGCTCCACCTGATGGCGATGCGTGCCGAGATCTGGCGCCGGCGCGTGGCCGTGATGCGCCGCATGATGGCGCGGCGGGCCGACCGCGAGGTTGCGGCATGAACCACGTCCTCTTCGTCACCGCCGCTTATCTCGTTTCGGCGCTCGGCCTTGCCGGCCTCGGCGTATGGATCCTGCTCGACCAGCGGGCCCGGCAGAAGGAACTCGCGGATCTCGAGGCAGCCGGTGCGACGCGCCGCTCGGAACGGAAGGCCCGCCGTGACGCCGCAGGCTGAGCCCGCGCCCAGGCGCAGGGCCTGGCTCGCACTGCTGCCGCTCGTGGCGTTCTTGGCGCTCGCGGCGCTGTTCATGACGCAGCTGATGTCCGGCAAGGACAATTCGGTCGTGCCCTCGGCGCTGATCGGCGCGCAGGCCCCTTCGACCGACCTGCCGCCGCTGGACGGCGTCGGCCTGCCTGGCCTCGCTTCGTCCGCCTTCGCCGGCAAGGTGACGCTGGTCAACGTCTGGGCTTCGTGGTGCGCGCCCTGCCGTCAGGAGCACCCGCTGTTGATGGGCCTCTCAGCCGACAAGCGGATCGTCGTGGCGGGCCTGAACTACAAGGATACGCCGGAGAATGCGCGCCGCTTCCTCGGCAGCCTCGGCAATCCGTTCGCCGCCATCGGCGTCGACGCAACCGGCTCGACGACGATCGACTGGGGCGTCTACGGCGTGCCGGAAACCTTCCTCGTCGGCAAGAACGGCCGCATCCTCTACAAGCATGTCGGCCCGTTCACGCCGGAATCGATCCGCGACGACCTGATGCCGCAGATCGAGAAGGCGCTGGCCGGCTAAGGCCTATTTCTTGCCGAGTTCCTCGGTCGAGTGCCGGATGATCAGCGGCATCTGCAGCAGCGTGAAGGCGATGGTGATGGGCATGATGCCCCACACCTTGAACGCCACCCAGGTCTCTTCCGAGAAGTTGCGCCAGACCACTTCGTTGACGACGGCGAGGAAGAGGAAGAACAGGCCCCAGCGCAGCGTCAGCTTGCGCCAGCCTTCGGCGTCGAGCTTGAAGGCGGAATCGAAGACATAGCCGAGCAGCGAGCGGCCGAAGAACAGGCCGCCCAGAAGGACGCCGCCAAACAGCGTGTTGACGATGGTCGGCTTCATCTTGATGAAGGTCGCGTCCTGCAGCCAGAGCGTCAGGCCGCCGAAGACGAAGACGACCACGCCCGAGACCAGCGGCATGATGGGCAGCGTGCGGGTCAGCGACCACGAGACGGCGAGCGCGATGGCCGTCGCGGCCATGAAGAGGCCGGTGGCGATGAAGATCGGCCCGCCCAGCTCGGCAAGTGTCGGAAAGCGCGCCGCCAGCCACTCGCCGCGCGCATTGGCGAAGAAGAAGACCAGCAGCGGCCCGAGTTCGAGCACGAACTTGAGCAGCGGATTGATCTCTTTCTTCTTCGGATCGGCGGGATCGCGTTCGAGGATCGGTTCGTTCATCACTGCACTCCCGCGATCGCACGCGCGAAATCGTTGGCGGAGAAGGGTTCGAGGTCATCGACCTGCTCGCCGACGCCGATGAAATAGACCGGCAACTTATGCTTGGCCGCGATCGCCACGAGGATGCCGCCGCGCGCCGTGCCGTCCAGCTTGGTCATGACGAGGCCGTTGACGCCGGCGACATTGCGGAAGATCTCGACCTGGTTGAGGGCGTTCTGGCCCGTGGTCGCGTCCACCGTCTGCAGCACCGTGTGCGGTGCGTCCGGATCGAGCTTGCCCAGCACGCGGACGATCTTCTCCAGCTCGGCCATCAGCTCGGCCTTGTTCTGCAGCCGGCCGGCGGTATCGATGATCAGCACGTCGGACCCGGCCTCCCTGGCCTGGGCGAAGGCGTCATAGGCGAGGCCGGCGGCATCCGCTCCCAGCCTGGAGGAGATGACGGGCGAGTTGGTCCGCTCGCCCCAGATCTTCAGCTGTTCGATCGCCGCAGCGCGGAACGTGTCGCCGGCGGCGAGCATGACCTTTAGCCCGCCGTCATGGAGCTTGGCGGCAAGCTTGCCGATCGTCGTGGTCTTGCCGGTGCCGTTGACGCCGACGACGAGGATGACGTGCGGCTTGTGGCTGAGGTCGAGTTCCAGCGGCAGCGCCACCGGCTTCAGCACTTTCTCGATCTCCTGCGCCATCACGCCGCGCACCTCGGCGTCCGACACGTCGCGGCCGAGACGGGTGGAGGCGAGGGTGTCGGTGACGCGCAGCGCCGTCTCGACACCGAGATCGGCGCGGATCAGCACGTCTTCGAGCTCCTCCAGCGTGTCTTCGTCAAGCTTCTTCTTGGTGAAGACGGAAGCGATCGAGGAGGACAGCTCGCGCGAGGAGCGCGACAGGCCCTCGCGCATGCGCTGGAACCAGCTCGGGCGAGGCGCCGGTGCGGCGGGCGCCACGGGCTCGGCCTTGGCCTCGACCTTCTTTGCGACGGTGACCTTGCCGGCGGGCGAAGTCGCAGCAGGCGGCGCGTCGACCGGCTGTACGGCAGCCGCGGCCGGGGGCACTTCGACGGCCGGAGGCTTGGTTGCGACCGGCTCGGGTTCAGGCGCACCAACGGGCTCGACAGGCGGCTCGGGCGGGGCGACTGTTTCAGGCTCAGGCTCAGGCTCAGGCTCAGGCTCAGGCTCAGGCTCAGGCTCAGGCTCAGGCTCAGGCTCAGCGATCGCCGGAGCTTCGACTTCAACCGACAGCGGTGCTTCCTGCGGCTCCGGCTCGGCAGGAGGTTCCGGCAAGGACGGTTCCGGCGCGATCTCGGCTTCGAGCGGGACGGAGGGAACCGGGTCCGGCACGCGGAGAGGCGGCAGGATCTCCGCGGCGGGCGCGGCCTCTTCGATTGGCTCGGATGCAGGTTCGGGCGCTGGTTCTGCCGGCGGCTCCGGCTCGGAAGTCGCGACGTCCGCAACCGGCGGTGCAGGAACGGACGTAGGTTCAGGCGCGACTTCGGCCTTCAGCGGCGTATCGGCAACCGGGCTAGGTTCGCGCACCGGCGGGAGGACGTCGGCCTCCGGCAGGCTCGCGGCAACCTCCTCGACGGCCGGCACTGGTTCGACCGGTTCGGGTGCAGTTTGGACGTCCGGCGCGGCCGGCGTCGGCTGCTCCTCGATCCCGATATACGGCGCCAGCGCCGGCGGCTCCGTCGCCGGTGCCGGCTCGGGCTTCTGCTCCTCCGGCTTCCGGCCGAAGGAGAACACCTTCTTGATGAAGTCGAACGCCATCCGATCAGGCCGCCTGTCTCAGCGGCGCGGCGATGAGCCTGTCGCCGTCATGTCCCGTGACGATGCCGGGCAGGATCTCGCCCGGCTGGCCTTCCCCGATCGCCACAAGCGTAAAACCTTCCGTTCGGCCAAGTCCGTCACGCTCGACGAGAATCGACTGGGTCGTTCCGGCGAGCGCGGCGAGATGGCGTCTGTGGGCCGCATCGCCCGCGGCCCGCAGCCTTGCCGCCCGCTCCTTCACCACTTCGCGCCGCACCTGCGGCATGCGCGCGGCGGGCGTGCCCTCGCGCGGCGAGAAGGGGAAGACGTGCAGATGGGTCAGGCCGCATTCCTCGACGATTTTCAGCGAATTCTCGAACATCGCTTCGGTCTCGGTCGGAAAGCCGGCGATGATGTCGGCGCCGAAGACGATGTCAGGCCGCAGGTCTCGCACGTCTGCGCAGAAGCGGATCGAATCGTCGCGCAGATGCCGACGCTTCATCCGCTTCAAAATCATGTCGTCGCCGGCCTGCAGCGACAGGTGGAGATGCGGCATCAGCCGCCGCTCGGTCGCGATCGCTTCCATCAGGTCGGCGTCCGCCTCGATGGAATCGATCGAGGAGAGCCGCAGCCGCTTCAGGTCCGGCACCTGGCGCAGGATCGCCTTCACCAGCTTGCCGAGGCGTGGGCTGCCCGGCAGGTCCGCACCGTAGCTCGTCATGTCGACGCCCGACAGAACCACTTCGGCATAGCCGTTGCCGACGAGCCGCTTCACCTGGTCGACCACCGCCCCCATCGGCACGGAACGCGAGTTCCCGCGCCCGTAGGGAATGATGCAGAAGGTGCAGCGGTGGTCGCAGCCGTTCTGCACCTGCACGAAGGCGCGCGCGCGGCCCTCGATCGCGTCGACCATGTGGGAGGCGGTCTCCTTCACCGACATGATGTCGTTGACGCGCACCTTCTCGAACAGGTTGACGCCGAAGTCGGGCAGCGCGCGATAGGAGTTGGCCTTCAGCTTTTCCTCGTTGCCGAGCACGAGGTCGACCTCGTCCATCGCATCGAAGGTGCCGGGCTCGGTCTGCGCCGCGCAACCGGTGACGATGATGCGCGCGTCCGGGTTCTCGCGCCGCGCCTTGCGGATCGCCTGGCGTGCCTGGCGCACGGCCTCGGCCGTCACCGCGCAGGTGTTGAAGACGACAGCGCCGCCGTCGAGCTCGCCGAGACCCGCCGTTGTCGCTTCCCGTCGCATCACCTCGGATTCGTAGGTGTTCAGCCGGCAGCCGAAAGTGACGATGTCGATACCCTTGCCGGCCATCACGCCGCGCTTTCGGTTTCGCGCGCCCAGGTGCCGGTGGCGGGATCGAAAGTGCCGGAGAATTCCCATTCGGCCGGCCCGGTCATGACGACGTGGTCGTTGCCGCGCCACTCGACGGTGAGCGTGCCGCCGGGCTGGGTGATCCTGACGATGCGATCCGTGCGGCCGGTGCGCGCGGCAGAGACCGCGGCGGCGCAGGCGGCGGAGCCGCAGGCCCTGGTCAGTCCCGCGCCGCGCTCCCAGGTGCGCATGATCAGCGTGTCGCGCGAGACCACCTGCGCGATCGAGATGTTGGCCTTTTCCGGAAAGATCGGATGGTTTTCCAGCAGCGGCCCGAAGCGGTCGAGATCGTACGACCAGACGTCCCGGTCGACCCAGAAGACGGCGTGCGGGTTGCCCATCGACATCGCCGAGGGGGAATGCAGCACCGGATTGTCGATCGGCCCGACTTGCAGCTCGATCGCACGCGTATCGGCGAATTCCTCCGCGAGCGGGATCTCGTCCCAGCCGAACCGCGGCACGCCCATGTCGACCGAAATCAGCCCGTCGGCATGTTCCTGCGCGGAAAGGATGCCGGCGACGGTCTCGAAGGTGAACAGCTTCTGCCCGGTCTCGGACGCAAGCGCCTGGACGACGCAGCGCATGCCGTTGCCGCAGGCCTGCGCGCGGGAGCCGTCGGAATTCAGGATCTCGACGTAATAGTCCGTGCCGGCCGTCTTCGGATCGTGGATTGCCATGATCTGATCGAACTTGGTCGCCGGATCGGCATTGAGCGCGACCGCGGCGGCGGGCGATACGCGCGCGGACGTGCCGCGCATGTCGGCAACGATGATCTCGTTGCCGAGCCCGTTCATCTTGGCGAATTGCACGTCCGGAGCCGTCACGGCCGAATTTCCCTGCGATCTCGCCGCTATATGGCGGAACCGGCCCGAAATTACCAGTGTCGCAAGGCAGGCGCCGTCAGGCGATGACGACGATGCCGAGGATCACCAGCAGGAACAGGATCAGCAGGATACCGATCAAAAGCTTCGCGCCGGTCATGGCGGCGCCCGAGATCGCGTTGAAGCCGAGCAGGCTCGCCACCGCCGCGACGATGAGAAGAATGACGATCCATTTGATCATGGGATGCTCCCTCGCTTGCGAGGGGAGAACGCGTCGAGGCTGAGAGCGGTTCCGTCAGGTGGCGGCGGCCGGCACGTCCCAAACCTCGCCCGGCTGCATCGCCCGGAAGCGGTCGTTCGCAATGCCCTCGGCGTCGAGCGCGGCGTGGAGGCGCTGGCGTGGCTCATCTACTGCTTCGTTGGTGAGCTGAAACGTGCCCCAGTGGATGCCCGCCGCATGCTCCGCGCCGAGAAGCCGGAAGCCTGCGACCGCTTCCTCGGGGTTCTGGTGGTGCGGTTCCATGAACCAGCGCGGCTCGTAGGCGCCGATCGGCAGCAAAGCGAGGCGGAAGCCGCCATGTTTGCGGCGGGCGAGCTCGTAGTTGCGGCCCTCATGAAAGCCGGTGTCGCCGCCGAAATAGACGTTGCCGGCGGGCGTTTCGATGGTGAAGGCCGACCACAACGCCATGCGGCGGTCGCCCGCACCGCGCGCCGACCAGTGATGGGCCGGCTCGACATGCACCGAGGCGCCGCCGACATCGATCCGCTCGTCCCAGTCGTGCGTCGAGATGCGAATGCCGGGTGCGGCCTTGCCTATGATCGCATCATTGCCGAGCGGCGTGATGACGTGGGGGTCGCGGGCAGACTTCAGCCGCGCCAGCGTCGCCGCGTCCATGTGGTCGTAGTGGTTGTGGGTGACGAGCACATAGTCGATCGGCGGCAGGTCGTCGAAGGCGATGCCGGGCGCGTTGACCCGCTTCGGGCCGGCGAAGGAAAACGGAGAGGCGCGCGGCGACCAGACCGGATCGGTGAGGAAATTCAGCCCGCCGGCCTGGATGAGCAGCGAGGCGTGCCCGACCATCGTGACACGCAGCGCGTCCGCGGCAAGGCGCGGCTCGGGCTTCGCCTGCGGAAACGGGCTCGGCCATGCGGCTGGCCATTTCGCCTTGCCGCCGCCAAACTGCCAGCGCATCAGATCGAGGAAGCCGCTGGGTTCCTTGCCGTCGGGATTGAAGAACAGCTTGCCGTCGAAATGATCCGAAGCGGCTCCTTGGTAGTAGGGATTCTCGGCCCGGGCTCGCGACACTGCGAATCCTCCTGCTGCGGCGCTCAGCCCTCCTAGTCCGAGTAATGAAAGCGCGGCGCGTCGGTTCATCGCGCCAGACATAGGCAAGAGAACCTAACGCGCAACCGTCCGCCGGTGGATTGAGATGTGGATCGAATGAAAAGGTCGTGAAAGAAGCGCCTCGGCGAACCCTGGATGCCGGCCGATGCATTTGGACGGGCGCTGCCGCGCGGCTTTGAACTCGATTTCCCGGTGCCGGGAAGGGCGATCTGACGCAACGTCATCCTTCGCCCTGGCAGGAAATTCCACTTTCGTACGCCGCTTTCGGCTCGCCAAAACCGAATATTAACCCTATTGGCCTCGAACTGTTCGTAACATCGCCACGTTTGTAGTGATTGGACTGCTGGACGGGGCGCCTGCAATATGTCCGCACCCGGCGGAGAGGACGACATGGCGAGTGAGATGGCCCTTTTCCACACGATTCCGACGCGCGGTCTGTTGATCGCCTGCGCGGCGCTCGCCATTGCGGGCTGCAGCACGTCGCGTTTCGACACGGTCGACACACGGCCGGCGCCGCTTAACCCGGCGCCCTCCGGCACGGTCACCTCCAATCAGCTTCCGCCGCCCTCGCCTGCCGGCCCGACCGATCCGTCGGCCTTCCCGCCGGCGCCGGGCACGAGCACCACCGATCCGCAGGTCGCTGCGGGACCTGCGGTTCCTCCCGCCGCTCCGGCCAATGCGCCCGACGTCACCAAGGAAGCCATGGTCGGCGCGTGGAAGGTGAATGCCGGCGGTGGCGGCTGCCAGATGATGCTCAGCCTCACCAAGCAGGCCTCGGACTTCCGCGCCGCCTCGCTGCGCTGCCCGGGCGATGCCGCCAACGTCGCCGCCTGGAACGTCGCCGGCAAGCAGGTCGTTCTCAAGGACAACACCGGCAACGTGGTCGCGCGGCTCTATTCCTCCGGTGCTGAGAAGTATGACGGCCAGACGGCTGGCGGCACGCCGATCAGCTTCTCCCGTTAGTCGTTCATCCCGGCGGGTCTCCATGACCTCTCATGCAGGGCTGGCAGCCTACCCCTCGCTGCGCCACGACTATGGCCGCCTGGTCGAGAAGGGTGAGATCTCGAGCGATCCGGTCCAGGAGGCGCTGACGATCCGGTTCGACCGGGTAATCGCCGAGCTCGGCGCATCGAACGCCGCGGCCAAGACCAATGCGCTCGGCTGGCTGTTTGCGCGCAAGAAGGCGCCGTCCGCCGTTCGCGGCCTCTACGTCTATGGCGGGGTGGGGCGCGGCAAGACCATGCTGATGGACATGTTCTTCCGCCTGGCTCCGCTCAAGCAGAAGCGGCGCGCGCATTTCAACGAGTTCATGGCCGACGTGCACGACCGCATCGGCCTGCATCGGGCGGCGTTGAAGGCGGGTACCGCCAAGGGCGACGACCCGATCCCGCCGGTGGCGGCCGCGATCGCCGCCGAATCCCGCCTGCTCTGCTTCGATGAATTCACCGTCACCGACATCGCGGACGCGATGATCCTGTCGCGCCTGTTCACGGCGCTGTTTTCCAACGGCGTCACGCTCGTCGCCACCTCGAACGTTGCGCCGGACGATCTCTACCGCGACGGGCTGAACCGGGGGCTGTTCCTGCCGTTCATCCAGACGCTGAAGGACAATGTCGACGTTGTCGCGGTCGACATCCCCACCGACTACCGGATGCTGAAGCTCAGCCACCTGCCGGTCTATGTCACGCCGCTCGGCCCGGCCGCCGACGCACAGATGGACGAGGCTTGGGCGGCGGCGACCGAGGGACGCAGCGAGGCGCCTGCGAAGCTCGAGGTGATGGGGCGCCACGTGACTGTGCCGCGCGCCTGCGGCAAGGCGGCCCGCTTCACCTTCGCCGATCTGTGCGACGCGCCGCTTGGCGCGCGCGACTATCTCGCCATTGCCGAGCGCTTCGACACGATCTTCATCGACCATATCCCGGTGATGGACCAGACCCGGCGCAATGCAAGCAAGCGCTTCATCCTGCTCATAGACACGCTCTACGACCGCCATATAAGGCTGGTCGCGAGCGCGGAGGCCTCGCCCGATCGCCTTTACGCTGGGCGCGAAGGGGTTACGGAAGCCTTCGAATTCGCGCGTACCGCCTCCCGTCTCAACGAGATGCAGAGCCGGGAATGGGTGGAGGCGACGGGTGTGTGAACGAGCCGCAGATCGCGCCTTTTGACTGCCCGCGCAGTTTCCAATGCCGACGACTGCCTATTTGTTGGCTTATATTTTGACGTTTACGTAAATCAAAAAAGTATTAACCGATTGAATTTATTCGATCCAAAATAATCGGTTGAATTTTTCTTCAGGCCGGCCTAATGCCTCCGCCGGTTTCGTCGGCACCGAGCCGGCGGCGCGGGCGTATGTCACACAGATTTCGATTTGTGCGGATAAGCCCCGACGGTTTCAACTCCGCCGGCCGCGAGTGGACCCGGCGATGCGCAAGGAACGGTTCGCATGGCACGCAACAAGATTGCCCTCATCGGCTCGGGTATGATCGGAGGCACGCTCGCCCATCTGATCGGGCTCAAGGAACTCGGCGACGTCGTTCTGTTCGATATCGCCGAAGGCATCCCGCAGGGCAAGGGCCTGGATATCGCGCAGTCGGCCCCGGTCGAGGGCTTCGATGCCCGCCTCCAGGGCGCCAACGACTACTCGGCGATCAAGGATGCGGACGTCTGCATCGTCACCGCCGGCGTGCCCCGCAAGCCCGGCATGAGCCGCGACGACCTGCTCGGCATCAACCTCAAGGTGATGGAGCAGGTGGGCGCCGGCATCAAGAAGTATGCGCCGAAGGCCTTCGTCATCTGCATCACCAACCCGCTCGACGCCATGGTCTGGGCGCTGCAGAAGTTCTCGGGCCTGCCGAAGACGCATGTGGTCGGCATGGCCGGCGTGCTCGACTCGGCCCGCTTCCGCCACTTCCTCGCCGACGAGTTCAAGGTGTCGGTCGAGGACGTCTCGGCGATGACGCTTGGCGGCCACGGCGACGACATGGTGCCGCTCACGCGCTACTCGACCGTCGCCGGCATTCCGCTGCCCGACCTCGTCAAGATGGGCTGGACCACCAAGGAGAAGCTGGACGCCATCGTCGAGCGCACCCGCAAGGGTGGCGGTGAGATCGTCGGCCTGCTCAAGTCCGGCTCGGCCTACTACGCGCCGGCGGCGTCGGCCGTGTCGATGGCCGAGGCCTATCTCCGCGACAAGAAGCGCGTGCTGCCTTGCGCCGCGCATCTTTCCGGCCAGTATGGCCTCAAGGACATGTATGTCGGCGTGCCGGTGGTGATCGGCGCCGGCGGCGTCGAGCGCATCATCGAGATCGACTTCAACAAGGCCGAGCAGAAGATGTTCGACAAGTCGGTCGCCGCGGTGCAGGGCCTTTGCGAGGCCTGCGTCGCCATCGCCCCGAACCTCGGCAAGTAAGCGAGCGCCCCATGAACATCCACGAATACCAGGCCAAGCAGATCCTCAAGAGCTACGGCGCGCCGGTTGCGGACGGCGTGGCGATCCTCAAGGCGGAAGAGGCGCAGAATGCGGCGCGCTCGCTTCCCGGCCCGCTCTACGTCGTGAAGAGCCAGATCCATGCCGGCGGACGCGGCAAGGGCAAGTTCAAGGAACTCGGCCCCGATGCCAAGGGCGGCGTGCGCCTTGCCAAGTCGATCGACGAGGTCGTGCACAACGTCAAGGAGATGCTGGGCAATACGCTGGTCACCAAGCAGACTGGCGAGGCCGGCAAGCAGGTCAACCGCCTCTACATCGAGGATGGCGCTGACATCGACCGCGAGCTTTATCTCTCCATCCTCGTTGACCGCTCCGTCGGCCGGGTCGCCTTCGTCGTCTCGACCGAGGGCGGCATGGACATCGAGGCCGTCGCCCATGACACGCCGGAGAAGATCGTCACGATCGCCATCGATCCCGAAAAGGGTGTGACGGGCGACGACGTGAAGAAGATCAACGACGCTTATGGCCTGTCGGGAGACGCGGCGAAGGACGGCGAGAGCCTGTTCCCGATCCTCTACAAGGCCTTCCTCGAGAAGGACATGAGCCTGCTCGAGGTCAACCCGCTGATCGTGATGAAGAACGGCCGCCTGCGCGTGCTCGACGCCAAGGTGTCGTTCGACAACAACGCGCTGTTCCGCCATCCCGAGATCGTGGAGCTGCGCGACACGACCGAAGAGGACGAGAAGGAAATCCAGGCGTCCAAGTATGACCTGGCCTACGTCGCGCTCGACGGCAATATCGGCTGCATGGTCAACGGCGCCGGGCTCGCCATGGCGACGATGGACATCATCAAGCTCTACGGCGCCGAGCCGGCGAACTTCCTCGACGTCGGCGGCGGCGCGAGCAAGGAGAAGGTCACCGCGGCGTTCAAGATCATCACGGCCGATCCGGCCGTGAAGGGCATCCTGGTCAATATCTTCGGCGGCATCATGAAGTGCGACGTCATCGCCGAGGGCGTGATCGCTGCCGTCAAGGAAGTCGGTCTCAAGGTGCCGCTGGTGGTGCGCCTCGAAGGCACCAATGTCGAGCTGGGCAAGAAGATCATCAACGAGAGCGGCCTGAACGTCATCTCGGCCGACGATCTCGACGACGCGGCGAAGAAGATCGTCGCGGCGGTCAAGGGCTAACTTCCTTGCAAAAGCGAGATATCCTGCAGACGCAGGCGCTCGTTGTCACAGCCGGTCCCCATAAGGGCCGTATCTGTGAAAATGACGATGATGCGTTTCTGCTGGAAGATGAACTGTCTGCGTCAGAACGAAATTGGTTCAAGCGATGCGGTGCAGAGTGGACATCGTTCGAAAACGACCCAGACGATCCTGATGAGGTTGAATCGCACCGAAATAGACGAGGAATAGATTGTGAAATCGTCACTTTCGGGCGGTATCTTCAATGCCGAGGTCATTACTATATACCGCGACAGTTCCTTCGTCCTGCGAGCATGAAGGATTTGATTTCTCGACTTCAGGAAATATCCGAGCTTACTGTGAGTTTTTCTCTTTTAAAAGAAGGGTTTAAAAACTACAAAGATGCCTTTGATGCGACAATAGAATATTCATATATTGTCGATGAGGTTTGGGGTCGGGAGAATATGGCAAAGCAGATTGATTCTCGCAGACAGAAGATATTCTTATGCCATGCATCCCCTGATAAATATTTCGTTCGTCAAGTGAGAAATGACCTTGCGCGCGCCGGTCATGCCACTTGGATGGATGAATTTGAGATCCAGGTTGGAGATTCCATTGTCGACAAGATCAGTTTGGCAACGGAGAACGCTGATAGCCTGATTCTCTTTCTCTCGACCGCAGCCAATGAGTCGGCATGGGTTAGGAAAGAATGGCAGTCTGTCTTGATGAGATATCTAAGATCAGGATCTCCTAAGATCTATCCTGTGAAGATAGAGGCCTGCGACATCCCAAGCATCATCGCCGATATCAGGTATGCCGATTTCTCGGAAAGTTACACTGACGGTCTGGAAAATCTACTGAAATCACTTAGTGCTGCTGTAAACAGCGCTAATGAAAGCAAGGGCGTAGAGACATAATGTCCATTCTCATCGACAAGAACACCAAGGTCATCGTGCAGGGCCTGACCGGCAAGACCGGCACGTTCCACACCGAGCAGGCGCTGGCCTATTACGGCACCCAGATGGTCGCCGGCATCCACCCCAAGAAGGGCGGCGAGAAGTGGACCGGCTCGAAGGGCGAGACCCTGCCGATCTTCGCCACTGTCGGCGAGGCCAAGGAAGCGACGGGTGCGACCGCTTCGGTCGTCTATGTTCCGCCGGCGGGCGCGGCCGAGGCGATCATCGAGGCGATCGAGGCCGAGGTGCCGCTGATCGTCTGCATCACCGAGGGCATCCCTGTCATGGACATGGTCAAGGTCAAGGCGCGGCTCGACCGTTCCAAGTCCCGTCTTATCGGACCGAACTGCCCGGGCATCGTCACGCCCAACGAGTGCAAGATCGGCATCATGCCCGGAAACATCTTCAAGAAGGGCTCGGTCGGCGTTGTTTCCCGCTCGGGAACGCTTACCTATGAGGCAGTCTTCCAGACCTCCAACGAAGGCCTCGGCCAGTCGACGGCGGTCGGCATCGGCGGCGACCCGGTGAAGGGCACCGAGTTCATCGACATGCTCGAAATGTTCCTCGCCGACGACGAGACCAAGTCGATCATCATGATCGGCGAGATCGGCGGCTCCGCCGAGGAAGACGCGGCGCAGTTCCTGCGCGACGAGGCCAAGCGCGGCCGCAAGAAGCCGATGGCCGGTTTCATCGCGGGCCGCACGGCTCCTCCCGGTCGCACGATGGGCCACGCCGGCGCGGTGATCTCCGGCGGCAAGGGCGGCGCGGAAGACAAGATCGCGGCGATGGAAGCCGCGGGCATCAAGGTTTCGCCCTCGCCGGCGCGTCTCGGCAAGACGCTGGTGGAAGCGATCAAGGGCTAAGGGAGTAGGGCAATACGGCAGTAGGGCAGTAGGGGACCAACATATTGCCCTCCTGCCTCACTGCCCTACTCCCCTCAACTAGGAGACGGAGCGCGGCGCTCCGACACGACAATGGCAAGGCAAGATCAGGCCAACGACCAGTTCTCGGTGACATCGTTCCTCTATGGCGGGAACGCGGACTATATCGAGCAGCTCTATGCCGACTGGCAGGCGAACCCGGCCTCCGTGAACGAGGAATGGCGCGAGTTCTTCGGTGCGCTGAAGGACGACGCGGCGATCGTGGTCAAGAACGCCGAAGGCGCTTCGTGGCAGCAGAAGGGCTGGCCGCAGGCGGCGAACGGCGAACTGGTCTCCGCGCTCGACGGCAACTGGGGCCAGATTGAGAAGGCCGTCGAGAAGAAGATCCGCGACAAGGCCAACGGCGCTGCGGTCGCCGCGACGGCGACGGATGCCGACGTACAGCGCGCCGCGCGCGATTCCGTCCGTGCGCTGATGATGATCCGCGCCTACCGCATGCGCGGCCACCTGCACGCCGATCTCGATCCGCTCGGCATCGCCAAGCCGCTGGAAGACTACGACGAGCTGTCGCCCGCCAGCTACGGCTTCACCGAAGCGGATCTCGACCGGCCGATCTTCATCGACGGCGTGCTGGGTCTGGGCGAATACGCCACCATCCGGCAGATGCTGGAGATCGTGAAGCGCACCTATTGCTCGACGCTGGGCGTCGAGTTCATGCACATCTCCGATCCGGCCGAAAAGGCCTGGATCCAGGAGCGCATCGAGGGTCCGGACAAGGGCGTGTTCTTCACCGCCAACGGCAAGAAGGCGATCCTGCACAAGCTGGTCGAGGCCGAGGGCTTCGAGCAGTTCATCGACGTCAAGTACAAGGGCACCAAGCGCTTCGGTCTCGACGGCGGCGAGTCGCTCATCCCGGCGCTCGAGCAGATCATCAAGCGCGGCGGCTCCATGGGCCTGAAGGAGATCGTGCTCGGCATGGCCCATCGCGGCCGCCTGAACGTGCTGACCAACGTGATGGCCAAGCCCCACCGCGCGGTCTTCCACGAGTTCAAGGGCGGGTCCTACGCGCCTGACGACGTCGAAGGCTCCGGCGACGTCAAGTATCATCTGGGCGCCTCGTCGGACCGCGAGTTCGACAACAACAAGGTGCACCTGTCGCTGACGGCGAACCCGTCGCATCTCGAGATCGTCGACCCCGTGGTGATGGGCAAGGCCCGCGCCAAGCAGGACCAGCTCTACGGGCGCACCCGCGAAGAGGTGGTGCCGCTCGAGGAGCGCGCGAAGGTGATGCCGCTCCTGCTGCATGGCGACGCCGCCTTTGCCGGCCAGGGCGTGATCGCGGAAATCCTCGGCCTGTCGGGCCTGCGCGGCCATCGCGTGGCGGGCACCGTGCATTTCATCATCAACAACCAGATCGGCTTCACCACCAATCCGCGTTTCTCGCGTTCCTCGCCCTATCCGTCGGACGTGGCGAAGATGATCGAGGCGCCGATCTTCCACGTGAACGGCGACGATCCGGAAGCGGTGGTCTATGCCGCGAAGGTAGCGACCGAGTTCCGGATGAAGTTCCACAAGCCGGTCGTGGTGGACATGTTCTGCTACCGCCGCTTCGGCCACAACGAGGGCGACGAGCCGGCCTTCACGCAGCCGCTGATGTACAAGAACATCCGCGGCCGGCAGACGACGCTGCAGATCTACGCCAGCAAGCTGATCGCCGAGGGCGTCGTCAGCGAGGCCGAGGTCGACAAGATGAAGGCCGACTGGCGCGCGCACCTGGAGGCGGAGTTCGAGGCCGGCCAGTCCTACAAGCCCAACAAGGCCGACTGGCTCGACGGCGCCTGGTCCGGCCTTCGCACTGCCGACAGCCAGGACGAGCTGCGTCGCGGCAAGACGGCCGTGCCGGTGAAGACGCTGAAGGAGATCGGCAAGAAGCTGACCGAGACCCCGAAGGACTTCGAGGCCCACAAGACGATCCAGCGTTTCCTCGATGCGCGTCGCAAGATGATCTACACCGGCGAGGGCATCGACTGGTCGACCGCCGAGGCGCTCGCCTTCGGCGCGATCCTGCTCGACGGCAATCCGATCCGGCTCTCCGGCCAGGATTCCGAGCGCGGCACGTTCTCGCAGCGCCATTCGGTGCTCTACGACCAGCGCGACGAAAACCGCTATATCCCGCTGAACAATCTCGGCCCGCAGCAGGCCAACTACGAGGTCATCAACTCGATGCTCTCGGAAGAGGCGGTGCTCGGCTTCGAATACGGCTATTCGCTCGCCGAGCCCAAGGCGCTGACGCTGTGGGAAGCCCAGTTCGGCGACTTCGCCAACGGTGCGCAGGTGGTGTTCGACCAGTTCATCTCGTCGGGCGAGCGCAAGTGGCTGCGCATGTCGGGTCTCGTCTGCCTCCTGCCGCACGGCTATGAGGGCCAGGGTCCCGAACATTCGTCGGCACGCCTTGAGCGCTTCCTGCAGCTCTGCGCTGAAGACAACATGCAGGTCGCCTACTGCACGACGCCGGCCAACTATTTCCACATCCTGCGCCGGCAGCTGAAGCGCGACTTCCGCAAGCCGCTGATCCTGATGACGCCGAAGTCGCTGCTGCGCCACAAGCGCGCCGTGTCGACGCTGGCCGAGATGTCGGGCGAGAGCTCGTTCCACCGCCTGTTGTGGGACGATGCGCAGATGCTGCCGGACCAGCCTATCAAGCTCGTGAAGGATTCGAAGATTCGCCGCGTCGTGCTCTGCTCGGGCAAGGTCTATTACGATCTCTACGAGGAGCGCGAGAAGCGCGGCATCAACGACATCTATCTGCTGCGCGTCGAGCAGCTCTACCCGTTCCCGGCCAAGGCGCTGATCAACGAGCTGTCCCGCTTCCGCGGGGCGGAGATGGTGTGGTGCCAGGAAGAGCCGAAGAACATGGGCGCCTGGTCGTTCATCGATCCGTATCTGGAATGGGTGCTGGCCCATATCGACGCCAAGCACCAGCGCGTGCGCTACACCGGCCGCCCGGCCGCCGCGTCGCCCGCGACCGGCCTGATGTCCAAGCATCTGGCGCAGCTCGAGGCGTTCCTCGAAGACGCGCTCGGCAACTGAACCGAACACAGCGAGAAGGCAGACCGATGGCCACCGAAATCCGTGTTCCGACACTCGGCGAATCCGTCACCGAGGCAACCGTCGGCAAGTGGTACAAAAAGGCCGGCGACAGCATCGCCGCCGACGAGACCCTGCTCGAACTCGAGACCGACAAGGTGACGGTCGAGGTGCCGGCGCCGGCCGCGGGCGTGCTTGCCGAAATCGCCGCCCAGGAGGGCGAGACGGTCGGGCTGGGCGCTCTGCTCGGCACCATCGGCGAGGGTAGCGGCGCTCCTGCCAAGCCGGCGGCAAAGGCCGAGGCGAAGCCGGAAGCCGTCGCTCAGGCCGCTGGTGCGTCCGGGGCAAACACCACGAAGGAGGCGGCCGAGAAGACCGCCAAGATCGCCGGCGAGGGCCCGGTTGAGAAGCGTGACATGCCGCCGGCTCCGGCTGCTGCGAAGCTGCTCGCCGAGAACAACCTCTCGGCCGACCAGATGACTGGCTCCGGCAAGCGCGGGCAGGTGCTCAAGGGTGACGTGCTCGACGCGATCGCCCGTGGCGCGCCGTCGCAGCCGGCCGAGACGCCGACCGCGCCCCCGGCTGCGGTGCGTGCTCCGGTTCCTGCCGACGACGCGTCGCGCGAGGAGCGGGTGAAGATGACCCGTCTGCGCCAGACGATCGCGCGTCGCCTGAAGGATGCCCAGAGCACGGCCGCCATGCTCACCACTTTCAACGAGGTGGACATGAGCGGGATCATGTCGCTGCGCTCCAAATACAAGGACGTGTTCGAGAAGAAGCATGGCGTGAAGCTCGGCTTCATGGGCTTCTTCACCAAGGCAGTGACGCATGCGCTGGCCGAGATTCCGGCGGTGAACGCCGAGATCGACGGCACCGACATCATCTACAAGAACTTCGCCCATATCGGCGTCGCTGTCGGCACCGACAAGGGTCTGGTCGTTCCGGTCGTGCGCAACGCGGATGGCATGTCGATCGCCGAGATCGAAAAGGAGATCGGCCGGCTCGGCATCGCAGCCCGCGACGGCAAGCTGTCGATGGCCGACATGCAGGGCGGCACCTTCACGATCTCGAATGGCGGCGTCTACGGCTCGCTGATGTCGACGCCGATCCTCAATGCGCCGCAGTCCGGCATCCTCGGCATGCACAAGATTCAGGACCGGCCCGTCGTGGTCGGCGGCCAGATCGTCATCCGCCCGATGATGTACCTGGCGCTGAGCTACGACCACCGCATAGTCGACGGCAAGGAAGCCGTGACCTTCCTGGTGCGGGTCAAGGAAAGCCTGGAGGATCCGGAAAGGCTCGTGCTGGATCTGTAACATGCCGACGGTGGCGGTGGTCGATGGCGCGAAGATACAGTTTTTCGCAGTCGAACATCCGCCACCCCACTTTCACGTGGCCTCCGGTGGCTATCGTGCGCAGATCTCGATCGATCCGTCGCGGCTGCTGAACGTATATCTACCGCCCGCGAAGCTCTCAGCTGTGCTATCGTGGGCCTCGACCAGACAAGCGGCACTGATGGCTGCTTGGAATGCCATGGGTGAACATCGTCTGCCGGGGCGGATCGAATGAAACGACCACTGCATATCCTGACGGCGGAGGCTGTCATACCGGGCGTGCTGAAAGTCGTCTGGAGCGATGGCTACGAGGGTATCGTCGACATCCGGGGCCTCCTGAAGGCCGGTCCTATCTTCAAGCCGCTTCAGGACGCCGACTATTTTCGCTCGGCCAAGGTGGATGCCTTCGGCCATTCCATTTACTGGGGCGAGGAATATGCCGAGGATGTCGACTTCGGATGCGACCGCCTCCGCGAAATGGCGGAAGACCAGGCGGCCCTGCTGGCCAAGGCAAGCTGACACGTGCCGATGCATGCCAGGCCACGGTTCTATGCACGGCAGGCGGCGATCGACGATCGGCGTTTGATTGTCGGGCATGCAAACCGCGCGATCGGCGCGATCCTGACGATCGCGCTTTCAGGAATCGCCGCTCCTGCCCTCGCCGCCTGTCCGCAAGAACTCTCCGTCTATTCCGAACCCGAGGCGAATGCCTCGCTCGAATTCACGCCGGCGAGCGACAATCCGTCGATCTCGCACAGCTTCAAGATCAAGTTCCCCGAGAACGCCGTCATCCTCGACGGCATCGTGATGTGGACCGAAGGCGTGGCGCGGCCGATGGGCGTCGTCATGCACCAATGTCCGGAGGGCGACGTGACCGGTGAGGAGCTCGATGCCTGCACCGTCTGGCAGGGCGTCGTCTACGCCGTCGACGGCCAGGGCAAGGTCGAGCTGCTGCCGCCTCAAGGCGCCGCCGCGGCGGAGCAATTGCTGCTGCCGGATTTCGCGCCGGCGCTGAGGCAGTCCTCGGCCTATGGCTTGGCTGGCGTCTCGAAGATGCCATGGGATGCCTTCAGGATGTCGGGATGCCAGGAATGACGGTGTCGCGCGATATCATCGCCATCATCAATGCCCTGCCCTTCGTCAAAAATCATGGCGTCGAACTGGTCGCGATCAGGGACGGTGTCACGCGGGTGCGCATGCCCTTCGACGCCGCCTACTCCACACCTCCCGGCCTGTTTCCGACGGCGATGGTCGGGCTGGTCGGCGACGTCGCCGCCATCGCCGCCTGCTATGCCGTCGCGCCGGCGGGCCATGCCTGCGCGACGCTCGACTACACGGTCAAGAACACCGGTCTCGCGCAGGGCGAGGAGCTTATCGCCGAAGGCCGGGTGCTGATGGCCGGAAAGACGGTTTCGGTCGGCGCCGCTGATGTCTATGTGATCGACAAGGGCGAACGCCGGCCGTGCGGCACGGTGCTGGCGACCGCCCGGGTCTACAAGGTGAAGGATTGAGCGCCGTGAGCGGAAAGGCTCTTCTCGTCACCGGCGGCAGCCGGGGCATCGGCGCAGAGACCGCGAGGCTCGCGGCGTCGCGAGGCTGGCGCGTCGCGGTCAACTATGTCTCCGACCGGGCATCCGCGGACGCCGTCGTGGCGGAGATCGAGGCCGGCGGCAGCGAAGCCTTTGCTGTCCAGGGCGATGTGGGCGCCGAAGCGGATGTGCTCGCCATGTTCGCCGCCGTCGACGCCCGTTTCGGCAGGCTCGACGGGCTGGTCAACAATGCCGGCATCGTGGACCGGAGGTCGCGCGTCGATGAGATGAGCGTGGCCCGGCTCGAACGGATGATGCGCATCAACATCGTCGGATCTTTCCTGTGCGCCCGCGAGGCGGTGAAGCGCATGTCGACGCGGCATGGCGGGCAGGGCGGCGTGATCGTCAACCTGTCGTCGGCCGCGGCCAGGCTCGGAAGCCCGGGCTGGTATGTCGACTATGCCGCCTCGAAAGGCGCGATCGACACGCTGACCACCGGCCTCGCGCTCGAGGTTGCCGACGAGGGCATCCGCGTCTGCGGCGTGCGTCCCGGCATCATCGCGACCGACATCCATGCCTCCGGCGGCGAACCGGACAGGATCGAGAAGGTGCGCGCCGGTCTCCCCATGAAAAGGGAAGGCAGGCCTGAGGAAATTGCATCGGCCATCGTCTGGCTTTTGTCCGGCGAGGCATCCTATATCACCGGCGCGACGCTCGATGTGAGCGGCGGGCGCTGAATCAGCACGACAGGAGACCCGGCGATGGCCTATGACGTGATCTTTATCGGAACCGGCCCCGGCGGCTATGTCGGCGCGATCAAGGCGGCGCAGCTCGGCCTGAAGACCGCGGTGGTCGAAAAGCGCGAGACCTATGGCGGCACCTGCCTCAACATCGGCTGCATTCCGTCCAAGGCGCTGCTGCATGCGTCCGAGATGTTTGCCGAGGCAGGGCATTCCTTCGACGCGCTCGGCATCGAGGGCGTAAAGCCGAAGCTCAACCTCACCAAGATGATGGCGCACAAGGACGCGACCGTCGCCTCCAACGTTGGCGGCGTCGCCTTCCTGTTCAAGAAGAACAAGATCGACGCCTTCCGCGGCACGGGCAGGATCGTCGCCCCCGGCAAGGTCGCCGTGACCGGCGAAGACGGTAAGGTGACCGAGGTCGAGGGCGCCAACATCGTCATCGCCACCGGCTCCGACGTCGCCGGTATTCCGGGCGTCAAGGTCGATATCGACGAGAAGGTGATCGTGTCGTCCACCGGCGGCATCGCGCTCGACAAGGTGCCGGCCAATCTGGTCGTCGTCGGCGGCGGCGTGATCGGGCTGGAGCTCGGCTCGGTCTGGGCGCGCCTTGGCTCCAAGGTGACGGTCGTCGAATATCTCGACACCATCCTCGGCGGCATGGACGGCGAGGTCTCCAAGCAGTTCCAGCGCATGCTCGCCAAGCAGGGCATCGACTTCAAGCTCGGCGCCAAGGTGACGGCGGTCGAGAAGGGCAAGAAGGGCGCGACCGTGACCTTCGAGCCGGTGAAGGGCGGCGCGGCCGAGACTCTTGCCGCCGACGTCGTGCTGATCGCGACGGGCCGCCGGCCCTATACCGACGGTCTGGGCCTCGAGGAGGTTGGTGTCGAGCTGGAGCGTGGCCGGGTGAAGACCGACGCCCACTACCAGAGCAACATCAAGGGCATCTATGCCATCGGAGATGTGATCGCCGGCCCGATGCTGGCGCACAAGGCCGAGGACGAGGGCATCGCGGTGGCCGAGATCCTCGCGGGGCAGCACGGGCACGTGAACTACGACGCGATCCCGAGCGTGGTCTATACCAGCCCCGAGGTCGCCTCCGTCGGCAAGACCGAGGAGGAGCTGAAGAAGGCCGGGATCGACTACAAGGTCGGAAAGTTCCCCTTCACGGCGAATGGCCGGGCCCGCGCCATGCTGCACACCGAAGGCCTGGTTAAGATCCTCGCGGACAAGGCGACTGACCGCGTGCTTGGTGCGCACATCGTCGGCTTCGGCGCCGGCGAGATGATCCATGAGCTGACCGTGCTGATGGAATTCGGCGGCTCGTCGGAGGATCTGGCGCGGACCACGCATGCGCATCCGACCATGTCCGAAGCGGTGCGCGAGGCAGCGCTGGCGACGTTCTTCAAGCCGATCCACATCTGAGCCGAACCGCTCCGATGCAAGACGGCCCGCCGGAGAGGCGGGCCGTTGTCGTTTTGGGCCTGAGCGACCTTACTGCGCCGGGGCAGGCTGCGCCGGGGGCGGCGTCGGAGCCGGTGCGGGCTCAGCTGCCGGAGGCGGGGTCGGCGCGGGAGCCGGCTCAGCCGCCGGGGGCGGCGTTGGGGCGGGCGCCGGTTCGGCTGCCGGAGGCGCCGGCGTTGCTGCTGGCGGAGGCGCCGGTTCGGTCGCGGCGGGCGGCGGAGGTGCCTCGGGTGCCGGCCCTGTGTTGCCGAACACGAAATAGGCGACGATCGCGAGAATGATCACGACGGCCGCGATCAGGACGCCTGTTCCACCGCTGCGCGACTCGACCACGGTGCGGTTGTCCACGCGCGTCGGATCGGTTGCCGGGTGAGGGGGAGGGGTGCCCCGCGGATCAGTATTGAGGGGATCCACCATCTTGGTTCTCCATTGCTGCTACGCAGCGACAACGTCGAACGGGTGGATTGGTTCAAATCGGCGTGAGTACGGCCCTTTCACGAATGGAAACGGCCGGACACAAAGTCCGGCCGTTGCTGATCGTCGCGCAAGGAGCCTTATTCGGCTTCGGCGGGCTTCTTCTCTTCCTTCACCGGCGTCTCGGGCGTGGTCGAGGCGGTGGTCGACATGTCGAGGGTCGCGACCGACTGGGTGGTTTCGGTCTTGACCATGTCATGGCCGCAGGCGGCAAGCGCGCCCGAAGCGGTCAATCCAAGCAGTGCGGCAGCGGCGAGCAGTGTCTTCATCGTCGTCTCCTGTGCTGGTCGATGACAAAACGCTAACATCGACAGACAGGGACGCAAAATCACGCTTTGCGTGATCAGTCGGCGCGGGTGACGGTGTAGCCTTCCTTGCGCAGCAGTTCGACCACGCCCTCGCCGCCCGGAAGGTGCAATGCGCCGACGGCGATGAAGGCGCGACCCGCATCGAGGAAAGGCTTCGCCTCCCTCGCCATCACGCCGTTGCGGGCGGTGATCATGGTCTCCTCGAAGGCCGAGTAGCCGGACTTGCCGTCTTCGCCCGAGGGAAGGGCCGTCTCGAAGAACGGCCAGAACAGGCCGGTGTCGCCGGACAGATAGATGTCGATCATGGTCTCGATGACATCGTCGATCCCGTCGCCAAGCCGCAAAGTCTCGACCAGCCCTTCGACATGGAATTCGAGCGGCAGCGAGGCCATTGCCTCGAGCTGGCTCTTCGCGGTTTCGAGCCCGCCAAGCTCTTTGCCGGCGCTCTCGGCCTGCCTTGCCAGGTTTAGGTCGAGCACGGGCTCGCCGGCGGCCTTGCGGGCAAGCTCGCAGGCCGGCAGCGCGATCATGGCGGACAGGATCCAGGGTTTCATCTTGATGACGCTCGCCAGCGGAATGCCGCGTTTGGCCAGCGCTTCTTCGACCATCGCCTTGTCTTCGGGCGGCAGAAGCGAGGTCAGGGTGGTCTTGTCGGTAAACATCATGAGCTCGGGGCTGGAAGCGAAGCTTGCCAGCATCGTCTGCTGGTCCAGCACGTCGGTCGTTTCGATGACGACGGTGGACGACGCGTCGAAGGCGGCCTGCGCGCTGGCCGGCAGCGTGACGACGCGCGGATCGGTCATATGCATCGTGCCGAAAAGGAAAGAGGGCTCTGCGCCCTCTTTTTCGATCTTCCAGAGCAGCCCGGCTCCGTTCGGCGTCTTCGCCGCCTCCGCTCTTATCCTGCCGAGCGCTGCGGGATCGGAAGTCGCCATCTCCTCGATCATGTTCTTGCCGGTGCAGACCGGCGTGGCGGCTTCGGCGCGACCGGACAGAGCGAGGAGCGTGGCGAGGAAGGCCAGCAGAAACAGGATATTGGCGAGCGCGACCAGCCAGAGCGAAACGCTGGCGGCGCGGTCGGCGATGGCGACAGGCTTCTTCATGCGCGGCAGGCTACGCGCCAATTCCGGTTTTTCCGTTAATGCCGTCGCGCAAATGCGCGAAGTCAGGCGCGTGGATGCGCCGCGTCGTAGATGTCGAGCAGGCGCTTGGTGTCGACGCCCGTATAGACCTGCGTGGTCGACAGGCTCGCATGGCCGAGCAGTTCCTGGATGGTGCGCAGATCGCCGCCGCGACCGAGCAGGTGCGTCGCGAAGGAGTGCCGCAGCGCATGCGGCGTGGCCGTATCCGGCAGGTTGAGCGCTGCGCGCATCTTCTGCATTTCGCGCTGGATGATCGCGGGCTGCAGCGGCCCGCCTTTGGCGCCGCGGAACAGCAGGCCCTGGTTGTCGAGGTGATACGGACAGAGCCGGCGATATTCGGCGACGGCCTGCAACGCGATAGGCAGCAGCGGCACCAGCCGCGTCTTGTTGCCCTTGCCGGTGACGCGCAAGGTCGTCTCGCCATGCGCGAACTGGGCCCCTGTCAGGCCAAGCGCCTCGGAAATGCGCAGGCCGCAGCCATAGAGCAGCGTCAGCACGGCGGCATTGCGGGCGGCGATCCAGGGCTCCTCGTTCATCTGCTCGCCGAGCGCGACCACCCGCTTGGCATCCGCCGCCGTCAGCGGCTTGGGCAGCGACTTCGGCTGCTTCGGCGCGCGCATGGCGGCAGCGCCCGCGGCGTTGGCCAGGCCCCGCTTCTCCAGCCAGCGCAGGAAGGAGCGAACCCCGGCCAGTCCGCGTCCAAGCGTGCGTGCGCCCGCCCCCTCGTTGCGCCGCCGCGCCAGGAAGGCGCGCAGGTCGGCCGTGCGCAGTGCGGCGATGTCCGTCAGGCCGGGCGGGCCGCCGCAATGCTCGGTGAGGAACAGCAGGAACTGCCGCGTGTCGCGCTCATAGGCTTCGACGGTAAGCTGCGACAGCCGGCGTTCGCGCGCGAGCATCTTCAACCAGTCGCCGCGCGCCCTGTGCAGGTCGTCCCTGGCCGTGATGAGGATCTCGCCCACGTCTGTTTGCCCGTCTCCGAATCTGCGCCATGCTGAATTCACGATCTTACCAGAGGGTGAAGCCGGCACGATTGTTTTGGCCGGGCCGCCCCGCTAGGAGGATGAATATGTCCAAGCCGCAAAATCCTATCCAGATGGCCGTCATCGGCGCCGCGCACGGCATCAAGGGCGAAGTGCGCGTGAAGAGCTTCACCGGCGATCCGCTGGCGCTCGACGACTACGGGCCGCTCTATGACGAGGCGGGGCGCGCCTTCACCATTCTCGACATTCGCATGCAGAAGGACATGGCGGTAGTGCGCTTCAAGGGCGTCGCCGATCGTTCGGCCGCCGAGGCGCTGAACGGCACCGCGCTCTATGTCGACCGCGACATGCTGCCGGACGACCTGGAGGACGAGGAATTCTACCACGCCGACCTGATCGGGCTCGACGCGGTCGACCTTGAAGGCGCGCCGATCGGCAAGGTGCTGGCAGTGCAGAATTTCGGCGGCGGCGACATTCTGGAGATCGCACGAGGTGGCAAGTCGACCGTCCTAGTGCCCTTCACCAGGGCCGCCGTGCCGGACGTCGACACACAGGCCCGCAAGGTGCGGGTCGATCCGGTCGCCGCCGGTCTCGTCGACACGGACGATGATGGCGACGAGGAGGACCGCAAGGCCGTCGACACGCGCCCGCGCGGCCCGAAATCGGCGGGCGGCAACCGGTGAGGGCATTGCAAACCTAAAACGGGGTGTGTATTTATACACATGGATAGCAAGAAGGTTATCCAACTGCTCGAAGCCGATGGCTGACGCCGGGTTCGTCAGAAAGGCAGCCACATCCAGTTCAAGCATCCTCGCAAGCCGGGCCGGGTGACGGTCCCGCATCCCAAGCGCGAGCTGCCGATCGGCACGCTTCGCAACATCGAGGACCAGTCCGGATTGAAATTCAGATGACCCAGTATATCGCCCTGATCCACAAGGAGCCGACAAGCGACTACGGCGTCTCGTTCCCGGATTTTCCGGGTTGTGTTTCCGCTGGCGTCACGCTCGACGAGGCGCGCGCCATGGCGTCCGAAGCGCTTGCGCTTCATATCGAGGGGATGGTCGAGGACTCCGAAGCACTTCCGGCACCCTCAAGCCTTGAAGAGATCATGTCCGATGCGCGCAACCGGGAGGCCGTCGCTGTTCTGGTGGATGCGCCTGCCGAGGCAGAGCGTTCGATCCGGGTGAACGTGACGCTGCCGCAGAGCGTGCTTGCGCGCATCGATCTGTTCGCCCAGCAGTCCGGCTATTCGAGGTCAGGCTTCCTTGCGAAGGCCGCGGTCCATGAACTGGAGCGGCAGTCGAAAGCGGGCGGCAACCGGTGAGTTTCCGCGCAACCGTGCTGACGCTCTACCCGGAGATGTTTCCCGGTGCGCTGGGCGTATCGCTTGCCGGCAGGGCGCTGGAGCGGGGCGACTGGTCGCTCGAAACGGTGCAGATCCGTGACTTCGGTCTTGGCCGTCATCGCGCCGTCGACGATACACCGGCCGGGGGCGGAGCGGGCATGGTGCTGCGGGCCGATGTGCTCGCCGCCGCGATCGACCATGCATCCACCGCCGGCGACGCGCGCCCCAGGCTGCTGATGAGCCCGCGCGGCAAGCCGCTGACACAGGCGCGCGTGCGCGAGCTCGCCGCAGGACCGGGCGCGGTAATCGTCTGCGGGCGCTTCGAAGGCGTCGACCAGCGCGTGATCGATGCGCGGGGGTTGGAGGAAGTCTCCATCGGCGACTACATCCTGTCGGGCGGCGAACCGGCGGCGCTGGTGCTGCTCGACGCGGTGGTGCGGCTCTTGCCGGGCGTGATGGGAAACGAAGCCTCTGGCGGCGAGGAGAGCTTCGAGAACGGCCTGCTCGAACACCCGCACTATACGCGCCCGCCTGAATGGGAAGGCCGGCCCATCCCCGACGTGCTGATGTCCGGCAATCATGGAAAGATCGCCGCCTGGCGAAGAGAGCAGTCGGAAAAGCTGACGCGAGAACGGCGGCCCGATCTCCTGACGACGGGTACAGGAGAAGAAACATGACTTTGCTGCTGCGACTCGAACACGCCGCGATGGCGCTTGCCGCGCTTGTCGCTTTTCAACTTTCAGGCGGGAACTGGTGGCTCTTCGCGGCCCTGATCCTTACGCCCGACCTGTCGATGATCGGCTATCTCGTCAATCCGAAGGTCGGAGCCCGAGCCTACAATACGGTGCATGGCTGGTTCGCGCCGGTCGTCCTCTGGCTGATCGCCCTCGCTGCCGGTTCGCCGCTGTTGACCCAACTCGCCATCATTCTGGCCGCGCATATCGCGATCGACCGCACTCTCGGCTATGGATTGAAGCACGAAAGCGGCTTCCAGGACACCCATCTCGCCCGGATCGGGCGAGCGACGGAGCCGCGGTCGTAGACCCGCTCAGCCCGTCACGAAGTAATACACCGCCAGCAGCAGGCCGATCGCAATGACGAAGCCGCGCAGGATGGGCTGTGGCACGCGCTTGGCGATCCACACGCCGTACCAGCCGCCGATCGCCACCGCCGGGATCATCACCAGGGCCTGCGGCCATGCGACCACCCCTCCCCAGACGAACACCACGATTGCCACCGCCGCGATCACGATCGACAGCATGTTCTTCAGCGCGTTGAGGCGATGGTAGTCGCCCTCCTGCGTGAGCCCGAGCGTCGCCAGCATCATCACGCCCATGCCGGCGCCGAAGAAGCCGCCGTACACGGCGGTGACGAACTGCACCATCGAGCCCACGAAGCCGCCCACCGCTGCCTCCTGACCCGCTTTCGGCTTTGGCTTGAGCCACGGGCCGGCGGCGAAGATGGCAGTGGCGGCGATCAGCAGCCAGGGCACCAGCGCGCGAAAGGACGGGTTGTCGAGTGCGAGCAGGATCGAGGCGCCCACCAAGGCTCCCGCCGCCGAGATGACGCACAGCAGCAGCGCGCCGCGCCAGAACGTCCTGATGTCGCTCCAGTAGGCCAGTGTCGAGGTGATGTAGCCGGGAAACTGGGTGATGGACGACGTCGCATTGGCGACGATCGGCGGGATGCCGGCAACGGAGAGCGCGCCGAAGGTCAGGAAGGTGCCGCCGCCCGCGACGGCATTGACCGCGCCGGCGACGACGGCGGAGACGAAGAGCAGGGCGGCATCGAAGAGCGTCAAGGCGATCATCCGGTTGAGCAACCTCGCTGCTGTAGTCAGCGACAATGCGCACGGCAAGGTACGATGAACCCGATCACGCGTATCACGCGGCCACTTGCGGCCCGTCCGCGACCCTCTACAGTCGAGGCGAACGATTTCCGGAGGGAGGATTTACATGCTGAGATTTTCACTTGCCGTCATGGCTCTCGTCGCCACGACCGCGTTCGCGTCCGCGCAGGACGCCTCGTCCGGCATCAAGCGCACGCCGCTGCAGAAGATCGACTTCCCGGACAACTACACGACCGTCACCGGCCTCGCCGAGATCGCGCCGGGTGTGTCGGCCGGGCGGCACACCCATCCGGGCATCGAGACGGGCTATGTGCTGGAAGGCGAGACGGTGTTGTCCATCGACGGCCAGCCCGACATCACCATGAAGGCGGGCGATTCCTATACCATCCCCGCCGGCGTGCCGCATGACGCCAAGGCGGTCGGCGAGAAGCCGGTGAAGGTGCTCGGCATCTACGTCATCGAGCGCGGCAAGCCGCTCGCCTCGCCCGCGAAATAGCGGGCCGGCTGCGTTGGGCCTCATGTGGAGAGACGATTCTCGTCATCGATCAGCACTAGGCGCGCAGGGGTTGCCGGCCCCCACTTCCAGAGCACGAGGTTCAAATCGTCTGCGGTCGTGCCTGGCGCGAAGCTTCTGACCAGCAGGCCGTTGTAGCCGACCGAGATAAGCCGTCGGGCGAAGGCTTGGGTCCTGGCTTCGCCTGAAGTTTTCATCTGGTCGCGCCACGTCGTGTCCGCCAGTTCCGCCGCTGTCATGCCTTCGCTGGCAAGGGTGGTCATGTCCCTGGCGTCGAAGATCTCTCTTATCTCGGCGTCATAAGACACCAGCGTCGTTGGTTGAAGGCTGCCGACCTGATTGGCTTCTCTCAGCGCCGTCATGGCCGAGAGGGAGCAGTAGAGAGCCGGCACGCCCTTGGGATTGAAGCGTCCACCATAGAGTTCTGCTCCGCGTCCCGACAGGGGCTCACGGGCATAGATCGGGTTCAGCGCCCGATAGAGTTTGCCCTCATAGTGGAACGATGCCACCTACGAGTAGACGCCGGCGTCGACGGCGTCGACATAGTCGAGCACCTCCTCCACGCGCCCCTCACGAACCAGCTGCATCGCGGTCCGTCCGGAGAAGCCCGGAAGCGGCTGTGACCGATACCAGGCATAGGCCACCAGAGGTGATCCGAAACGCGGCTCCACCTTGTTGATGACCTCGACCATTTCCCGCAGACGCCGCTGTGTCCTGACCGACCCGACACGATCCTTTCGCTGGATCGCATCTTTGCCAAGTCCGGCCGTGCGTGCGACTTCTTCGCTGGTCGTGTGCAGTGTGTCCGCAATCTTGCGCGGCGCAAACACTCCGTTCTCTGCATATTGCGCGAGGGTCATTCGCATCACCTTCAGATGCTGCCACTTGTCCTGACGCAATATAGCGTCGGAAATCGCGCTGTTCAATCGTTGACACGCCTCACCCTGGCGTCGCGGTGTGCCGACGTCTCGACCGCCCAGCCCGGCAAGTTCTGCGGCTCGTTGCCAGAAAATCATCGCGCGGTGGTGACAATCCGCTCGCGATGGTGTATCCGCACGCCCGGAAATCGGGAATTCCCGGTGCCGTAACCAAGACCCAAGTGAATTCGCCCCTGCTTCTCCGTTGCCGGAGAGCATAGCCGAACGGTCAGGAACTGATCGGCAAGCGTCGGGCGCTCTGGCTGGCGAACAACGAAAGAAAGGTTCCGACGATGGATATCATCCGTCAGCTTGAGGCCGAGCAGGCCGCGAAGATCGAAGAAAAGCGCAAGTTCCCCGAGTTCCAGCCCGGCGATACCGTCCGCGTCCAGGTGCGCGTCACCGAAGGCAGCCGCACCCGCGTGCAGGCCTATGAGGGCGTCTGCATCGCGCGCAAGGGCGCCGGCTTCCAGGAAAGCTTCACCGTCCGCAAGATCTCCTATGGCGAGGGCGTCGAGCGCGTGTTCCCCGTCTATTCGCCGCTGGTCGAGGCGGTCGAGATCGTCCGCCGCGGCAAGGTGCGCCGCGCCAAGCTCTATTACCTGCGCGACCGTCGCGGCAAGTCGGCCCGCATCTCCGAGAATACCGGCGTGCGCGCCCGCAAGCTGAACGACGCCGAGCGCGATGCGCTGAACGCCGAGCGCGCCCGCATCGAGGCCGAGAAGATCGCCGCCGCCGAGGCGCTGGCGAAGGAAAAGGCAGCCCAGGACGCCGCCGAGGCCAAGGCCGCTGCCGAGGCCGCCAAGGCAGCGGAAGCCGCCAGCGAGTAAGGCTCGGCGCAAGGTTCGAATTCCGGAAAGGCGCGGCGAGATCCGCGCCTTTTTCGTTTGTATGGCCCTCGCCGGCGCTCCATGCCTTGCAAGCCCGTGCCGGGCGGGTAGATTTGCATCACCCTTTCAAGGAACGTCCGGAGTTCGAGATGACCAAGCTGAGAGTGTTTCTTGCCGGCCTCGTTGCGGCCATCCTGCTGCCGGCATTGGCGGCCGCCCAGGCGCTCCCCGATCTCGGCGGCAAGAAGATCGTGGTCGTCACCGAGAACGCCTACTTCCCGCTGCAGTTCGTCGACCCGAAGACCGGCCAGCCGGTCGGCTGGGAATATGATGCGATGGCTGCGCTGGCCAGGAAGCTCAACTTCTCCGTCGAGTACCAGAACACGTCGTGGGACGCGATGATCCAGGCCGTTTCCGACAAGCAGTACGACATGGGCATGACCGGCATCACCATCAAGGACGAGCGCAAGGAGAAGGTCGACTTCTCCGATCCCTACATGCTCTCCGAGATCTTCATGCTGGTCAGGGCCGACGAGAGCCGCTTCTCCGATCCGAAGGCTTTTGCGGCCGACGAAAAGCTCTTGGTCGGCGCGCAGGCGGGCACCTCGCCCTTCTACGTCGCAGTCTACAACGTGCTCGACGGCAACGAGGCCAATCCGCGCATCAAGCTGTTCGAGACCTTCGCGGCCTCGGTCGCCGCACTCCAGGCCGGCGACGTCGACCTCGTGCTCACCGACAGCGCCGGCGGCAAGGCGCTGGTTGCCGCCTCCGGCGGCAAGCTCAAGATGGTGGGCGCACCGCTGCAGGCGGAAGAGTTCGGCTTCATCTTCCCCAAGGGCTCGGACCTCGTCGCGCCGATCAATGCCGGCATCGCGGCGCTCAAGGCCGACGGCACGTTCGACGCGATCACGCAGAAATGGTTCGTCGATTACAAGCCCTGAGCGGGCGGCCATGAGTGAATACGCATTCGACGGCTACAGACCCGGCAGCCTTGCCGGCGTGGTCGGCCTGCATATGGACTACTACCGCGACGCCTGGGGTTTCGGCATCGAGTTCGAGACCAAGGTGGCGCTGGAGATGGCCGAGTTCCTGCGCCGGATGGAAGCGGACCGCGACCTCTTCCTGACCGCCTGGGACGGCGAAGGCCGCCTCGCCGGCTCGGTGACGATCGATATCTCCGGTGGCGGACCACGGGGCGCGCACCTGCGCTGGTTCATCGTGTCCTCGGCGACGCGCGGCAAGGGGCTTGGCAAGGAGCTGATGTCCCGCGCCATCGCGTTCTGCGACAAACGTGCTGTCCCGCAGGTCTGGCTGACGACCTTCGCGGGGCTCGACGCGGCGCGCGGGCTCTACGAAAGGCATGGTTTCAAGCTGGTGACGGAAAACGACGAGGACCAGTGGAGCGGCGGCGTGCGCGAGCAGTTCTTCATCCGCCGCAAGGCGCGCTGACGTGGCTCCGCCACCTTCACGGGACTTTCCCTACTGGCTTGTCGCCGCCGTCCTCGTCGGGATCGCCGCGGCGCTGTCGATCGCCGCGAGCGATCTCTATGCGCAGATCTTCGTCACGGTCGCGAAGGGGATCGGCATCACCATCTTCGTGACGATCGTCGCCTTCGCGCTTGCCTCGGCGCTGGGGCTCGGCGTGGCATTGATGGGCCTGTCGCGGTCGAAGGTGCTGAGCCAGGTCGCGCGCTTCTACATCGAGATCATCCGTGGCGTGCCGATCCTGGTCCTCCTGTTCTGGATCGCCTTTGCCGGCGTGCCGGCTTTCGTCGCGCTGTGGAATGCATTGACCGCGCCCTTCCAGGCGGCCGGCCTGCTCGGCGAGATGCAGGTGCGGGACGTGTCGCTGCTCTGGCGCGCGGTCATCGCGCTGATGATCGCCTATTCGTCCTTCATCGCCGAGATTTTCCGGGCCGGCATCCAGTCGGTGCCGGAAGGCCAGATAGACGCCGCCAAGACCCTCGGCCTCACGCGTGCGCAGCGGTTCCGGCACATCGTCTGGCCGCAGGCCTTCCGCACCATCCTGCCGCCCTACAGCAACGACTTCATCGCGATGGTGAAGGATTCCTCGCTGGTCTCCGTGCTCGGCGTCGCCGACATCACGCAGATGGGCAAGGTCTACGCCGCCGGCTCGTTCCGGTTCTTCGAGACCTATTCGATCGTGGCCTACATCTACCTGCTGCTGACCATATCGCTGTCGCTGGCGCTGAGGGGCCTTGAACGGAGAATGCGCTACAGGAGCGAGGCATGAGCGCGGACGAGGCAAGCGATGCGTTGAACCAGGTCTATGCGGCGAAGAGCGAGGCCGAACTCGCCGTCGCCTATGCCGCCTGGTCGAACGGCTACGACCGCGAGACCGCCGCGCTCGGTTACTGCCTGCCCTTCGTCATCGCGGCCTGGGTCGCGCGGCATGTGCCGGTCGAGGCCGGGCCGCTGCTGGACGCCGGATGTGGCACCGGCCTGTCCGGGCCGTATCTCGCTGCCTTGGGATACCAGGAGATCGACGGGCTCGACATGTCGTCCGACATGCTGGCCCTGGCGCGGGGTCGCGGCGTCTATCGCAATCTTGTCGAGGCCGTGCTCGGCGGCAGGCTGCCGATCGCCGACGGCGCCTATGCGGCCGTCTTGTCGACCGGCGTGTTCACCGAAGGCCACGCGCCGGCGTCGAGCCTGGACGACCTGGCCCGGATCGTCCGGCCGGGCGGCGCGGTGATCTTCACCGTGCGCGACAGCGTGCTGGACAAGGGCGGCTTCCGGGCGAAATTCACCGAACTCGAGAGCGCCGGCCGCTGGGCGCGGATCGAGGAGAGCCCGTCGTTCCGGGCCTTTGCCGTGGCGGAGCCGGAAGTGACGGTGAAGGCGTTCGTGTTCCGGGTTCGTCAGCCGTAGCGGCTCCGATAGCGCTCCAGCGCCTTGCGGTGCGTTTCGAGCTTTTCGGTCCCGTAGGCAACGTAGTCGACATGCGGAATGTCGAGATGCGTTTCGGCGAGCATTCCCCACAGGGCCTCGCGCAGCGGCATGATCGCCAAGGCCGCGTCGAAGGAGCGGCGCACGTCCGGCGTGAGGTCTGCGCCGAAATAGAGATCGAGCACATGGTCGATCTGCGCGTCGTCAAAGGACGAATGCGAGGCGAGGCCGGCGAGATCGCAGACCGAGGTGGTGAAGCCGGCATGCTCGTAGTCGACGAACCAGATCCGTTCGCCGTCGTCGACAATGTTGCGGCAGACGAGATCGTTGTGCCCGAACACGATCGGCAACGCGGCCTGGGCGGTTTCAAGCTCCTCCGACACGGCGAACCACTCTTCGATCAGATGGGCGTTGCGATGCCGCTCGCTGCGCATGGTGCGAGCATAGTCCCGCACCGTGTGGAACGGCCAGAACATATGCGCCGCGCCGGAGATATGGGGCGGCATCTCCGTGTGGAACCGCTTGACGAGGCGCACGATGTCGTCGGCCTTGGCGCGCACCTCCTGCGGCGAGCAGTTCTTGCCGTCGATGTAGACGCCAACGAAGACGCCGGGGCCGGTATAGACGATCTCCGAGGCGAAGCCGGCGCGGTGCGCCGCCTGCGAGACCATCAGCTCCCAGGCGCGGTAGACATGCTGCACCGGATAGTCGCGCCCGAAGCGCACGACATACTTCCGGCCGTCATCTTCGACGATATAGCTCTGGTTGCCCAGTCCGCCCGGCAGGAGGGTCGTATGAACCTGGCCCGTCCAGAGCGGCAGGACGGCTATGCGGGTGATGGGGTCGATCATCTGTCCCGGTGCGCGATCGATGGACGCGGGCATCTCGCGCATGCGATGCCCGCTTGTCAACGCGCGCTTACTCGAAGATCAGCGACTGATGCGCCGCCGCGCCCGCCATTGCGCCGTCCGCGACGGCCAGCGCGACCGTCGGCATCGGCCGCGCGATGTCTCCTGCGGCGAAAACGCCGGGCACATTGGTGTTCTTGCGCTCGTCGACGGAGATGAATGCGCCCATCGGTCCTTCCGCCAGGGTGCAGCCCAGCTGGTGCGGCAGGTCGCTCGAAAGAGCGGTTTTCGGCGCCACGAACAGCGCCGCGACCGACGTTGCTGCTGCCCCGGCGACCCGGATCGACAGGCCGTCTTCATGCGAGGAGACGCCCTCGACCCGGCCGGGGACGAGGCTGACGCCCCGCGCACTCAGCTTCGCGGCCTGGTCGGCGTCGGGCGACAGCGCATCGTTGAAGAAGAGTTTTACCGGCCCCCAGTCGGACACCAGCAGCGCCTTCATGACGGCCATCGGCTCCGTCGCAAGCACGCCGAAAGGCCCCTCGCCGAATTCGTAGCCATGGCAGTAGGGGCAGTGGATGACGCGGCGCCCCCATTCGCCGGCGAGGCCCGGAATATCCGGCAAGGTGTCGCTGACGCCGCCGGCAAGGACCAGCCTGCGCGCCGACAGGGCGTTGCCGCCGGCGAGCCGGAGGGAGAAGTCGCCTGCCTGCCCCTCGGCCGCCTCCACGATACCGTCGACGATTTCAGCGGTCGGGTAGTCGAGCAACTGGCGGCGCGCCTCTCGCAGCATGTCGGGAGGGCTCGCGCCATCGCGCGTCAGGAACCCGTGCGAGTGAGAGGCGAAGCGGTTGCGCGGCAGGCCGGCATCGACCACGACCACCTTGCGCTTGCCGCGTGCGATCTGGAGCGCGGCGGACAGGCCGGCAAAGCTGCCGCCCACGATTGCAACGTCATACTGCATGTCTGTTCTCCTTGTAGGCGGCGATGCCCTCGCCGCATTCGGTGGCGATGTCGGCGAGCGTCACGCGCGCCAGTTTCGCCGCCAGCAATTGCTCGACCTCGAGCCGGAAGCCGTCGAGGTGGCGGTTGACCGACCTTTCGACGAGGCAGCTCGGGTTTTCCGGCTGCGTATTGATCGACAGGAAGCTCTCCTCCAGTGCCGCGGCCACATCCGCCAGCGAGATCGACGTGGCGGGCCTCGCGAGCGTCCAGCCGCCGCCATGTCCGCGCGCGGCCGAGAGGATGCCCGCCTCGCGCAGGCCTGCCACCATGCGCCGCACGACCACCGGATTGGTGTGCAGCCACCCGGCGATCTCCTCCGAGGTCATCGGTTGGTCGGGCACCTGCGCCATGTGCACCAGCGCGTGGAGGGAGGCGGAGAGTCGCGAGTTGCGTTTCATGTAACTTTAATAGTTACGAATCATCGACCCGTCAAGCTTCCCAATTCCGGCGCGGCGTGGTCAAAGTCGGCGCCATGGCCTTCACGCTTCGCCAGCTGCAGTATTTCGTTGCCGTCGCCGAGCAGGGCGGCGTGTCGCGCGCGGCACAGGTCCTGTCGATCTCGCAATCCGCGGTCACCGAGGCGATCAAGGAACTTGAGACGGATCTCGGCGTGAACCTGTTCGAGCGCCATCCGCGCGGCCTGAACATCACCCACAAGGGTCACCAGTTCCTGCGCCACGCGACGAAGATCCTGGCGGACGTCTCCGACGCGCGCCGCACCTTCTCCGGCGAGGCGGAGCAGGCGTCGGGGCGTCTTCAACTCGGCGTCACGTCGCTGGTCGCTGGCTACGTGCTGTCCGACCTGCTGGCGCGCTACCGCCGCGCCTTTCCAGGCGTCGAAGTTACGGCCATCGAGGACAATGGCGACTATCTCGAGCACCTTTTGGTCGGCGGCGAGCTCGACATCGCGGTGATGGTCATCTCCAACCTGCGCGACCGCATGGCGCTGCAGGCGGAGATCCTCGAAACCTCGCCCTACCGCCTTTGGCTGCCGCTCGGCCATCCGCTGGCGACGGCCGAAATCATCTCTCTGGCCGACGTAGCCACCGAGCCGCTGATCATGCTGACCATCGACGAGATCGAGGAGAACACGGGCAAGCTGCTGATGGCGCTGGGCGCCCGCCCGCATGTCGCCTTCCGCACGCGCTCGGTCGAGGCGGTGCGCAGCCTGGTGGCGACCGGGGCCGGCGTGGCGCTCCTGCCCGACCTCGTCTACCGGCCGTGGTCTCTCGAAGGCGACCGCATCGAAAGCCGCGACATCTCCGGCGCTCTGCCGGTCGTGCAGGTCGGCATGGTGTGGCGCCGCGGCCTCGGCCTGCAGCAATCCGCGCGCGACTTCATCGGCATCGCGCAGGGGCAGAGGACGTTGAGGCAAAGGTGAGGCTGAGCCTCGGGTAATTGGCCTCATCCGGGTTCGATGTTAGAGTGTCGCCATGAACCAGCCGTTCCGATCGCCGGACCTGTCGATGACGACGCAAGCCGCCGAAGGCCTGCCGCGCCGGCGCTGGAGCGTTGCCGAAATCGAGGAGGCGACGCGGCTCGGGCTGTTCGATGAGGACGAGCGCTTCGAGCTGATCGGCGGGGAGATCGTGCCCATGAACGCCAAGGGCTTCCAGCATGAGGTCATCAAGACCGCTCTTACCCTCTACTTCGCTGAAATCCGCCCGCGAGAGATCGTATTCGCCCAGGAAACCACGTTCCGACTGAACGAGGATACGTTCGTCGAGCCTGATTTCGTCTTTTTCCGCAAATCCGATGGCCTCGCCAACCTTAATCCTCGGACCGCGCTTCTCGCGATCGAAGTCGCCGATTCCAGCCTGCGCTGGGACCTCGGCCGCAAGGCGCGCATCTATGCCGATTTCGGCATTCCCGAACTCTGGGTGATCGATGCGGTGTCGAGGACCATCCACGTCCATCGCGAGCCTCGCCTCGAGGGATATCGCGATATCCGCGCGTTTGCCGAAGCCGATCGCATCGAATCCGTCTCCGTGCCCGGCATCGTGCTGACCCTATCGGAGCTCGAAACCTTCTGAGTTGAGAAGTGCGGGAGCGGGTCCGTTCTCAATATCGGAAAATCCGATATCACCGTTCTGTATAATAAAATTGCGAACGGACACGGTTATGGCACTCTTCATACAGGGTCCAAGCCGCCGATGAAGCGCGGCCCCTGATCAATGGGAGAATTCGGCATGAAGTCGCTTTTGAAGACATGCACCGCCATGACGCTGGCCGTCGCCTTCGCGGCTCCGGCCTTTGCGCAGGTGAAGGAGATCGGCGCCGGCGAGGGCCAGCTCAACATCGTCGCCTGGGCCGGCTATATCGAGCGCGGCGAGACCGACAAGGCCTTCGACTGGGTGACCAAGTTCGAGGCCGCCACGGGCTGCAAGGTGAACGTCAAGACGGCGGCGACCTCGGACGAGATGGTCGCGCTGATGAACGAGGGCGGCTTCGACCTCGTCACCGCCTCGGGCGACGCGTCGCTGCGCCTCATCGCCGGCAAGCGCGTGCAGCCGGTCAACATCGACCTCGTGAAGAGCTGGTCGACGATCGACGACCGCCTGAAGGACGCGCCCTGGCACACGGTCGACGGCGTGCACTACGGCGTGCCCTACATGTGGGGGCCGAACGTCCTGATGTACAACACCAACGTCATCAAGACCCCGCCGACCTCGTGGAAGGTCGTGTTCGAGGAGATGACGCTGGACGACGGCAAGACGAACAAGGGGCGGGTGCAGGCCTATGACGGTCCGATCCACATCGCCGACGCCGCGCTCTACCTGATGACGCACAAGCCGGATCTCGGCATCAAGGATCCCTACCAGCTCACCGAGGACCAGTACAAGGCGGCGCTGGACCTCCTGCGCCAGCAGCGCACGCTGGTCGGCCGCTACTGGCACGACGCCTTCATCCAGATCGACGACTTCAAGAACGAGGGCGTCGTCGCCTCCGGCTCATGGCCGTTCCAGGTCAACCTCCTGAAGAGCGAGAACCAGCCGGTCGCCTCCGTGTTCCCGGAAGAGGGCGTCACCGGCTGGGCCGACACGACGATGATGCATGTCGACGCGGCGAACCCGAACTGCTCCTACATGTGGTTCGAGCACCAGCTGTCGTCCAACCTGCAGAGCGACCTGGCCGTGTGGTTCGGCGCGAACCCCTCGGTCCCGGCCGCCTGCACCAATGGCAGCGGCATGTCGACCAAGGAAACCTGCACCGCGAACGGCATGGACAATTTCGAGAAGGTGAAGTTCTGGACGACGCCGACCTCGAAATGCGCCACCCAGGGCGATGCCTGCGTGCCGTATTATCGCTGGGTGTCGGACTATATCGGCGTCATCGGCGGCCGGTGATGTGAGGGGGAGCGCGGCTCCAAATCAAAATCCTGCGCCGCGCTCCGTCCAACACCCCTCATCCGTCGCCTCCGGCGACACCTTCTCCCACAAGGGGAGAAGGACACGCGCCTCTCCTTCTCCCCTTGTGGGAGAAGGTGGATCGACGCATAGCGTCGAGACGGATGAGGGGTGTTGGACGTAACTCAACTTAACAGACAAGCACTCCATGACCCCAGCCGTCTCCTTCGCCAAAGTCTCGCGCCATTTCGGCAGCGTCCGCGCCGTGGACGCGGTCGACCTCGAGATCGCGGCCGGGGAATTCTTCGCCATGCTGGGTCCCTCCGGCTCGGGCAAGACGACGTGCCTCAGGCTCATCGCGGGCTTCGAGCAGCCGACCTCGGGCCATATCGAGATCTTCGGCGAAAACGCCGTCGGGGTTCCGCCCTACCGGCGCAACGTCAACACCGTCTTCCAGGACTATGCGCTGTTCCCGCATCTCAACGTCGCCGACAACGTCGCCTACGGGCTGATGGTGAAGGGCGTGACGCGCGAGGAGCGCCGCCGCGCGGCGGAAGAGGCGCTGGCGCTGGTCAAGCTGCCCGGCTACGGCGCCCGCAAGCCCGGCCAGCTCTCCGGCGGCCAGCGGCAGCGTGTGGCGCTGGCGCGCGCGCTGGTCAACAAGCCGCGCGTGCTCCTGCTCGACGAGCCGCTCGGCGCGCTCGACCTCAAGCTGCGCGAGCAGATGCAGGAGGAGCTGAAGTCGCTGCAGAGAGAGCTCGGCATCACCTTCGTCTTTGTCACCCACGACCAAAGCGAGGCGCTGTCGATGGCCGACCGCGTCGCCGTCTTCAACGACGGCAGGATCATGCAGGTCGGCAGCCCGCAGGAGATCTATCGCCGGCCGGCCACCCGCTTCGTCGCCGATTTCGTCGGCTCGTCCAACATCCTGCCGCCAGACTTCGTGCAGCGCTATGCGGGCCAGCGGCGCTGGGCCAGCCTCAGGCCGGAGCAGATCCGCATCTCGGCCGGGACGAGCGGCGACGGCGTGCCCGCACAAGTGGTCGCGCTCAACTATCTCGGCGCCGGAACGCGCGTCGCACTCGACGCGGCGGGGCTGCGGCTCAACGCGGTGGTCGATTCCGGCGGCGCGCTGCCTGAGCCGGGCGACACGGTGGTGCTCACCTTCAACCGCGACCATGTGCATGTGATGGAGGGCGAGGCGTGAGCGCTCCCGTATCCATCATGGCTGACGTCGCCCTCCCCCGCTCAGCCGCCGCCGCCATCCTCGCCGGCCGAGGCGGCGTCTTCGGCACGTTGTCCGACTGGGTGTGGCGGCATCCCAGGATGTTCCTGTTCCTGATGCTGACGCCGCCCGTTCTATGGCTTGGCATCATCTATCTCGGCTCGCTGTTCGCCCTGCTTCTGCAGAGCTTCTTCTCGATCGACGAGTTCTCCGGCCTGATCAACCGCGAGTTCACGCTCAAGACCTATGGCGAGCTGTTCAGGCAGCAGAACATCGACATCTTCGTCCGCACCATCCTGATGGCGGCGCTGGCCACCATCGCCTCGGCGATCATCGCCTTCCCGATCGCCTACTACGCGGCGCGCTATGCGAAGGGGAAATGGAAGGCCGCGTTCTACCTCGGCGTCATGCTGCCGCTGTGGTCGAGCTACCTGGTCAAGGTCTATGCCTGGAAGCTGATCCTCGCCAAGGAAGGCATCCTCAACTGGATCTTCGCCAAGCTGCACCTGACCTGGCTTCTGGAGGCCTGGCTGTCGCTGCCGATCGTCGGCGGCAATTCGCTCTCGGTGTCCTACACCGGCACCTTCCTCGTCTTCGTCTATGTCTGGATGCCGTTCATGATCCTGCCGATGCAGGCAGCCCTCGAGCGCGTGCCGGCGAACCTGATCGAGGCGTCGGCGGATCTGGGCGCCGCGCCGCGCCAGACGTTCCGGAACGTGATCCTGCCGCTCGCCATGCCCGGCGTCATCGCCGGCTCGATCTTCACCTTCTCGCTGACGATGGGCGACTACATCATCCCGCAGATCGTCGGCACGTCGCGGCTGTTCATCGGCCAGGCGGTCTATGCCCACCAGGGCACCGCCGGCAACATCCCGCTCGCGGCGGCCTTCACCGTGGTGCCGATCGTGGTGATGGGCTTCTACCTCTGGTTCGCCAAGCGGCAGGGGGCGTTCGATGCGCTGTGAGATGATGTCCCCCTACGCGGCGTCATCCTCGGGCTTGTCCCGAGGATCTACTGCCGGTCGCTGTGGTATCGCTCGCGAACGCCGGCAGATCCTCGGGTCAAGCCCGAGGATGACGACCCGGTGGGGACAGGGAGCACCCCATGCGCTCTGACCGCGGCCAACGCTCGCCCCTCGGCCTCAAGATCGCCGCCGCCGCGGGCCTCCTGTTCCTGCATCTGCCGATCCTCTTGATCTTCGTCTACGCCTTCACCACCGAGGAGAAGAGCTATCAGTGGCCGCCACCCGGCTTCACCACGCAGTGGTTCGCGGTCACCTGGAACCGGCCGGACGTCTGGCAGGCACTGACGCTGTCGGTGCAGGTCGCCTCGATCTCGACCTTGATCGCGCTCATCCTCGGCACGCTGTGCGCGGCGGCGATCTCGGGCACGTCCTTCTTCGGTCGCGAGGCGATCTCGCTGCTGGTCATCCTGCCGATCGCGCTGCCGGGCATCATCACCGGCATCGCGCTGCGCTCGGCCTTCAGCCTGGCGGAGATCCCGTTCTCGTTCTGGACGATCGTGCTCGGCCACGCCACCTTCTGCGTGGTCGTCGTCTACAACAATGCCGTCGCCCGCTTCCGCCGCACGTCGGGCTCGATGATCGAGGCGTCGATGGATCTCGGCGCGGATGCGTTCCAGACCTTCCGCTATGTGATCCTGCCCAACATCGGCACCGCGCTGGTGGCAGGCGGCATGCTCGCCTTCGCGTTGTCTTTCGACGAGGTCATCGTCACTACCTTCACCGCCGGCCAGCAGCAGACCTTGCCGATCTGGATGCTGGAGGAGCTCGTGCGGCCGCGGCAGCGGCCGGTCACCAATGTCGTCGCCATGGTGGTGGTGCTGGTGACGTTCCTGCCGATCCTGGCGGCCTACTATCTCACCCGCGAGGGCGACCAGATCGCCGGGGCGGGGAAATGAAACGGGTGAATGGTGAATGGTGAATTGTGAATGGGCGAAGCGAACGACCGCTTCCTGACCATTCACCATTTCACCATTCGCCATTCACCTCCTGACCAAAAGGGAGAGACCCATGGACACCCAGATGCTGATCGGATCTGCCTTCGAGAAGGGCACGGAAGCCGACGAGACGATCTTCAACCCGAAGACGGGCGAGACGATCCTCAACCTGCCGGAAGCCTCCCAGGGCCAGATCGAGGCGGCGGTCGCGGCGGCCGAGAAGGCCTTCGTCGACTGGTCGCGCACGACGCCGGCCCAGCGCTCCGGCTACCTGCTCAAGATCGCCGACCGGATCGAGGCCGAGGCGGCGGAGTTCGCCGCGCTCGAGGCGCTCAACTGCGGCAAGCCGATCAATGCCGTGCTCAACGACGAGCTGCCGGCGATCGTCGACTGCTACCGCTTCTTCGCCGGCGCGGTGCGCGGCATGCCGGCGGTGTCGGCCGGGGAATACATGCCCGGCATGACCTCGATGATCCGCCGCGACCCGATCGGCATCGTCGCCTCCATCGCGCCGTGGAACTATCCGCTGATGATGATGGCCTGGAAGCTGGCGCCGGCGATCGCGGGCGGCAATACGGTGGTGTTCAAGCCATCGGAGCAGACGCCGCTGACAGCGCTGAAGCTGGCGAGGATCCTCGCCGACATTCTGCCGGAAGGCGTGGTCAACGTCGTCACCGGCCGCGGCGAGACGGTCGGCAATGCGCTGATCAACCATCCCAAGGTCAACATGATCTCGATCACCGGCGATGTGGCGACTGGCAAGAAGATCCTTCAGGCGGCGTCGAAGACGGTGAAGCGGACGCATCTCGAACTCGGCGGCAAGGCGCCGGTGATCGTCTTCGACGACGCGGATGTGGATGCGGTGGTGAACGGGCTGCGCGCCTTCGGCTACTACAATGCCGGACAGGACTGCACCGCCGCCTGCCGCGTCTATGCCGGCAAGAAGGTTTACGACAAGCTGGTCGCCGACCTGTCGTCGGCGGTCTCGACCATCAAGTTCAACCGGCCGGACGACACGGAGAACGAGATCGGGCCGCTGATCTCCAAGCGCCAGCGCGACCGCGTCGCCTCCTTCGTCGAGCGGGCCTCGGAGCTGAAGCACATCGAGATCACCACCGGCGGCAAGCCGGGCGAGGGCGGCGGCTATTTCTATACCCCGACCGTGGTGGCGGGCGCGCTGCAGGAGGACGAGATCGTGCGGCGCGAGGTGTTCGGGCCGGTCGTCTCGGTGACGCGCTTCTCCGACGTCGACGAAGCGGTCGCGTGGGCGAACGACAGCGACTACGGCCTCGCCTCCTCGGTCTGGACGAAGGACGTCGGCCGGGCGATGGCAACGGCGGCGCGGCTGCAATACGGCTGCACCTGGGTGAACACGCATTTCGCGCTGGTCAACGAGATGCCGCATGGCGGCGTCAAGCAGTCCGGCTACGGCAAGGACATGTCGCTCTACGCGCTAGAGGACTACACCGCCGTCCGCCACGTAATGATCGCGCATGGGTGAGGAGAGGTTCGCGAAGCGAACGAAAAGCCCCTGAATGGGCTTTTCGAGCGACGAACGCCCGAGGCCATAGCCGAGAGCCGGCAGAGCTCGGTTCGCCGCAGGCGAAATGGAAAGGTCCGGTGGACCTTTCATAGCCGCCGAACGCCCGAGCCGAGGGCCGGAGCGGTTGCCGGCTACCGGCACGATGGCGCGACGCGTCTATCTCCCCCCTGGAGGGGGAGAAAGCAAATTCCTGGGCTTGGCGAAGCCAAGTCCTTGGAATTTGCAGGAGAGGGGGGGTGAGGCGCCGGTTCGTCGCAGGCGTGCTGAGGTGCGAACTCCCGGCCGCTTCCGCCCTCCCCGCGCCCGCGCGCTTCCGCACCCGCGCCCCCTCCACCACGCTACGCGTGGTCCCCCTCCCCCGCTTCGCAGGGGAGGATCCAGTACACCGCGTCTCCCGTGGCAGATTTCATCGAGGGTTAGAGTAGCGCGACGGCCGAGCGCGCGGATCCTCCCCCGTTTACGGGGGAGGGGGACCACGCGAAGCGTGGTGGAGGGGGCGCGCGAGACATAGGTCTTGCGAGGCACGGATTGGCGTTCAGATGGATCGATTTTCGCCTGCCCTTTCGTAACCCCTTGTCTTAGTTCGAGATTCTCACAGCCGACACTTTTTCCATCCCCACCCCTGCCAGCATGCCCGAAACTATGTCCGGTCAAACGGGAGCCGGTGATGGGCTGGAGGGCGAAGGCGGGGAGGCAACAGGCGGTAAAGGCGAGGATCGTCATGCGCCTGTTCTCGATCGCCGACATGGCCGAACAGGCCGCCGGCCGCTCGTTCTGGGTCCGATGGTGCGTGCTCTGGGCCGCCTGGCAGGCGAATGCGCTGCTGAGCGCCTATGTCGAAGGTACGCTTCGGAGCTTCGCACGCAGACCCTGGACGCCCGTCCCGATGCCGGCCGGCTTCGGCAGC